>JGI24714J26587_10000007_pt1 | contig 99082 bp, 100 predicted proteins | sample BioPla4DNA2_FD_26587 | JGI IMG/M metagenome (IMG submission 26587)
ACTTTANTCAAAANCGACAATTCCCCCTTAAGAAAAACGGAAGATCAATTAAAAATTGCCTAGAAAAAGTATGACTCTTCCCTTAACCGAACACACATGAAACGAGGATATTTTCTGTTGATTTCGCCAAAACCCCACCCTTTGACAAGGAGCTTTTTCACTTCAGGCAGCTCTTCCCGCAGCTGGAGGTTAAATTCCTCTACCCGCTTTCGTTCTACAAAAGGACGGAAGCGTTTTTGCTTGAGGCACTCTGCCAGCTCTTTTTCAGAGGAGATGGAATCGAACAACTCAAGTCCATACAAGCCCACCACCTCTGGATCATGGGCATCGCTGCTCGCAAAACAGGGCAGTTCTAGCTCTTCCTGCAGCTTTGTGATCTGTTTTTCCATGTAGGTGCGGACGTGAAAGCTAAGGCACTCAAGAGCATCAAGCCGCCGGGAGAAAACCCCTGGATCAACTTCCCATTTATAGCGGTAAGGGTGTGCCAATACCACCGCACACCCTAAAGCTTCAGCTTTCTCAAAAAGCTCCTCTGCTTCCATGTCTTGCCGAAAGGCAGAATTGTCCAAAGAGCCGTAGATTAGAAAGTCATCACCAAAGGCAGAACGCACTTCAACACCTCGTAGTATAACCAGATCAGGAAAAGCAGACTGAAGAGCGGCATGCTCCACATCGTTCCAAATCCGGCCGTGCTCTGTGATCACTATCCCATCGAGGCCTTCCCGCTGCGCCCTTTGCGCCATCTCTTCAGGCGAGGATTTGCTACAGCCCGAATACCGTGCAGTGTGAACATGCAAATCAAAGCGCACTGTGATTCTCCTTTTCAAAGTAACTTTCTTAAATTTATTCGCGGTTTATTGTCGTTTCCCTTTAGACTGAAAGAAAAAAGCAGAACGCAATAGATCCTAGCTTTTCCCCTTCTTCTGCTTATTGCTAAAGCATCTCAGTCTAGCTAAATCTCGAAAAAAACCAACCTATGCAAGCCTCTATTGCTAGAGCCTATTCTCGGAGAGTGAATGTATGCACTCCTGCTCCCACTTGATGTACTTCGTCAGCTAGAATTATTGTGGCAGTAGATTTTTCAGGAACTTGAAAAACAAATGTAACCGTTCCCCCTTCGCGCTTCCACTGGGAAGAGACCAGGCCAAGTTTTGTCTCGACAGAAGCTTCCACATGTTGGATACGTTTATCTGTGATGGGCTGGAAAATGATATTTTCGAAGGCTGGCTTGTTCTCATCGATTTTTATTCCTGCCATCACTTCATACATCCAGCCTCCAACAGCGCCATAAGCGTAGTGATTGAAGGAGTTCATGTCCGGACTCCACATTTTGCCTTCTTCACTTATTCCGTCCCAATGCTCCCAGATCGTTGTTGCGCCTTGATTAACTGAATACAGCCAGGAGGGGAATTCCTCTTGGAGCAAAAGGGAATATGCTGTTTCGTTATACCCAGTTTTAGATAGAGCAGGCAACAGGTACGGGGTTCCCAAAAAGCCCGTTTTAAGTTTATACCCGTTTTCCACTATCAGCTCATGCAGCCGCTTGCCCATGCTTTGTATATCGTCTGCTAAATCGAAGTAGATAGTCAGGGCATAAGCTGTTTGGGTGTCACATGTCAGCTTGCCGTCTTTAATAGGTGTTTTGGAAGGCTTCCCTGATTTTACGGTAGAGTTCTTCGTGCTCAGCCGTGTCGTATCCTAGAACTTTTCCAGCTTTAACCACAATGGAGGTTGAATATGCATAGTAAGCTGTTGCAATCAAATCTGTGGCTGTAGCGCCCTGGTAACTGCCATAAGGAGCATCCAAACCCAGCCAATCTCCGTAGTGGTGTCCAGTGTTCCACAGATAAGGATTATCCCCTTGGCTCTTAATGAATTCAATCCATTTGCACATACCATTGTATTGGCGCTCCAGAAGCTTCACGTCCCCATAGGTGAGGTAAATCTGCCATGGACAGATCACAATTGCATCTCCCCAACCAGATGAGGAAGCGTTGTCTCTCCTCCCAAAAGGATTGGGGATAAAGGCAGGCACCCCACCGTCTTCAAATTGCTCAGCAGCCAAGTCATTCAGCCATTTGGCAAAGAAGCGGTGAACATTAAAATTGTACGAAGCAGTTTTGATGAAAATCTGCGCATCCCCTGTCCAGCCAAGGCGCTCGTCCCTTTGGGGACAGTCGGTAGGCACATCGAGGAAATTGCCTTTTTGACCCCAAATAATGTTTTCGTAAAGTTTGTTTACTTTTTCATTGGAACAGCTGAAATAGCCTGTTCTTTTTAACTTTGAATGCACCACAATAGCGGTGAAATCATCAGGATCAAGTTCTCCTGGCCAGTTTTCCACTCTCACATATCGGAAACCCTGGAATGTAAACCGCGGTTTGTAGGTTTGCTTTCTGCCGTTTGCAATGTATTGGATTCTTTGTTTTGCAGTGCGGAGATTTTCTGTATATACATCGTTATTGCTTTTTAAAACTTCTCCGTGAACAAGCTCGATAACGTGACCTGCAGGGGCGCTTACAGTAAACTCTACATACCCGGTCAGGTTCTGTCCGAAATCTAAAATGTAATAGCCTGCGATTGTTTTAGTTACAGAGACAGGCTTGAGCCTTTCCACTTCCACAACCTTTTCCCCCTCTTGGGGGATAAGGGTGTCTTTGGGGTAATCCATGATTTTTACTGCTTCCCACAAGTATTCCGTCTGCCTTGCATCGAATATTTCGCCATCGTATATGCTGCTAAAGATAATAGGCGTTTTCGCTGCCATAAAACTTTCATCGCTTACAATCATCTCAACAGTACCATCTTGATAGGTAATCCGAAGTTCGCAGATGACAGCGGGTTGTTTGGCAGAATAGTTCTTTTTGCTAGAAAGACTCAGCCTTCCCAAATGCCAGCCTTCGCCCACCTCTATGTCCAACGTATTTTTTCGGCTCAGAAGTTCCGCCACATCATACTCTTGAACCTGCAGGCGTTTTTGGTATGCTGTCCACCCTGGTGCAAGCACAAAATCGCCCACTCGCTTCCCGTTGAGGTAGGCGATATAGCAGCCGATAGCGGTTACAGTTAATGTCGCGTTCAGAACAGGTTTTTCGAGATTAAACGTTCGTCTAAAAACGGGGCAAACCGTGCCGTAATCTACAGGAGTAGTAATCCATTTTGCTCCCTTGAGCATTCTCAATCCACCCTTTGCTACATTTTTCTCTCTAGCTGTTGCGTTTTTTTAAAACGCAGTATTTAATTTATTGTACCATATTTAGGATGAAAGTGTACGCCTGTTTCCATGTTTTAGGCGATTCATCAGGAAATAAAACCAAAGAGAGACTGCCTTTTTGGCTAGCCTCTCTTTTCAGACAAAAAATCTTCAATGGCTGTATTTCTTGGCCCATGAACTTCGCCTTCTGCAGGATATTGTACGATTATTATACGATTTTTGCTTAACTGTTGGAGATAGTAATCCCAGTGTAATCTATAGCGCTTACTTTCACCCCGACGGCTATATTTTGGACAACTTTGTTTATCCAGACGTCAGCTACTACATCATTAAAAACAATTGCTTTTTCAGCTGAGTTGGAAACTACATTATTTATCCTGATGGTGTGCATATCCCCTGCCCTGTACCCTGATCCATATCCCTTGTAAGTTCCAACTATTGCCAACCGCTCAGATAAAAAAGGAGGATTCCCATCGACAATGTTGTTCAAATAGACGTTGTAAATCTTGTGGCCATGTCTGGACAACAAGGCCACGGCGTGGCTGTATAGTTGGGTGGCGCTGACTACACTGTCCACTACGATGTTACAAATATCCCTTTCGCGGATATCTTCGCCCTGATCTATTAAATAATCACTGGGGATCATTGGATACACATACTGATTACTTGGGTAAAATGTTCCCACTGTCATCGAATTAATTGCAATTAAATCGTCAGAAGTTGTTCCTGAAATGTTTTCGATTAGCACATTACGACAACCTAACCTAACGTTAATGCCGTCTCCATTTTTTACAGTTGAATTAAATACAAGATCATGGAGATATCCATTTTCACAGCGATCCATGGAAATAGTCCAACCGCGCTGTTTTTCAAACCTGAACCCACCTACTTCAAACTCATTTACCCTCGACAGACATATCTGCAATGACCGCCAACCCCAATAATCACCAACTAGCTCTTGTTCGTTTTTTTGGGTTGGATGAAACATCGTTGCATTAACGTTAGGCCCCTCAAGTTTCGCTCCGTTTTTGCCAATGATCTTGATCCTGCTGAGGGGGATGATCTCTTGCGGAAAACCATTTGGATCTTCCTCGTTCAGTACAAAATTAGCTGATCTGAAAATGTTATCAAAAACCCTGTCTTTTTGTTTGATTGTCACACCATCTACGATCACAGTTGTATTTTTTGGAACTAAGATCGCTTCATCTATTAACCAGTTTTTAGTATCGAACACAATTGTCTTGCTTTCAAAGGCGGATGCAAAACTAAAACAATCCTTAATTGCTTGGCTATCAGTTTTGCTGTCGCTAATAAAATCTTGAACCCGGAAAACAGGATTGTTTGTGTTGTTAAAAAATTTTCTGCTTGCTAAGTCCCCGGCGAAGATTTCGCTCATGTCATCCCCTCCTCAAACAAGTTGCTTTTTCATCTAAGATATATTTTCCCAATTTTGAGAAAGATGGGAGCATACTTAATGCGCAGAAGTTTTATAATATTAACCGCGCAGAGGTTGACGAATAATTTTCGTGTTAATCTTAAAACATTTCCGGCCTCTTTACCAAAACCTTTTCACTATGCTTGAAAAAGTACCAATTCCCAAGTCCAGCTAAATTCCTGAATCTACTTCTATCGTCCTGGGTATCTTCCGATTACCAGGCCATTATCCGAGCAGGTAATACACAAACAGGGGACCTTAAGCCTTCTGCTGCAAGCGATATATATGCAACATTGTTGGTATCGGCCAAGTCCCCTGCCCGTACAGTTTAGTATCTTCGCTTTCAACAACCTGAGATTGTAGTCCAATGTTTTCCCAAAACAGAAGTTAAAGATCGAGGATTCTCTGGGCGTTCTCCTTTGCTACCTTGCGGAACACTTCTTCGCTGATCAACTTCTCATCTCGCAACTCAAGGAGAAAACCCACAAGTGGCGTTGGGGTATCTGGCATGCAGATGTCCGTTCCAAACATCAACCTGTCTTGGAATTCATTGAGAAATTCCACTGCATATTCCTTGTCCCTTGCTAGTGCATTATAACCGCTACCAGCAGAAAGATCACCATAGAGATTTTCGTAGCGCCTGAACAAGGTTGGCACTACCCCCTCCTCATCAATGGGATAGTCGGGATAACCGAACCTGTCTGCTGGGGTCCTGAGCCTTCCCATCTCTGCCCAAAAGGTCTGAGAGTGGGCAAAAAACTTGAGCTTGGGAAAAAGCTCTAGGCTCCGCTCTAGCTGAGGGAGACCAGGATCGTCATAGAGGCCGTAGATGCAGCCTATTTGCCCTGCCAAGTGGAAGGTGAGGGGCAAGCCAACCTTTTCCGCATGCTTGAACAAATTCTGCACCAATGGGTCTGAGATGGGCAAATTGGCTGTCACCTCACCGATACCCTTGAACCCCTGATCTTTATAATACCCTAAGAGGTGATCTAAGGGGCTGTCTGCTGAATTGGTAAGAGCACGGGGATCCACATTGCAGAAGGGAATGAATCTGTCAGGATACTCCTCGCAAATCTCATGGATTTCCCAGTTGGATTGGGGAATTATATCGCATTCCGGACTTATCCCGGCCAGTATAACTCCCTTCTCTATGCCGAGTTTATCATAGCGCTCTATTAGGTATTCAGGGGTAGAGAATGCTTGTTTACCGTCTAATCGCAAAGGCTCCGGTTTTTTTCGGGTATGAACATGAATATCAATAAACATAATCTGCTCTCCTTTTACTAGGCATATTTTTCCATTAATCCGAGCAGGTAATACACAAGCAGGGGACCTTAAGCCTTCTGCCTCACTTGCTTGCAACCTACCTGGGCTGTTATCAATTTGTGGGTTAGCTGTCCTGACTGCTTTCCCTGGGCATAAACGTCACAAGTTTGGAAGACTGGATTCAAATGCAAGCGATCTATATGCAACATTGTTGGCATTGGCCAAGTCCCCTGCCCGTACAGTTTAGTATCTTCGCTTTCAATAACCTGAAATTGTAGTCCAATGTTTTCTCAAAACAGAAATTAAAGATCGAGAATTCTCTGGGCGTTCTCCTTTGCTACCTTGCGGAACACTTCTTCGCTGATCAACTTCTCATCTCGCAGCTCAAGGAGAAAATCCACAAGCGGTGTTGGGGTATCTGGCGCGCAGATGTCCGTGCCAAACATCAACCTGTCTTGGAATTCATTGAGAAATTGCACTGCATATTCCTTGTCCCTTGCTAGTGCATTATAGCCGCTACCAGCAGAAAGATCTCCATAGAGATTTTCGTAGCGCCTGAACAGAGTTGGCACTACCCCCTCCTCATCAATGGGATAGTCGGGATAACCGAACCTGTCAGCTGGGGTCTTAAGCCTTCCCATCTCTGCCCAAAAGGTCTGAGAGTGGGCAAAAAACTTGAGCTTGGGAAAACGCTCTAGGCTCCGCTCCAGCTGAGGAAGACCAGGATCGTCATAGAGGCCGTAGATGCCTCCTATTTTCCCTGCCAAGTGAAAGGTGAGGGGCAAGCCAACCTTTTCCGCATGCTTGAACAAATTCTGCACCAATGGGTCTGAGATGGGCAAATTGGCTGTTACCTCACCGATACCCTTGAAGCCCTGATCTTTATAATACCCTAAGAGGTGATCTAAGGGGCTGTCTGCTGAATTGGTAAGAGCACGGGGGTCCACATTGCAGAAGGGAATAAATCTGTCAGGATACTTCTCGCAAATCTCTTGGATTTCCTGGTTAGATTGGGGTACTGTACTGCATTCCGGACTTACCCCAGGCAGTAGAACCGCCTGCTCTATACCGAGCTTGTCATAGCGCTCTATTAGGTATTCAGGAGTGGCATAGGCCACTCTGCCGTCTAGGCGGGGAGGTCCAGGCCTTTTTCTGGTATGGACATGGATATCGATAAACATTGTCCTCCTCCTTCTAATCATCTAATGGAACAAGCTTCAAGGCATTGCCCGCATAGATTTTTTTCAGTATCTCTTGCGGCAGTCCTAAGGAATTTAAAAATTCCTGGTGTTTGTTGTCAAAATAATCCCGGGCGTAAAGGATTCTGTCCTGAAACTCCAAGATGAATTCTTTGGCAAATTCAGGATCCCGTTTCAATGCATTCAGACCAGATCCCGCTGAAAGATCGCAGTAAAGGTTGGGATAGGTGCGGAGCATCTCGATAAGCTTCCCTCCAGGAAGCACCTTACCAGAGGGATAATGTTCTTTATTATATTTGTCGTCGCCTGAGATATGAGCCCAAAAGCCTGGCGCGTGGCCTAAAAAGATAGTTCCGGTACATGCTGCCACAGCCCGCTCAAAAGCCTCGATCCCACCCCCATACCAGTAGCTTGGCCGGGGATACTGCCTGCCTGTATCGAATTCGTAGTCTATGTGGACAACCACTGGCACATTCCGCTTTCCGCAGTAGCGGAAGAGCCGCAGTGCATCTGGATTGTCGTACATCATCCTCAGCTTCAGCTCCCCGCAAACCCTAACGCCGTAAATGTCTATGTTGGCAGCAAGTCTATCTATGCTGTCGGGCTTTCTAGGATCTGGTGCATAGCCTAAAATGAACTTTCCCGGCGCCCGCTCTGCATAAGACAGACAACGGGAAAAAGGAATGGGGCCGCCAGGGCCGGGATCGCAGATCACAGGAATAGTGCCTGGATCCCACTCGTCTTGAGGAGACTCCCAGCTGAGGAGCCAGGTTTTGTCTATGTTGTACTGCTTCATATTGGCTAGGAAGCGCTCCAAATTGTGTCCGTGCCAGTCTGGGTGGTTGTGAGCATCGATGATCATCTTCTCGCCCCCTGTTTTAACTCAGTACACCTCAAAGATATCTTCCGATTTCCGCACGATGGTGCGGGAATCAATCCTTCGGCTGCCAGTAGCCCTAACCTCAGCCTCTGCTGTGCTCTCCAGCTTATATTCGATCTGCAGCTCATAGGGAGGAGGTATGCGCACTGGCTGAATCTCGTGAAGTTTCCCCACTGCCCTGGCTACCCCTTTGCGAATTTGCTCCTGGGCATCTTCAGGATGCAGAGACAGAGCGCAATTTCTGCCATATCCTTCCTTTACAGCCACAGTCTCCACTCCCTCGATCCAGTCTTTCGCTTCCTCTGTCCCTGCCTTACAGCTGGAGACGAAGATCACAGGCACGCCAAGGGAGCCTGCTTGGACAGCTGTCAAGCCGATCTCGCCGATAAGGCGCCCGTTGAGCCACATATTCTGGATGCTGCGGGAGGAAAAGCTGTGGGAGAGGACTCCGCTTGTGACGCCTGCCATAGGATGATAGCCGATCATGAGAACCCCGGCAAAAGTTTTGTCCAAAACCGCAAGCTGCCTTGGCCTGGGAACTCCTGAAAAAATCTTCACGCCTTTTCTCAGCTCGTTGTAGATGATGTTAGCTGTGCCGTCACTGTGCCCATCCCCGACAACAATCTCCGCTCCGCTATCAGAACTCCTCAGCCCGTCTATTGCCGCATTGACCTCCTGTGTGAGCATTTGCCGGGCAAACTCGTATTCTTTGTGGTCTCTGTCAAGCGGTTGTCCGGCACTGCCAGTGACGCAAGCAACCCCTTCAAGATCTGTGCAGATCAAAAACTTCATCCTTCACCTCTCCCCACAGATTAGTCCGGCTGGCTGCTTAACTGCTGTGCTTGAAAAAGTGCCAGCCACCTAAGTCAGGTGGATCTCCTGGATCTTCTTCCAACAGTTCCTTATAATTTTCGGCCACCTTCCGGTATGCCAGAGCGTACTCTTCGATTAATTCAGGCCGGTAGTGCTTAAACCACGGTACCCCAATCACCCTCTTGCCAATAGACTCGCTCACAGGCAGACTCCCTGGCTCCTGTCTTATATCCACGGGCGAATTTGCAATCCGGGTTGGTTTGCCTGCGCCGTAAACATCGCAGGTGTTGAAGACAGGATGCAAATGCAGCGGCCGGTTGCAGCCAGCGTACCCATCAACCACCCCTTCAGCCCGCACGGCTTCAGCAAAACGGGAGACAGACAGCCCCCCTAATTCCTCTTTATAGTAAAGGCCGTGGGGATAATAGTAGCCGCCCATGTGGCTTGCGGGATCTTTCGGCCGGTGTGGTCTCAGAGCTGGCACGTCTTCCAACAGCTCCCAAAAGTAATCCATAGCTTTCCTTATTTCTTCGGTGCGCTGGTCGTAATACTTCAACTGCACCCTACCCATAGCAGAGCTCAGCTGATGCATTCTGTATTTATAACCACCTAAAGGCAGCCCAAGGTAAGGGCGCAGGGACTTCGTCTTGATGTCATTGCCAAAGCGCTCGTAATGTCCGAAAGCGATGGCTCGCTCGTAGATCTCCAGGTCGTTTGTAACCAACATCCCTGCCTCGCCAATGGCAAAGGCTTTGCTGCTCATCAGGCTCATGGCAGCTACATGGCCGATGCTTCCCACTTTTTTCCCCTTGTACAGGCTCCCCTGGGCATGGGAGACGTCCTCAATCACTTTGAGGCCGTAGCGGTTTGCAATTTCCATAATCTCATCCATGGGTGCAGGGTGGCCTAAGTAGTGAACAACCATGATCGCCTTAGTGCGGGGAGTGATTCTTTTTTCCAGATCCTCTGGATCTAGACACAGCGTGATGGGATCGACTTCCGCAAAGACAACTGTGGCGCCCAGGGAAAAGGCCTGCAGAGCTGAACCCCAGTAGGTGATGGAAGGGCAAATAAGCTCATCGCCTATCCCCAAGCCACAGGCAAACATGGCGCCGTGCAAAGCTGCAGTGCCGTTGTTGAAGCCCAGCGCATACTTTGTTCCCTGCCAGGCGGCAAATTCCTCCTCGAATTTTTTCGTCACATCAGTATCGCTCATGGCGCCGCGGCGCAGTACCTCCAAGACTGCAGCTTCATCTTCTTCTGTAACGATAGGCCAAGTGAAAAGATCGCAAGGGTCCTTTGTAACAGCTTTAGGGCCGCCAAACAGTGCAAGTTTGCTCATTTTCATGTCTCCTCTCTTATATTTGTGCAAGCAGATTTCTTATTGCTTGCAAATCCTTTTCAGCTCGATAAAGATCGGGCTTTGCTGCACTACACTCAGCAGATAAGTAACCACTGTAGCCAATGTTTTTTAATGCCCTAAATAAGGGCAGATGATCTACAGCTCCATGTCCCAACATCTGCTGCTGAAAAAGCTCGTTGCCCCGTGCTGTGAGGTTTATAAATGAACCTGGAAGGCTTTCGTCTTCGATTCGCAGTTCGTCTTTTACGTGCACATGAAAGATCTTCTCTCCAAGCCTCTCCACAGACTCTTCACCATAATCTGAGCCTGTGATATACAAATTCCCTGCATCGTGAATAACCCCCACGTTATCCCGCCGAATCATATCCAGGAGTCGCTCTGCACCTTCCACGGTTTCAACAAGACTTCCATTGTGGATTTCCATGGCCAGCTTTATTCCGTGTTCTTCAGCCAAATCCCCACACCTTTGCATCCAATAAGCTGCTTTTGCGTAATGATAGTCCTGCGCCAGAAAAGCATGAGGACCACCTGGCCCAACCCGGATTAGATCTGTATCCAGCCACTTCATAACCTGAAAATACCTTTCCAGCTCCTCGAGCGTCTCTTCGCACTCGGCATCGCTCATGTAGGAAAAGCCGCCTAAGTAAGAGCCGATGGCTGCTATCTCAAGGCCGAGTTCTTCTGCTAGCTCTCGAATTTCTACAGCTCGTTCATAGGTTGTATTTGCCGAAATGTGGGGTTCCTTTCCCCATAGCTCGATTCCATCGTAGCCTAGGTCTTTGGCAAGGCGCATTGCCTCTTGAATGCTGCGATTTCGAAAAATCAATGTAAAAATGCCAACCTTCATATTTCTACCTCCTTTGGTTAAACGATTTACTCAAGATAATATGACTCCACCTTCTCGATTGCTCGGACTATATCTGCCACCTCTTCTTCGCCATAGCCTTCGTGGATGTAAAGGGTGAGGTGATCCGCTAAGGCTTTCTCCGCCACAGGACAACACCCGGTGTAGTCGATGGGCCTTGCTTTGGGATCAGTCCAGGGGTAACCTGAAGTGCCGTAGGCGCGCCGCTCTCTGATCCAGGTCTGCTGGTAGATTGGGACTACATAATGCGCGCCTACAGGAATCCCCTCTTTTGCCAAGGCTTCAACAAAAGTTACTTTATCAGCTTTCATTTTCTCGGCGTCGTAGCGGAGAAAACAGAACCAGGGATTGGCCTCAGACGAGACCTGCCAGAGGGAGGTTGCGAAACCCTTGAGGCGTTTTCTCAGTTCTCCCACAATCCACTGTCTCTTTTCCTTGATGGCCTGTAGCTTCCCGAGCTGCACCCTGCCGATTGCTGCCTCAAGCTCTGTCATGCGGTAATTGTTGCCCAAAAAGAGATTTGTTGTATCTTGGGAATTGAAGGGTTTGCCCCGGTCTGCAAAACGTTTAGCCTGCCAGTAGAGGTCCTCGTTGTCTGTGAGAACCATGCCCCCTTGTCCACCTGAGGTTGTGTGTTTACTGCTCATGAGGCTCACTGTACCCAGATCTCCCATGGTACCTACGTATTTGCCCTTGTATTTGGCGCCGTGGGCCTGGGCGCAATCCTCGATCACGTAGAGGTTGTGGCGCCTTGCAAGTTCCAGAATGGGTTCCATCTCTGCGCTTTGCCCTGCCAGGTGCACCACAATGATAGCCCGGGTCTTTTCGCTGAGGCAGCCCTCGATTCCTTCTGCTGTGATGTTGAGGGTGTTGTAGTCTACGTCTGCAAAGACCGGAATGCAGTTCTGAAAAAGAATGGGCGCTACAGTGCCGGGGTCCGTGATGGGGGTAGTGATCACCTCATCTAGAGGTTCCAGCCCTAAAGCTGCCAGGGCAGCGTGGACAGCTGCGGTGCCTGAGCTGGTGCTGGTGGCGAACTTGGTGCCGAAATATTGTGCAAATTCTTGCTCGAAAGCGTCGACGTGAGTGCCACCGTACCGATCAAACGCCTGGTCTCCTGTCATGGACCTTTCGATCACATCCAGGGCTGCTGCACGCTCCTCTTTCCCGAACATGATCCGCGGCGGGAAAGGTTTCTCACGGACTGGCCTGCCTCCATGGATAGCTAACTTTTCCAAAAAAATTCCCTCCTTATCACTTTTTTTAATATAAGGCCTCCTCCCAGGCTTTCTTTAAAGAGGCCTCGAAGAGTCCCTCACCACCATTTCCGTTGAACCATACAGGGGAAAAGTGGGTTTTTCTCCTGAGAGCATTGACAAAAGCAGCTCCCCTGCTTTGGCTCCGCAAGACTCCAGCATCATATCGACGCTGGTGAGTGAAGGCTCAACAAATTTGCCAGCCTCTATGTTGTCATTGCCTACAACCGCCAGCTGCCGGGGCACCTCTATCTTTAGCTTGCGAAGCTCGGCAAGAACACCAAAGGCGATGTAGTCGTTGAGGCAGTAAACAGCATCCGCTCCCGCTTCCAAGACCTCTTGAGCCAGGTTTCTTCCCAACTGATAATGATCAATTTCAGTTTTAGGAAGCCAGACTAGCTCCTCTAAAAAAGGTAGAGAAAAATGCCTTAGTCCCTCCAAGTAACCTTCGTAGATCTCCCGGGTAAAGCCAGAGATCCTCTCTTTTGGCGCACCTAAATAGGCAATTCTGCGCCTTCCCTGCTTATATAGATGCTCAATGGCTTTAAAGCCCGCTTCTTTGTAACCGATATAAACTCTGCCAAAAGGAAGCTCTCGTTCTGAGTAATAATTCACCAGCACAGCAGGCGCCCCAGCATCGACCAAAGGCTCTAATGCTTCTTCTGCCTGGGGCTCTGAGCCTGTGATAATGATGAGCCCATCCACCTGTCTAGAAAGAAGGAGCTCGATGTTTGTCTTCATGCTTTTTACCCTGGTAGACCCCTGGCTCACACTCCCTAATAGAATTTGATATTTCATCTCCTGCAGAACTTCCTCTGCCCCCAGGACAATTTTGGTGAACCAGCCGCTAGCAATGCCAGTTGTAATAATGCCTATGGTTTGGGTTTTGCGGGTACGCATAGAGCGTGCGAGCAGGTTCGGTTTGTAGTTGAGCTCAGCCATGGCATCGAGAATCCGCCTTTTGGTTTCATCGCTGATCTTCCCTTGGGGATCTCCGTTTAGGACGAAAGAGACTGCTGTGAGGGAAACACCGGCCCTCTCAGCCACCATCTTGCTTGTAACCCTTCTTCTGCGCTTTTTCAATTATTGAAAGCTCCCTTTCTGTTAGTAAATCGATTTACTTTTAAACATTTCGTCCTTGAATTAGAAATTCCTTCCTAATCAGAAAAGAATTTTCTGTCTGCGCATGTGAACGTTGAGGACCAGAGCAACGCACATGAGGTTGGCCATGAGGGAACTGCCGCCGTAGCTGATGAAAGGAAGGGGAATGCCGGTGATGGGCATAATGCCGATGGTCATGCCGATGTTGACCAAAATGTGGAAAAGGAACATGGAAAAAACACCTGTGCAGATGAGAATGCTGTACAGATCCCTCGCTTCGGAGATCACGTGGAGAATACGCCACAGAACGTAGAAAAAGAGGCCCAAAACCAGCAGGCAGCCGATGAAGCCGGACTCTTCAGCGATCACTGGAAAGATGAAGTCCGTGTGGTGCTCTGGGAGAAAATTCAACTGTCCCTGTCTGCCCTGAAGGATTCCCTCGCCAAAAAGCCTCCCGCTGCCCACTGCGATCATGGACTGGATAATATTGTAACCGTACCCTCGGGCATCCTGATAGGGATTGAGGAAGATGAGGAGCCGCATCTTCTGATAAGGCTTTAGAATGAAGAAATAACCCAGAGGCAAAACCACAAAGATGCCAATGGCAGCGAGAATGGCAAGGTGTGCGGGTCTTGCTCCTGCCATGTAGAGCATTCCAAAGGCGATCCCCACAAAGACCATGGCTGTGCCGAAGTCTGGCTGCAGGAGAATGAGGAGCATAGGGATGCCAACCATCACCAGGGCGCCGAACAGACTCTGCCAGGTATCAAGCTCTTCTTTCTGGGAAAGGTATTGAGCCAGAGAAATGATCACCCCGAGTTTGGCCAGCTCCGCAACTTGCATCGCCATGGGGCCGATGTAAAGCCAGCTTTTCGCGCCATTAACCTCCCGGCCGAAGATCAGCACCGCCCCTAACAGGGCAAGGCTTAAATAGTAAATAGGCCAAGCTAATCTCCCTAAAGTGCGGTGATCAAGGTTTAAAAGAAAGTAACCGAGGCCAAGGCCAATGCAGGCAGCAAAGAGCTGCTTTTTCAAGAAATAAAATGAATCGCCTTGGTTTAAGGCCATATTGGAATGGGTGGCGCTGAAAATTGCCACAAGGCCGATGCCGATTAGGGCTAAAACTCCGCCCAGGATGCCCCAATCAATATACTTTACAAGCCGCCTTTCCACCTTGATCCCTCCACTTTAGTTGGATATGTACAATGATAGCTGATTTCGTACTTGGTGGCAAGCGACAAAACTGCTAATTATTTCACTTCTGTTGAGAGCGCCGCACCTGCCTGACAGGAATGTTGGCAACCAGGGCAACTGTATCTCCCCCGCCGCTTTCCAAATTGATCTCCATTGCAGAGAGGTCTATTTCAAGGTAGCGGGAGATAACCCCGATGAGATCCTCTTTCAATTCTTCCAAAAGATGGGGATTAACGCTGGCCCGATCCTGNACCAAAACTAGCTGCAGCCGCTGTTTTGCAGTTTCTTTGCTGCCTTCATCCCGGTTCAAAACCCTGCTCAAAAAATCTAGTAAAGCCAAAACCCTGCCCCTCCAATCTTTTATTTATCCATTCCCACCAGCTGCCGCAGCCGCTGGAAGAAGCTGGGGTTGTCAAAACTCTGAAAGGGTACTCCCTCCCCTTCAAGCCGCCTTGCGATATTGCGGTAGGCTTGTCCAGCTTTGGAGTTATTGTCGAAGGCAATTGGTTCGCCTTTGTTTGTAGAGATAATGATGGCTTCGTCATCTGGCACAACGCCCAACAGATCAATGTGGAGAATATCAAGCACATCTTCTATATCCATCATTTCTCTCCGCTTGACCATATCCGGGCGCAGGCGATTGAGGATGAGCCTCGGACCCCGCAGGCCTTCTGCCTCCACCAGACCTATGATCCTGTCTGCGTCCCTGACAGCTGAAACCTCAGGGGTGGTGACGATGAGAGCCAGATCCGCACCTGCAACTGCATTGCGGAATCCCTGCTCGATTCCTGCAGGGCAGTCTATGAGCACGTAATCGAATTCTTGCCGCAGCTCCTCGCAGAGCTCTTTCATCTGCTCAGGCTTGATGGCATCCTTGTCCCTGGTCTGGGCAGCAGGCAAGAGAAATAGGGATTCCACCCGCTTGTCTTTAATCAGGGCTTTCCGCACTGGCAGATCCTTGTTTTCCATTACGTTAACAATATCGTAGACAATCCGGTTCTCCAGCCCCATCACCACGTCCAAATTCCGCAAGCCAATATCTGCATCAACAAGCACGACCCGCCTGCCCAGGGCTGCCAAAGCAGCTCCGATGTTGGCAACTGTGGTGGTTTTCCCAACTCCTCCCTTCCCAGAGGTAATGACGAGCACCATTCCGTCCATTTAAGTCCCTCCCGCTATCTTGCCATAATTTCGCTACTGTAAGTTTCGATAACCACTGTATTGTTCTTCATTCTTGCCACCTCAGGCACACCGCTGTCGTGAACTTCATTGTCTGGGGAACGGGCGATGAAGTCCGCAATNCGCAGCTGTGTAGGTTTGAGTCGCAGCGCCAGCACGGAACTTGTGGTNTTTCCCTTGGCTCCTGCATGACACACGCCGCGGCAAGCGCCTAACACGATGATGTCTCCTGTGGCCACAACTTCGGCGCCTGGATTTACATCCCCTAAAATCACCACGTTGCCGTCATAGTGAATCCGCTGTCCTGAGCGAAGAGTTCCCTTCACCAGCTGCGTAGTTGTTTCTTTCGCTTCTTCACTGGGGCGAGCCGAAGCCGGCTTCCGCTTGACCTCCCCACCGCCAATCCTAACCTCAAGGCCTGCTCCTTCAAGCTCCCCTACGAGGCTTGACAATTCCATCCAGCTCAGTTCTCGCCTGCCCAACTGCACGGAAACTGTGGCACCTGCAAAAAAGGCACCGCTTTCTCTAAGCTTGTCCCTCAAAGCCTCGAGAATCTGGACAAACTCTCCTTCTTCGGAAAGATAGATGGTAAGGCCACTGTTGTTCCCTTTAATTGTCAAAGGCGCCTTGACCAAATTTTTTCCCTCCATCACAAAACTAAATTTGATATTCGTTGCCAAAAGACTTTATTCCTGCTTTTCGAGAAAAATCTAACCCTCATCTAGCTGTTCCGCCTCTTCTTGTTCCTCTGGGGAGGTGTTGTTGGACGGCGGCAGAGCAGGTACATCGGATGGAAGCTCTTGGGCTTGTGGCTCCTCTTCAGGTGCTGACTGCTCCTGGCTAGGCGTCTGCCCCCCGTCTGATTCATTCTCTGCCCCTTGGCTGGACGCCTTTTGAGCCGCTTGCTCTTCTTTTTGCTCCACGTTAAAGTAGGAAGCCAATACCTTCCGGGCCACAGGGGCAGCAAAGCCGCCGCCGCTGCCTCCCTGTTCGATGAAGACAACTATGGCAACCTCAGGGTCTTCAATTGGCGCCAGGGCCACAAACCAGGCGTGGTCGTCGCCTTGGGAGTTCTGCGCAGTTCCTGTCTTCCCCCCCACTGCAACGGGAAAGCCTGCAAAGGCCCCATAGGCTGTGCCTCCTGGATCAGTAACGTCCTGCATCCCTTGCCGCAGCACTGCCAGGGTGTCAGGGGACACCTGCAGCTGCCCTGTGGCAACAGGCTGGAAGGACTTCAATTCCTCCCCTTCGGGGGAGAGGACCTTCTGCACCACATAAGGCCTGTAAATTGTGCCGCCGTTGCCTATGGCAGCGATGGCGCTTGCCATCTGCAGGGGTGTGGTCTGAAGCGCTCCCTGGCCGATGGCCACGTCCATGGTTTCCGCCTCGTACCAGATCTGATTGTCTGCCCGCTTGAAATTTTCTCGCTTCCACTGCCTGTCCGGCACAAGCCCTGCCCGCTCTCCAGGCAGCTCGAAGCCTGTGGGCTTGCCCAAACCGTACATCCTGGCGTAGCGGGCTAATTCATCGATACCAACTCTCCGGCCCAATTCGTAGAAGACAATATTGCAGGAATTTTTTATTCCTTCAAGCAGAGTCTGCTGGCCGTGGCCGCTGTGCCGCCAGCACCGCTTGCCGTAGCGATCTTTGCCTGTGCAGTAAAACCTGTCGTGCAGGGTAACCTTGCCTGTCTCCAAAGCAGCAGTGGCAGTGATGAGTTTGAAAATGGATCCAGGGGGCTCTGCCACCCGCAGGACCCTGCTGGTAAAGGGATGGTATGGGTTTTTCAGCATTTCCTCCAGCTCTTTGCTGGAGATCCCTCCGACAAAGGAATTGGGGTCGTAGCCTGGTTTGCTTGCCATGGCGAGAACCTGTCCTGTCTCCACGTCCAGAACCACCACAGAGCCAGCCTTGGCATTTGGGTATTTGCTCTTTGCCATGGCCTCCAGCTGCTGGTCCAGCGCCTCCTCTGCTGCCAGCTGGATCTTGTGGTCGATGGTTAAAAGGAGGTCGTTTCCAGGCACAGGATTGACAAAGCCCAGAAGGCTGATGGGCCTTCCAGCAGCGTCCACCTCCACCTGCTCGCCGCCGTCCTGGCCCTTCAAATATTTCTCGTAGACCCGCTCCAGCCCTGTCTTGCCCACTACGTCAGTCATCCGGTAGCCTTCATCCCGCCACTGGACCAATTCCTCTTCGCTGATTTTGCCTAGATAGCCGAAGAGGTGGCTGGCAAACTCCCCGTAAATGTAGTTGCGGACAGGCATCTCCTCCACAATCACTCCAGGAAGGTCCAGTCTGCGCTCTTCGATCTTGGTGACTATCTCAGGCGATGCATCCCGCAAGAGGCGCACTGGTTCAAAAGGGCGGTTCGCTGACTTTTCAACTTCCTGTTTGATTTCGCTGCTGCTGATGCCGATGATTTCGGCAAGCTCCTCGTAAACCTCTTCCCTGTTCTCAGTCAGGGCTGTGGGCAGAATGGAAACTGTAAAGGAAAGCCTGCTGGAAACCAACGGCTCGCCGTTCCTGTCGTAAAAAATGCCTCTTGGGGCCGTCACAGGAATCCTGCGAATCCTGTTGCCTTCGGCCAGAGTAGAGTAGTGCTCGCCGCGGATGATCTGCATGTACCAGAGCCTGGCAAGAATAATGAAAAAAATGCCCACGAGGACGTAGGCGAAAACTTTCAATCTGGTTTCCAGTTGTTTGTTGGTCATGGCTGTCAACCTCTTCTCCAAACCACATAAGCTGGCCTGTCAACAAACAGTTTTCTCGCCAATGGCCAAATAATAACTGTAAGGAACATGTTGTAGGCGGCAGTGGGCAGGATAACTAACTTGACTGCCTGCCAGATTGGCCAGTTCATGCCGAAAGAGGTGCCCAAAAACAGGTAAAAGGCTTCCCCTGCCAAGGTACAAAACCCCACAGCCCCTACAGGCACCAGCCAATGTTCACGAAAAGCGCGATTGGCAATTTGCCCTGCCAGCCACCCCACTAGCATCCCTGTAGCCAAGGAAAGGCCGATAAATCTGCCTGTCAGCAGATCCATCAGCAGACCGCCAACAGTCCCAGCTGCAACTGAAAGAGACCCGCCGCACAAAAGGCCCACCAGGACGACCCAAATCAGCAAAAGATCTGGTTTCACCCCAAAGACCCGCAAAAAATGAAAGCCGGTCATCTGAAAAAGTAAGGAAACCAAAATGCCGGCGGCTGTGATCACAATCTTTTTCATTGCTGCTCACTTTCTTCCTCAAGGGGAGGTGCTTGGAAGTTCTTCACCACAAACACTTCTTCAAGCTTGCCCAGGTCCACTGCCGGGCGCAGGAGGCCCTGAAAGCCCAGGCCGTATTTGCCCTGCTCTACTTCCGTAATCTCGCCAATGAGCAAACCTTTGGGGAAGATTCCCCCCAGACCCGAGCTGATAATCAAATCTCCCTTTCTCAATGTTACATCAGCAGTGAGCCCCCGGACGCTGCAGTAGCCGGGCTTGTCTGCTTTCCCTTCGACGAGCACCAGGTGTCTTGTGCTGCGCACTAACCCGCCAATTGCCATCCTGGCGTCAGACAGAAGCAGCACGTTGGCAGTGTTTTTCGTTGCGCTTCGCACCACCCCCACAATGCCGCTTGCTGTGATCACTGCCTGATCTTTTTTCACGCCAGCGTCGAGGCCTTGGTCGATGGTGATGGTGCTCAGCCAGTTGCTGGGATCCCTGCCTATAACTTGAGCCGGCAGAAGCTCCAGCTGCTCTTTGTTCCTTTCTTGAAAGTTCAGGAGGGTCCGCAGCCTCTGGTTTTCCAAGCGGTACTCTTCCAGCCGAACGATCTCCGCCTCAAGCTCTCCGATTTTCTCTCTGAAAGCGCGGTTCTCCTCGTCCAGCTTGCTCCACAGCACCACTTGCCGCCAAGCGCTGGAAAGTGCAGAGGAAGTCCGGTAAAAGAACTGGGACACAGGTGCCAATGCCTCTGTGATGGCTTCTTCCAGCTTGCTCACCTGAGGCCTGTCTTCTGCTGTAAGGTAAATCAGGCACAGTATGGCCAAAAAAGCAGCTGCGATCAAAAAACCCCGCACCCGGCGATCAAGCTCCCTCTGCACTCCTCTCCCCTCCTACTGAAAACTCTTTTCCTAATCCATTTTCTTGGAAGTGATGAGAACCCGCTTCATCACTTTGAAATTCTCCAGCGACGCCCCTGTACCCCTGGCAACGCAGGTTAAGGGATCTTCCGCCAGATACACTGGCATGCCTGTCTCAGTGCTCAAGAGTTTTGCCAGCCCTCTCAAGAGAGCTCCTCCGCCGGTAAGGAGAATCCCCTTGTCCATAATATCTGCAGCAAGCTCCGGCGGTGTTTTCTCCAAAGTGTTCCGCACAGCCTCCACGATGTTGGCAACAGGCTCGCTGAGGGAAACACGGATTTCCTTCTCGTTGATCTCGATTGTCTTGGGCAGGCCTGTGACCAGATCCCTGCCCCGGACTTCCATGGTACGGTTTCCTTCGTCATCGCCTGCATAAGCAGAGCCGATTTCTTTCTTGATCTCTTCAGCTGTACGCTCGCCGATCATTAAATTATATGTGCGGCGTACATGCCCTATGATTGCCTCGTCCATTTTGTCGCCTGCTGTGCGCTCGCTTTTGCTGGCCACAATGCCGCCCAAAGAGATCACCGCAACCTCTGTGGTGCCGCCGCCAATGTCCACGATCATATTGCCTGTAGGTTCGTGGACAGGAAGGCCTGCCCCGATGGCTGCAGCCATGGGCTCTTCAATTAACGCTGCGTCCCTGGCACCAGCCTGGATGGCAGCGTCCAGGACCGCCCGTTTTTCAACTTCAGTCACTCCCGAGGGCACTGAAACAACAACTCTGGGTTTGAACAAGCCCCGCCGCTTTTGGGCTCCTTTGATAAAGTGGCTCAACATGGCACGGGTGATCTCGAAATTGGCAATAGCCCCGTCTTTCATGGGCCGGGTGGCCACAATGTTGCCTGGGGTGCGCCCTACCATCTCCTTAGCCTTGTTGCCCACTGCAAAAACTTCGCCGCTTTCCCTGTGGATGGCCACTACAGACGGTTCCTGCAGAACCAGGCCTTTGCCCCTCTGGAAAACCAGCGTATTGGCTGTGCCTAAGTCAATTCCCAAATCGCGGGTATAACGCCCGAATAAACCCATCTTCAAAGACCCCTTTCCTCATCTAACTGGCTAGTTTAAGTGGAAAATATCCTTGCTCCCGCAAGCTGCAGTAAGAGTTGCGTCCGATAATAATGTGATCTAAAATTTCAATTCCCAGAAGCTTTCCTGCGTTCACCAGCCGTGTGGTCAGGCTGATGTCTTCCCTGCTGGGTGCGGGATCCCCACTGGGATGGTTGTGAACTAAAATCAGCGCTGCAGCGCTGCGGCGGATGGCTTCTTTGAACAGCTCCCGGGGATGTACTATTGCTGAGGCCAGGCTCCCGATGGAAACCGTCTGCACAGACATCACCCGGTTCTTTGAGTTCAAAAGCAGGATCCGGAAATGCTCCCGGTCGTAGTCTGCCATCTCTCCGAGGAGGCGGGATACATCTTGGGGCGAAGATATCTTGACCCCAGGCTTGAACCTGGTGTTTTGTGCTCGCCTTCCCAATTCCATGGCTGCCAAAATCTGCGCTGCCTTGGCAGGCCCAATTCCCTCAAGCTGAATCAGCTCTTCCGCTGAAGCCTGGGCAAGTCTCCGCAGATCTCCAAACTTGGCCAGAACCTCGTCTGCAAGCCCCAAAGCAGAGCTGCGGGCGGTTCCTGTGCGTAGTACAATAGCCAACAGTTCCCTGTCTGCAAGTGCGCTTGCGCCGTCAGAGAGAAGCCTCTCCCTGGGCCTTGTGTGCTGCGGTAGATCCCCAATCCTCACCTGATACCTAACTTTTTTCATTCTATACCTCCTCAAGGCACAGCAATGCCAAAGTTAGCCAGCTGATCCACAAGCAGCCCCACAGGCAGTCCCACTACATTGTAATAACAGCCCCGGATCTCGCGCACAAGGGCAGCGCCCAAGCCCTGGATCCCGTAAGCGCCGGCCTTGTCCAGGGGCTCTCCTGTGGCTACATAGCGCAGGATTTCTTCTCGAGATAAAGGACGCATCTGGACAAATGTCAGCTCGTGGCTGCAGAACTCCCTGCCGCCCTTCCCCTCAACGAGAGCGAGGCCAGTCACCACTTGATGCTCCTTGCCGGAAAGCTTTTGGAGCATTCTGACTGCATCAGCTTCATCTTCAGGCTTTCCTAAAATCTCCCCCTCTACGGCAACTACCGTATCTGCACCTAAAATCAGGCCCTCTCTAAATTGGGCAACAGCCCTGGCTTTAGCTAACGCAAGCTGCTCAGCCTGCAGATGAATAGGGCCCTGCACATTTTCCTCCTGCACCTGGCTCACTTGCACTTCAAAAGGAATGCCCAGCTGCTTTAGGATAGCTGCCCGCCGCGGCGAGGCTGAGGCTAAAATCAGCTTCTGCTTCATCGCTACAGCCTCCTGTACCCCCAAATGGCAGCAACCACCCCTAAGACAGTGGCAAAATTAAATTTCAAGCTGAATCCGATGGTAAACTCCAGGGCATCGGCAAGTTTTAGGGTCACAGGGGGAAAGCCTGCCTGCACAGAGTGGCTGAGGAAAGGAACCACATCGCCTAAAGCCTGTCCCAAAACGCTGCCTGTTAAAATGCCAACCAAAATCAACAGCAAAAGGATGGCTGGATTTTTGTCGTAATTTCTCCTCACTAATCTCTCCCTTTCACGGGCTCATAGCAGAGATCTCCTGTTGCATGAACTCTGCCATCCTTGTCTACAACCAGAGCCTCAGCGCCGTACCTCTCAACCAGCGCCATGCCCATCTCTGGCCCCATGATGAAGCAGGCTGTGGAAAGGAGATCTGCAAGCAGACCTGTTTCTGCCACCACAGTGGCGCTTTGACAATCCCAGGCTGGATAGCCTGTGGTTGGATCCACAAGGTGGTGGTAGCGCCTGCCTCCACTGATGAAAAACCTTTGGTAGTCGCCTGAGGTGGACACAGCCCCCTCCTTGACCTCGAGCACAGTAAGGAGCCCCGCTTCTCTTGGATCCTTGACGCCAACTCGCCAAAGGCCCCGGGGAGCTTCGCCCAAGATGCCGATCTGTCCCCCTGCATTTACAAGGGCCCGCTCTATCCCCTGCCCTTTGAGCACTTCAAGGGCTCTGTCCACAGCATATCCCTTGGCAGCACCCCCCAGATCAAGCTGCAGCCCAGGGGGAAGCATAACCTTGTTAGGCGGGATGAGCTTCACCTGCTGCCAGCCCACACCTTCCAGAGCCTTCAGGATCTCCTCTCTTTCAGGGAGCTCCTCTTTTTCCCGGGCCCTCTGCCAGAGGAGGCTCAGCTCTCCTACTGTGGGATCGTAAGCGCCGCCGCTTGCTGAGGCGATCTCGAGAGCTTGTCCCAAAACGTGGTAGATTGCCTNATCCACCTCGCCCCCTCCGCTTTCCGCAAGGCGGACTAGAACGCTGCCTGGCTGATAGCGGGAAAGCAGCCCTTCGATCCGCCTGATCTCAGCCATGGCAGCTTTTGCAGCGTCTTTGGCATCAGGACCCCATATCTGGATCTCCACCAGAGTGTCCAAAGCAAATTCCCGATGGACGAAGGGCTTCATTCTGCGGTTATAAAGAAAGGAGATTATGCTGACGGAAACCAGCAGCACAATCCCTAAACCCAAAAAGAAAGACTTCCTTTGCCACTTCATGTTAAGTTTAACACTCAGACTTCTAAAAGACAAGTAGAAAACACCTGCCAATTGTAAATTAATGAATGGAACTTTCAGGCAGGTCCTAACTTTCTTTCCAAACTATGGTTCCAGTAGGACACTTTTCCACACAGACGCCGCAGGCATCGCATTTTTCGTAATCGATGACAGCCAGGTTATCCACCATGGTGATGGCTTTTTGCGGACAATTTCTCGCGCAAATACCACAGCCTATGCAGCCGTCTTTACAAATCTTCCGCACCACAGCTCCTTTATCGTGGGAACCGCAGGCGATCATGACCTGTGCTTCATCTGGCAGCATCCCAATTACATCCCTGGGACAAGCTTCCGCGCACAGGCCGCAGCCGGTACACTTTGCGTAGTCTACAACAGGCAGCCCGTCAGGGCCCATGGAGATAGCATCGAAGCGGCAGACCCGGACGCAGTCGCCAAAGCCCAAACAAGCCCACGAGCAGGCTTTGTGTCCCCCCCCCAGCTGGTGAGCTGCGAGGCATTCCTTGATTCCGTCGTAGACAAACAGCTCCTGGCAGTCTTTTCCCCGGCAGCGGACGAAAGCGATTTTCTCTTCAATGTCTACAGGTTCAACTCCCATAATCTCTGCGATTTTCGCTGCAGTGTCATCACCACCTGGAATGCACAGGCCAGTACCTGCTTTGCCTGCAGCCACTGCCTGGGCGTAGCTGCTGCAGCCAGGATAACCGCAAGCGCCGCAGTTGGCGCCGGGGAGAGCTTCTGTGATTGCTTCAACAGTAGGATCCGTTTCCACTGCGAACACCCTGGAGGCAAAAGCGAGAACCGCGCCGAACAAAAGGCCAGATGCCGCCAAGATTGCTACTGTATAGACAATTGTCATTATTTGTTCCTCCTAGCCGAAAAGCTTGCTGAGATCAAACCCGGAAAAACCCATAAAGGCAATGGAAAGCAGGCCGGCTGTGACGAGAGCGATGGGAAAACCCTGCCAGGCCCGCCCGATTGGTGCGCCTGCAAGTCGCTCCCTCAGTCCTGCAAAAAGGACAATGGCCAGGGTGAAGCCTATGGCTGCGCCTACACCGTTGATCACTGTGGCCAGAAAGCCGTACCCTTGGTTCACGTTAATCAGAGCCACGCCCAAGACAGCGCAGTTGGTGGTGATCAGAGGCAGGTACACGCCCAAAGCCTGATAAAGGCCGGGTGCGGACTTTTGCAGCACCATTTCCACAAACTGCACGAGGCTCGCTATAATCAGGATGAAAGCGATGGTCTGCAGATATTCAAGGCCAAAGGGAATTAAAAGGTACTGGTTGAAAATCCAGGTCACAGCTGAAGCCATTCCCATGACAAAGGTCACGGCAAAGCCCATGCCCACTGCTGTTTCAAGCTTTTGAGAAACTCCAAGGAAGGGACAGATGCCTAAAAATCTCACCAAAACGAAATTATTGATCAGCACTGCACTGAAAAAAATCACCAGCATATTAGGCTGCTCCACCGCTGTTTCCTCCTTTGCCCTCAAGGTATTGATTCAAAAAGCCCATCAGAAGCCCCAAAGTGATAAAGGCTCCTGGGGGAAGGATCATGATTAGCCCAGCTGCTTGCTCAGGCATCAGCTGAACCCCTGCAAAACCAAAGTCTGCTGCCTGGGCAAAGGTGCCAGTGCCCAAGATTTCCCGGATGGTTCCCAATACAGATAAAGAAACAGTGAACCCAAGTCCCATCCCAAAGCCATCCACAAGGGAAGGGACAAGGCCGTTCTTTGAGGCAAAGGTTTCTGCCCTTGCCAGGATAATGCAGTTGACCACAATCAAAGGGATGAAGATCCCCAATACCTCTGCCAAAGCAGGCAGAAAAGCCTGCATTAGGTTGTCGATGATAGTCACCAAAGTGGCAATCACCACAATATAGCAGGGAATCCTGATCTTATCTGGAATCACGTTCCGCAGCAGGGAAATGATCAGGTTGGAGCCTGCCAGAACCAAAGTGGTGGCAATGCCCATCCCAAGGCCCCCCATGAGAGAGGTTGTGACAGCCAAAGTAGGGCACATTCCCAAAACAAGCCTGAAGGTGGGATTCTCTCGGGTCAGGCCGTTTTTGAAAACTTTCAACAAGCTCATTTGGACACCTCCTCAAAAACAGCAAGCGCAGTGTTCACGCCAGCTGTCACTGCCCTGGAGGAGACTGTAGCGCCGCTGACCGCCGCAATTTTCCCCCCGTCGTTCTTTACTGCAAGCTTCTGGCCAGCTTTGTTTCCTTTGTACTGATCCAAAAAGCTGTCCTCAACGATCTTGGACCCAAGGCCAGGGGTTTCGCTGTGCTGATTGATCACAACGCCCTGGATAACTCCAGCCTGGCTGATGCCTACAAGGCAGTTGATCCTGCCGCCGTAGCCGGTGGGAGCAACCTGCACAACGTAACCTGCAGGGTTTTTCGTCTCCCAAATGGCCAGCAGATCTGCGAACCTTTCCTGCTCTCGCAGCTGTGCTGTTACATCTTCCAGCTCCAAATAATCTTCAGCAGCCAGGGCACTAGATAAAGAGCCTGCCAAACGCCTTTCCTGCTCTTGGGCGATCCGCCCGCTTGTAAATTCATTGACAAAACTCAAAGCGAGGCCTGCAAGCCCACAGATCAGCATCAAAGTTACAGCAAGTTTCATTCCCTCACGCACGGCTACTCCTCCTTCCAGGCACGGGCATGGTCCAACGCTCCAGGAGGGGCGAGAGAGCGTTCATGAGCAGAATTGAATAGTTAACGCCTTCTGGATATCCTCCAAAGAGGCGGATCAGGACTGTAAGTATGCCGCAGCCGATGCCGAAGACAATTCTCCCCCGTGGTGTAACAGGAGTGGTTACGTAGTCTGTGGCCATGAAGAAGGCGCCCAAAAGAAGGCCTCCTGCCAAGAGGTGGAATACCGGATCCCTGCCCCAGATGGCCATCAGGATAAAGACAGTGGCAAGATAGGATAAGGGAATGCGCAGATCGATCCTGCGCTTTATAATCAGGTAAGCAGCTCCCAGTAAAATGGCAAAGGCAGAGGTCTCTCCCAGGCTTCCTGCAACGTTTCCCCAAAACAGCTGGCTGTAGCCAACTTGAAAGCCTCGGTATTTAGCCAAGACTAAAGGCGTGGCTGTGGTGAGAGCGTTGAAGTTCTCAAGGGGAAGAGAAGCGCCTTTGGGCCAGAACCAGCTGGTCATGGCAGCTGGCCAGGAGGCCATCAGTGCCGCCCTGCCGATTAGGGCAGGATTGAAAGGATTATAGCCCAATCCTCCGAAAATCAGCTTGCCCAAACCGATGGCGATGAGTGTACCTATAGGAATGAGCCACAGAGGCAAACTAGGCGGCAAGACTAAAGTCAGGAGCATCCCTGTGACTGCTGCCGACAGATCCCCAATTGTCTTCTTCTCTTTGCTGACCAGCAGCCATTCCCAGAAGACAGCGCTGCCTGTGCCCACAGCGAGCATTAAAAGAGCCCGCCAGCCGAAAAAGTAAATGGCTGCAAGGCACGCAGGTATCAACGCCACAAGCACATCCCGCATCACAAACCGGATCTGGTCCCCTGAATGCAGATGCGGTGGCGGGGTGACTTTCAATTTGTCCATTCTCCTTAAACCTCCCTAGTGCGGTTCCTAATCCGAGCTTTGGCAAGCCTTATAGTCTGCAGAATAGGTCTGTGCGCAGGACAGACGTAGGAGCAGCAGCCGCATTCACGGCAGTGCAGAAGTCCCATATCCTCCAGCTCATCCAGCCTCCCCTGTTCCAGGTACGGACCAAAGTAGAGGGGCATTCTCCCAAAGGGACAGGCCTGGACGCATCTGCCGCAGCGAATGCAGGGTCCTGCTTGCTGGGTCTTCTCATCCAAAGCCACCAGCCCAGATGTAGCTTTGGTTACAGGCGTCTTTAAATCAAAAATAGCAGGTGCTGTCATGGGACCTCCTGCTAAAAGAGTTGTCGTTCCCCGCCAAGCGGCAGCTCCAAGCAGCTCTTCCACAGGTGTGCCCAGCCGTACGCGCCAGTTGCCAGGCTTCTCCACTCCCGGACCTGTGACAGTGACAACCCGCTCGATGAGGGGCATCCCTGTGCGGAAGGCCTGGCCCAAAGCTGCAACTGTAGCAACGTTGTTGACGATCACCCCTGCCTTTGAAGGCAGCTCGTCAGGTGCAACTTCTCTGCCAGTTGCGGCTTTGATCAGCAGCCGCTCTTCTCCTTGGGGGTATTTAAGTTTTACTTTCTTTACCTCAACCTGGGGCAGTCCTGCGAAGCGCTCCTCCAGGAGAGCGATGGCATCAGGCTTGTTCTCCTCGATTCCCACAATCGCCCGAGTGGCGCCAGAGGCCCTCATCATCAGCCGGATGCCCAGGATGAGATCATCTGTATCCTCCAGCATCAATCTGTGGTCGCATGTTAGGAAGGGCTCGCACTCTGCCCCGTTGACGATCAGGGTATCTATTTTAGTGCCCTCAGGCAAGCGATATTTTACATGGGTAGGGAAGGCTGCACCTCCCATGCCCACAAGCCCAGCTTCCTCCATGAAATCCACAATTTCCTCTGGTGCAATCTCTTCAGGCTCCCTTTGGGGCCTCCTCAAGGGAGGTGCTGGGGTGTCTTTGCCGTCATTCTCCAAGACCACAGTCAGGGATTTGGTGCCGTTTGGCATGGTAGTTGTTGTGAAATCTTTCACAACCCCGCTGACGCTTGCGTGCACCGGCACTCCAACCTTGCCTCCTGACTCTGCGATCTTCTCGCCTAAAAGCACTTGCTGGCCTCGCTCCACTATGCTTTGGGACGGTGCACCTAAGTGTTGTCCCAAAGGCAGGTACAGGAGTTGAGGCGCTGGTAACTTTTGCGTAGCTTGAGCAGAGGTTAATTCTTTCCCATCTGGCGGGTGAATCCCTCCGCGCGGAAACGTATTGCGCAAAAACAATCACCTCTTGTAAAAATAAATCCACCTAAATTAATTCTTGTTCTGCAGTAAAAATCCTTCTCACCTTCCACGTTTCCTGTTGGAAGATATGCACAGCACGAGAAAANAATNACGGGACAGCTAGATAAAAATCCCAAGGTTTCTTCTAGATAACTTTCTGCCGTCTGGAAAGACTATTAAGGCACCTGAAGGGGGGCTTATTTTTTGTCTGAGAAAAGATCATCATTTTTAGAGGAGCAGCAAGCATATCTTCGGGCAAAAACAGAAGCGCTCATCGGCAAAAGGCTCCGCCTTGAGGGGCTGTTGCCTCCTCAAAGATTAGGCGACCCTGAACCGGGCAAGGAAACTTCCATTCCCCTGTGGCCCCTTTTTTTGCTTCTGCCCCTCTTGCTGCTAATCTTTTGGCCGAAAGAAAGGCCATCTTCTCCCCCTCCACCCTTGAATATTTCTGTACAGCCTCTGTCCTTTCCTTCAGAGGTAGCCATTTTCTACCAGGCAAACCTCCTTGCGGAAGCAGAATTATGCCAAAACCTCTTGGAAGCTTTAGGCTGCAAGGTGAATTTGCAGCCCCTCTCTCCTCCTTACGGAAAAGGCGACGGCCTTTATCTGATAGACGGGCCCTCAGCAAAAAAGCTGCAGGAGCTGAATCTGCTTGCGCCTCTTCCCCTGTCAGTGCCTGGGCAGCTGCCCATTCCTGCAAGGGTTTTTCCAGCGGTGTGGGGACCTCTAGCCACAGAAAAAGAGGCATATGCGCTGCCTTTCAGCGTGAGCACTTCCTTTTTGTTTGCAGACAAAAAAGGTCTGCAGCAAGTGGGGCTTTCGGAAAACCACCTTCCCCAGACTTGGGGAGAGGTTTTGGAGCTTTTGCCCCGCCTCGAAAGGCGCGGAGAAGAGGCTCTTTTCCCTGTCTTCTGGCCTTTTGAGGAGAGCCCTCTGTTTTGGGCTTACCAGTTGGACAGCACTTTGGGCGCAGCTTCCCTGAAGACAGCTGCTGTGTGGCTGGGGCAGCTCCTTTACCGGCAGGGCCTCTCCACCCTCATGTACTCCAGGAGCCGCCCTCCTCTGATGCTGGTGGCAAGAAGCTCAAAAGGGCTGGAAGAATACTACAGGGCACTGCCTCCAACTCCCCAAAGCGCGCCAAGCCCGAGCCTCGCCCAGATCAGCTACTTGGCTGTGCCAAAAGGCAGCAGCCTGGCCCAAAAGCTGCCCCAGGCTTACATGAATTTTGTCTGGGATTTTCCCGAGGACCTTTTGCCGCCCCTCATCGACCAGGTTCCTCCTGACCTGTCCGGTGCTCTCCTGCGGGCTTCGCCCCTGTTTTTAGAGCCTAAAAAGCAGCAAGAGCTGAACTTATACATTTATCAAGAGCTGGAAACAATCGGAAAGGAGAGTCGTAGTGCTGGAAATTAACGTTCCCATTCTCTACTCCACCCCAGCTCCCATCAACCTAATCGACTACGTGGAGCCAACGCTGCCCCCTGACCACAAACCCCATGACAGCGATAATCTGCCCTCTGACGAGGATCCCATCAGCGTCTATTTTCCCACAGATAGCGAAGAGAGACTGCTGGCTGCCATAAAAGAAAACCAGCCTGCCGACTGGGATTGGTTCCAGCTGGCCCTCTCTGCAGAAGAACTTGTTCTGCGCTCTGAACCGGAAAAGCTCATCGCTTTAGACAACCTCAGCGAGCGCTGGCGCAGGGAAGGGATCATCCCCTACCCCCATCAGCTTGAGACTGCAAGGCGGGTGATCGGCGAGCTGTCTGGCCAGGCGATTTTGGCAGATGAGGTTGGTTTGGGTAAAACCATTGAGGCTGGCCTCATTATCAAAGAATATCAGCTGCGGGGCTTGGCCAGAAAAATTCTCATTCTGGTCCCTGCCTCTCTCTGCCGGCAGTGGCAGGATGAACTGTACCAGAAATTTGACATCACCGCTGTGATCAACCGCAGCAGCCGGGCCTGGGAACACCACGATGTGATCATCGCATCCATAGATACAGCCAAGAGAAAGGAACACAGGGAGGCCATTCTTTCCACCCCTTATGACCTCGTAGTTGTGGATGAGGCTCACAAATTGAAAAACGAGCGCAGCCAAAACTACCAGTTCGTCAGCCAGATTCAAAAGAAGCACTTTCTCCTCCTGACTGCCACCCCTATGCAGAACGATCTCAAAGAGCTGTACAACCTGATCAACCTCCTGCGGCCTGGGCTTTTGGGAACATACCGTTCCTTTAAGAAAAGGTTCATGAAGGACAAGCGGACGCCGCAAAATACAGCTCAGCTCAGAAGCCTGCTCAGTCAGGTGATGATCCGCAACAAGCGGTCTGAAAGCACCGTTCAATTTCCGCCCAGGCACGTGCACTCCATTCCCCTTTCTCTTAAACCCCAGGAGATGGTGCTCTACAGGGCTCTGACGAAATTCGTCCGGGAAAGAGCGCGATTTTTCATAGAAAATATGGACAACCGAGGCGTCCTCCCGCTAATCACCCTGCAGCGGGAGGTGTGCAGCTCCTCTTTTGCCGCTGCCATGACCTTGGCGAAAATGGCCCAGGCAACTGCAAACCCGCAAGTGAGGGAAAGGCTTGTGGAGCTTTATCAGCTTGCCATTGAAATCGAAGAGAACACCAAAGCAGAGATCGTGCTGGAACTGTTGTCCAAGATCGGCGAGAAGACCCTCATCTTCACAGAATACGTTGCCACCCAGCGCTATCTCATAGACAAGCTGCAGAAAAACGGCATTCCCACAGTAGGCTTTGACGGCTCCCTTTCCCGAGGGAGAAAAGAGTGGGCAAAGTTCCTCTTCTCTCGGGAAGCGCAGGTGATGGTGTGTACAGAATCAGGCGGCGAAGGGCTGAACCTGCAGTTTTGTTCCAATCTCATCAACTACGACCTGCCCTGGAATCCCATGCGCCTGGAGCAGCGCATCGGCCGCATCCATAGACTAGGGCAAACAAGGCCTGTACACGTCTTCAATCTGTGCACCAGGGACACCATCGAAGAACACGTTTTGAACCTGCTCCAGGAGAAAATCGACATGTTCCAGGCTGTAATCGGGGATCTGGAGCTGATGCTCGGAGGCCTCTTTGCTGAAGGAGCAATGGAAAAGAGGATCTTCCAGTTGATCGTGAACGCAGACTCGCAAAAGGAACTTCTGGCAGGTTTTGCAGAGCTGAACGAGGAGCTCAGCGGTGAGCTTGAGAACATTCTCGAGATCCACAGGCAAAACGATGCCCTCTTGAAATAAAAATAAGGTGGCTTGCGCCACCTGCTATTCTTCCCGGGGACGAAAGGTTTCACAGCACGTTTCTGCAGAGGTATTTGCATGAAACTCCCCTATGCTGCCCAATTCCATGTCCAGGCTTGCCAGTTCATCGTCCAGATCTCCTGGCCTGTTGTTTTTCACTATTATGCTGTCTGCCCCGCAGATCCCCCCTTCGTTCCAGTAGTAGCAGCTTCTGACAGAACAGTTGATTTTGGCCATACTTTCACCCCCTCCATGTATAGCTTTCCTCACGGAGGGGGAAGTATTCAGAGGAGGTTGTCCATGACTGCCAAAGATCCAACAGAACAGGTAGTGCTGAAATATTTAACTCTTTTCGGCGCTGAGATCCAAAAGACCCAGACCTGCTACGAAATTTTGGCACCCCTTGAGCTTGCCAAGGCCCTGGAAGGCCTGCCTTATCCCAACAAGAATCAATACAGGTTCAGCTTCCAACCGTGCGACGATCCGGAAGTTGAGGTGATCCGCCCAGGTTCGAGCCGCCTGGAGCGGATTGTGGGAACAATTCGCCAGAAAAGCTTCTTTGCCCGGGCTTTCTTTCCCGGCTCTCCCCTTGCCCCGAGCCTTTTGGTTCATTTCAAGGTGGTCTATCTCACAGACCAGCGCCTTGAGGAGCTTTTGCTCTTAAACATGGATTTGATGACAGGCGAGATCCAAAAGCTCACTTTAAAACAACTTTCCCTTTGGGGAGAAGCCCAAAGGGAACCGGGAGATGCCCATGTTTTGTCTGCGAAGATCTCCTATGAAGATGCTTTCCAGACGCTGTGCAGCCACGTCAAGTCCCTGGCTCTGAGCAGGGAGCGGGATTGGGCGAGGAGCGCCCGCATCCGCTGGCGGGAGGCAATTTTGGATCTGGAGTCCCACTACCAGCGGGCTCTGCGGGAGCGTGGAGGCGAAGAGAAGGCTCTAGAGCGGGAGCGGAGGCTGAGAGAGCTGGAAATGCGCTACAGGCCGAGGATCCTGGCAATCCCCCTTAACTTCGCTCTGGTTTATACTCCAATGGGCACCAGCGTATAGGATCGCTTGTGGAAAGCGGCTATCTGCCTGTAGCCGGCTTCCTTGAGGGTTTCCATTGCCAGTTTGAAGTCCCTTCCCACCTCTTCAGGGGCGTGGGCATCAGAGCCGAAAGTAACCGGAACCCCGGCCTTGCAGCAGGCCTCTAAAAAGCCTAGTTCAGGATAAGCTTTCCCAACTTCCCTGTGCCAGCCTGAGCTGTTGAGCTCAATGGCCACCTTGCTTTCCTTGAAAACAGCGGCAGTCTGCTGCCAGTATGGCTCAAGGGGCCCATTTGGCCAGTAATTGAATTTTTTGATTAAATCAGGATGGGCCATTATATCGAAAAGGCCTGTTTTCGCAGCCTTGCAAAGGGTGTCAAAATAAAGGGAGTATAGTTGGTCTGGATCCCAGCGTGAATACTGCTCTCGCTCGTAGGGGCTGTCGTAAGCCCAGTCCCCTAGAAAATGCACAGAGCCGTAGACGTAGTCTACTGGATACGGAGATATGATCCGCTCTATTTCTTCTTCGTAGCCGGGGATGTAGTCTGCTTCAAAGCCCAAAGCGATCTCGATCTGGCCTTTATATTCGTCCCTGAGGGCTAACACTGCCTCTACATAACCTTCCACCTGAGCTTCGTCCATGGCAAGGCCAGGGTCTTTTTTCTCCGGCGGCAGCGGGGTGTGGTCTGCAAAGCCGAGCTTCACGATCCCCATCTCAATTGCCGCTTCCACGTACTGGCGCATCTCTCCCCTGGCGTGGCCGCAAAGCTTTGTGTGAACGTGGTAGTCTACTCGCAATTTAGCCGCCACCTCTGCCAGTCTATTTCCTCTTCCTGGAAAATTGCCGAGCCAGCCACAGCTATGTCCACTCCAGCCTCTGCGAGGGGCCGAAGCAACTCCGGCGTAACCCCTCCGTCTACAGCTATGGGCAGATCGCCTGCTGCGGCCCGCAGGCGCTTGATCTTATCGAGCATTTCTGGGATGAAGGCTTGTCCGCCAAAGCCGGGGCTTACTGTCATCACCAGGACAAAGTCTAAAATTGGAATCAGCTCCGCTATGGACTCCACCCCTGTGGCCGGGCTTAAGGCGATCCCTGCCTTCAGGCCTGCTTCGCGAATTGCAGAGATAGTGCGCCAGTGATCTCCCTCTGCTTCCACGTGGAAAGAAAGTTCATCGGCGCCGGCTTCCACAAAAGCCTGGATGAAGTCATAGGGCTTTGTGATCATCAAGTGAACGCTTAAAGGCAGTTTAGACAGCCTTCTGACAGTCTTCACAAAATTGGGCCCAAAACTAATATTTGGCACAAAGTGCCCATCCATTACGTCCAAGTGCAGCAGGTCTGCCTGCTCCACTCTTTTGATTTCAGCTGCAAGCTGCCCCCAGTCTGCTGCAAGGAGCGAGGGAGCGATTTTAATATCTCGCACGGCGTTCTCCTTCTTCTATTTCTGATAAAAATGTTAAATAGTTCTGGTAGCGGCTTGGGGCGACGGTCGAGGCACTTTTCACTGCGCAGCCAGGCTCCTCCTTGTGCAGGCAGTTATTGAAGCGGCAGGGACCTGCTGATGCGAAATCCGGAAAATGATGTGCCAATTCTTCCCTTGCCAATTGGGGAAGTCTGAGGGCTGTAAAGCCCGGGGTGTCTGCCACAAGCGTCTGAGAGTCCAAAACAAGAAGCTGCGCAAAGCGGGTTGTATGCCTCCCCCGTCTGATCGACCGGCTCAGTTCTCCACTCTGCAAGTTCCATTCCGGCCGGATGGCGTTGAGGATGGCGCTTTTGCCTACGCCGCTGGGGCCTGCCAATGCGCTAAGATGACCCTCCAGCTCTTTGCGCAAGTCGTCTATGCCTTCGCCTGTTTTCGCAGACGTGTAGACTACTGGATAGCCCATCTGGCTGTAGATGTCAGCTAGTTCCTTATAAAAAGGGTCTTCTCCTAGAAGATCTTTTTTGTTGATGCAGATAACAACCCGCAGCTCCTGCGCTTCAGCTGCCACCAACATCCTATCTAAAATCAATAAACTAGGCTTGGGCTCTTTCACTGCGATGGTGACAATAAGCTGATCGATATTGGCAATTGCAGGCCTGCCTAATTGGCTTTTCCTGGGCAGAACCTTCTCGATAACGCCTCTGCCATCTTCCAGGGTAGAGAACTCTACCAAATCTCCTACTAAAATCCCATCGCTTTCAAGTTTCAGCTTCCCTCGCCTAGTGCACTCGATCTCTTGGCCTAAATGCCACCTTCCGCCTTCGACTTCGTAGGTGCGCAAATAGTGGTAACCGCTGTATGAGCGCACCACAATTCCCAGTTGCATCGAACACCTCCCTGTTTTATAGGGTCTATTGCCGACCATTGCACTTATATTATAGTCAATAAGAAAAAGCTTTGCAACACTACCGTCAAAAGGTTTTATGACCTGGTTTTATGACCATTTACAGCTTTCCTGCCAGTATGATTTAGCTATGGAAAGCAAACAAACCTATACACAAATTGTATGTTCAAGGCTTCTGCAAATAAACAAGGGCTGACTCAGTTTTGAGGCAGCCCTTGTCTGTTTACAAGTTCTTTTTGATTAAGGCCAGGGTTTTCTCAACTCCCTGGTATTGGTCCCCATCTCCTTCAAACTCTACTGAGATTGCGCCTTGAAAGCCTGTATTTTTGGCTATGTCCAGACAGCGAACAAAATCAAAGGCATTATGGGCTCCTGTAGAGTCGAAGTCGTAGGTTTTCGCATGGAGCATATAAGCATACGGCATGATTTTTTCCAGGTCATCGTAGCGTGTTTCATCTGGGAAGTTTCCGAAATCCGGGCAAAACTTCAGATTTGGTGCGTTCACTTGCTGCAGTATTTCCAGCATTGCCTCTGGCCGGGAAGATACTCCCCCGTGNTTCTCGATNAGAAGAGTGAGCTTGNGCTGGGCAGCTTTTTCTGCTAGTTGCTTATATGATTCCACTGTGATGGACATGTCCCAGCCTTCTTCTGGTGCGCCNGTGTTCACCCTNACCGCTTCTGCTCCCAGGTATTCGGCAACTGCAAACCAGTTAACTATCCGATCGATGTCGAACTGGCGCTTTAGGGGATCAGACTGGGAAATATTGCCTGTGTCAATGGGCATGTTGGCAAAGCCCATTTTGTATTTCACAAGGTTGTCCTTGATTTTATCCAGGTATCCAGTGTCGGTATTTGCAAAATGTACGCTGCACAGCTCCACAGCATCAAAGCCGAACCGTTCCCGGGCGATTCTGGGAAACTCTGCCAGAGGAAAATCTTTGTTCACATGGGAGCGCATGCTCCACGATGATAGCGCAAATCTCACTTTACAACCTCACTTCCTCGCCCAACTCAGCGCTCTTGTAGATGGCATCTAGAATCCTCATCACATCCACAGCTTCCTCAGCTGGAGAGATGAGCTCTGTACCGTTCAGAATGCAGTCTACAAAGTGAGCGATCTCTGTGTGGTGGGTAGTGGCTTCATCTGTTTTGAAAGTGTAGTCCACTAAAGTACCTTCTTTTTCGCCGAAGACTGTCAGCGGGCTGAGGCTTGCACCAGCCTTATCGCCGTAGAGCTCGCAGTAGTTGTGCTCTTTGTTTGTGTTCAGAGCCCAGGAAACATTGAGTTCCAGGGTGATGCCGCCTTCGAAGCGGATGAAAGCAAATGCAGAGTCTTCAACATCGTAGATTTTATCTGCTGCGCCAGAAGCGAGGGCGCCTGCCAAAACAGGATCGTTCTTATCCCATTCTGTAACTAGATAATTGCCGATTTTGTGGTAGATGGCACCGGTAACTGAAACCGGCTTGGGATTGCCGATGAGCCAGCGGGTCAGATCCAGCATGTGGACACCGATATCGATGAGGGGTCCGCCGCCAGCTTTGGCTTTTTCCATGAACCAATCGCCCCAGAAGGGAACGCCGCGCCTGCGGATCCAGCCTGTCCGGGCAGCGTAGACTTCCCCTAACTCGCCGCGTTCGATCATTCTCTTCAGCTTCTGGCTCTCATCCCGGTAACGGTTGTTCACGCCGATCATGAACAGTTTGCCGGCTTTTTTCGCTGCTGCCACCATCTCTTCGCCCTGCTCTGCGTTCAAAGCCAGGGGCTTTTCACACAAAACGTGCTTTCCAGCCTCTAATGCAGCGATGCTGATGGGATGGTGGAGGTAGTTCGGGGTACAGACGTTTACTGCATCCAGCTCCTTCATTTTGAGCATCTCTCTGTAATCTGTGAAAGTTTCAGAAACGCCGTATCTCTTGCTGGCCCGCTCCAGTTTAGCTTCGTCTATATCACAGACGGCAACGATCTCAACTTTGTCAGCAAGCTTTTCATATCCTGAAAGGTGCGCGCCAAAGCCAATTCCACCGACTCCGATAACTCCAACCCGTAGTTTTTTCATTGCTTCTCCTCCGTTCAAACAATTAATTTTGAAAGATTGCGGTAGCCCAAAATCAGGCCCTTCTTGGATTTCTCCACTGTTCCTCCCCAGATGGGGTCTTCGTGTTCGATGGACAGGACGCCGTCGAAGCCGATATCGTACAGAGCCTTGACAAACTCCTGCCAATCGATTTCGCCTAAGCCAGGCAGCCTGTACTGCCACCAGCGAGCTTCAGAGAAACGAGGAGACAGAGGACCAAATATGCCGTTCTCATTAAGGCCGTCTGATAAAATCTCAGTATCCTTGGCGTGGGTATGGAAAATACGATCGGCAAATTCAAACAAAGGAGCGATGTGGTCGATGCCCATCCAATACAGATGGGATGGGTCGTAGTTTAAGCCAAAGCTCTTGGGAGTAATGCGGAAGAACTCCCGCCACTGCGAAGGGCTGTAGAAGAGGTTTCCAGGTATTCCAGGCTCTTGCCACCCGTCCATAGGACAGTTCTCGATCATAAGTTTCACGTTCTTGCTCTCAGCATAGCTGATGAGCTCAGGGAATACTTTGGCGAATTCATCCAGGTTTTCGTCTACAGATTTGGTGATGTCTCTCCCCACAAAGGTGCCGACCAGCTCTACCCCCATGTTGGAGGCAGTGTCAATGACCTTCTTCAAATGGGCGTGGTTTGCAGCCCTAACCTCAGGATCTGCTGCCAGCATGTTGTCGTAGTAGGCAAGGGAGGAAATCTCAACGCCTCGGTCGTCAAATTTTGCCCTCAATTCTTTCGCTTCCTGGGCGCTTATGTTTGCATTAACCGTAGTAGATGAAAAGTCCCGCTCGTTGACCAACGGCCAAGCGGCCAACTCCAGCGCTTGGAAGCCTGTGTTTGCTGCCCAATCCAAAATTTCCTCACAAGGCAGCTGTCCCAAAGCGACGGTTAAAAATCCCAACTTCATTCGACAACACTCCTTTTCTTTATTATTTAGTGTTTGAAAAAGTTTNCGCCCCAATACCCACCTCCTCAAATCGTAAAATTGGCTATTTATGTTAAAGAATATTGTTGTTTCGTGGAACCGCTTCCAAAAATAGTATAGCAAGGATTTCCCTGATAGTCAAGGAGGGACGCTCCATATTTTTGCTTGAATTTTCCAATGAACAGAAAAATATGAACTAATACTACAGAGCTCGCTTCTGCGGTACCGAAATGAAAAAAGAGCATGACCATTTAAAAGTCATGCTCTTGATCCATCTCAGGCTGCAGGTCAGCTGATTTCCTTCATAATCGCAAGCCAGTTTTCCAGGCATTCTCTGGTAGCTATGTCGCCGAGGGCTGAAAAATCAGCTCCGCCCGGACGATTGAGCTGCTCTTCAGAAAGCTTGCTCTTGGGCCGGTAGTGGGTTTCAAGACAGACGTAGCCGCTGTAGCCGTCGTCTAAAAGCGCTTTCAGCTGTCCGCGCCAATTGGTCTGTCCTGTACCAATAGCCACCCCTTCCACCTTGCCCGTTTCAGGATCGTAGACTGCATCCTTCATGTGCATATGTACTGCATAATCCTTGATGATGTTGTAGCCTTGGGGATAGGGCTCTTCTGGTTCAGCTAAAGAGTAGATATCGTTTCCTGCGTCCCAAACAGCCCGGACATAGGGCGTATCCAAGGCCTTGATGAGCTGCACTGTGCGGGCAGCGTTGCAGTTGTAAGTTGCAGGCTCGTTTTCCAAAGCCAGGATTAAGTTTGCTTCCTTGAGCATGGCAATTGGCTGCTGGAACTTTTCCACGATTTGAGGCAGCAGCTCATCGAAGTTATCCCCTCTGCGCCAAAAGGCAAAACCCCGGATGTATTTTGCACCAAGCTTTTTGGCTGCAGCAATTGCTTTGGCAAGGATCTCGTAATGGTTTGCGATCTCCTCGGGATTGGTCAGTTCGCATTTGAAAAAGGGAGAGCTGATAGCTGGCACTTCCATCTTGTAGCTGCCGGCTATTTCAAGGACTTTATCCAGTTCTTCGTCAGTCAGCTGGTGGACCCCTTTGTTCCAGACTGTGCGCAGTTCAAGGCCTGTGAGGCCATATTCTGCTGCAAGTTTTGCTGCTGCTTCTAGATCTTGGGAGATCTCGTCTGTGATTACGCCTTTTTTAAACATGCAAATCTTCCTCCTTAATCTGAATTGGTCTTCCTTCCCGGGATGATTGGTAAATTGCCAGAATCAGCTGAATGGCCCGCAGGCCGTCTATACCTGTGACTAAAGGTTCTCTGTCCTCCCTGATGGCGGCGACCATATCTTGAATCTGCCTTCTGTGGCCTTCAGAAGATATGGCTCCCGGATCTCTGGCGCCAGAGGAAACGCCTTCATCCTCAAGGAGGACTTTATCTTCCTCCCCTGCCAAATCCCACTTTATGATCTGCTCTTCTTCCAGCACAATGGTTCCCTGATCGCCGTGGAGCTCAAGCCTCCTGTTGTAGCCGGGATAGACTGAAGTTGTGCCTTCGATTACGCCCATAGCACCTGACGCATAACGCACAGCTGCCACTGCTGTGTCTTCCACTTCGATTTGCCGGGCCAAGGTAGCAGCCTGTCCCCAAACCTCAGTTACAGGTCCCATCAGCCAGAGGAGCAGATCTATGCCGTGGATCCCTTGATTCATCAGGGCGCCGCCCCCATCCATCTTCCAGGTGCCGCGCCAGCCTCCCTGGTCGTAATAATCCTGAGAACGGTAATATTTCATGTAGGCATCGCCCAGCAGTGGTTTGCCTAGCTTTTGTTGTTCCAAAGCAGCTTTCGCCTGCTGCAGGGCAGGGGCAAAACGAAGCTGGGAGATAACCGCAAGTTTCACATTGTTCCCTTTGCAGGCAGCAACCGCAGCCCTCCCTTCTTCCATGGTGATAGCAAGAGGCTTTTCCACCACCACGTGTTTGCCGTGCTGTGCAGCTTCGATCACGAGCTGCGCGTGCAAACCACTGGGGGTACAAATGCAAACCACATCAACCTCTGGCTGTGCCAAAAGTTGTTTGTAATCGTTGAAAGCCTTCGCATGATAGCGGCTTGCCAATTCCTCTGCCCGCTCTAGGCTTAGGTCAGAGACAGCAACAAGGGTTCCGCCTATGGACTTGGCTATAGCCTGAGCGTGGAAACTGGCGATCAGTCCACAGCCGATGATCCCAAAACCGATTTCCATGTGGTCGCCTCCCTTCTATATATTTTTTCGGCAAATTTTGGCAAAACCCTTTATTAAAGACCTTAAATAAGTGGCAGGACAAGAATCCCCAGGGACTCATCCTGCATCCTCCAGGCGCACGCTCAACAGCTGCGAGACGCCTCCTTCCTGCATAGTCACGCCATACAGGGCATCCGCCTCTTCCATGGTCCGCCTTCTGTGGGTGACAACAATGAACTGTGTTTTCTTCACGAAATCCCGCAGCAAGGCAGAAAACCTGTGGAGGTTTGCCTCGTCAAGGGGTGCGTCGATCTCGTCTAAGACGCAGAAAGGAGAAGGGTGAACTTTCAAAATGGAAAAGAGGAAGGCTATGGCAACAAAAGCTCTCTCTCCTCCTGAGAGCAGCTGAATGTTCTGCTGTTTTTTCCCAGGCAGCTGCACCAATACTTCCACACCGGCAGTAAGGGGATCCACTTGCTCACCTTCAGGTGCCGAAAGCTCCAAATGTGCCCTGCCCCCCTGAAAAAGCCTTCCGAATACCGCACTGAAGGCTTGGTTCACCTGGTTGAAAGTGGCGGTCAGCTTCTGGCGAGAGGTGCCGTCGATCTCCTCGATGAGGTTCAAGAGGGAGGTGCGGGCTTTCTGGAGATCCTCCAGCTGCGCCTCGAGAAAGCTCACCCTCTCTTCTACCTGAACCAACTCCTCAATGGCTGCAAAATTTACGTTCCCCAACTGCTGCCGTTCGTTGCCCAGCTTTCTCAGTTCTCTTTGGGCTTGCTGCAGGCTGAACTCGAACTGCGGTACAGACTCAGGAGAAAGCTCTGCAAAGGTCAGCTGGTGTTTTTCACCAAGCTCTTCTGCCAGCCTCTCTCCTTCTGCTTCCAGCCGCGCCAGCTGCACCTCGTACTTGTGCAGGACGGCTTTGGTCTTTTCCAGCGCTTCCTTAGCCTCAGCTGCCCTTTGGCTTTCCTCTTTGAGGGCTTCCCGAAGCTCTAAGCGGGCTGTGTTTTTCTCCTGGAGTACCACCGCAAGCTTTTGCCGTTCTTCTTCCAGCTGCCCGAGCTCCACTTTCAGCTGGTCGAGGGTTTCCTGCAAGGTTTGGAGCTCATCCTCTAGGTCTTCTGCAGCTTCCACAGCTTTCATGAGGCGGCTTTCCGCAAGCTGTGTGCGCTGCTCCAGCTCACTTTTCTGGGCGGCCAGCTGCTCTGTCCGTTCTGTGAGGCTGCCGAGCTGCACGCGCAGAGCAGAAATCTCCTGTTCATAGGAAAGCCTTTGGCTCTGCCAGCGGCTCTGCTCTTCCCCCTGCTCGGCAAGGCTCGTGCGCAATACTTCTTCCTTTGCTGTCAGCTCCTCTATTTTCCTGGCGAGGGCTTGTCTTTCCTGATGCAGCGCCTCCTGTTCCGCAAGGAGCTCTTCCTCTTCTGCCTTGGCTGATTCATACTGCCTGGCCAAACGTGCCAAATTGGCCAGGTATTCTTTGTGATCCCGCTCCAGCTCAAGCTCTGCCAGGTGCAGCCCTTGTCTTCTTCTGGCAAGCTCTTCCTTTTGGACATTTAATTCAAAAGTTGCCTGTTTCAGCTTTTCCTCTTCTTGCTGCAGAACTCCGAGTTGCAATTCCAGTTCTGCCAAAGCCTCTTTCAGTTCTTCCAGCTGCCTTTTCCGGGCAAGGAGCCCCGTTCTGTTCTGCTCCCGGGAACCACCGCTGACAGCTCCTCCAGGGGCAATCAGATCTCCTGCAAGGGTGACGATCCGATAGCGGGAATTGGTCCTGCGGGCGAATTTCGTGGCGCTGGCCAAATCCTCTGCCACCACTGTCCTTCCTAACAAATACTCCACAGCAGGAGCATATTTTCTGTCACAGCTAACCAAGTCGCTGGCAATGCCTAAAATCCCGGGGAAAGCTGGCAGCTCCTTGATCTTATCGGGCCGCAAGAGGTTCAAGGGGAGGAAAGTAGCTCTGCCCCAGTTATTTTTTCGCAAGAGGGCAATGGCCGTCTGCGCCACTCCATCGTCTTCTGTAACCAGGTTTTGCAGGCCTCCTCCCAAGGCTGTTTCCACTGCCACCTCAAACTCTGGAGGAACGCGGATCAGCTCTGCCACAGGACCCACAAGCCCCGGCAGCTGGTTTTTCCGCTCTAAGAGATTCCTGATGCCGCGATAGTAGCCTTCAAAGTGGCGCTCCATCTCAGAGAGGGCTCTGTGCCTCGCCTCAATCTGCTCCCGCTTCTTCCGGACTGCCTCCAGCTGGGCACCCAGGGCAGCCAGCTCAGATGCAGCTTGATGGCACCGTTCTTTGTTGACATTCTCAAGGGAATTGATTTGTTCCTTTTCAGCCGCCAGCCTTTCCCTTCGCCCCTCAAGTTCCGCCTCTTCTGCAGCCAGCTCCTCTCTTTCGCCAGCTATCTCCTCAAGTCTTCCTTTAGTTCTCTCCAGCCGCAGAGAAAGTTTTTCTGCTTCTTCCTCCAAGGAGTTGAATCTATTACGGAAGCCTGCTCTCTCCTCTAACACGCCAATGAGCTCGCTTTTGGCAGCTTCCAAAAGCTCGGAGCCTGCTTCAGCTTCAGCGAGGAGTTGAGCGAGCCTCTCTTCAGCTGCAGTTAATTTTTCCTGGACGCTGTTCTGCTCTCCTTCTGCTTTTTGCCTCTGTTCCTCTGCCTCACAGAGCCTTTGGGAGAGCTCTTGGAACTGGACCTCTAATTCCTCTTTCTCCTGAGCCAGCCGCTGTTTTTGTTCCAGCAGGGACTTTTGTCTTTCTTTTCCCACCCTCCAGTCGCCTTCACGCCTCTGTTGGCACGCTGCCTCTTCCCCCTGGCGCTCAGTGAGAGAAGCAATCTCTGCATTTAGTCCTTCCTCAAGTTCCCTGAGCTCTGCCACTTTCTCGTCCAGGAAACAGGCCTCTTTTTGGGCTGACGCCAGGGCTGCTTCTGCTTCTTTTTTCTCTGCTTCAGTCTGAACGATAATTTTCTGCCAGCTTGAGAACTGCTGAAAGAGCAGCCACAGGGACAGTCTTGCGATTTCTTCATCGAGCTTTTTAGCCTCTTGGGCTCGGGCTGCTTCAATTCTCAAAGGCCTCAGCCTTGCAGTCAGCTCGCTTAAAATATCTCTGAGGCGCAGGCTGTTGTCTTCTGTCTCTGCTAGCTTCCGTAAGGTTTCTTCCCTTTTCACCCGGTATTTATAAATTCCTGCTGCTTCTTCCAAAAGCAGCCTGCGGTCTTGGGGCTTGGAACCCAAAACTGCTTCCACTTTTCTTTGATCGATGATGGAGTAGTCATCCCTGCCGAGGCCTGTGTTCATGAACAGTTCTGTCAGGTCTCGCAGCCTGGCTGTTTTGCCGTTGATGGAATACTCTCCTTCGCCTGAGCGGAAAACCCGCCGCCTGATGCACACTTCCTGATAGGGAAGATTCAGAGTGCCGTCTGAATTGTCCAAAATCAAGGAAACTTCGGCCATCCCCAAGGGTTTGCGCCGTTCGCTTCCTATAAAAATCACGTCCTCCATTTTGTTGCCCCTGAGGCTCTTTGCGCTCTGCTCACCGAGCACCCAGCGGATAGCATCTACAATGTTGCTTTTGCCGCTGCCGTTGGGGCCGATGATGGCTGTGATGCCGGGCTCAAAATTAACTTTCACCTTATGGGCGAAAGATTTAAAACCGTTGATTTCCAATCTCAACAAACGCAAACAGATCACTCCAAAATTTTTCCTACCCCAATTATACTAGAAAACTGCAAATCAGCCAACAAAAAAAGCGTCCCGAAGGACGCTTGTAAATGCAGCCCAATTATTGTGTCTCAGCCCAAACAGCCAGCAGAAAGCATTAGCCACCTGCAAGAGCATCCCCCCTAAAGAGGAAGGGAGTTGCTTGAATTTGGGCATTAAGCCCACATAATGCTTTTGTTCGCTTGGCGGGACTATTCCAAGCTGTAAGTCCGCTCGTCCGCAAGTTCCAACTTTGCATGCAGCAGAAGAAATTCCCCCCGCTTCTCAAAAGCTTCTATAATCACCTTCGCCATTTTTCGTAATCCATCTCGGCTCCTGCGTTTCATGAGCGAGTTCGGAAATAGCGCCGCAATCGTTGCGAAGGCCAGTGACTACTATTACATTAGGCTTGATACGTGCCGTTCAAANACCCAGGAGGCAGTGCTTATTATCTTCCCACAAGTCCCAGCCTGTTGATGATGGTGTCGAGCATCTCGTCTATTGCTGTCACTGCCCTGGCTGCTGCGCTGTAGGCGTGCTGATAGCGGATGAGATTGGTCATCTCCTCGTCCAAGGATACGCCGCTGATGCTCTCCTGCCAGGTGCTGAGGTGTTCCACCAGCTGGGATTGGTTTTGCACCATCCGCTGTGCGTTTTTGCTTTCCACACCTAAACTGGAGATGAGGGAAGCAAAGAAGTTGTCCACTGTGCCCATGCCGCTTGAGAAAGTGAGCACCTTTTCTTTGAGGCCGGCTAGGAGCGCTGCGTTGGAGCCATCTCCCGCCTTGTCCGGCTCTGATGCTGCAGCGATGAGCGACAGGCCGTCGTTATTATCATCCAAAATAGCAGGGTTCACAGACCAGTTCTGCGCACCTGTTCCCTGGAAGAAAGCTATGCCTGTTTGGTTGTCCAAGCCGTAGCCTGCAGCGTGAATGGCGTTGAACTCTGCTATGAAGGTGGCAGCAAAGTCGTCGAGGCGGGCTCTGTAGCTGGGGATAATTTGATCCCTGGCTCTGATGATGCCTGCCACAGCTCCGCCCTGCCAGTTGACATCCTGGTCAAGGCCTTCCCATTTCACCTGGGCAGGAACGCCTTCAGGCTCGGAGAAGGTCAGCTTGCGGACATTTACGCCGCTGACGAGGCTAATGCCGCCGATGTTGACGTTGATCTGTCCGGCAGCTTGGGGATGAACAGTGATGGTGGTAAGTCTGGCCAGCTCTTCAAGGAGGAGGTCCCGCCGATCCAGGAGATCATTGGGTGCAGTTCCCTGGGCTGCAGCTTTGCCGATGAGAGCGTTCAGATCTGCTATCTGCTGAGCCAGGGAGTTTATCTCCTGCACCTCGAGGCGCAGTTGTTTGTCTAAATCTTTCTCCAGGGTCAGCATTTGCGTGTAGAGGTGCCTGACGCTTTCAGTGAAGCTCACAGCCTCCTCCCGCACTATGCTCCGCAGGGAAGGGTCCTCAGGTCTTGCGGCCAGCTTCTCCCATCCGGACCAGAACCTTGTAAGGGCTCTGCTGATCCCGTTTTCGCTGGGCTCTGCAAAAACCAGCTCCAGCTGGCTTAAAACTTTATTCTGCTCTTCCCAGTAGCCGAAATTGTTGATCTCTTTGCGCACCTGTTCAGAAACAAACCCATCCCGAAGCCTTGCAATAGCCTTGGCCTCGACACCAGTGCCGATGCTCAAAGGAGGGTAAGTGCCTCCAACTACAGGTTGAGTGGTCACAAGTTCCACTCTTTGCCTGGAATAACCTTTTGTGTTAGCGTTGGCTATGTTATGCCCTGTGACATCGATCCCTATTTGCTGGGCCCCTAAAGCGCGCCTTGCGATCTCGAGGCTCCCAAAGGTTCCTGCCATGGCGATTCCTCCTTAAACTGTGCGGTCTAAAACGCTGGGCTTGCTTCTCTCCTGCTGTCCGTATGTCTGGCTTTCAGTCTGCAGAAGGGAGAGAGCATATTCTGTATATGCCAAAGAGGTCCTCAAAAGCTGAGCATTCTGCTGGTTGAGGCTGGCGAGTTTCTCTGTGAGCTCCACCAGCTCTTCCCGCAGCTTGTGGAGCTTCTCTCCACCTTGGGCACCTTCTGCCAGCTCCCGGAGGGTCTTCCCGGCTGCGAGCTCTTCCCGGGCCAACTCCCAGCCCTCCAGAGCTTCGGCAAGTTCCAGCTCCTTTTGGGAGAGCTCTGCGATTAGTTCCCGCTTGTTCTCCACGATGGCTGCCTTTTTTTCCTCTGCCAGCTGAATCAGCTGTTGGAACCGCTTTTTTCCGTCTTCAAGAAGCTCGAGCAGTTTGCTTTCCATAGCGAACCTCCTAAACCAAGCGATCCACTGTAAATCTGCCCAGGAGCTTGGCAGCCACCTCCTGGCAGTCGGGATTGTATGTGCCTTGCCTGATCTCCTCCCGCAGGGAGTTCACCAGGCTGCTGCGCACGTCAGGCTGCTTTACAAGCTGCTCAGTCACTGCCTGCACTTCCCTTGAGGAACTAGAGAGAGAAACTTGATCCAGCTGCCGGCTGTTCGCCCTATTAGGCTTCAGGGATCGATTCTGCTCCCGAGCATATAAAGCAACAGTGCGCTGGATTTGCGATCTTGAGATGATCATTTTTCACACTCCAATAAAAGCTTTCACTCTATTTATCGACCAAAAAAAGGAGCTCTTAAGAGCCCCTGCGTTCTCGCCAGCGTGAAATGTGAATTTCCCCCTTGTCTTTCTTCGTGTAAGGTGCAGGTCCCACTGCTGAACGTTTGTTTGCCTGCAGCTCCGCCTGCAGGGTTTCCTTGCACTTATTGCACAGTGTGCCGGAGGTGATGTAGCTGCCGCAGCTTGCACACTGCCAGCGGGCAGAACCTGCAGCAAAGTTGCGTCCCTCAAGCCGCCCTTCTTTGAGGAAGTCATAGATTTTTTTCGGCTGTATATCACACTGGTCGGCAACTTCCTGGATGGTAAGGCCTGGGTTCTCCTCCACAAAGGCCCGGACTTTTTTGAAAATCCGATCCTCCTCAGCCTGACAATCAGGACAAATATTTCTCCCGATTCGGGCAAAAACCTTGCCGCATCTTACACAATTTGCCAACTCCATTTGCCTACCTCCTGACATTGGCCTTGCCCAGGCCAAGGTTTTGTCCTTCCAACGCTGCTACTGCCAAGGTTAAAACATCCACCTGTTTGGCTCCGCAGCTTATGAGCAGCCTTGCGCATTCGCTCACAGTCCGGCCAGTGACAAGAATGTCGTCAACCAAGATAATGTGCTGATCTTGAAAAGCCTGCGGCTGGTGCACGCCAAAGCTGCCAGCTATCCGCTGACACCTTTCAGCGTACGAAAAGCCCGCGCTGTTTTTTTTCAGGTAGAGATTGCCGCTTTCCACAGGCAAATGCAATTGCCTCCCTAACTCCAAAGCCAGTGCCTGGACGTGGTCATAGCAGCGCCTGGACTTCCGCACAACAGAAGGGACTGGCACCAAAAGCACTTCTGCCTGAGGGAAAAATTGTTTGTAGACTTCCGCAAGCAAGCTGGCAATAGGCCCTACGAAATCATGGCGGTGGAAATACTTCATCATATGTATGCATTCACGCCAAAAACCCTCGTATACTGCCACAGACCTAGCTGTCTGAAAGCTATGGCTGTACTGTCTGCACAGCAGGCACTTTCCCTTTTCCACTGCAGCGAGTCTCAAGGGTCTGCCGCAGATTTGACACATTGGCTCGCCGATGAATTTCAGTTGGGAAAGGCAGTGGTTGCACAGCTGCGCTGCAGCATCCCCGTAAAAGGGCCTGTGGCAAATCACGCACCTGGTACTTGAGGGAAAAAGGGCTTGCCAAAATGCTGACACTCTGTATCCTCCCAAGAACAAACTCAACTTAAATATTCGGCAAGCCGAACCCTAACTCCTGCCATTTTCATAAATTCACAACTTACTGACACTACTAAATGTTATATTTCACGCCAAAGCGGTGAATACTAACAAAAGAAAGGAGACGAGAAAAATGGAAGATATCTTTGGACAGACACTGCGGGATATTGCAGGCAGCTGCAGCTGGTTTGAAGTGGCAGAAGAAGCTGCCATTGAGAAAGTAGGCTGCAATTACTGCAGCAACTGGGATGACGGAACTTGTCCTTTTTATCTGAGGCGCCAGGAAAAATCCCACATCATGCTGGCAAACTAAAAAAGGCTGCACGCGCAGCCTTCAGCAACAAAAAAACGCAGCTTGGCTGCGTTTGCTTTTAATTGATGGGGTGAGCGATGGGACTTGAACCCACGACCTCCAGGGCCACAACCTGGCGCTCTAACCAGCTGAGCTACGCCCACCATAAAATTCTGGCGCGCCTGGAGGGAGTCGAACCCCCGACTCCGAGATTAGAAGTCTCGTGCTCTATCCGACTGAGCTACAGGCGCATCAAACTATAAACATATTAACACAAACCATTTAATAATTCAAGACCCCCTGCCAAGAAATTCAGGCTGTGGGCAGGGGCAGATTGGGGACTGCGTTCAAATCCCAGCCGGATCTCTCCCCTTTCTCAAGGCGCCAGGCGCCAGCAGCTGCGATCATGGCTGCATTGTCTGTGCAGAGATCCAGCTTCGGCAGGCTTACATAAATGCCTTTTTCCTCTCCCCTCCGTGCCAGCTCGGAGCGCAGAAGGGAGTTGGCAGCAACCCCGCCAGAGAGGGCGACTTGTCCGATTTTCAATCCCTCAGCTGCAGAAAGGGTGCGCTCAACCAAAACATCGACCACAGCCCACTGGAAACTGGCTGCCAGATCTGCAATTCTATCCGTCTTGCGCAGGGTTTGGATGGTGGCTGTCTTCAGGCCCGAAAAGCTGAAATCCCAGGTTTCTTCCTGAGAGAGGCCCCTGGGCAGGGGGAAAGCTTCTCTGTCCCCTCTTTTGGCCATTTTCTCTATGGCCGGCCCTCCTGGGTAGCCCAGATCCATGGCTCTTGCGACTTTGTCGAAAGCTTCCCCTGCGGCATCGTCCCTTGTCCTCCCTAGAAGCTGGTAGCGGCCGGGAGCTTGAAAGAGGATGAGGTCAGTGTGGCCGCCTGAGACTGTAAGGCAGAGAAAAGGTGGTTCCAGCTTTGGATCTGAAAGAAGATTGGCAAAGAGGTGCCCTTCTGTGTGGTGGATCCCAACAAGGGGCAGCTGGTAGGCAAGAGCTAAAGACTTCGCTGCCGAGATGCCCACAAGGAGGCTGCCCACAAGGCCAGGCCCCTGGGTGACTGCGATGCCGGTAAGTTCTTCTGGTGTAACCTTTGCTTGGGCGAAAGCCTCTTCCAGCACAGGCAGCATCAGCTCCAGGTGCCTGCGGGATGCGATCTCAGGCACCACCCCGCCGAACCGCTCGTGGAGCTCAGTCTGCGAGGCAATAATGTTTGCTTTCACTTCTCTGCCGCAAACTACAGCAGCGCTTGTGTCATCGCAGGAAGTTTCAATTCCCAGAATCAACTTTTAACTCCTTCCACATAATAAGTGCATCTTCCCCGTCTTTGTAGTAGCCGGGCCGCACCCCGCAAACCACAAAGCCGAATTTCTCGTACAGAGCTTTAGCTGCAGTGTTATTTGCCCGCAGCTCCAGCGTGAGAGGAAATCCTCCGGCCCATTTTTCAGCTTCAGCTAAAAGCCGCAGGCCAATTCCCTGCCTGCGGTATTCTTCCTTCACAGCAAGGTTCGTGATGTGGACAGAATCGAACATCCGCCAAAGGCCTATGTAGCCCACAAGCTCACTGCCCATCGCAGCCACGAAAATCCTTTCTTGGCTGTTGGCTAACGTTGCCAGGAAACTCCCAAAAGACCAGGGATCAGAAAAAGTGCGCCGCTCCAAAGCCAAGACTTTTGGCAGATCAGACGGGAGCATCTGTCTAATTTTCACGAAACTTCCTCCTGGGCTTGGCAGCGCTCTTGCGCACGTAAAGGGGCACTAGGGCCCTGGGGTCCTCGGTTTCTCCCCTCTCCAGCTTCCTTTGGGCAAGCTGGGCTACAGCGCCTGCCTTCGGCAGAGCCAGGCCTCCTGTGACCACAATCCCGCTTTCCACCTCCAAAGGGGCGTCGCCGAACCAATATTTCGGGCCAGAGAAAGCTCGGGCTTTCTCCTCGAGGCTGGCAAGGGGAAGCGCCAGGTAATCAGTTTGCCTTTGGATTTCGCCTGTGCCGTCTGCAGTATAGAAGGCGCTGTAAAATTCTCCCCTGCGGCAGGAGAGAGCAGGACACAGCAGGCCTTGGGTGTAGCGCAGGTTCCAGGCCATGGCATCCAAAGTGGGGACGCCAACCAGCGGCACATCCAAGCTCCAGGCCATGGCTTTGGCTGTCATCACGCCGATGCGCAGGCCTGTGAAAGAGCCTGGACCTACGGAAACTGTAATGGCACCCAGATCCTTGGGCTTGATTTGAGCATCCTCGAGGATCTTCACTACAGCCGGCATCAGCCGTTCCGAATGGGTGCGCTGGATGTTGAGGGTGTATTCGCCGATTAAGCTTTGAGAGTACAATGCTACACTGCCTGTAGAGGTGGCTGTCTCCAGTGCCAGGATCATGAAATCAACGCTCCTATTTTAGACCATCTTTCGCCGCCCCGAAAAGAGAGCTTTCGGGCTTCTGGAAGCTGGTGAATTGTTACCTCCAGTGCATCGTCGCCGATCAGCTCCCAGATGTTCTCAGGCCATTCTACCACAACCACCCCACCCAGGTCAAAGTACTCTCCGAGCCCGCTGAGCTCTGCTTCCTCGCTGGAAGAGAGCCTGTAGGCATCTATATGATAGAGGGGAACAGGCCCGTGGTATTCTTTCACTAAAGTAAAAGTGGGGCTTGTTACCTCATCGGTTATGCCAAGACCCCGACTCAATCCCTTGGTGAAGACTGTCTTGCCAGCCCCAAGCTCCCCTGAGATGGCGATCACCTCGCCCCCTGAAAGGAGCCGGCCGATTTTTTCGCCGATCTGTTCTGTTTGTTCAGGACTGTGACTTATGAGTTCCCATTCCATGTGCTGCGGCCTCCACAAAAGCTTGAAAAAGTTTGAACTGCCTCGGATCGGTTTTGTACATCAGCTCAGGATGCCACTGCACCCCAATGATCTTTTCTCCCTCTACAGCTTCGACGAAGCCGTCGGCGCTTCTTGCAACAGGCACAAGGCCCACCACTTCCTTTGCCCCTTGGTGGTGAAAGCTGTTAACCCGCAGTTTCGTGCCAAGGATGGATCCGAGGCGGCTGCCTACATCAACTTCGATCTGATGCCAGGGATGCTCAGGGGGACAGCTCTGCCTGTGGGCGAGCTTCGTACCTGCCTGCTGCAAGTCCTGATAGAGCTTCCCTCCCATAGCCACAACCAAAGCCTGCATTCCTCTGCAGATGCCTAAAATGGGAAGGGCTGCCCTCGAGGCAGCACCAATAAGATCTTGTTCGGATTTGTCAAGCCGAGGGTCAACTTTGCCTAAGCCCCTCTGAGGCTCTTCGCCGTAGAGGGCGGGATCCAGATCAATGCCGCCGGGAAGCAGCAGCCCGTCAATTAAAGGAAGATAGGCATCAAAATCAGACAAAGGCGGGATGATCAGGGGAAGGCCCCCTGCAGCGTAAATCGCTTCAACGTAGGCGGAGTTGACAAAATACCGCTCCCGCTCCTCCCAGCTGCCGATACCAGCCAAAATTCCAATTCGCGGTCTCATTATCTTCTCCTTTAAAAATTTTTCAAGCCCAAACTGATTGCCAAAGCCTCGTCAACTTTAGCCATGACCTCAGGACTCAGATGGCCGATTCGTTCGCCGAGGCGTCTTTTATCGATGGTGCGCAGCTGTTCCAGCAGCACCACCGAATTTTTCGCTAACGAAAAATTGTTGGCTTTGATCTCAACGTGGGTGGGGAGCTTGGCCTTCTTCAGCCGGGAAGTGATGGCTGCCACAATGGTGGTGGGACTGTACTGGTTGCCGATATCGTTCTGCAGCACCACCACAGGCCTGCGCCCGCCCTGTTCTGAGCCAACAACTGGATTGAGATCTGCGAAAAACAGATCTCCCCTCTTCACCTCAATATTTCCCTGCGATGTACTCTTCATATTCATCAAGCGTACAGGAGTCCTGTATCATTGCCTCCTCTGCAAGCTGACAGTTCAACTCACCCATCTCCTGATAACCTATGGCCAATCGTCTTCTTTGGGCACCCTTTCTCCATTCGCTGAGGCAGCTGGCAACAAGTTCCCTAAGCATTTCGCTTCTAGAGTTCCAGCCCCATTTTTTCGCAGCTTCCACCTCAGCGTAGACATCTTCCGGCAGGTAAATGGTAACCCTTCTCAACTTGGCCTACCCCCTTCAGTTTTGTGCTACGACGAGCATCGCAGCGCCCAGTACCCCAACGTCAGCTCCCAGTTCAGCCTTGACTATCGGCACATCGCCCAAAGGAGAGGTGCCTAAGTTCTCCTTAACTACTCTGCGCACAGGGTCGAAGAGCAAATCGTCCAGGTTGGAAACCCCGCCGCCGATAACCACCATTTCCGGATCCAGGACGTTGAGGAGGCTGACGATCCCCAAGCCCAGGTAAGTGAAAGCGTCCTCAAGAAGTTTGGTGGAAAAGGGATCTCCGTTTCTTGCTGCTTCGCCAACCAATTTGGCATTGGGCTCGCCATCTCCGGCCAACTTGGCCAGAAGAGGGCTCTCGCCCCGGGCTATGCCTGCCTTGGCCTCTCTGGCAATGGCTGTGCCTGAGGCTATGGCTTCCAAACACCCTCTTGATCCGCAGCCGCAAAGAGGTCCATCCCGCTTAACGATAATATGCCCCACTTCGCCAGCAATATCATGGCTGCCAGTGTGGATCTTCCCGTCGATAATGATGCCGCCGCCGATGCCTGTGCTCACTGTCAGGTAAAGGAGGCTGCCCACGTTTTTGCCTGCACCAAGCCACTTTTCGCCGAGGCCAGCCAGATTTGCGTCATTGCCCACATAAATCGGCACCTGAAACCTTTGGCGAAATAGATCCCCCAAAGGCACGTTTTTCCAGCCGAGGTTGGGAGCGCTGTGGACAATGCCTGTTTTTGAGTCCAACGGCCCCGGAGAGCCGATCCCGATCCCTGCAATTTCATTAAGCTCTATGCCAGCCTCAAGGAGGACGTCTTCAACGGTTTTGTACATCCTCTCTAAAACTTTCTCCACACCTTCCTGGGCTTCTGTAAGGCAGCTGGTGCGGGCCAGCACTCTTCCTTCGCTGTCAATCAAGGCAGTGGCTATCTTGGTGCCGCCTAGATCTACTCCAATTCCATACTTTTGTGTGTTCACGATTTCTCCTCCCCCTCTTTTACCTGACCTTGCTGAGTTCCCCTTTCAGCCGGTCAATGACCTTCACAGGCATGGGATCCACCTGGTTGAGCATGGCGAGATAATAGCTGAGGTAATCTCCCAGGTGAATCAGTGAAAACATCCTCTCCATAATGGAATCTCCCTCTGCCCACAGATCGATGATCTCTGCAACTTGCGGCCGGATGATCTCCTCTGTCACTTCGATTCGCGTCCGCATCCTGTCTGTTTCCTCTTTTTCGTCCCTGAGGACGAAAAGCTCTATCTGCTTGGTCAGGCCGGGATTTTCCCAGCCAACAAGCTCGTTGTGATTGAGTTCTGGAAACACATTATAGAAAGCAGCGTGTTTGGCGTTTTCGTTGATCTGGCCTTTTATCCTGGAAGCCACAACGGATCTGTAGCCTGCCACACCGTAAAACAAGGGGATACGGCCGTATACTTTCCGGGCCAGCTGTTTTGCCAGATTCTCCTCCTGAGGCACTCCTCTGCCGTAGCGGGTGCGGAGCTTTTTCAAGAGCTCAATTGTAGCTGCAAGTTCCTGGCTCTTATCTGCGCACAGCCCCAGCCGACAGGCGATAATCAAAAGCGGGACAAAGCTGTAGCCGATAGCTGCCCTGGGAGAAATGCCTCCTGGGATGGTAATCAGCCCCACTCCGTCTGCTTCTGCCCAGCTGGCAAGGGTGCCTCCTGTGGCGATGGCAAGAAGCTGTGCGCCCCTTCTTTTGGCTTCCTGATAGGCTGTCAGGGTTTCTTCCGTGTTGCCAGAGTAGCTGGAAGCAATCACGAGAGTTTCGGGACCCACAAAGGCAGGCAGCTCATAGTCCCGGTTCACAAAAAAAGGAACCTTGGCCTCACCCTCCATCAAGATCCGCACCAGATCCCCGCCTATAGCAGAGCCGCCCATGCCCAAAATCACCACTTGGCTGATCTCCCCCATAGCGGGCAGGGCAAAATCTTCTGCGAGCTTGCGCCCTTCTTCGCACTGCTCGGCCAGGTTGTCGATCCAATCCCCCATTCCGCTGGGATCGAGCCTGGTGTATTCCTCTAAATGATCCAGATTCATAGCCTCAACTCCTCCTACCGCTTCTATGTTAAATTTTGCTCCATCTCGTTTCAATCTATCCGTTTTCTTGTTGGCAGCAGCATGGCAGCGCCGATGAGGCCTGCATCTTCGCCTAACTGGGCTGCTACCACTTTCACCAGAGCTGCTTGTTTGATCATTGCCCGTTTTTTGATTTCGTCTCTGATTCTGCCGATGAGCATTTCTCCTGCCTGGGCTACACCGCCGCCGACCACCAAAAGCTCGGGATTGATAATATTGACCACCCCAGCCATGGCAATGCCGATGTATTTGCCAGTATCGTCCATTATTTCCTGAGCCAAGGGATCGCCTGCCACAGCTGCCTCGTAAATGATTCTGGGGTTGATTTTCTCCATCTCCCCGGCCATCTCTAAAATGCGGCTTTCTCTGCCGGCACCGATGGCTTCCTTCGCCCTGCGGGTTATACCAGGTGCACCGCAGAACGCCTCTACACAGCCGTAATTGCCGCAGCTGCAGAGGGGACCATCTTCTGCAATGGTGACATGCCCCACCTCGCCGCCGCAGCTGCCCGCACCGTAGAACATCTCCCCATCTATGAAAATGCCGGAGCCGATCCCTGTTCCCAAAGTGATGAGGATCATGTTATCCACCCCGCGGCCGGCTCCGAACAGCTTCTCGCCCAAGGCATGGCAGCGGACGTCGTTGTCCATTTCTGCAGGCAGGCCGAAGTGTTCCTCGATCCGCGCAGGAACCTTTATATCCTGCCACCTGGGATCCAAATTAGGCGCAGAAAAGGAAATGCCGCCCAAGCTGTCCTGCAGACCTGGGATGCCAAGGCCTATTCCTTTCGGCTCAAGGGCCTGGTTTTCTGCCTCCTCAAGTTCTTCGGAAATCGCATCGATAATTCTTTTTAAGATATTGGCAACGCCAGTGCCAGCGCAAGTTGGTCTTTTCCCGCGGTGGAGCACATTGCCGTTTAAATCAACAAGGCCGGTAGCGATATTAGTGCCTCCAACATCCACAGCTACAATGCACTCTCTCAACGCAGCTCCTCCTCATAACTCTCTCGTAGATTATTTCACCGCCCAGAGGAAAAATCCTTCTTTCTCCAGCTTTGCAAACTGATTCCGAAACAGGAAATTTTTGGGCAAAAAAAAGGGGGAGCTGCTGCTCCCCGAAAGTCGTGCGAGTTATGAAATAGCCTTTTCTGTCTTCGGATCGAAAACGTGCATCATGTCCATGTTGAAGTGGAACTCGTGTTTTGTGTCTGGTTTGGCCGTGCTGTAAGGATCTACCCTAGCAGTGAGCAGTGTGCCGCCCAGAGAGAGGTAGCAGTAAAGTTCAGCGCCCATTGGCTCTGTCACCTCTACCATGGCGTTTACACAGGCATCTGGATCTGCATTGGGCACAACGTCACGGTCTTCAATATCTTCAGGCCTGATTCCCATGATGATTTCTTTGTCCAGATAAGCATTGAGATTGCGGTAGCTGGCTGCCTTCTGGGGTGGTACCTTCAGCTTGAAGTCTTCCCCTACAACATAGAGATCGTCTTCTTCTTTCACCAGTTTGGCATTTAGGAAGTTCATGGCCGGGCTGCCGATGAAGCCTGCCACGAAAACATTGCAGGGGTTGCGATAGATGTCCATAGGAGCGCCCACTTGCTGAATTATGCCGTCTTTCATCACCACAATCCGATCGCCCATGGTCATGGCCTCGGTTTGGTCGTGGGTAACGTAAATGATTGTGGTCTGCAGCCTGTTGTGAAGCTTGCTGAGCTCAGAGCGCATCTGCACCCTGAGTTTGGCATCCAGGTTAGAGAGGGGCTCATCCATGAGGAAGACCTTGGGCTCCCGCACAATGGCTCTTCCCAAAGCAACTCGCTGTCTCTGTCCGCCGGAGAGAGCTTTGGGCTTGCGATCCAAAAGGTTCTCAATGCTCAGGATCCGCGCTGCCTCTTTCACCCTCCGGTCAATCTCAGCCTTGGGGAACTTCCGCAATTTCAAGCCGAAGGCCATGTTGTTGTAAACGTCCATATGGGGATAGAGGGCATAGTTTTGAAACACCATGGCGATATCCCGATCTTTGGGCGGAACATCGTTGACTAAAACGTCGTCAATGTAGATATTGCCCTCTGTAATTTCTTCCAGGCCAGCAACCATCCTCAAGGTGGTTGATTTCCCGCAACCGCTAGGGCCAACGAGAACAACAAATTCCTTGTCCCTGATCTCTAACGTCGCATCGTTTACAGCCAGCACGTTTCCGAAGCGTTTGCTTACATGTTCCAAAACAACTCGCGCCATATTTCTACCTCCTCCCTGAATTCGAATTTAGCTCCAGCTTAGCTCCGTTTTTTCTCGCGGAGTCTTTATCTCAATTTTTTAATAAATCTGACAGCACCTCCTCTTTTTCCCCTATTTATGGGAGCTGCAAAAAGAATCGGCTTAGCCGTTATGCTCCTCTTTGTTCTTTAATAATAATATTCAACATTTAAGCCCAATATCCTCTTTTTTTCTTTAAGTACATATTTAGATGAATTATCAGACTTTTGGAAGGCTGCGCCAACTATCTGAAATCAGCCGGCAACGGCGCAACCTCCACAGGCATTCCGCCCTGGCTTATGGACTTGGCAGCAGCCACTCCCACAGCCACGCTCATCCGTCCAGCAACAGGATGGGCCAGAGGCTCTTTGCCGTCCACGATCATATCGATGAAATCCTTGCAGATAACAGGGTCTGCGCCGCCATGGGTGCCCTCTGCAGGTTTCACCTCGTACACCCGGTCAGCGAGGCTTTTGAAGCCGAAGCGGTTTCTGGTTTTCACCCACACTTTGCCCTCTGGCTCTGAATTTTCCACCCGGCCTTCAGTGCCGATGAAGACGTAATTGCGGTGGTAGTCAGGGGTGAAATGGCACTGGAGATAAGAAGCCTTAATGCCGCCGTCCAGCTCCATAATCACCACGTTGTTGTCTTCAATGTCCACCTCCTGCCGGAAAGCACACTGCAGAAGCCTTCGTCCCACATCAGGACAGGTGTCTTTTTCCGGACACTCAGGACAGGTGAGGTCATTGGGCTTATCGCCGCCGTAGTAGTCCAGACCGCCGAAGGCTGACACCCGCTTGCCGTACTGCCCTGTGATCCAGTGGATGATGTCCAGATCGTGTGAACCTTTCTGCAGCAGGAGAGAGGTGCAGTTTTTCTTGGTGGCATGCCAATCGTGGAAGTAGAATTCGCCACCCATGCCCACGAAGTGTCGGACCCAGACAGCCTTGATCTCGCCGATTACGCCGCTGTCTACGATTTCTTTCATGGTCCGGAACATGTTCATATAACGCATGTTAAAGCCAACCATCAGCTTTCTCCCGGACTTTTTCCAGGCAGAAAGGATGTTGTCGCAGCCTTCCACAGTGATGGCAAGGGGCTTTTCACAAAAGACGTCCTTCCCGGCTAAAAGAGCTGCAGTTGCCTGCTCTTCGTGGGCGAAGTCAGGAGAGGTAACAGCCACAGCGTCTATGTCGCCTCGCTCAAGCATTTCCCTGTAGTCTGCGTATACTGCGGCTTTGGGGTGATCTTTTTGAAAAATCCCTCTGCTTTTTTCGCTGGGATCTGCTCCTGCCACAATCTCCACCCGAGGATCTTCAGCCCAATACCTGGCAATACCTCCGCGGCCAGTTACGCCTATAATGCCTAATCTGACTTTTTCCACATCAATTCACTCCTTACAGGCATCCTCTTCTCTCCATAATTTCGCTTGTCTTGAGAAAAGTCCTGCCTGCAAAAGAGGGAATGTAGCAAAAAATTAAAAGCGTATTTCAACTCCAGGCTGCAAGCGGGGATCCAGGTATGCTTGAGGGTCTGTGCAAATGAGCCTTCTAATTCTCCCCCAGCCAGGTTTTACCTCTTCCACTTCCACTCCGATCCCGTCGACGGTGATGATCTTGGTTGCCGCCTCATCTTCCGGAAAAATTTCCTCCAAAGGCAGAATAGTGTACAGCATTATTGAAGCACCTCGCTGCCTTCTTCCCTTTGCCTGATGAGCTCCTGCAGTTTGGCCAGTGCCTGGCCCATTCCTCCAACCTCGTCGATGATTCCCTCTGCAACTGCCTCTTTGCCTATTAACACAGTGCCCACATCCCGTACCAGCTCGCCAGTTCTGAACATCAGCTCCCTGAAGCGATCTTCAGTAATTCGGGAGTTGGCTGCTACAAATTTGGTAATCCGCTCCTGCATTTTCTCGAGATACTCATAGGTTTGAGGGACGCTGATCACCATTCCTGTGAGGCGAATAGGGTGGATGGTCATGGTGGCGGTCTCTGCCACAAAGGAGTAGTCAGTGGAGCAAGCAATGGGGACGCCGATGGAGTGGCCTCCGCCCAAAACCAGGGATACTGTAGGCTTGGGCAGGGTTTTGATCATTTCCGCTATGGCAAGGCCTGCCTCTATATCTCCACCTACTGTATTTAAAATGACCAAAAGGCCCTTGATGGTTTTGCTTTGGGCGATGGCAACAAGCTGCGGAATAAGATGTTCATATTTGGTTGTTTTGTTTTTCGGGGGGAGGATGATGTGTCCTTCAATCTGGCCTACAATGCTCATGCAGTGGAAGTTCATGTCTTGATCCTGAGCAGGCATGGGTATTTGCCCAAGCTGCATGATGGTTTCAAGTGGCTTATCCTTCACCTCGCCTTCAGGGGCCGGCTGCTGGGAAAACAGCGGTGGAAAAAACGAAGACATAGCAAACCTCCTAGTTGTGGTGGTTAAAGCTATTTTCTCACAGCCCCTGCTGGCTAATTCCGGTATTTGTTGCCAAGTCACTCGATGCCCATTTTCTGGGCGTAAACAGCAGCTTGGGTGCGGTCTGAAAGGCCTAGTTTATGCAGAATGCTGCTGACGTGATTTTTTACTGTTAAGGGACTGATAATCAAATCCTCTGCGATTTCTGCATTTGTCTTGCCGCGGGTAATCAAAGTGAGGATCTCACGTTCCCGCTCGGTGAGAGAATCCAAACCGTCTTTTCTGCTTATTTCCTCTTTTTTGTTCAGTAGCTGCGAAACTTCAGCCAATAGATCGTCCAAAAGCCGGGGCGGCAGATATGCCCCTCCTTCAGCCACGATCCGGATGGCTTGAATTATCTGTTTGGGATTGAGATCTTTCAGGAGAAATGATTTCACCCCTGCCCGGATGGCTTCCATCAGATAGNCCAGCTCTTCGTGCATGGTCAGGGCGATGACCTTAACCTCTGGGTAAGACTTGGTCACCTCTTCGATGGCAGCGATACCGCCCATTTGGGGCATGCTCAAATCCATGACCACGATTTGCGGTTTTTCTTTTGCTACCAGCTCCAAAGCCTCCTCTGCAGTAGAGGCTTCCCCCACAATCTTCAGATCTTTCTCAAGTTCCACGAACTTCCGCAAGCCCTCCCGCACCAAAGCGTGATCGTCGGCAATGATTAATGTAATCGGCATGCTGCCAAAAGCCTCCTTACTCTGCAAGCATTACCTCCACCATGGTTCCTTGGTGGGGTTTTGTCTTGATAGACAGCTCCGCTCCAATCAGCTCTGCCCTCTCCCGCATGATGAGAAGGCCGTGCTGTCCGTCAGCTGTTTTCTGGGCTATGTCAAAGCCACAGCCGTAATCGATGATCTGCACCCGAAGGCGGTTACGCAAAAACTCCATTTTCACGATCGCACTATTAACTTCGGCATGCTTGAGTACATTGTTAAGTGCTTCTTGGATAATGCGGTAGATAGCGACTTCCTTGCTGCCTTCCAAACGCCTTTCCTCCCCATGGACAACAAATTCCACATGGAAACTATTGTCCTTGCGGAGGCGTTCGAACATCCTAGAAAGGGCAGGGACCAAACCCAAATCATCCAAGGCCAGAGGCCGGAGATTGAAAATCATTTTCCGCAGTTCCCCTGCGGCGTCCTTGGCCATATGCTCCAGCTGGCTCAGTTCTCCTTTTAACTCCTCAGGCGCCAGCTCCAGAAGGCGCTGGCAGAGCTCTGTGCGCATGGCTATGCTGGCCAGGTTCTGCACTGGCCCATCGTGAAGGTCCCGGGCAATCCGGAGCCGTTCTTCCTCTTGGGCTAAAATGATCTTGGCGCTGAATTCGTGCCAGTCATCTTGCCTGCGCAGCTTTTTGTCTATTTCCCTCCAGCTGCCTGAAAGCATTTTCATTGCCATATCCATCTGCGTCAGGAGCTCCTCAGAACGGTCAACCAGCCGCTTTATGGTGAGGATGTTTCTTTCCGTTGCGTCACGGCTCTTTCTCAGCTNTGCTTCCCTCTGCCGCAGAAGCAACAGCTCCAGCTGGAAAGAATTTGCTTCTTCATAGGCTCTTTTGATTTGTTCTTCACTGTATTTGTTGAACTCGCGGCTGACCTGGGCCAAGTAGTTGCGGGCAGCACGGGCTTTTTTTTCAGCCCGATCCACTTCAAGCCTGGTCTTATTTGCCAGCTGTCGGAGTTCCTCCAGCTGCTTTCCCAAGCGCTGCAGTTCTGTGGAAGCCTCCTCAGCCAAGCTGAAAATGTCCTCTTTACTTTTGCTGACTGCTGAGATGGCCTGGTCCACAATTTTGTTGAGAGTTTGAAGATCTAGCTCAGGCACATGTTGCGCCCCTTTCCAAGTGTGATATAATAGCAACATAGAGGATAATAAGGAGGAAATGCCTTGCTTCCAGTACTCAGCGTTCTGATCCCAACCTACAACCGCCGGGAAATTGTAGCCCGCTGCCTGAAGTCCCTCGCAGAGCAGACGCTGCCGCCTGAGCAGTATGAAGTGATCGTCATCGATGACGGCTCCACAGACGGCACAGACGAGATGCTCGCAAGTTTGGACTATCCCGCCTCCCTCCGCTGGAAAAAAATTCCCCACATGGGCCCTTCAGGTGCCAGGAACAGAGGCTTGGAGATGGCAAAAGGTGAGATCGTGGTCTTTGTGGACAGCGATCTGATTGTGGTGCCGGAATTTCTCGAAGCCCATCTTGAAGCCCACAGAGAAAACCCGCAAAAGAAACTGGTTGTGCACGGGCCTGTGATTCACACCACAAATTTGGAAAATCCCGAAACAAAACAAAAGCTCACCGATTTTTCCCGGGCTTTTTTCGCTACCGGAAACGCTTCCGTTGCTTTGGCTGAGTTGAAGGCAGCAGGTATGTTCGATGAAGAGTTTGACGAATACGGCTGGGAAGATTTGGAATTTGGCCGCAGGTTGAAAAAGCGGGGTCTGGTGGCAGTGCGGCAGCCGAAAGCGGTAGGCTATCATTACAAACATAAAGTGAAGCTTGCCCATTTCCGCGCCTTATGGCAGCGGGAGCGAGAGCGAGGGCACATGGCACTTGTCTACTACCGCAAACACCCTGAGCTGGAAGTGAAGCTTTCCACAATGTTGGCCTGGCCCTTCTTTCTCCTTGACCGCCTGCTGAGCCTAGGCGGCTGGCCCCATTGGCCAGCCGCCCAGCGCTTTTTGCGTTTCTTGGAAGAAAAGAAGCTCGAGGGACTCTTCAAGTTCTTCTTTTACCTTGCCCTCAACCATGCCTACTTCGACGGGATGCGCGAGGCCATTCGGCTACAGAGAAGCTCTTAATGCCTCTGCCTTATCTGTTTTTTCCCAGGGCAGATCCAGATCTGTGCGCCCGAAATGGCCGTAGGCTGCAACTTGTTGGTAGATGGGCCGGCGCAAGTCCAGATCCCGGATAATTGCTGCCGGTCTGAGGTCGAAGTGTTCCTCCACCAGCTTCTCCAGCTGTCTGTCGCTGACGACGCCTGTGCCGAAGGTATCCACAGCGATCTGTACTGGTCTTGCCACACCAATGGCGTACGCCAGCTGCACCTCGCAGCGTTTTGCCAAGCCTGCAGCCACGATGTTTTTGGCCACATAGCGGGCTGCATAAGAGGCAGAGCGATCCACCTTTGTGGGATCCTTGCCTGAAAAGGCCCCGCCGCCGTGCCGTGCCATTCCGCCGTAGGTATCCACAATGATCTTGCGGCCGGTGAGGCCTGCGTCGCCTTGCGGACCTCCCACCACAAACCTGCCAGTGGGGTTTACCAGAAAACGGGTATCCTTGTCCACCATCTCTGACGGCAGAATGGGCCCTGCCACAACTTCCTTCAAATCAGCGAAAATCTGCTTTTCATCGACATCAGGGCTGTGTTGGGCGGAAATAATCACTGTGTTTATCCTCACAGGCTTGTCCCCATCATATTCAACAGTTACCTGGGTCTTGCCATCTGGCCTGAGATAAGGGAGGGTTCCGTCTTTCCTCACTTGGGCCAGGCGCCTTGCCAGCCTATGAGCCAGCGAAATCGGCATTGGCATCAGCTCCGGGGTTTCAATTGTAGCGTAGCCGAACATCAGGCCTTGATCCCCTGCTCCAAGCTCAGCCCGAGGATCTCCTTCCGCGCGGCTTTCCAAAGCTTGATTTACACCTTGGGCAATATCTGGCGACTGCTCGTCTATGGCGGTGATCACGCCGCAAGTCTCGCCATCAAAGCCATACTTGGCTCTAGTATAGCCAATTTCACAAATGGTGTCCCTGGCTATTTTGGGGATATCCACATATGTATCGCAGGTAATCTCCCCCATCACCAGAACAAGTCCCGTGGTTACTGCCACCTCACAGGCAACCCTCGCTTGAGGATCGTCCTTCAAGACGGCATCCAAAATTGCATCTGAGATTTGGTCGCAGACCTTATCTGGATGTCCTTCTGTCACTGATTCAGATGTGAACAACTTCCTTTTTCCCATCACCTTGTCCCCTTTCTTTCCTAAAGTAGAAAACCTCTTTCTTGCGAAAGAGGTTTGCGCTGCTGTTGCGCTCTCATCTTTCACAGGAATTGGCACCTTGGCCAGGCCAGGTTGCCGTGGTTTCATAGGGCCTGTCCCTCCACCTCTCTGGATAAGAGCCCATGGTTTAAATTGTTTTTTTCATGATAGCACTTTTAAAATGGCAAGTCAAGATTTGCCAAAAACACATGTCCAAAAACACATGCCAAAAACACACCATCGCAAAACGGAGAGCGCACTTGTCAAACTGGTCTCAGGAGTCTGCAGGCTCAATTACAGGTGTTTCTTCACCTGCAGCTGCCATTCTCCCCTTCAAGATTGCAGCCAGCTCTTTTCTCACTTCTTTCAGCTCTGGCCTGCTTACCAAATTTTCCTGTTCGTGAGGGTCTGCTTTCAAATCATACAGGCAGTCTTCAACGTAAACGCTGCTGCGAGAATCTAGATTACCATCTTTTTCAGGGGCACGGACAGAATATTTCCACCTCTTGGTCCGGATGGCCCTTCCCACTTGCGTTTCGCTGATCTGTACAAAACCTCCTCCGGCCAATCTGCAGCGCCGGCCAACAGCTCCTCGAGAGGACGCCCCTGCATATACTCTGGTTTTGTTAAGCCTGCACAATTGAGGATTGTGGGCGGCAGATCAATTAAGCTGACCAACTCCTGCACCACTTTGCCTCCCCTAAAACCTGGTCCATGGATGACTAAAGGAATGCGAATAGAAGCTTCATGACAGGATCGCTTATATTCCCTGTTTCGCGTCTGAAAGTGGCAGCCGTGATCGCTTGTGAAGAATAACACAGTATTGTCTGCATAGCGCAACTCTTCCAGGGCAACGATGATCCTGCCCAGATTGTAATCCAGCTGCGAGCAGGCTCCAAGATAATCTGGATAGTTTTCCTTCCAGTCTCCTTCTTTGCCTTTGAGATCACCTGGAAACTGAAAATCCTTGAACTTCTCCTTGGAGCCATGGGGTCCTACAAAGCGATTGCGGTCATTTTGGTGATGGGGTTCCAAATACGAAATAAAGAGGAAAAAAGGTTTTTCCCTGCTGCGGTTCTTTAAGAAATCAATGGCGAAATCTGTGAGGCAGTCCGCACGATAACCCTTAAAATCCACCCTCTGCATCTGAGCATCAAACAAGTGGCCGTCGTAGCCGTGGGATGTATGCTCTAAAGCATCAGCAGCCAGCCAAAAATCTTTCCAGCCGCCCCGCCTTTCCGGAGGTACAGGTTTAGTCCGGCAGTCAAAGGGCTGGCCGATTTCTTCATTGGAATTCCCTATTGTGGAGGCGAGATGCCATTTGCCCAGATAACCAACCTCATAGCCAGCTTCAGACAGCCAGTGGGCTATGGTTTTTTCACCCTGCCGCAGAGCAATGCCGTTTCTGTAAACGCCTGTTTGGGTAGCATACTTTCCTGTCTGCAGACAGGCTCTCGCCGGACCGCAAACCGGCTGACAGGTAAAGGCGTTTTCAAAGCGGACGCCATCTGCTGCCAGCTGATCTAAGTTTTGCGTGATATTGAGCTCCTGTCCATAGCAGCCTGCTGTATCCCACCTCTGCTGGTCAGTGAAAAAGAAAACTATATTCGGTAATGCCTTTTTTTCCCTCTCCCGCCTTAGAGTTTTATGCTCCCGAAACCCTGGGCATCCACAAGGGTTCTTTGCCCATCTCAGCAAACAGAAGTTTCATGATTAAGCTGTTTTTCAGCTCCTGGGCTTTTTCCTCTGCCCACAGGTTGTGCACCTCGTCTGGATCGGAGGCCAGATCGAAAAGCTCGCCGTAGGGCTGGTTGTAGTAGACTGTAAGCTTGTATCTTTCATCTACATATGTCTTTGCGTGGATGGTTGTGGGCTCGTGGCGGTTTTCCACAATCACGTGATCCCGGACGGGATCCCCTCCTCTGAGAACCTGGCTTTGGTCGAGTCCGGTCATGGTTCTGGGAGCAGGAAGGCCCGCAAAGCTCAACAGAGTTGGGGCTAAATCAACTAAGGATAAAAGGGCGTCGCAAGTGTTGCCAGAGGGAATCTGGCCGGGCAATTTTGCGATAAAGGGTATTCTGATCAAATCCTCGTAGTGAAAAGCACCTTTTGCCACAAGGCCGTGATGGCCGAAAAAGTGCCCGTGATCTGTGGTGAAGATAACCAGGGTGTTCTGATCCAGTTCCAGCTCCTGAAGTTTGTCGAGGATTTTGCCGATGTATTTGTCCATCAAGCTGATCATGCCGTAGTAGACAGCGATGTCTTTGGCCAGGTCTTCTTTTTTGTGCAAGTGAGAATGGAAGCCGTGAAGCCCATGGCCGCTTTCCCGCCAGGGAGTAAAATCAGGGTCAGGCTCTTGGGTCAGCTGGAAGTGAGGTGGGTTGTTGTCGTGCTCCCCAGGTTTCAGCTCAGGTACTGTAAGCTCATCTGGATCGTACATTTCATCCCAAGGTTCAGGTACCAAATACGGCGGGTGGGGATCGAAAAAGCTTGCCCACAGGAAAAACGGTTCTCGTTTTTGCTTGTACTGTTCGAGAAGGTCACTGGCCTTTTTGGCAATCCACGCATCCTGATGAAACTCTTCTGGCAGAGCCCACTTGTGCTTTTGATCGGAATTCGTGCCTGTAGGTGGGCGGAAGTATTCCCGCCAATTGCAGAGCCCCTGCTCTTCCAGCCAAAGGGCATAGTGCTGCCCAACGTGCGCCTCGTCAGCGTGGTTGCGGGCAAGCTGTACGTAATCAAAGCCGTAAAAGGGACCTTGAAAAGAGCGCCAAAAATCAAGGTCCTGCATAATAGGATATGACTCCAAAGAGGGATATTCTTCTGTGCTGGCCAGAGGCTGAAAGTGTGCCTTGCCGACAAGAGCCGTTCTGTATCCAGCCTTGGAGAAAATTTCCCCTACTGTCAGTTCGCTCTCTGGAAGTTTTGTCCCTAAAGACCAAGCTCCGTGCTGGCTGGGATATTTGCCAGTGATCATGGAAGCTCGTGTTGGCGTACAGGTAGGATTGGGACAGTAGGCCCGGGTGAAGAGCGTCCCCTCCCTGGCCAGCCGGTTCAGGTTGGGAGTTCTTACCTCTGGGTTAAGACAGCCCAAGGTATTGAAATGCTGCTGATCGCTGGTAATGAGCAGGATATTGAGCTGTTCGGCCATTTTAATCTCCCTTTCTCTAATCCAGACCTATCCGCTGAAATTTTTCCGCAGCTTTTAAATCGGCTGTTTCACGATCTGCGGTTCCGCCTTTGCCCAAAACTATCATATATGTTAGTTAATACATTTATTTGTTATATTGAGAATAGCAAATCCACCAAAAGTTGTCAAGCGGACTCCAGAATAGTTCCTTTCCATTACTGCTGGACGGATAAAGGCAAAACCACGAGCTGGTTCCTGAATCTCACGTTAAATGACTTTACCCTTGCTTCAGGCTGATTAAAAAACTATGACAACATAGCAAGAAAGCCTACGACCAAAGACGTAGGCTTTCTTGCTATTTTATTGTACCAGCTAGAAGAAACTTGCTGGATACAGAACTCTTCCCAGCTAAATAAAACATACGGAAAACAGCAGAATCCCAATGACCAGGATGACAATATCCTGAGCGCTCCCATTCCGAGCGGTGCTTGTGACGTGTACCGCCTCCGTAGAACAAAATTTTTTCACAATAAAGGGACGTGTAATTTCCTGGTCACGAACCGCCCACAGCAAGCGGCGATAATTCCTTAAATAATGCCTGCAAAAACGCTAAGGAGTTTTTGATTAGTCATCTTTGCCCTCCTGATTCTTCAGCAAGCCAAAACTCTTTCGTAGAGAGCTGCTGTCTCCTCACCCATGCGGCTGGCTGAAAAGGCTTTCTGCCAGCGATCCATGCTCCTCTCCCCGAGCTTTCGCCGCAGAGCGCTGTCTGCAAGGAGCATCTCAACAGTCTCGGCAAGCTTCACAGGATCCCTTGCAGGCACAAGGAGGCCGCAGTCTCCCAAAGCCTCTGGAATCCCTCCCACCTCTGTGGCCACAATGGCCTTGCCCATGGCCATGGCTTCGAGCAAAAACAAACCTATAGCTTCCCGCCTGGAAGGCAGAACCGCAACCTGGGCCAAAAGGAGGAGAGCTTCGGGATGCTCCAAAAAGCCAGGGAGAATAACATCCTCCCCTAAGTTCAGCTGTCGGACCTGCTCTTTAAGCTTTCCTGCCATGGGGCCTGTGCCGGCCAAAACCAGCTGGGGCTTGGGAGAGATGAGGGATAGAGCTTCGATGAGTTCGGTGCAGCCTTTATCAGGCACGAGCCTCACAGCTGTGGCGATCAAAGGACGCCTCAGGTCTAAGCCTAGTTTTTGGGCGAGTGCTCTAGCCCTTGCAGGATTTGGCTCGGGCTTGAAAATGCCGTTGTGAATCACTGTGGATTTTTTCCTGTCAAGGCCACAGGCGAGGAAGCTCTTCTCCTCTGCCCGGCTGACAGAGATAACCTGCCTGGCCCAGCGGTTGCAAAGCTTTGAGGCAAGCCAGTAATCGAACTTTGTAGGGTAGCCGTGGCCTGTAAAGACAATGGGCAAGCCTGTTTTTCCAGCTGCGAAAAAGAAATGGCTTGCCCCGTGGATGTGCAGTAGATCTGGCTGCCAAGCTGCAGCGACCCGCTTGAGGCTCTCCGAGAAAGAGCCTGAAATCAGCTCCAGACAGCCCAACTCCCGAAAAGGCTCCTCCCAAGAGCCAGGCGGCGCTAAGACTTTGGACTGCCAGCCAGGAAGAGATTTTACAAGAGTATGTACTGCCCGTTCTGTGCCACCTGCTTCCAGGTACGGCAGCAGGTGCAGCACCCGCCTCACGTTCCCAGCTGCCATGAGGACAGATACTCCTCTTGTTCTGGTGTCAGGGTGTCAATTGCAAGCCCCATGCTCCGGAGCTTCAGCTCTGCGATCTGCTTGTCTAAGTGCTCCGGCACAGCCAAGACTTGAGGCGGGATCTGCTCTTGTTTGGTGTAGAGCCAGTGGACTGACAAAGCCTGATTGGCAAAGCTCAGATCCATCACCACAGCAGGATGTCCTTCTGCTCCTGCGAGGTTAACCAGCCTGCCTTGGCAGAGGAGGTAAACCTTGCGGCCATCGAGGGTGTATTCCTCAACACCGGCCCTCGCCTCGCGCACCTCCGAGCTCATCTCCTTTAAGGCTTTAACATTGATCTCAACGTCAAAGTGGCCGCTGTTGGCAACAATGGCCCCGTCTTTCATCAAGGCAAAATGGTGCCTGTCCAGGACATTGATGTTCCCTGTGACAGTGACGAAGATATCGCCTATAGAGGCAGCCTCCTCCATGGGCATTACCCTGTAGCCATCCATCACTGCCTCCAAAGCTTTCATTGGATCCACTTCCGTGACAATGACATTCGCCCCCATGCCCCGGGCCCGCATGGCAAGCCCCTTCCCGCACCAGCCGTATCCTGCCACAACGAAATTCTTGCCAGCCAAAAGGTGGTTGGTGAGGCGCAAGATGCCGTCGATGGTAGACTGGCCTGTGCCGTAGCGGTTGTCGAAAAGGTGCTTGGTGTAAGCATCGTTCACCGCAACTATGGGATACTTCAACTCCCCTGCCTCGGCCATGGCTCGGAGACGGATTACGCCAGTTGTGGTCTCCTCAGTCCCGCCGAGGACCTTCCCTGCCTTTTCCGGAAAGCGGCTGTGGAGGGTGGAAACCAAATCTGCCCCATCGTCCATGGTCAAGTGGGGGTCTTGGGCGAGGACTGCCTGGAGGTGCTCATAATAGGTGGCGCGGTCTTCGCCTCGCACAGCGTAGGTTGCGATGCCGTAAACCTCGCCCAGAGCAGCTGCCACATCGTCCTGGGTGCTTAAGGGGTTGGATGCACAAAGGAAAACCTGGGCGCCTGCATTTGCCAAAACCCGCATGAGGTTTGCAGTTTCTGTTGTCACATGGAGGCAGGCTGCAATTTTAAGCCCTTTGAGGGGCTTGGTTTTCTGCCACTCTTCATTGATGGCCCACAGCACCTTCATTTCCTGTTCTGCCCACTGGATCCTGCGCACTCCCTCAGCAGCTAAAGCAGGATCTTTGTAGTGTCCGTTCATCCTCAGGCCTCCCCCCGGGCCGTCTTGAGGGCAACAGCGCAGCTGCAGTCTTGTGCCTCGGGCAGCTTGGCAATCATGGCAAAGAGAAGCTCCCGGAGCTTGTGGATGTTCTGCTGGAAGATCTCCATCACAGCCTGATGGCTGACTGGCTCAATGTTCGGTTCCCCCTCCAAGCCAGTATCGTAATCTGTGATCAGAGAAATGTTTGCATAGCACATCTCAAGCTCCCTCGCCAGGATGGCTTCTGGATACTGGGTCATGTTGATCACCTGCCAGCCGTGGCTGCGGAATTCTGCGCTTTCAGCTCTCGTGGAAAACCTCGGTCCGTTCACCACAACCACAGTTCCCTGGCTGTGGCAGGGCAGGTTCAGCTCAGCTGCAGTTTTAATGGCCAGCTCCCTCAGCTGGGGGCAGTACGGATCTGCAGCACTGATGTGGGTGGTGATGGGCCCTTCAAAGAAGGTATCAGCCCTGCCCCAGGTGCGGTTGACAAACTGGTCGCAGATCACAAAATCCCCAGGCTTGACCTTAGGATCCAAGCTTCCTGCAGCACAAGGACCGAAAACCCACTTCACCCCCAGTTTTTTCATCGCCCACAGATTTGCTCTGTAGTTAATCATGTGAGGGGGGAGCCTGTGGTCCCTGCCGTGTCTGGGCAAAAAGGCAACTTTTCGCCCGGCAATGGTTGTGATGGTTAATTTATCGCTGGGTGCCCCGTAGGGGGTTTCCACAGCTACTTCTTCACTTTTGCCTTCAGCGAAGGTGTAAAAACCAGAACCGCCAAAAATTCCTACTTCCGCTTGCATGCCAACTCCTCCTTATCTTTATTATACCCATTTTTACATTCCCTTTTTTGAAACAATTTCCTTCTTCAGGAAACCAGAGCGATGATCAAAGGGATGGTAAATGCCGCACAAACTGTGGTTACAAGGGTGGTGGCAGAGGCCAGCTCTGCATCGCTGCCTACCTGGGCTGCGATCACAGTGAGCATGGTTGAGGCTGGCATGGCAGTGATAATGGTCGCTACCTGAATCAAAATCTTCGGCAGTGCGAACTGGCTTAAAAGGTAAAAAACTCCCACCGGCACGATTAAAAGCCTGAATAGGCAGAGGGTCACCAAGAACAGCCACTGCCTCCTGCTGGCTGCTGCAAACCGCAGCTGCGAGCCCACCAAAAGCATGGCCAGGGGCGTTGTGGCAGCACCCAGCTGCCCGAAAAGGGAAGAGAAAAATTCCGGCAGCCGGATGCCGGCTCCGAATAAAATCAGCCCCAAGACCGAAGCGATGCCTGGGGGATTTAAAAAATTTCGCCAGTCGCCGTTGCTTTTTTTGGAAACCAGCCAGATGCCCAACGTCCAGAAGAGAAATTCGTGGGAAAGGTTGAACAGCGCTCCCAAAAAGGAGCCCTGCTCTCCGTAAAGGGCATAGCAGATGGGCAGGCCGATAAAGCCGGCATTGCCGAAGGTCATTTGGAAAGTGAAAATCGCCTGCTCCTTTGCTTCCCACCTGGCCACCTTCCCTATAGCTTGTCCCACTAAAAGGCTGAAAAAACGGATGACAAGCCCCAACACTGCTGCCAGCACTCCTGTGGACAAGGCGTGGGAAGTGGGCAGATTTGTGGAGTGGAGGATGAGGGCAGGAAGGGTGAAATAGATGAGGAGGTTCACCATGGATTTGGAGCACGCCTCTCCAATGAGGCCTTTTCTCCTGCCCACCACTCCCAGCAAAATCATGGTTAGTAAAGTTGCAATTTGTTTGAAAGAAACCAAGTACGTCATTATGTCACTCCTAAAAAAAATAGGAGCTAACGCTCCTTAAAAATTAAANTTGTTACTGCAGTGATTTAGAAAAGATCTCTGCCGTGATAGCTTCTATCTGTGAGCTCAAAATTGTTATTTCTTTACTGTAGAGCTGATTTGGATTATTTCTAGCCAGCTCTGTGAGCTCTTGCCGCATTCTGTCAACTTCAGCCTCCGCTAGTGTTATCTTTTTTACCGTCAGACCACTCCGCTCCTCTCTACTTGAAAATTAACCTATAACTTGTTCGCTGCCAAACTTGAAATTCCTTCCTGCTTAACATAGTTTTTACAATCCCTTGGCCATTGGCAGAGGCAGGTAAAGATCTTTGCGCTTTCTGACCTTCTGCGGCACCTGAGGGCTCAAAAGCGAGCCGTATTCGTCTAAAATCTTTTTCAATTTCACCTTTACTCTGGTGCGGGCATTGTCCACAACTTTGGCATCCACGCCTAAAGCATGGACGATCTCGCCTGTAGTGTAGCCAGCCATGATCAGGTTCACAACAGCATATTCCAATAAAGACAGGTGGTTGTGCAGGACCTGATCTATTTTCTCCTGAGCGAAGTTGTCTTCCACAATCCACTGAGGATCTACCTCTTGCCCTTCTACTAAATCCAAAACCGTTCTGGTCTCTTCCTGGTTTATGTAGGTGTAGAGGGAAATTGCGTCGTTGAGAAGGCGATGTTTGTTGCCGGAGGTCATTTTGATCACATTGTAAATTTTCCGCAAAATGCATAAATAGGCAAAAGAACTGAACTTCACGTTCTGCTTGGGGTTGTACTCCTCGATGGCGGCAAGAAACCCGATAATTCCTTCCTGGAGCAAGTCATCGTCGTCCATGAAACTGGCATAATGTTTCCGTACTATGTAGCGGATCAGGGGCAAATAGCTTTTGATCAATTCCTCCTTAGCTTCCGAATCACGTTTTGCACGGTTTATTAACTCCAGTTCGCAAGCTGCCTGCATATATGCTACCCCCCACCGAGCTTGTCATTCTTATTTTTATATATATGGTGGAGGTGTACAAAATAGACCTTTCTCTTTCTTTTTACCTGTTTCAGGTACAAAAAACGTTGGTTTTTCAAGCAAATAGACAGATTTCAGGTAAAGGTATTTCCAAAAGCTGTCACTAACATAATATCTAGATCTAGATTGAGGAGGGCCTGGCTTTGTGCCCATACAAACGTGTCGATTCCAATGAACACTTGGAGCGGATGGCCCGAGCTATTCGTCGCAATCCTGAAATCACTGTGCAGGAATTGAAAGACCTTTTGGGCTATGCCCAGGAAAAATCTATCTACTACTGGCTGCAGAAGCACTCGTTTAAAGGGATTAAACATTTCAGACGAGCAGTGCTCACCGGCGCCTATCCTCCAGGCTATCCGCTGCCTGCTGACCACCCAAGCCGAAGCGCAGAGGGCCTGGCCAAAAGCGTGCCCTTGGCCACAGGCTTTACTCCTCAGGGAGAGGTTAATACCTCAGAACACAGAGTACCGGTACTTTTGAATTGTTCCGAGTCAGCTTTTGCCTACCACATAGATACCAACGAATACTTGCCAACCATCGCGGCTGGCGATTTTCTCATTGTAGAGCCCGAACAACAGCCCCAGCAGGGGAGCCTCGTGCTGGTTTTGGATCGGGAAAAGCCCCTGCTCTATCGCTTCTACCCAGGCCAACCACCGCTGTTGGTCCACCCTGCCAATCCCCACCACGCAAAAAAACACACCGACAGTCTGGTGCTGATGGGACAAGTTGTGCAGCTTTTGCGCCTCTTCGCCTAATCTAGCCCCAGCTCCCGAGCCATGCTCACCAGCTTCCGCAGGCGGTGATTGACGCCGCTTTTGCCCAAAGGCGGCTGCATTGCGGCTCCCAGTTCCCTCAGGCTTGCCTCAGGCATGGCAATGCGCAACTTGGCCAAGGCCAGAAGATGCGGCGGCAATTTCACACCGCTGGCCAGCAGTTTAGAGCAGGCTTGGGCTTGCCTGATACCTGTTTCAACGGCTTTCGTGAGGTTTGCTGTTTCGCAATTCACGAGCCTGTTGGCCTGATTGCGCACTCCCCGCACTATTCTCGTGTTTTCCATCACCAATGCTGCCCCATGGGCGCCAGTGAGAATCAGAAATCTGCTGATTGCCTCTGCATTTTTGATGTAGACCAGGAAAAATTCCTTCCGCTGTCCGAACTTTCCCGCAATCCCAAGCCCCACCATCAGCTCGCAAAGCTCCCGGGCAAATTTTTCTCCCTGACAGACAAATTCCAAGTGATAGCTCCGCTCCGGATTCGAGATGGAGCCAGTGCCTAAAAACACGCCTCTGAGAAATGCGATTGCGCAGCAGCGCTTCCGGACAAGCTCTTCTGGCACGCCTTCTCCCCAAAGGCCCATTTCTGTCAGCAGGGTTTTGTCCCTTGGTATGGTGAGGCGCAGCAGGTATTCGTGTCCCCGCTTGAATCTCGTCTGGGGCGATGCCAAAACTGTGGGCCTTACGCCATAGCGCTCCCGGAAAAGGCTGATGGCCTTCCGTGCAACAGCTGCCCAGCGGGTCTGCAGTACAAGTGCCATGCCCCCTGCTCCCTGCAGTTCCAGCGAGCCTGCCCCTTTCAAAAGGCCAGCCAGCTCAGCTTTCTGGCAGCAAGCCTCCTCAGGAAACACCCGAGCCAGTTCAGAGCGCAAATCCAGCATTTGCCATCCTCCCCTCTGCCCTGCAGAGCCAATAGGCTAAAAAGCCGACAACCATCCCTGTGGGGACGGCAGCAACTGCCAAAACCCCTAGATAATAAACAAACCCTCCGAAGTCAGCGAGGAGGCTGTAAACCAGGAGCTGGGCCAGGTTGTGGCTCAGCGCCCCTGCTACGCTCAGCCCCAAAAAGCCGAAGCGCGGCCGCGAAAACTTCGAAAGGGAACTCATCACTAGAAAGCTTGCCAAAGCGCCGGAGAGGCTCAGCCAAAAGGCAGTGGTGCCGAAAGTGGCTGCGAGAAAAGAACCCAGAAGCACCCGCAAGAGGGAGAGGGTAAAGGCAGAACTGGGTCCTTGGATTTCTAAAACCGCTAAAGTAACGATATTTGCCAATCCCAGGCGCACACCAGGAATGGGCAGTGGCGGCAGAAAGGCCTCCACAAGGTGCAGGATCAGGGCCAAGGCCAGAAACAATCCTTGCCGTACAACCTTTTCAGTGCGTAAGGGCATGGTAGTCACCCTTTCCTAGAACCTGGACGGAAACGTGATTGGGCGCACAAATGATTCCCTGCCCCCTTTTGGTGATCCTGCCGCTGTGGATGCAGATCTGATCCGGGCAAGGTGAAGAGATAACTTGTGCCTCTCCTCTGCCAACCTTCACTACAGTCTTCCCCAAAGGACCCTGCACTTCTATTGTTTTTTCCGGACCCGCCAAAGGCAGTTGCCAGCTTGTTTCCTGGCCCCGGACAGCTACCAGCTCTCCGGTTCCTCTGTTCAGCAAACAGCCCAGGCCAAAGAAAAAAGCCAACAGCAGAATCAGGACCAAATCTGCTCTGGTATAAAAATCTCGCTTGGGGGCAAAATTTATTCGAGTATCTTGCAAAGGATGTGAGCCTCCTGCTGGCGAAAATACTTCCTATCATCACCGCTGCTGTGGCTGGCATTACCATGGCAGTTCAAGGCACCTTAAACTCCCTCCTCAGCAAGGCCACCGGGCTCCTTGAGACCACCTTTTGGGTTCAGCTAACCGGAGCAGTTGTGTCAGCGCTGCTCCTGTTCGTCTTCCGCCTGGGCGACGGCGATCTGTTAGCCTTGGGAAAAGCACCCTGGTACTCGCTGTTAGGGGGAGCGCTGGGAGTCTTAATCACTTTCTTTGTGGCCAGCAGTATCTCTAAGGTAGGGGCAACTGCTGCCACTACTGCCATTATTGTCGGCCAGGTGACCACCGCAGGGCTCCTGGATCACTTCGGCGTCCTGGGTTTGAAGAGCTGCCCCTTTGTCTGGAGTGATGCCCTGGGAATCGTCCTTTTGGCCATTGGTGCGAAACTGCTGCTCCACTAAAGTATAACATACCCTCACAAGCAAATAAAGGAGTTAGCCACCCTTTGTCGAACCTTGTTGATGAGGTGGCAAAAAGTGTTAAAGAACTTTTATCTGGACTCCCACAAACTAAAAGAAGCACTTATGGAAGCTGAACAGTGTCCTATTTGTCAGATCGTGGAAGATGCAATCAGCTGGCACTTGGAAAGTTTCTTGTCGGAACACATCTGCGATGTGAAAATCCGCGCCTTGTGGCGGGAAGCAGGCGGACTATGTCCTGGGCACACACAGCTCCTTGAGAAAAGCGGTCCTCCCCTGCCCAGGGCGATCCTCTACCACGACCTGATCACAAGTCACATTCCCAGCCCGCCCCAAAAAAGAAGGTGGCGGAAAAACAAGCCCCAACGTAAATGTCCAGTCTGCGAACAAGTGGCACAGATCGAAAAGGGATATCTCGGACTGCTCTACGAAAGCCTGGCAAAAGGCTCTTTCCATGAGCTTCTGGCAGCCAGCTCGTGTTTCTGCCTGCCCCATTGGCGCGGCTTTCTCGCTGTGAGCAAACCAGGGGCAGCCCAGGATGCTTTTCAAAAAGCCCAGCTGGAAAAAACAGCAGCCTTAACTAAAAACTTGTCGGAATTCATCCGCAAACACGACTGGCGCTACAACGACGAAGCCCTCCTGCCGGAGGAAGGGAGCAGCCCCAAGGCTGGTGCTCGTTTTTTAGTGGGATCTCCGTGGTTGGGAAGGCAAAGCGGAAGTGAAATCAATGTATGATGTGATCGTCATCGGTGGAGGGCCTGCCGGCAGCCAGGCAGCGCGCCTGTTGGCTCGCCGGGGGCTTGAGGTGGTGGTCTTGGAAAAAGGTGGCCCTGATCACGTTAAATGCTGTGCAGGCGCCCTCAGCGGCAGGGCGCTGCCCTTTTTGGAGGGGATCCAGCTTCCACCAAGTACAGACCTGAAAAATGTGGAGTTAATCTACAAAAACAAAAAGATCCTCTACACATCCCAGTCGCAAATCGCGAAATTTGTGGTCCGGAGCCAATTAGACCAAACCTTGCGGGAAGCTGCCCAAAAAGCAGGCGCCCTGATCCGCTATCAGACAGCTGCGCAGCAGGTTCGTCTTTTCCCCGATAGAGTGGAAGTGGAGGTTCGAGGTGGAAAAGTGCAGGGGCGGTATCTGGTGGGCGCAGACGGAGCCACTGGCATCACAAGACGCCTTGGAAGCGAATCGCCAAAGCGGATGGCCATTGGCCTTGAAGGAGAAATATTTCTCCCTGAAGCTTTGGATAAATATGCAGAAAAAGTCCTGATCGACATCAGCTGGCTTTCTTCAGGCTACGCTTGGCTCTTTCCCAAAAAAGACCGCTTGTCTGTGGGCATCGTCAGCTTCAGCGGCAGACCCGTAGCTTTGAGAAAGCATTTTCAGCGCTTTATCGACAGCCTAAAACTCCCGAGCCCCAAAACCCACCTCGCCCATCCCCTGCCTGCCTTAGCACCGGAAAAACTGGTTATCGGAAGGTGCCTCCTTGCAGGGGATGCAACGTCTTTGGTTGACCGCTTCTCCGGCGAAGGAATCGCCTATGCCCTGCACAGCGGTACCTTGGCTGCAGAGGCAATTGCCTCTGCCCTGGAAGAAGGGACGAGCCTCGAAAGCTATCAAGAGCTTGTAGAGGAAGAGATCTATTCCCAGCTCAAGATCACCTCTAAACTGCAGAAGGCCTTCTGGTTCTGGCCCTGGCTTTCCCACTTCGTCCTCCGAAGGCACCCCTCTTTGATGGAGGAATATTTCAGCACTGTTGCCGGCCAAAAGTCTTATGCTGAGCTGGCAGAGAAGCTCAAGCAGGAATTTGTGCGTGGGCGCTGGTTAAAACGTGAATCACAATAGCGCATTCCAGCCTCTTCTGCTGGATCCTGCAGCCCAGCTCATCGGGCAGCATCAGATCTCCGTTTTTTGCTAATGCATTGGCATGACAGCCGCCGCTGCAGTACAACTGAGCCCAGCAGCTGCGGCATTTTTCTTTGTTGAAAATATGAGCCTGACGGAACCTGTCTCCAAGCTCGGGCTTTTCTATTCCCTGAAAGACAGTACCTATGCGATAAGCTTCCTGTCCCACAAACTGGTGGCAGGGGTACAGATCTCCCCTGGGGCTCACAGCCAAATACGCATGGCCTGCGCCGCAGCCTAAAAGCCGCTTGGCAAGGCAAGGCCCTTTGGCCAGGTCGAAATTAAAGTGGAAAAACGAAAAGGGCTTGCCTTCCCTCTGGCGCTGGAGGTAATAGGAGGCGAGCCTTTCATATTCCCGCTCTATTTTCGGCAGGTCTTCTTCCCGCAGCTGATATTCTTCGTCTGTAACCACAGGTTCCAGCGAAATGTTGCTGAACCCTGCCTCCACCAAAAACTTTACGTCCTGGGTGAAATCCAGGTTCCAGCTGGTGTACGTGCCCCGGACCCACCAATTGTCGTCTGCCTTTTTGGCCACAGCCTCTTTGATCTTGGCTAAAACCCTGCTGTGGCTGCCGCTGCCGCCAAGATCCGGACGCATCCGGTCGTGGACTTCAGGTCTGCCGTCTATGCTCAGGATGAGGCCCATGTTCTCCTCATTTATGAAAGCGAGCTTCTCATCATCAAGCAAAAGGCCGTTTGTGGTAAGGGTGAACTGAAGCTGCTTTCCATATTCAGCAGCTTGCTCTTTACCGTAGGAAACCAGCTCTTTAACCACGTTCCAATTGAGCAGCGGCTCGCCGCCGAAAAAGTCCGCTTCGCAATTCTGCCGCGGTCCGCTGAGCTGCATCAAAAGGTCTATTGCAGCTTTGCCCACCTCGCTACTCATCAGGCCCCGCTCTCCGCCGAAAGCCCCTTTGCCTGCAAAACAATACTTGCACCGCAAGTTGCAGTCGTGGGCTACATTCAAGCAGAGGGATTTGAGATGTGTTGGTCCCTCCTCCAGGTTCTCAGCATAGAGGGCTCCCTGCTTTGCAAAACGCTCTTCAGCTTGTCTAGCCTCGCTTGCAATGGCTGCAAGTTCAGCCAAAGCATCCCCCTCGGGTTCAGCGCTTTGGCCATCTAGCAGCTTCCAGCTGAGATCGTCAAGCTGCCAGATGGCGCCAGTTTTGCCGTGGACTAAAATATTGATCCCGAATAAAGAATAACGGTGGAAAGTTCCACCGCTTAGGTATGAGATAGCGTTCATGTTCACTCTTCTTTCTGGCAGTTCTGGTTGCCTACTGTACAAGATGTTTTGCATGCAGACTGGCAAGAAGCCTGGCACTCCCCGCAGCCAATCTGTTTGTCGCTGCTCAAAATGGCTCCAGCATCAATTCTTTTGATATGTTTCATCATTAAAACCCCCTTTGCCAACATTATAGCACAGAACAATTAAATGGAAAAGAGCAGATCCTGCAGAGCTAGCTCATGTAAATTAAGGTTGCAAGCTTTATTATCTTTTGTCATTATATAAGGCGTTTCCGATGAGACTCTTAGCAGCTGGCATAATCCTAATTAGCGAATATGGCTGGAAAGTGCTTTTCGAAGATAATTATAATTATTGGCGGTATAGGATTATTGTCAGTTTTTCAATTTTAAGCGCATTTCTCCTCTTATTCTGTCCCTCTGTGCTTCTCTAGGGACAGGCGAGTTGTTAGAGAAACACATTAAAAATCTAGGTTTAAAATGCGCGTTCCGCCTTCTTTTGTTTAGTCTGCTTTTCAGCTACTGCCTTCTCTGGCAGCCTGCTGGAAACGAGATCTACTATACAATAACGAAAGTTATAAAGCCAGAGCTCATTGCGGTATTTTTGTTTTAGGACCTCCAGCAAATTATTTAATTCGGACTTTCTTGGGAAAAATCAACGAAAAAATAAAGACGATTCACAAATAGACTCTAAAACATTACGAGCAGGGCGACATATTGGAACGCTGGAGCGTTGGCTGCTTGTGTTGCTGCTTCTGTGCGGCTATGCTGAAGGCTTAGGATATGTCCTTGCGGTAAAATCTCTAGTGCGCTTTCGACAATTTGAAAAATCCCATTTTACAGAATACTATCTATTGGGAACTATGTATATCTTATTTGTCTGATTTACTTACAAAGAAGGGTTTTCTAATGTATTTGGGGATGAAACTTGATCTTGTTGCCTCTCGGAAAATTATCGAGCGAAAAAAAGTTTTTCAAGTGGCTGAGGAAATCAATTTACTTTACAAAGACCACCTCGCAGCGAAAATGATCATAACCCACGGCGACGAGGCCCAGGCCCTTCTCTTCCCTACATGCTCTGGGCAACTGTTTGATCTAATCGAGGAGATCTGCCAAAAAATGGAGCCTGTTGCCGTGCGCTTTGGCTTCGGAGCAGGCAATTTGACCACTTCCCTCAGGCCAGAGGCAATCGGAATGGATGGACCTGTCTGGCACAGGGCTGAAGAGGCTCTGCGCCTAGCCAAAAAAAGAAAAGGTCTGTTATGTTTTCCTTCCCTAGCACTGTCCTGCCTGCCATAAATGCTCTGGCTAATCTCCTTTTTTCACTGAGAAGCGGGTGGACCTGCGAGCAGAGAGAAGCAGTAGTTCTTGTCTCAAAACTTGCTTCCCAACAGAAGGTTGCAAATTATTTAGGAATTTCTCCTGCAGCTGTAAACCAAAGGCTGCGTGGGGCAAACTACTCCCTATATTTAGAGGGCAAAGAGGCTTTGGGCCAGCTTTTAGAAAGGGAATTAAGCGCCTTTGCTGCGATTCCTAAATAGGAGAATGTCCAAAAAGGAGTTCTGCCAACGGGGCAAAAAGGGCCTCCAGCGGCTTTGACAGCTCATAGCTGCCAAAAGCCGCCCTGATGCTCAAAGCCATCCCCAAGGCCAAAAGGGCCAAGAAAACTGAAAAGGTTTTCCAGTCTTCCTCTTTGATTAGAGCTGGCCCTTCCAGAAAAAAGATGGCCAGGTACAGGATAATCAGCAAAAAAATCATTTGTCAAGTCTCCGTTCCAAAGCCGGCCCCCCTGTCTTAAGACCGCTTGATACAAGCTTCATCTCGATCGCGTAGCTTATCGGTGGGAGTTTCTCTGGCCAGTTTGTTCTCACTCGGTGCCAATACTTTGGATCCTTTGTGTGGATGAAATGGCCAAAACCAAAGGGGTCTACCTGCAGCTTCATTGCAGTTTCAATTGCCTGCTGGATCTCGTTTCTGATTACGGCTTCGCACTGCCGCTGCAGTGAGCGGGCGCTGGCAGCGAGATTTAAGTTCCTGGAACTTGCCTGTCCGCCTAAAGAAATTTCTCCCTCCACACCTATTACCAGCCGTCTTTCACCTCCATTGGCTTTTAACTGTAAATTGCTCCTTACCTTCACGAGTTCCAAAGACACCCTCTGCTGAGTGCCTGGAACCTTGACGTTTATAATTGCACCTGTGGGGGGATTTAATATCCACAGAATCCCTCTCACCTGGTTTTCAGGCAGCCAGCCTACCATTTTGGTCTGGCGGAAGAGGGCTTGCCCTTCTAATTGAACCTTGACGCCGGATGCAGCCTTCACATCCCCGTCTTTGCTGCTGAAACTGCCAGGCAAGGTTTTGGTGGGAACCAGTTTCAAACCGCAGAGCATGGGAGATACCCCGTCTGTTGCAAGGTCTACCGAAAAATCACGGACAGTGGTGACGAGATTGGAGCTGGCGAGTTTAGCTATGTTTGCCAGGCCAGCCAGCTGTAAACCCAGTGTGTCGTCGATGCTGCCGACAGTCTCAATCACGAGTTTCTTCGCCTTACCATGGCTCACGAAGAGCAGCACGCTGCTTCTCACCTCTTGATCCCGCACACAAAAGTCCAAAAATTCTGCAAGGCCCTCCTTTGCAGCCTCCTCTCCCAAAATTATCCCTTGGCAATGGGACCAATAAACTCTCCTCGGCACCACCTTGGCTAAATTTCTAATGGCGCTGAAAATAGATTCGCCAGCTGCTTCCACAAGCCAGCCTTGCCGCCCTTTTGCCGAATTGCTCTTCTCTCCCTGCATGCCGCCTGGCTCAAAGAGCTCTACGGTCACATGCCACCTGTCCCCATCTTTATCAATCGCCGCAGAAGACACAAAGGCGAGTTCATTTATTTCCCGCCTGTCCCAGCAGCCGGCAAGGAAACATAAACAGAATAGCAGCAAAATCCAGCGCTTCATTTTTCCTTTTTCCTTTCCTCAACCTCTGCCTCCAGTTCAAGATGCTTTCGGGAAATGCTGCTTGTCTGCCGCATAGGGTCACTGCTGCCGATTATCTTTGGCCTCTTCCGCATAGCCCACCAGGGAGCCCTGAAGAGTTCGTCATGCTGATCGCGAGCGAAAAATGGCGCCATTGGCGTCATAAAAGGAAGACCAAAAGAGCGCAGCTGCACCAGGTGAGTCAAAAGGAGCATGAGCCCATAAAAAATGCCAAACAATCCCAAAACTGAACTCAAAAGCATCATGGGAAACCGCAGAAGGCGCACGGATAAAGAGAGCTCATAGGAAGGAAAGAGAAAAGCAGCGATTGCTGTTGTGGAAATCACGATTACCATCGCTGCTGAAACAAGCCCCGCCTGCACTGCAGCTTCACCAATCACCAGCGCCCCTACAATGCTGATGGCCTGTCCCAACGGACGCGGCAGGCGAAGGCCGGCCTCTACCAATATCTCGAAAATCAGCTGCATCAAAAATGCCTCTACTGCTGCAGGATACGGTACCTGTTCCCGCTGCATGGCCAAACTAATGGCCAGTGGTGTAGGTATCAGCTCCTGATGAAAGGTTGTCAGGGCAATATAAACTGAAGGCAGAAAAAGAGTAATAAAAAAGCCCAATGTCCTCAAAAGGCGGATGCCGAGGACCAAATGCCAGCGGTGATAATAATCCTCTGGAGAATGAATGAGGCTGGTAAAGATCATGGGCACATAGAGGACAAAGGGCGTGCCGTCTGTCAAGATCAATACCCTTCCCTCTAGGAGAGATGCTACCGCTCGATCCGGACGCTCTGTAGTGCCGATCTGGGGAAAAATGGAAAACGGGGAGTCTTCAATTAATTCTTCTAGGTAATTGCTTTCCAGAACACCATCGATTTTAATCTGGCGGATCCTGCGGCGCACTTCCTCTACAACCGCTTCAAGGGCTACTCCCTCTAGATAAAGAACAGCCACCTTTGTGTTGGTAAGGTCGCCTAAAACAAGTTTTTCCACCCTGAGGCTCGGGTGGCGGAGCCTCCTGCGGATCATGGTTAAGTTGGTGCCAATGTTCTCTACAAACCCCTCCCTGGGCCCCCGAACCAGCGCTTCCACCTGAGGTTCGCTTACAGCGCGCTTTTCAAATTCTTCTGTTTCCAAAAGCAGCGCCTCACCCTCGCCGTCAGCCAGAAGAGCTGTTTCGCCGTTGAGGATTCCCCGGACCACTCCGCCAAAACTTTCCTCAACTTTAACGTTGCCTACAGCAAGGCCCCTCTCCAGCCAGCGCACAAGGTCAGTTCCCAGCCTCAACCCAGCGTCCTCAGCCTGAGGGCGAATCAGCAAAATTTCGTTAAGGACTTTCTCAACGCTGGTTTTATTCACCATTCCGTCCAAGTAAACAAGAGCCAGCTGGCCTGAGTTGACCTTCAGGCGCCTCGTCACCAGATCTGCTGCCTGGCCGAAAATCTCTTGTATTTTCTCCAGTACAGCCTCAAGTTCCGAAAACAGGGGCACCTCATTTAACGTTTGCAATAATTCCTCAGGTGCTGGATCATGTCGAAATTGGACCTTCTTTCCAGTTTTTCTCCTCAGCTTACGCATCTGATCTCCTTGATTGATTGCTCATGTTCTTATAAAGATACCCAGATTTGGGAATATCTATAACTGTTTTGGAGGTGACTTTATGCAGGAGCGGATCAGCAAAAAGCAACTGGTGGCCCTTTTCAGCAGCTACTTAATTGGCACTACCACCATCGCCTTCTCCTCCACCTTTGCTGGCCGGGCAAGCTGGATTGCACTCGTTATCGCTGCCAGCTTCGGGATGGGGGCCCTTTGGCTCTGGTCCAAAGTTGCCCTCAGCTGGCAGGAGCCATTAATTGATGGCCTCGTGCGGCGGTTAGGAAATTTTTGGGGGAGCATCATTTCCCTCTGTTATCTGTTCTATTTTTTAATCCTGCCCAGCTTGATTCTCTCAAATATCTCTGCCATCACTATAATTGCCTTTATGCCTGAAACTCCGCCTGTGGTGATTAAGGGAGCGTTTTTGTTCACTGTGCTTTTGGCCACACGCGGGGGCATAGAGTGCCTTGGCAGGCTTGCAGAACTCCTCTTCCCTTCTCTGTTGGTAGTGACGGTGCTGAGCGGAGTTTTAGTCTTGAGCACACCTGACCTGATCCGGTGGGATTATCTCCTTCCTCTGTTTGATATCCAGTGGAGAAAACTATTCCAAGCCAGCTGGGCAACTTTTGCTTTCCCCTTTGGGGAAACTGTGCTGTTTTCCAGCATCCTTCCCCTGACCACAGACGCAAAAGCTGGAAGGAGGTATCTTTTTTTAAGCCACATTGCCGTCGCGCTTATCTTTGTTTGCGACTCCTTGCTCCAGATTGCTGTTTTCGGCAGCGATATTCAGCAAACTGTTTTCCCAGGTCTTTCACTTGTGAGGGGAATCAGGGTGGCTAATTTCCTCACCCGGCTGGAAGGGGCGAGCGTTTTCGTCTGGGGTTTTGGAGCCTTCCTGAAGCTGGGCATCTGCTGCTGGAACATAGCCGCAGGCCTTATGCAGTTGTTTAAACTCAGCCACTACCGCCCTCTCCTTTTCCCATTGGGGCTGGTAATCTGCACCATCAGCTTAAACCTCTTTACCAACTACAACAAAACTGCCGTGTTCGGCCAATTCATTTATCCTATCTTGTCCCTTCCATTTCAGGTCTTATTCCCCCTGGTTTTATATCTGCTCTCACTTAAAACTACCAAGCCTTAAGCTGTTCTACAGCCACGCCGCTTCTGCGAACAAGCCCCTTGACTTTCACTTCAACGGGAACCTGTGGAAATTGTGTTCGCCAATCAAGCTCCTTCCACTTTTTGTTGTTTGTGCTGCCCCGGACAATCTCTCCAAAACCGATGAAATCGCTGCCCAGGCGCTGAGCCAGGGCTATTGTATTCTTTATTTCCTGCTTGATCTCATCTGCGGCCCTTTTCCCTACCTCTTTGAAGAAAGCTTCGTCTACATGAGGTCCTCGTCCGAAGATCTCTGCCACTTCCCCTCTGGCTTCCATCTCCACACTGATCCTGACCTTGTTCCCACTGATATGGGGTTTAATTTTGCGCTTAATTTCCTGTACGTCAAAAGCAACTTTCCTTTCGTCCATCCCAACTATCACCAAAGGATCTCTTGGCTTTCCCGTGATCCACAAATAACCCCTTGTCTCATTAGGCGTCAGCCAGCCGCAGAACTTGCTGCCGCGAAACACCCCCGCTCCCCCTAACTGCAGGGTTTCGTTCTTCTCCCCCTGCCCTAAAAGATCGAGTTTGCCTTTTTCCAGAAACGGAATTATTGCTTCCCTGCCTGGGGTGGTGAAAGCGGTCAGCAAAATGGGAACAGTAGCAGTTGGGACGAAGCCGATATTTGCGGTTTCCGTCTCCAGCCCTTCTATGAAGGAGCCGGAAACCCGCTCTTGTATTGGTTTGACCTTCATCAGGTCGTAAGCCCTGCCCCTGGCCAGGAAAATTTCCGTTTCCACACTCAGTTCCCGTTCACGATTCAGCCAGTCTATACATTCTGGCAAAGAATCTTTGGCAAATTCCTCGCCCAGGATAATTGCCTGCAGGTGGCTAAAGTGCCCTCTTCTTCCGTGTTTTCTGGTGAAGTAATTGTGAAAAGCTTCGTAGAGGCTGCGCCCCCGGACAGTGGTCAAGTAATATGGGAGCTCGCCGCCACTTGAAGAGCTGCTTTCAGTGGATACGTTCAGCTGCTCTACATTCACTGCATGAAGACTCACCAGCACGCGTCCTGAAGGTTCTCTATCTATTCCCATCACCATAATAAATTTGAGATTTTCGATCTCTATTGCGTCCCAACATCCTCCCAGAAGAGGCACCACAGCTAAAAGCAGCCAAAGCAGACTCTTTCTCATTTTTGCACACCCCCTTTGAAGGTGAAGGGAAGTAAAACCAGCGGCAGCACAACCCCTACCACTATACTCACCACCTTGGCAAAGCCAAACTGCAGATGAAACACACTCAGCTGATCCGGGGGCAGAAAAGCAAGCGGAAAGGCCAGAATTAGAATAATAGCGCATAACAGTCTATAGTTTTCCTGGTTGAAAACAGCTGCCAATAGTTTGCCTGTCAAAAACACCAAGAGGCTGGTTTTAATATAGACAGATATGTACCAAACTGCCATGAAAAAAGGCTCAAAACGATGGATGAACCTGCCGATTGCTACATTCCTGGCAAGCCTCAAGACAGGATAAGGTACAGAGGCAGTCCAAGTGGCGCCAAAGGCCGCCAAAGATGCCACTGTGACACCGGTAAAGACCAAACCGATAAAAAAAGAAGCCAAACCAATACTTCTCCAGGCTTTTTTTTGGTCAGACAAAGACGGTATTAATGCTAACACAATCACTCCTTCCCCAAAATATGGAGTTACCAATGACGTGCCCTGAATAATCGGCCACAGTCCATTGCCAAAAAACGGTTTAAGCCTCTGGAGGCTCATCAATGGCAGGGCACCTATGACCACAAACAAAAAAAAGAGCAGCAGAACAGGGAAAAAAGCTTGCGCTGAACGGGCAATGGTCTCCAGTCCCAAGTAGACAAGGAGAAAAATATTGATGCTGAAGATAATAAGCAAGACACTCAGAGGGGTGAAGGGCATCATCCCCACATTTATGGCCGTGCCAAAAATTCTATGCATCAAAGGAATATAGCTGAACAGGCAGACTGCCAAAAACAGGCAGACTGCCTTGCCCCAAAATTTGCCCAAAAGAGCCTCAAGGGCTGTCGGCAGGGGGCCAGGCGGCAGCCTTAATGCAACCAGGGCAGAGAGGGCCAGCACGAAAAAGCCCAGAACAGATCCTAACAGTGCGCTCATCCAACCAGATTCCTGCGCAACTTTGGCCAGCATTCTCGGCAGGGTAAGCTGTATTGTTGAAGGGACGGTGAACATCACAAGCAGCATCAGCTGTCCGGGATCGATTTTCTCCAAAGTTCTCATTCCCCTGACAAATCCACCTCTCCGTCGGGATTAGCTCCGTCTTTTTCCCAGTCCCGCACTATTTCAGCCTGCCTCCTCCGATCGACCGTCCTCAGCCAGCCGGGCCGCGCATCTGCTTGCCAGTGGGAAGACCTAAACAAGAGATCTTGCAGTGTTCCCGGCCACAGCGGAGCTAAAGGCGTCATGTAAGGTTGGCCGAAGGATGTGATGGCGCACTGCACAGCAACGATAGCTGCCATGCCAGCCATGATGCCGTACAGACCCATGGTTGCGCCTAAAATCATAACTGGAAAACGCAGGAGCCTGACGCCCTGCTCTCTGACGTATAAAGGCACCATAAAAGAGGCGATGGCAGAAATTGCCACAACGATCACCAAAATAGGGCTCACCAGCTGCGCTGATACTGCTGCCTGTCCCAGCACCACAGCCCCTACAATGCCGATGGTCTGTCCAACAGGCGAAGGCAGTCTCACTCCAGCTTCAAAAACCAGCTCCAGGACAAGTTCCATGCTGAAGACCTCCAAAAAAGCAGGGAAAGGAACGTTTTCCCTGGCAGCTGCGATGCTCAGCGCCAAGGGTGTAGGGAGCATTTCATGGTGAAAGGTTGTGATGGCAATATAGATAGCTGGCGCCCAAAGGGCAATTAAACCAGCTAAAATCCTGGCCACCCTGAGAAAAGCGGTAAAAGGCCAGCGGAGATAGTTATCTTCTGCAGTCTTGAAAAAATCGTAAAAGTTGGCAGGGACGATGAGGCATGTGGGGGAATTCTCCAGCAGGATCGCTATTCGTCCTTCTGCCAAAGAGCTTGCTGCCAAATCTGGCCTTTCAGTGTAAAAGGTGGTGGGAAAAACCATCTTGGGATGATCCTGAATCAGCATCTCCAAAATACTATTGTCCTCCACCATATCCACATCCAAGCTGCGGATTCGCCTCCTAGCCTCTTCAACCAAAGCAGGATTGGCGATCCCCTCGATATACACAACAGCCCCATCAGTTTTAGATAGCCTGCCCACCCGAAAGGACTCGAACCGCAGTTTGCCTGTTTTCAGCCTCATGCGTACTAAAGCCATATTTGAAGAGAGGCATTCTGTAAACCCCTGGTGCGGGCCGCGCCTTGCAGCTTCGTCTTGTGGTTCTGTAATTCCTCTCTCCGGCACCCTCTTTAGCCCTACTGCCAAAGCGATCTCTGAGCCTTCCAAGAAGATGATTACCCCACCGTAGAAGATGTTGCTTAACACCTCGTCTTCATATTTGAGCTCTCGGACTTTGGCAGAGTGAATCAAGTTGGAACCAATCTTTTTGCTGAGGGTATCCCCTGGCAGTTCTTTTAAGGTGAGCTGTTTCTCCCTCTCAAGCAGCGGGCGCAGGATTTGCCTGTCGAAAAGGTTGGAATCGGTAAGGGTTTCTATGAAACATATCTGCGCTACAACTTGTGGGCTCGTGGGAATTACTAGCTCCCTCAAGTGGAAGTCTGCATTTTTTCCAACAAGCTCTTGGAGCCTTTCAGCATTGGCCTTTGCTGAGGTTTTAAGTTTGACTCTCTGCTGAGCGTTCTGCTGTGACAGATCTAAAGGGGAAAAGTCTTCAAGCTGTTTTTTTCTCCTTCTGGGGAAAGGCAAGCGCAAATTCATCCCCCCTTGCTAATGTTACCTATAGTGTTGGCCATCATCAGCCACAATATTATTTTTTTCTTCAGCCTTTTGGAAAACTGCCTTCTCTTGGGGAGAAATATGCTGCTGCCACCCATTCCCAGAAGGTTTGAAGGAGTAATTGCAGAATACCTCCAACATTAGCCTTAATTCTCCAACCCTGGTAGGGAGAAACAAGGCTGACGAAATAAGGAAAGGAGGGTAAATGTTGCAGAAGAAACACTTATGCATGGCGCTAATTTTCACACTCACCTCACTTTCTGCAGCCCACGCTTCCCTGCTGAGCCTGGGGGGCAGCTGGCAGCTTGATGGCGAAGTTTGGAGCGGACAGCTCCAGCTTCCGGATTGGGAAGAGAACCTCTTGGGCATAGAGGAGCCGCCCCAGGTCACAAACCCCAGCTGGACCCAAAAGCTGAACTTGGGCTTTAGTTGGCAGAGCCAAGAGGGAACTGGCTTCGGCCTGGAACTTATGGATGCCGGCAACTGGGGAGTTGGCTATGCTTCAGATGGCAGCTGGGGCAGGCAGAGCACTTTTGGTCCTCTCCTCATCCACGAGGCCTTCGGCTATCACGATGGAGGCCCCTGGCAACTGCGAGCCGGCAGATTCCAGCCAGACTGGAACAACTCCCTTTTGGGAGGAGCCCCTATTGCCCTGGAAGGCTTGGAGGGAAGCTGGCAGATTGGGAAACTCCGGTTTTCAGGAGGAGCCTTCCGGCTCAGCTCTCTGTATTGGCCAGGCACAGATTTTGTGGTCTCAAGGGATACACTATTCTGCTTCTCTGTAGCAGGCCAAAACCAGAACCTTGCCTGGGAGGTCCTGGCAGTGCCCGATGAATTCGGCGCAGCCAGAGCCTTAGGCGGACAGGTGGCCTTTCCAGCCTTTGGCGGTATAATCCAAAGCCAGGGCGCCCTTTGGCAGGATCAAGGAAAAGCAGCGCCTGCCCTTGAGGTTTCCGGCAGCTGGCAGTGGCAGCGCTCCGCCCTCACTTTGGCAGTTGCCGTGGTGGACCCTGAGTTTGCGCCCATTCTCTCAAATCTCGGGGGCAGAGAGGCAGCTCAGCTCCTCTCTGAGACGGCCCTACCTTTCACCACGGGTTCCGTGGGACTGGCTGCCTCTTGGGGCAGACAATTGGAGAAGTTTGTCTTAGAAGTTCACACAAAAGCCCGCAAGATCGAGGAATCCTGGCAGAAGAACCTGGGCGCTGCCCTCTACTTGCCCCATGGATTCTCTCTTGCCTGGGATCTCCTGGCTGCAGAATCTTTATCTACAAGGCTTAAGGCGGGCTGGAATATTTCATTCTGAGGAGGACATTATGAAGCAGCTGATAGTGTTCAGTGTTTGTCTCGTGTTGCTCGCAGGAGGCTCGTCCGAAGCAAACTGGGGTTTGGCAGGCAGGAAGATCGTGGTGGATCCAGGCCACGGCGGCAGAAATCCAGGTGCTGTCGGGCCCACAGGGCTGAGAGAAGCCGATGCCAACTGGCGAGTCTCCACAGCTGTCAAACACTACCTTGAAACCCGGGGAGGAGCAAAAGTGCTCTTGACCCGTCCCCAGAATCAAGATGTGAGCTTGGCAGGCAGGGTAGCCAAAGCAAACAATTGGGGGGCAGACAGGTTTATCTCCATCCACCACAATGCATCGACAAACCCCAATTTGAAAGGCGTTGAAACCTACTGCGCACCTGGTGCCAGTTGGGCAAGCCAGGACCTGCGCAACAAAATTCAAAAGCGCCTGGCCCAAGGGCTGGGAACTGGAAACCTGGGCGCAAAGACAGCAAACTTTTATGTGCTTCGCAACACCAACATGCCTGCAGTGCTGGTTGAAGCTGGTTTTGTGAGCAACAGGTATGAAGAGGCAAGACTGAAGGATCCAGCTTACAACTGGAAAGAAGCATGGTATATTTACGCTGGTATTGCCGATCACTTCAATGTGAAACCGTAAAGGCAAAAGAGGCTGCACCTTTCAGGTCAGCCTCTTTTTCTCTTTGCCTAGATGTTTTTTGTGCGGCATCAGCTCAGCCAGTCCCGTTCAAGATCAGCAGGTGGCTGCCTGGGGTAAAATTGACTGCTTCGTTTGCCGCCAAGAGCGAATCTACGCTTTGGCCGTAGCGGCTGGCAACTTTCCAAGGTGTGTCCCCTGGCTGGACTATGTAGTAGATCATTGAAATGTCCTCGTCAAGCTTTGTCACATCTGTGGCTTCTGCTACCAGCTCCAATTCCTCAACAGCAGACACCTGGGCTTGAACCCTTCCTCTTAGTTGGACCCGCATGGAGGCTGGATCCAATAGTTCCCAAGCCAGATCTGTAAGTTCCAGCTGACAGACTGCTTCCATCCCCTCCTCGGCGCCGCTGATGGGAACCATCTGTTCTATGTGCAGGACATCTGACCACGTTACCTTCCGGAAAGGAGAGTCAACTGTGGTGTCATCCACCAAATAGAACAGATCAAAACCAACTTGTGCTTCTACCACCACCCTCTCCTCTACTATCCTCTCCTCCTGGGAGCTGATGAAAGGTACAAGGCGGAGCACCTGGGCGATTGGCAATTCTCCTGCTGGAAGAATTAGGCCCCCCTGCACTGAGAACTCGTTTGTATTTTCACCGATTAATACCTCGTGCTGGAAGGTCTCTTTTCTTTGGGCAACTACCAAGTCGCCTTTGGAGCTCAGATCTGTAAGGAGGCGGAGCTTGCGCTGTTCAAACAAATCCAAATTTACATCCAGCTTCAAATTGACTGCAACTTCCCTGGGGGCTTGGGGAGTTAATTGAAAATCTGAAACTCTCAGCTTTACCTTGCCTCTAGCTTTCTCTCCCAAAGCAGGGATGCTGACAGAGATGTCAAAAGGCAGTACTCCATGCATCTGGACGCTCCCCAGCTGAGGAGGCACGCCTTCAGGAGAGGCTGTATAGTACAGCAAAGACAGATCCATACAGCCGGAGATTTCCGCTTGACCCTCTCCAAAATTGAGATTCAAATTGGTTGCTCTAGCATCTGCTTTCCCCTGGACAATTTCCCCCAAATCAGGAAGCTCAGGCGGCAGGATCAGCACCCCGTCCACTGCTGCCTCCTGTTTTATGTTCTCCAAAGGCACTGTGTAGCTGACGATCTTTTTCTCCAAAGACAATTGTCCAGGCGGCACTGAAAGGGCATCTGTGGCAAGGGCGATCTTTTTCTGTTCAGAAAGTTTCACCTCAATTGACACCACAGCGCTGTAGTCCAGCTCTTTGCCAAAACCTTCATAACGGGAACCCTCAACAGCCAAGCGGGCATTTGCTGTCATCCCTGATTTTGCACCGCTTGCTTCCAGTTCTTGTTCGAAAGGAAGACAATTTAGCCACCTTTTTGCAACCAGGGCCACCCCTCCCCAGCTGTCTGTGGGCTGGTACAAGAGGTCTATGTTCATGGAACCTCTGATGATCACCTTTTCCTCTTCTACCTCGACGCTCTCCAAAACCGGCACTGCATCGAGAGCCACTATTCTCTCCAGTTCCTCTTCCAAGGCAAATGAACCTTCCACCACTGCCTGACCATTATGTTTGCCGCAAGGTACAGACAGCCAAACCTGTTCGTTTTTTAAAGTAATTGCCATTTTCCCTTTCCTCCTTTCATTGATTTGAAAAAGCCCCGGCCAAACACCCCTTCTTTACACTATATGCAGGCGAAAAAAAAATGTGCCTGGAGACTATACTGTTCTCAGGCACATTTTTTCATGAAATATTAATTTTTTGGCGCTGACGGGGCAGGTCCCGTTCTTCGATGCCAGGAATTACAAAGAGGCGAGGCTTTTCCTCGCCTCTTCGTAAGGAGACTACTGCAGCTTGCCTTTAATCTTTTCCATGAGCTTATCTACACTAGACGGATCAGAGCCGCCTATAACCTCGTCGCCAATCTGCACAGACGGGCTGCCTGCACAGTTTTCAAGGCAGAAGGTGGCGCGGACGTCCACTCTCTCCTGCAGCCCTTCCTCTTTCACCCTGCGGAGGAGTTCCTGCAGGGTATTGTATGAGCCGCCCAGATAGCAGCAGGTGCCGACGCATACTGCCACTTCAACTTTTGACTTGCCGTTGTTTGTGACCAGGTTGATCTCCTCGCCTGCAATGCGCCTTCTGGTGCCGTATTCTGTGTGCAGCAGCTGGTGGGAAAGCTCGCCGCCTGGTTCTTTCAAATATTTGTTGTAGAGGTTTTTCAGCAGCGGGTTGTCCTGGCTTTTGCGCAGGGTCTGCTGTCTGTCTACGGAATAAAGTCCTTTGCGCCTCTTGGCTCTCGCGTTTGTGTCGTTGGGGATGGGCTGTCCGCCGCCGCCAATGCAGCCACCTGGACAGGCCATGACCTCGATCAGGTCATAGGCAACTTCGCCTGCAGCAAGCTTCTTCAAGAGCTCCTTGACGTTGCTGAGGCTGTGCACAACTGCCAGCCGCACTTTCGTGCCTGCCACATCTACCTCTGCCTCGCGAATGCCTTCAAGTCCCCGGACCTCTGAGAAGTTTACCTGGAGAGAACTCTGGCCTGTGGCCATCTCGCTTGCTGCTCTCAGCACTGCTTCCGCAACGCCGCCGCTGTTGCCGAAGATCATGCCTGCGCCGGAAGACAGGCCGAAGGGCATGTCCAAAGACTCTGGTTCGAGGTTGTTGAAGTCCAGACCGTACTCTTTAATCATCCTCGCCAGTTCCCCGGTTGTGAGGACGTGATCTACATCTGCAACTTTAACGCCATCTATCTGGTTGGTAAACTCCGGACGTTTAGCTTCGAACTTTTTGGCTGTACAGGGCATAATGGACACTACAACCAGATTCTGCGGCTCAACGCCCAATTCTTTGGCCAGGAAGCGTTTGGCAACAGAGCCGAACATCTGCTGAGGAGACCTGCAGCTGGAAAGCTGGTCCAAAAGTTCCGGATGGTACTGCTCAGCATACTTTACCCAGCCAGGACAGCAGGATGTGAACTGGGGGAGCTTCTCTCCCTTTTGCAGCCGCTCCAGAAATTCGTGGGTTTCCTCAAGAACCGTGAGATCTGCAGCAAAGCTTGTGTCGAAAACCTTGGCAAAACCCATTTTCTTCAAGGAAGCCACCATTTGCCCCATGGCCACTTGACCTGGCTCCAAGCCAAACTCCTCGCCAATTGCCACCCGGACAGCAGGCGCGATCTGCGCCACAACAACTTTCTCTGGGTCGTTGAGGGCTTCGAACACATCCTGAATCTCAGAGCGGACAACAAGGGCACCTGTGGGACAGACTGAAACGCACTGACCGCAGTTGACACAGTCCACATCAGCTAGGTTCTTGCCGAAAGCGGGACTGACAACTGCCTCGGAACCGCGGTTGGCGAAGTCCAGGACGCCAATTCCCTGCACCTCAGAGCAGACCCTTACGCAGTCGCCGCAGAGGATGCATTTGTTGGGGTCCCGCACAATGGCAGGGGAACTCGTGTCTATGGGGAGCATTTTTTCCCTGTAGCCGAACCGGACCTGACGCACTCCCATTCTTTGGGCAAGGTCCTGCAGCTTGCAAGCACCGCTCTTTTCGCAGGTTGTACAATCCCGATGGTGGTTTGCCAACAAGAGCTCCAAAATCATCCTTCTCGAGCGCTGCAGTTTCGGGGTGTTGGTGCGCACAACCAGTCCTTCCTCAGGCGGGACAGAACAGGAAGCCACCATCCCCCGTCCCTCTACCTCCACCATACACATCCGGCACGCACCGTAGATGCTGAGCTCAGAGTGATAGCAGAAAGTTGGCAGCTCTATTCCAGCCTTGCGAACTACCTCTAAAAGATTCTTTTCAACTGTAAATTCCACGGCTACGCCGTCTATTATCATCTCTGCCATGCTGGCACCTCCTTTAGCCAGTAATTGCTCCAAAGGGACATGCTTCTTTACATGCACCGCACCTGATGCACTTGTCTTCATCGATTACATATGGTTCTTTGATCTTGCCGCTGATTGCATCGACCGGGCAGGTCCGGGCACACTTGCTGCAGCCGCGGCAGAGCTCGGGATCGATCCAGTAGCCTGCCAAAGCTTTGCACTCGCCTGCTGGACACTTCTTGTCCCGTACGTGGGCCAGGTATTCATCCCGGAAATACCGCAGCGTTGTGAGGACAGGATTAGGTGCGGTTTTGCCTAATCCGCATAAGGAAGTCTCGCGGATTACCGTACCCAGCTCTTCGAGGTAATCCAGATCCTCTTCCTTTCCTTCTCCTGCTACGATTCGCTCCAGAATCTCCAGCATCCTCTTGGTACCTTCACGGCAGGGCACGCACTTGCCGCAGGATTCGTTTTGGGTGAAGTTCATGAAGAAGCGTGCTACCTCAACAATACAGGTGTCTTGGTCCATGACCACCATGCCGCCGGAGCCGATCATGGCGCCCGCTTTTGCTAGAGAGTCAAAGTCAAGGGGCAGATCCAAGTGTTCTGCAGTCAAGCAGCCGCCAGAGGGACCGCCGATTTGCACGGCTTTGAATTCTTTTCCGCCTCTTAGCCCGCCGCCGATCTCGTAGACCACTTCCCTGAGGGTGGTTCCCATGGGAACCTCGATGAGCCCGGTGTTGGCAACTTGTCCTGTAATGGCAAAGGTTTTTGTGCCTGGGCTCTTTTCTGTGCCCAACTTCCTGAATTCTTCGGCGCCATCGCGGATAATCAAAGGCACGTTGACAAAGGTCTCTACGTTGTTGATGATGGTTGGCTTGCCCCAAAGTCCTTTGTTGGCAGGAAACGGCGGTTTGGGTCTTGGCATGCCCCGCTCGCCTTCGATTGAAGCAATCAGTGCAGATTCCTCGCCGCAGACGAAAGCACCTGCTCCTTCTTTTATCTTCAGGTTAAAGCTGAAGCCGCTGCCTAAAATGTCCTCGCCTAAAAGTCCTCTCTCTTCTGCGTCAGCGATGGCTTTCCGAAGCCTTTTTACTGCCAAGGGATATTCAGCCCGCACATAGATATAGCCCTCAGATGCGCCGATGGCATAGGCTGCAATGAGCATGCCTTCGATTAGGCGGTGAGGGTCTCCTTCCATCAAGCTGCGGTCCATGAAGGCGCCTGGATCTCCTTCGTCGCCGTTGCAGATTATATACTTGGGGCTGCCTTCTGCTGCCCGGGCAAACTGCCATTTGCGGCCTGTTGGGAATCCTCCACCGCCGCGGCCTCTCAGACCTGAAGTTGTAACCTCTTCGATAACATCTTCTGGCTTCATTTCAAAGAGGGCTTTCTCTAAAGCCTCATAGCCGCCGTGGGCCAAGTATTCCAAAAGGTCGTCAGGGTCTATATTGCCGCACTCAGAGAGGGAGTAGCGGTGCTGCTTTTTATAGAAGGGGATGTCCTCTTCCTTGGCATAGCTTTCTTTGGTAACTGGATGATGGTAGATCAGCCTTTCTACGATCTCGTCCCCTTTAAGAGAGCTCTCCACGATCTCTTCCACATCTTCCAGCTTGACTTTCGTGTAGAGAATGCCGACTGGTTCAATTCGAACCAGAGGTCCCATTTCGCAAAAACCGTGACAGCCGCTTTTTGCGACATCGATGCCGTCTTCCCTCTGGGCTATAACTTCCACAGCCAGCCCCTGCTCTTTAACTAGTTCGCAAAGGCGGTTGTAAATCGCCAGTGACCCGTTGGCCACACAGCCGGTACCTGCGCAGACCAAAACTCTTTTCTTTGTTTTCAGCTTATCCTTCCCTTCCTGCCGCAGGGCAGCAAGAGAACTGCGGTCTAGCTTCATGCGGGCACACCCTCCTTCTGGATAATCTCGTCCAGGATCTCTTTAACCTTCTCTGGCGTCACCTGTCCGTAAACTTGCTCGTTCACCATCATTACCGGTGCAAGGCCGCAAGCGCCGAGGCACGAGACCATCTCCAAAGTGAAGAGGAGATCGTCTGTGGTGTTTTTCCCTTTGCTTAAGCCCAACTTTTCTTCGATTGCTTCCTTAAGCCCATTGGAGCCCCGCACGTGGCAAGCTGTGCCATCGCAAATTCTAATCACGTATTTGCCCTTGGGAGCCAAGGAGAACTGGGCGTAGAAGGTTGCAACGCCGTAAATAGATGCTGGGGAAATGTCCATGGCTGTAGCGATGTACGTTAAGATCTCTTCTGGCAGGTAGCGGTATTCTTCCTGCACCTCTTGGAGAATAGCAATCAGCGAAGAGCGCTTTCCTTCATATTTCTCAATAATTTTGTTCACGCGCTCGAAGCTTCTGGTCTCCTTTGTCAACTGAATCCCTCCTTGTCAGCCACAGCTTAAAAATACTCTACTGTGACTTTTTTGTTCATTTTTTTTAGTTGCTGCGCCAGCTCTCTGACCAGCTGGCTTTTCAACCCCAAACTCAAGGGGAAATTTGGATTCTGATGAGCAGGATTGATGGCCCTTCCCACCAGAAAATTGATCTCATCGCTTTTTTTGAGAATCCTGGCAAGTCTGCTTGCCCCATCAAAACCATCTAACGGCTCTTGGCTCTCAAGGAGCTGTTTCGCCTGGGACAAGGTGATCACACCCTCAGTTACCAGATCCACTCCCTGGAGCTTGCCTGTAGGGGGCAGGTGCCCCGGCTCTCTCAGGTCCACTTCCAGCTCCTCTCCCCATTCCCTGGCGATGATTTTGCTGGTTGTACCGCCGCAGACCACTTTTTTGCCAGGAGCCGCAGCCAGCGTTTGCGCAAACCGCGCATCTTCTTCAGGATCCAGAGGCGGACCAACTGCAAGGGTGACCGCACGGCTCTCCCTGCCGCGCAGGACCACAACAGTAGCGTCGTCGCCGGGTCTGCCTTCATATAATTGCTCTGCAGCCGCACCAAGCCACTTGGCCACATCTTGTGCCTCGCTGCCGGATGCGCAGAGTTTTTCTGCGTAATCTGCCACCTCTTGCCACTGCCAACCCAAGTTCAAAATCCCTCCTGCACCAGCATGGACTATTCCATCTGTGAACATGATTAAATAATCATTTTCAGAAAGCTTAATCTTGCTTTCGCGGATCTTCTTGCCAGCCAGTTCATATTCTCGAAATTCAAACCCTTGTCTTCTGCCCTGCTGGATGAAAACAACTGGCGGATTATCAAACTCCACAATCTCTGCCTGGCCATTATCCTCAACTGTTGCCACTGTGAAGGTGGAGTAGGCGAGTTTTCTCTCCTGACAAACAGGCAGCGTTTGGGAGATGGTTTCCACAACCTCGACAAGACTTGCGCCGCCTGAAAGCATGGTAACGATGATCTTGCTGGTTAAAGTGGAAAGTATATTTGCCTTCACTCCGCTCCCCAGGCCATCAGAGAGCACTACCACTAGTCTCTTGCCTTCCCTGCCGATTTGGATGCTGTCTCCGCAGAGTTCCTCTCGCCACTTGTTCAGCTGGTGGTACCCAACCTCCAGGTGCACCTCACTCACCCCCCTGACCGATGATCTCGATGAGTTTGGTAAGTAAGACTTTAGTTTGAGCTGTGGTCTCACCTAATAGGCCTGCAATTTCCTGGGCCACTCGCATCTGCTGCTGAATGACTTCTTGCGCTCTGCCGACAGTCTCCCGACGGAGCTTTTCCATTTCTCGTTTCTGCTCAATCTGCTCTGTGATGTCAGTGAAGATCCCAACCACAATTCTGTGCTTGGGTACTTTGAAAATATATTGGTGTGTGACAAGGCCTTCGTAGGATACTTGGCCTTGAACAGGTTTGTTTTCCTCTATAGCTTGAATAAAGTATACTGGATCCAAAAGCAGTTCTAGCGGCTTTCCTTTCATTCTACTGCTGGTAGCGCTGAACATTTTCTCAGCTTGTGGGTTCAGGTCCAGGATGGTCAGGTCGTTGTCTGTAACGATTATGCCGTTAGGAGTGGAGCTTAAGACCAGGTTAGCTAAAGATTCTGCTCTTGAGCGCATGTTGGGAATACACATCTGCACTTCAGCCATGCCGTTGAAAACCGCTTTGGCTTTTTCCCGACAGGAGTTGTAGCCGCACGCACCGCAGTTTAGTTCATCTGCGATGGTGTATTTGCCCATCCGCTCGAGGATTTCGTCTAGCTCTGCCTCTGTTGGTTCTTTATCTGAAACAGGTTTTGGCTGGTAACTGCGGGAAAGGTCCACATCTTCCTCTTCTATTACCAAAGGCCTTTGACTATAAGCCTCCAGGCGTTTTTTCGCCTGCCAGAAGCTTTTGACAGTGCTTAAGGGGCCTGCGATGCATCCCCCTCTGCAGGCTAAAAGCTCTGTGAAGCGAGGTGCCGCCTCTGCATCGAAATGCTGCAGAAATTCCAAGCACTCTTTTATGCCGGAGATAGCAAGTCCTTCTTCAAATTCGCATTGGCCGATTGCTGCTAGCTGGCCACCGTCCAGTGGGAATTTCCGTGCTGCTTGTTCTCCCCATTTTGCAGTCTCTTCCATATCGTTAACAGTTAGTTGAGAAAAATCTGGTTCATCTAACCACTCGCGTAATTCTTCAAAGGTAAGTGCTGCATCTACTGCGCTTTCTAAGCCTTCTTCTCCAAGCTCTGCTTTTTTTGCCACACAAGGCCCGACAAACACCACTTTAGTGTCTTTATCTCTGCTTTTGATGAGTCTGCCGTGGGCAATCATAGGCGAGACTATTGGCGCCAAGTATGATACCAGGTGGGGAAAATAGATTTCCACAAGTTTCACCACAGCTGGACAGGCGCTTGTGAGCCAGGGGCCTGCTGGAAGCTTGTGGTGGGCTCTGGCAACAAGTGCCGCTCCCACTGCAGTCTCTTCAACAGCTGCAATCTTCTTCTCCATGAGCTTTTCTGTGATTGTTTCAAGGTCCCAATCCAGGCACCCTGCAAAAGAAGGGGCCAGGCTCACTATCACCCGCTCTCCTCGATCAAGCCATCTCTGCACAAGGGGCAGATCTTCTCTAACAACCTTTGCTCTTTGGGGACAGACGCGGACGCATTCAGCATCTCCAATGCAGCGTTCCGGCACAACTTGCGCGTGTCCAGCCACCACTTTGATGGCCTTCACAGGACAGGAGCGCAGGCACTTGTAACAGTCTTTGCAGTTGGTCTTCAGAGTGCTGATTACGCCGTGCATTTCTCCACCAGCCTTTGTGCAATTTTTCACAAGCTTAGCCTAAGTTAATGATACCACATGCCCTCTATAGATTCAAGAGCAGGAGAAAACTTTTGTGCACTTTTTCTCAAATTCATTATACTGGGAATAAGTCAACTGGTGATTAAGCGATTATTAATCATTTGTTAAAGTTTTGCCCTCCCAAAAAATAAAAAAGGGGAACCATTTGCACAGCTCCCTCTTCGTTCAGAACATGTCCTATTAAGGTTTACAACACGCAATATTTTTAGCCACACACAAACGTTAGCATCAAGCATGTTGTTACGCAGCATTGTTGCTTTTGAAATACAGGGTTATCAGCATTCCTGTAAGTGACAGCAACTTCGGCGTACCCTTATATCTTACATTTCGAACCCTTGAAAAAATATTTTTAGATTTTTAAGCTGGGAAAATATGAGTTTTTGGCATCATCCAACTATTGACAGAATATTCTTTAAA
>JGI24714J26587_10000014_pt1 | contig 83661 bp, 91 predicted proteins | sample BioPla4DNA2_FD_26587 | JGI IMG/M metagenome (IMG submission 26587)
TACAAATTATTACATTATATGATTATGGAGTTATTATTCTAATATTATTTTGAAAATTATTTTTTATTTGTTTTCCAACAATTACTTGACACTATCAATGCTATAATTCAACTTGACATCCAGATGAATTTTAAGATATATTATAGTATGAGTATTTATAAATGTATTAAATGCGTTGATAAGGAGAGTAGCAAAATATATCTATTAAAGAGAGATAATCATTTGGTGGGAGATTGTCATAGATGATTTTGCGAAGATCACCTTAGAGCATAATACCTGAACTTTTAGTAGGGTATTACGGTAGGGCCGTTATCCTAAAGGAGTGACAAGAATTATTTCTTGTAATTTGGGTGGTACCGCGGAATTTCCGTCCCTAAGTCTATGACTTAGGGATTTTTTTATAAGTTTTCTTGGGTTAAGAAAAAGAAAATTTGACAATAGCTTAAAATACCAAGCTTATGTTATTACAAAACAAGGAGAGATTAAAGTGAAAAGGTTTAAGGAATTATCAAATGAACCTGTAAGTGTACGTGAAAAAAAGATTTCACAGTATTGGAATGAAATCNATCTATTAAAGAGATCCATCGAAACTAGGGATTCTAAAAATTCATATATCTTCTACGAAGGACCTCCTACAGCTAATGGTAAACCTGGTATACACCATGTTATGGCTAGAACTTTAAAGGACTTGACTTGTAGATATAAAACTATGAGGGGCTACCAGGTTAAAAGGAAGGCAGGCTGGGATACCCACGGTCTTCCTGTGGAGATCGAAGTAGAAAAACAGCTTAATTTGAAGAATAAGAAGGATATTGAAGAATTCGGTATAGAAGAATTTAACAAACAATGTAGGGAATCCGTCTTCAAATATGAAAAACTTTGGAGACAGATGACGGAGAGGATGGCTTATCTAATCGACTTAGATAATCCATATATAACTCTTGATAATGATTATATAGAATCCGTCTGGTGGATATTAAACAAGTTTTTTAAAGAAGGTTATATCTATGAAGGACATAAGATCCTGCCTTATTGTTCCCGTTGTGGTACAGGCTTAGCCAGCCATGAAGTGGCTTTAGGTTATAAGGAGATTAAGTCGGAAACGGCTATAGCTAAGTTTAAGCGTAAGGATAAGGATGAATACTTCCTAGCATGGACCACAACTCCTTGGACTCTACCTTCAAACGTCAGCTTAACAGTTAACCCTGATGTTACTTATGTTAAGGTCAAGCAGGAGGATGAAATCTATTACCTAGCTAAGGACTTAGCTCCTAAGGTATTAGGGGAGGACTATGAAGTCTTGGAAGAGATGCTGGGTAAAGAGCTTGAATATATGGAATATGAACAGCTGATACCATACGTTAATGTATCAAGTAAGGCCTTCTTTGTAACAGTGGCCGATTATGTAACTACTGAAGATGGTACAGGTATCGTACACACTGCACCAGCCTTCGGTGAAGACGACTATGATACAGGCCAGAGGTATGGCTTACCAGTGGTAAATCCTGTATCAGATGAGGGTAAATTCCTAGAAACACCTTGGAAAGATAAATTCGTCATGGATGCAGATTTAGAAATCATCCAATGGCTAAGGGAAAATGGCAAGTTATACAAAAAAGAAAGGGTAGCCCACAACTATCCACACTGCTGGAGGTGTGACACTCCACTTCTATACTATGCTAAGCCATCTTGGTATATTGAAATGACTAAGCTAAAGGACAAATTAGTGGAGAACAACAAAGGTGTCAATTGGTATCCAGCCTACGTTGGAGAAAAGAGATTTGGAAATTGGCTAGAAAATATTAAGGATTGGGCCATATCTAGAAGTAGGTATTGGGGCACTCCTCTACCAATCTGGAGATGTGATGAATGTGGTCACATAGATAGTGTAGGGTCAAGGGCTGAACTAGTGGAAAGGGCTATTGAAGATATAGATGAAAGTATAGAACTACACAGGCCCTATGTGGATGAGGTACACTTAAGATGTGATAAGTGTGGCTCTACCATGACCAGGGAAAAGGATGTAATTGACGTTTGGTTTGACAGTGGTGCAATGCCTTTTGCCCAACACCATTACCCCTTTGAGAATAAAGATAGATTCTTTGAGGAACTATTCCCAGCTGACTTTATCAATGAGGGTATAGACCAGACTAGAGGATGGTTCTATTCCTTAATCGCCATCTCCACCTTTGTTACTGGTAAGTCACCTTATAAGAATGTATTAGTAAATGACCTGATCCTGGACAAAGAAGGTAAGAAGATGTCAAAATCCAGGGGTAATACGGTAGACCCATTTGAATTATTCGACAAATATGGGGCAGACGTATTAAGATGGTACCTAGTGTACGTTTCACCACCATGGGTACCAACTAGATTTGATGAAGATGGCTTAAGGGAAGTTGAATCCAAGTTCTTTAGAAGCATTAGAAATGTCTATAACTTCTTCTCCCTATATGCCAATACGGACAATATAGATCCTAGGGAATTTAATATTCCTTACGAAGAAAGGCCAGAAATAGATAAGTGGATATTATCTAAATATAACTCTCTGGTTAAAAACTGCATCCAGGATATGGAGCAATTTGAACTGACTAGGGTGGTTAGAAATATCCAAGAATTCGTAATAGAGGATCTTTCCAACTGGTATATTAGAAGGTGTAGGAGGAGATTCTGGTCAACTGAATTAGATGATGACAAGAAGGCCGTATATAATACAACTTATGAGGTACTGGTAGGAGTATGTAAATTAATAGCACCTTTTGTACCATTTATAGCTGAAGAACTATATCGAAACTTGACCGATGAAGAATCAGTCCACATAGCATACTATCCAGAACCAGATGAGAAATTGATCAACAAGGAAATAGAAGAAAGAATGGACCTAGTCAGAGACCTGGTAGGCCTAGGTAGGGCTGCAAGGGAGAATGTTAAGATCAAGGTTCGTCAACCACTGAAGGAAGTATTAATAGATGGAAAATATGAAGCACTAATAAAAGACCTAGTGTCCTTGATGATGGAAGAGTTAAATGTTAAAAATGTAGTATTTGAAAAAGACCTATCCCAGTTTATGAATTATACATTAAAACCTAATTTCAAGGTGGCAGGTCCAATTTTAGGTAGTAAGATCAAGTTCCTAGGAAAGGCCTTAAATGAGCTAGATCCTAAGGAAACTGTAGAAAAACTAGAAAGAGATGGTAAGATTACCTTAAAGCTAGATGGAGAAGATACGGAGATTTCAAAGGATTATGTATTAGTTAATATTACTTCTAAGGAAGGCTTCAATGTGGTTATGGAAAATAACCTATTCGTAATCTTAGACACTACCCTAACCCCTGACTTAATCAATGAAGGCTATGCTAGGGAATTCGTTTCAAAGGTACAGCAGATGAGAAAGGCTAATGGCTATGAAGTTTTGGATAACATAAGGATATACTACAATGGTAGCGATGAGATAAGGGCTGCCATAGAAGAATTCGAAGAAGTTATAAAATCAGAAACCCTAGCCCTATCCATAGAAAGGGTAGAAGAAGCTCTAGAAGAACAAGACCTAAATGGCCAAATGACTGGTATTAAAATTGAAAGGGTAGGGGAATAAAATATAATTAACACTTAAGATATTAAAAGGTAGATGAATAATTATTCATCTACCTTTTTCTGATGAAAACTGTCTTAATCTCTAAAAACTCCTCTAAACCGTACTTACCACCTTCACGGCCTAGGCCGGAATGTTTAAATCCTCCGAAGGGGGCCTTATGAAGCTGGATACCATGGTTTACAACTAGGGTACCAGTTCTTATTTTTCTAGCTACTTTAAGGGCTTCCTCCTCTGGTCCGAATACAGCCCCAGATAGGCCGTAGACCGTATCATTGGCTATTTCTATGGCCTCTTCCACCCTATCATAAGGGATTATAGAAAGGACTGGTCCGAATATTTCATTTTGTGCAATTTCCATACTATTATCCACATCTGTAAAGACAGTAGGCCCTATAAAATACCCTTTAGACTCCTTAGGTATCTCACCTAGGATCAATTTAGCACCTTCCTCAATACCCTTTTTGATGTAGTAGCTGACCTTATCGAACTGTTGCTTGGAGGCTACAGGGCCGATGATGGTCTCAGGATCAGCAGGGTCACCGAATTTATATTCCTTAGTCATCTCCAGGATCAAGTCTTCGATTTCTTCCTTCTCATCCCTTGGTACCAAAAGTCGACTATAGGCACTGCAGGACTGGCCTGTATTTAAATAAACCTTATCCAGGGTTTTCTTTAAGGCTAGCCTCTTGTCTGCACCTTTTAAAATGATTGCTGCAGACTTACCACCTAGCTCCAGGGTGACTCTTTTAACATCTTCGGCTGCTATCTTATATACTTCTATGCCACCCTTGGTGGAGCCAGTGAAGGTTATCATATCTATATCCCTATGTTTGGCCAGTAGGTTACCTACTTCAGATCCCCTACCAGTTACCAGGTTAAAGACTCCCTTTGGAAAACCTGCCTTGTCTATGGAATCAGTTAAGATATAGGCAACTAGGGGGGTTTTTTGACTTGGCTTTAAAACCATAGTATTGCCTGCCAGCAAGGCTGGGCTTAATTTTTTAATGATCTGTCCCAGGGGATAGTTCCAAGGAGTTAAGGCACCAACTACTCCCACAGGCTCCTTAAAGACTAGGTATTCCTCGTATCTCTCTTCAAAGTCATAATCTCTAACTATATTCAAATAGTTCTTAATATCTTCAAGATAGGGTAGGACATGGATTTCTCTAGCGAATTTGATGCCGCAGCCTAGCTCTTTAACTATAGTTTCCGCCATCTCATCTACCCTTGTATATAATTCATCTAAAAGCTTACTTACCAGCTCTATCCTTTCCTCTAAAGAGCTAAATTGCCAACTTTTAAAGGCTTCATTAGCTGCAGCAACTGCCAAATTAACATCTTCTTCATTGGCAGCTGGAACCGAACCAATTATCTCTTTAGTGGCAGGATTTTCAACCTGGATCTTATCCTGACTCTTAGGATTTACCCATTCTCCATTTATATACAGCTTATCCCAATGCATTAGCATCCCTCCTAATTCTATATATAACCCTAGCTGGAGTAGATTAATCATTTTTTAAATTATTATAATTTTAACAAAATTTAACTACTCACTTGTTCTTAATTACTGATTTTGCTTAATTTACCTTCAATAATAAAGTCTTTTAAGGGGCAAATTAAATATAAATTCTTTTTAAATTTTATTGGAGGATAAGATGGATATAAAAGATGTTTACAATAGAATCATGTATAAAAAACTACTAGAGGAAAAAGAGAGGATTTTAAACTTATTAGAAAATACGTCTAAAGAGGCTAGTGACTCTATGGATATGTTTTATACTGAATTATCCGGCTACGATAACCACCCAGCAGACATAGCTACTGAGGTCTATATGATGGAGCAGGAAAGGGGATATAAGAATAAGTTAAAGGATACCCTTAGGGAAATTGAAGAATCCCTGGAGGATATGGAAAAAGGAACTTATGGCCGATGTGATAATTGTAATAGGGCTATAGACATAGAAAGGTTAGAGCTTATCCCCTATGCCAAAAGTTGTGTAGAATGTTCGAAGGAATTGGCACCTGCTGAGGATTTAAGACGATTAAGCAATGAAAAAGTAGATGCTAATTTTTATGGTACTAGAAGAGAGGACCATGCATATTTCGACAGGGAGGATACCCTCCAACAGATAGTCCAGTATAATATTGTAGAAAATGATCCCTCTTCATCTACTGGAGATAATATGGGGATCATGGATGAGGAGGATGTGGTGGAGCCGGTGGAGTATATATCCCAGGAATATTATGAAGATACATTAAAGTAAATTTCAAAGTCAAAGGGAGAGGATAAATTATAATACAGCTTTCAAAGCTTTATGCCCAAAAGATTGAGTTAATTTAAAAGTAATGGCCCTTAAAAAAAACAGGTCCAAGAGCCACTAGCTCTAAGACCTGTTTTTGTTCAGCTCCTCTTAAAAAATTTCTAAATCTATTGCTACTGGTTGACCTATTTCTATGGAGTCGGCTTTAACTTTGCTGTCATAGGCCATTACTTTAACCCCCTTTTTAAAAGCCAACCTTACAGCCTCAGAAAAGGGCTTATCCATCTTCCAGTTTAACCTAAATTCCTTGGGGCCCTTCATCTGAATTAAGAAGAAGATAATTCCCATATAGCCTTCTTCCACAGCCTTAATAAGCTCCATTACATGCTTGGTCCCCCTGCCGGTAGGAGCATCAGGAAATCTAGCTACTAAGTCATCTTCCAGAGTAACCCCTTTTACTTCTATAAATCCCTTTTTATCTTCCTTTTCAAAATATATATCGAAGCGGGAGTTGTTATAGGTTACCTCCCTTTTAGCTAAATCTATATCTTTCAACCCGGCTATCTTATTCCCAATTAGGGAATCATAGACCACCCTATTTGGAACCTGGGAGTCCATATTTACTAGCATATCTCCCTTCCAGACAGCTATGAGGGAATACTTAGTTTTACGGTTTGGAATATGGGAACAGTCCTCCAATATGACCCTGGCTCCTGGCTCTAGAAGTTCTTTACACCTGCCAGTGTTCTTAACGTGGACCTTTTCTTCAACTCCATCTATTAAAACATTAGCTATAAAGCGATTTGGTCTATTTATAAATCTTGCCTCTTTAATCTTTTGATACTTCATACTATCTCCTTTTCTTATTTTAGTCTAATTCATTTTACCATTATAGCTTATCCTATTCAAATTTAAGTATATTATTAGACAATGGGAAAATCGTAAATCTTAGGATGGTATAAAAATAGGAACACATAAAAGTAGGGTATATTTAATAGAAGCTGGTGGATTGCCTTCAAAGTTATTATAATATTATATATAATCTAAAATATATAAACCAATATATAATCTAAAATACAAATTACTGAAATGAAAAAGGTGATATTAGATGTTTTTCATGTTTGGCATATACCCAAAGGAAAAAGATTTGGACTTTAGGCAGACTACCGTATGTCCTAGCTGCGGCTCCTATGGACGATACGAAGCCTTTATGCGCTACAGCAATTTAAGCCTGTTTTTCATCCCTGTTTTAAAGTGGAATAAGCAATATTTTATAAGGACTTCCTGCTGCAATAGCTTATATGAGCTGAATAGTGAATTGGGCAGGGCTATAGAGAGGGGAGAAAATGTAACAATAAATGAAGGGGATTTAACTCCAATCTATGTCAACTACCATAGGGAAAGCTATTGTTCTACCTGCGGCTACAGGCTGGAGTCGGATTTTGAATATTGCCCCAAATGTGGAAGGAAGCTCTAATCCCAGACTGAAGATAAAATTTAAAGTATAAGAGTTTAAGGTTAAGCTTAAAAGGTTAACCATACATAAAAATACCTTAAATAGGTAGACTAGTTATGTAGTAATAATAAAAGGGTTGGGATAGGGTGAAGTTTAATATTTATTTTAAGAGGTTTATGATTTTAATCATTTGCCTCCTATATATAAGCTTTCTAACCATAGATATCTTCCCATGGGATTCTAATTTGGCAAGCAATTATTTCAATTCCAATCTTTTGAAGTTTCTATCCATCCTTCTTTGTTTTATAACTAGCCTAATAGCCTATCCTATAGATAATCAGCCTAGGAATATCTTCCTCCTTCAATTAGGTTTACTATTTACAGTTATGGCTGACTATATCTTTCTAATATATGATGCTGATTACCAGCTTGCCATAGGCCTATTTTCCATAGTTCAAATAATCTACTCCCTCCGCTATAGGAGGGGGGAGGAATTAAAGCGGCTGTTAAAATACTTGTCCATCTTTTTTATAGTCCTAATATCCTTTAGGATAGGGAGGATGTTCTGCCCCTTAGATTTCTTGATCTTTATGGGGATCTTTTATCTAATCTGCTTCCTTATAAGCCTAAAGGATGCCATAAAACTTAATAAAATTTTACAAGAAGACGTTAGCAGGAGGATAGTCAGCGGCATGGTCCTATTTTTCCTCTGTGACCTAAGCTTAGGCTTAAACTATCTATTAACTGAAGGCTATTTCAATGGAATTTTAGTGGATAAAATTAAAGACCTTGCCTCTTTATCCGTTTGGATATTCTACCTGCCATCCCAATTATTATTATCCTTAAGTGGCTATATATGATATAATTTAAGGGTCAAAATTTATCAACAGGTGATTTAGATGAAGATATATTTTACTAGACATGGGCAGACGGAATGGAATGTGTTAGGAAAATTACAGGGGTGGAAGAATTCCAATTTAACGGAAAAAGGGATTGCAGATGCCAAAAGTCTTGCTGAAAGGTTGAGGGATGTAGATTTTGATATAATCTATTCTTCAAGTTTAAAAAGGGCCTTAGAAACGGCTAAGATCCTGCGGGCAGGTAGGGATTTGGAGATAAAGGCCCTAGATGACTTAAGGGAGATAGGCTATGGATCCTGGGCGGGTATGGAGTATGAAAAGGTAAAGGAACTCTATCCGGAGGATTTTGATAACTATATCAATAGGCCCCACCTATATAAGCCAGCTGAGGGTGAATCCTATGAAGACCTTTATAAAAGGGTTAATAGGGCCTTAAATAAAATCCTGGAAGATAAGGCAGATAATATCTTGATTGTATCCCATGGAATTACTATAAGGGTTTTAATTGCCATCATAAAGGGTATCCCTTTGGAAAAGATACATACTATCCCCATCCAGTTAGGTACAGCCTTAAATATATGTGAATATGATGGCAATAAGTTAAAATTGTTAGTTGAAGAGGATACTTCCCACTTAGAATAGGCTTAATAGGGAGATGTAGATGAGGTTAGGTAGGGATTTTTATACAAGAAATACCATTTTAGTTGCCAGGGAACTTTTGGGTAAATATCTGATTCATAAGGATGGGCTGAAGAGCTATAAAGGAAAAATCATAGAAACGGAAGCCTATATAAATGCCAACGATGATGGAGCCCATTTCCATAAAGGTCTTACTCCTAGGACTAGGATTATCGACCAAGAGGGGGGCCATGTATATATCTATAATATCTACGGCATGTATCAGATGTTTAATATAGTCACAGAGCCTAAAGGGGTCCATGGGGCAGTATTAATTAGGGCTTTGGAACCTCTTGAGGGAATGGAATATATGTATGAGAATCGATACAAAAAGCCCTGTGAAGGTAAAATCAATAAGAGGGAACTTATTAACCTGACCAATGGGCCGGCCAAGTTGGTTATGGCCTTTGGCTTGAGTAAGGAGAAACATTATGGACTAGATTTAGTTAGTTCTAAGGAATTATGGCTGGAGGAGGGGGAGGAAGTTCTCAAGGGAAATATTGCTAGGTCTAAAAGGATAAATATAGATTATGCTGAAAGGGGCAAGGATTATCTATTAAGGTTCTACATAAAAGATAACCCCTTTGTTTCTAAGAAGTAAGTAGCGGCTTAGCCGCTACTTTTTTTGTTCTAAAGCAGCTGAAGGTAAAATATATTAGAGAAATGAAAACTATAGCTTTATATTAATTTGAAAATATAAGTCCAAAAACACTATTATAATATCTAATTTCATGATATAATCTTAACTATACGCGACAATCTTCAGAATATTAAACTTAATCCTAAAGTTAAAAAAGATTTTTAAAAGAAAAATCTTTTAAATAAATAATTTACTGGTTAAGGGGGCATATTTTATGAAAATGTACCAAGGGGATAAAATTAGAAATGTGGCATTAGTAGGACACAGTGGAAGTGGTAAAACTACTTTGACGGAAGCAATACTATATACGGCAGGGGTCACTAAAAGACAAGGAAGAGTAGAGGATGGGAATACGATTTCCGACTTTAGTAAGGAAGAAATCAACCGCAAGGTTTCCATCTCAACAGCATCTATACCAGTTGAATTTAATGGTATTAAATATAATATCTTGGACACTCCAGGTTACTTCGACTTCGTAGGCGAAACCTATGGGGCCTTAAGGGCCAGTGAAGGTGCAATCTTAGTTGTAGATGCATCATCTGGAATCCAAGTTGGAACGGAAAAGGCCTGGAGGCTACTAGAAAAACATAAGCGTCCAAGATTCATCTTCTTAAATAAAATGGATAAGGAGAACGTTAACTTCCATAAATTGATAGAGGAGTTAAAGGAACAATTTGGAAATAAAATCTTCCCCTTTGCTTTGCCCATCGGAGAGGGAGAAAAGTTTAAGGGCTTTGTAAATGTAAGAGATGAGGTCGCCTACGAATATAAGAATGGCGTTAGGAAGGAAATACCATTATACGAGGAAGAAAAGGAAGCCATTATGGAAATAAGGGAAAGTATGATGGAAATAGTAGCTGAGTCCGATGAGGAGTTGCTAGAAAAGTATTTCGAAGGTGAAGAGTTTACTACTGAAGAGATCGCAAGGGGAATCGGAATTCAAGTGGCTAACGGTGAATTGGTACCTGTATTCATAGGATCAGCGGATAAGAACATCGGAATAGATTACTTACTAAGTGTAATTGAAAGATATATACCTTCACCAGTAGATGTAGGTAGTGTTAGCGGAATGAATGGAGACGATATTGTAGAAAGAAAAGTAGATGTTGCGGAACCATTTTCAGCCCAGGTATTTAAGACTATAGTAGACCCCTTCGTAGGTAAGTTATCCCTATTTAAGGTTATATCCGGTAAAATAACTAAGGATTCTGAAATATATAATTCAAGTAAAGAAAAAACTGAGAAGCTGGGAGGCTTATTTGTCTTAAGGGGTAAGGAGCAGATAGAAGTAAATGAAATTCGAGCAGGAGATATAGGAGCTACCTCCAAGCTACAGCATACTCAAACAGGGGATACCCTTTGCGCTAAAAATGCTCCAATAGTCTATGAAAGGCTTTCATATCCACAACCAACCCTATTCTTTGCTGTGGAGCCTAAGTCTAAGGGGGACGAGGAAAAGATTAGTACCTCCTTACAAAGACTAATTGAAGAAGATCCAACCTTTACAATAAGTAGAAATGCTGAAACAAAACAATTGCTAATAGGTGGTCAAGGCAATACCCAGTTGGAGGTAATAGCTGATAAGCTTAAGAATAATTACGGCGTTGAAATAGTCCTTTCAACTCCTAAGGTAGCCTATAGGGAGACTATAAAGGGTACTTCATCTGTACAGGGTAAGCATAAGAAGCAATCCGGTGGTGCCGGCCAATACGGTGATGTCCATATTAGATTTGAACCTTCCACTGAAGAATTTGAATTTGCTGAAGAGATCTTTGGTGGAGCAGTACCTAAGAACTTCTTCCCAGCTATCGAAAAGGGCTTAAGGGAATCTATGGCAAGTGGTGTCTTGGCAGGTTACCCTGTAGTCAATATCAAGGCCACCCTATTCGATGGATCTTACCATCCAGTAGATTCCAACGAAATGGCCTTTAAAATAGCAGCATCCTTAGCCTTTAAGAAGGGTATGGAGGCAGCTAATCCAATCCTACTAGAGCCTATAATGAGGGTTGAAGTCAATATACCAGAGGATTACATGGGCGACGTTATGGGGGATATGAATAAGCGTAGAGGAAGGATACTTGGAATGGAGCAGTTGGAAGATGGGTCTCAATTAGTAATAGCTGAAGTACCTCAAGCGGAAATGTTCCAATATGCCATTGATTTAAGATCCATGACCCAGGCTAGGGGTAGCTTCACTATGGAGTTTTTAAGATATGAGGAAGTGCCAGCCAATATAGCTGAAAGGATAATCGAGGAGGCAAATGCTGAGCTAGCGAAGGCCTAGCTTTTAAATAGAGTTATAGCCTATGCTATAACTCTATTTTACTTAGATGGTTCCCTCTATCTATTTATTGACCAATGTGACCTAGTAAAAATTTAGTTTGATAAGTATAAAAAAAGATGCTAAAATATAATTAATGGCCATACTATTGTGGCAGACTTTTGGCTTATCTTTGTTCAATATATAAGATACATATGAGTTAGATTTTTGCTTTTACTGAATACCCTAACGAAAGTTAGGGTATAATAAAAAGATAAAGGACAAAGAAGGTCAAAGTCAAAGGAGGAATGAAATGCCAGGCTTAAGCAATATCATTGAAAGATTTATTATTGAATTATTTGAGGCTGCCGAAAGCAATATAATAGAGATACAGAGAAATGAATTAGCCCAACATTTTGACTGTTCGCCTTCTCAAATTAATTACGTCCTATCTACCAGATTCACCCCCTACAAGGGATATTATATAGAGAGTAAAAGGGGCGGTGGCGGGTATATAAAAATAATGAAGGTGGATATTGAAGACCAAGACCTAAATAATCTAATTATCAATACTATTGGAGATTCAATTTCTAAGACTAAGGCCTATCAAATCCTTGACAGGCTCTATGAGGAAAAGATTATTGGATTAAGAGAGCATGATATAATCAAGGTTTCCTTAAGCGATAGTTCACTATCTAGGGCTCAGAAAAATAGAAATAATATAAGGGCAGATATCCTGAAGAATATCTTGATCATACTTCAAAAATAGGAGGTGTCAGATATGCTATGTGAATCCTGCGGGAAAAATGAAGCATACATCCACTATACTAAGATAGTCAATGGCAAGCATAGTGAAGTTCATCTATGTGAAGAATGTGCCTTGAAACATTATGATCTAGACACTAGTTTTAATGTAAATAATTTGTTTACAGGCTTAATCGATGGTTTTAAAGATAAAACTGAAAGTGTTGATTTAAAGTGTGAATTATGCGGCTTAAGCTATTCTGACTTTAGAAAGATTGGCAAATTCGGTTGTAGCAAATGCTATGAGACCTTTAAGCCTAAATTAGAGCCTTTAATAAAGGGCCTACATGGACATAATATTCACAGGGGAAAGATTCCTATAAATTCCTCCAGTAGGATCTATCTAAAGAGGGAAGAGGATAAGCTGGAGCGCGAACTGGTAGAGGCAGTTAAGAAGGAGGAGTATGAGCGTGCAGCTCTAATTCGTGATCAATTAAAGCAGTTGAGGGCTGCTTTAGAAGGTTATGGGGAGTGATGCTATGACTAAGTGGTTGGAAGGTCCAGCCTTGGATGATGATGTGGTCATCAGCACCAGGGTTAGGGTAGCTAGGAATATCGATAAATATAGATTTCCATCCCGTATGACTGTAGTTGAATCCGATCAATTAACAGAGGATGTTTTAAGGGGAATGAGGGATGCCCTTAATGATAACTATAGATTTATAAGATTGAGGGATATTTCACCTAGGGAGCAGGCGGCCTATATTGAACAGCACCTAATAAGCCCCCATATGGTTAGGAGGAAGGATATCAGTAGCTTCTTAGTTAGGGATGATGAGAAGGCCACTATAATGATTAACGAAGAAGATCACCTGAGGATACAGACCCTCTTTCCGGGTTTTAACCTAAAGGATGCCTGGGAATTATGCTCTGAAATTGATGATAAGTTAGCTGAACATTTGAATTTTGCCTTCGATGAAAGCTGGGGCTATTTAACTGCCTGTCCAACTAATGTTGGAACTGGGCTAAGGGCTTCAGTTATGCTGCACCTTCCCTGTATAACCATGTCCAAGACTATGAATTCCCTTATAGAAGGCTTAAGGGAAATTGGACTTACGGTTAGAGGTTTATATGGTGAAGGCTCAGAGGCTTATGGAAACCTTTATCAAATTTCCAATCAGGTAACCCTAGGAGAATCGGAAGGGGATATTATTGGAAAATTAAATAAGGTAGTATATCAGATAATAAAGAGGGAAAGAAATACTAGGGAATATTTGAAGAATAATATGGGATTAGAACTAGAGAATAAGATATATAGATCCCTTGGTATCCTGTCCTATGCCAGGATTATGACTTCTAAGGAGGCCATGAGACACCTATCTAATATAAGGTTAGGCTGGGAGATGGGATACTTAAGAAGTGAAAATATCCGCAATATCTTTAAACTAATGATTAGAATACAGCCAGCTAATATCCAGGAGGAATTTGAGAAGGATATGAGCGATGAGGAAAGGGATATAGCAAGAGCTAAAATCATTAGAGACTACATGAAGGAATTGGAGGGATGATATGGCAATGTTTGGTAGATTTACAGAAAGAGCACAAAAGGCCATCCTATTAGCCCAGGAAGAAGCTAAGAAATTAATGCACAACTATGTTGGTACTGAGCACATATTGTTAGGTTTAATAGCAGAGGATGCTGGAGTGGCAGCTACAGCCATGAAGGAGTTTGGAGTAAGTTTAGAAAAGGTCAGGGCAGAAGTGGAAAAGGCGGTAGGAAAGGGAGAGCAGGAAACGGATATAGTAGGTTTCACTCCTAGGACAAAGAGGATCTTCGAATTAAGCTTCCTACAAGCCAGAAATCTTGGCCATAGCTATGTTGGTACAGAACACCTATTGTTAGGACTACTGGCAGAGGGAGAAGGAGTGGCTATACTAGTATTGCAGAGATTAGGTGTTGATGTACAACAATTGGCCAATAAGGTGGTTTCTATGATAACCGATTCATCTAATAAGGGAGGAACAGGTCAAAAGGCTTCCAGTAAGAGTACCCCAAACTTAGAAAAATATAGCGTAGATTTAAATAAGTTAGCCGAAGAGGGTAGGATAGATCCGGTAATTGGCAGGACTAAGGAAATCGAAAGGGTAATTCAAATCCTAAGTAGGAGGACTAAGAATAATCCAGTTCTAATTGGGGAACCTGGAGTTGGTAAGACTGCCATAGCTGAAGGATTAGCCCAAAAGATAGTTGAAGGTAACATACCTGACATAATTAAGGATAAAAGGATAGTCTCCTTAGATTTACCAGGCATGTTGGCTGGAGCAAAATATAGGGGAGAGTTTGAAGAAAGGATAAAGTCTGTACTGAAGGAGCTTACAGAGGCAGGAGACGTAATCTTATTTATTGATGAACTACACATGATAGTAGGTGCAGGGGCAGCAGAAGGGGCAATAGATGCATCTAATATTTTAAAACCCATACTAGCTAGGGGAGGGCTGCAAATAATTGGGGCAACAACCATAGATGAGTATAGGAAGTATATAGAGAAGGATTCAGCTTTAGAAAGAAGATTCCAGCCTATTATGGTAGAAGAACCAAGTGTTGAAGATACTGTTAAGATTTTAAAGGGTTTAAGGGATAAGTATGAAGCCCATCATGGGGTTAAAATAACCGACGATGCCATAAAGGCAGCTGCTGAACTATCTAACAGATATATTTCTGATAGGTACCTACCTGATAAGGCCATAGATTTAATTGATGAGGCAGCTTCCATGATTAGGGTTAATTCCTATATGGCTCCTGATGATTTAAAGACCCTGGAGGAAAGGCTGGAAGAACTACAGAAAGAAAAGGAGGAGGCCGTTAATACTCAGAACTTTGAAAAGGCTGCTCAGATTAGGGATCAGGAAAGACAGACCAGGGAGGAGTTGGAAAAATTAAAGGTAAAGTGGGAGAAGGAAAGAAGCTCTAGCAATTTAATAGTTGGTTACGATGAAATCGCCAGGGTGGTATCTAACTGGACAGGAGTTCCTGTAAGTAAGATGACGGCTGAAGAATCTGAAAGGCTTATAAATCTAGAAGAAGCCCTGCATAAGAAGGTCATAGGACAAGAACAGGCAGTATCAGCCGTTGCCAATTCCGTTAGAAGGGCAAGGGTAGGCCTTAAGGATCCTAAGAAACCGGTAGGAAGCTTTATTTTCGTAGGACCTACAGGGGTAGGTAAGACTCATCTAGCTAAGGCCTTATCAGAGGAATTATTCGGCGATGAGAATGCAATGATCAGAATCGATATGAGTGAATATATGGAGAAGCATTCAGTATCTAGACTAGTAGGATCACCTCCAGGATATGTAGGCTATGAAGAGGGAGGCCAGTTGACTGAAGCCGTTCGTAGGAAGCCCTATTCTGTAGTCTTGTTTGACGAGATAGAAAAGGCCCACCCAGATGTCTTTAATATGCTGCTACAAATCTTAGATGACGGTAGGTTGACAGACTCTAAGGGTAGGACGGTGGACTTTAAAAACACTGTAATAATTATGACTTCCAATGTTGGTGCTACCTCCATAAGGAAGCAAAATGTACTAGGATTTACTACAGCTTCCGAGGAAAGCAAGGAAGAATATGAAAGGATGAAGGAGACCATAACGGAAGAGTTAAAGAAGACCTTCCGACCAGAATTCCTAAATAGAATCGATGAAATCATAGTCTTCCATCCATTGGATAAGGAGCATGTAAAAGAGATAGTGGATATTATGGTTGGAGACCTTGAAAAGAGGATGAAGAGGATAGGCATAAATATCAAGGTTACGGAAAGGACTAAGGAGCATATCAGCAAGCAAGGTTTTGATCCTGTATATGGTGCTAGGCCTCTACAAAGGACTATAAGAAGGATGATAGAGGATCAACTGGCAGAAGAGATTCTAAAAGGTAATCTGTCTAAAGATGATGATATTGTAGTAGATTTTGAAGATGATAAACTAACTTTTAAAAAGGGCCTGTAATTACAGGCTCTCCTTTAGGTGAAGAATATGAAGAAGAAAAGTGTATATAGGTGTAAAAATTGTGACTATGAATCCATAGGCTATATGGGAAAATGCCCCATGTGCAATTCCTGGAACAGCCTGGTGGAGGTAAATTTAGAGGATGGGAGAAAGCCCAAGAGGGCAGGGGAAAGGAAGGCTGTAAAAAAGCTGGGGGAAGTAGAGGCTAGGAATAGTTCAAGGATAGAAACCAGCTTGAAAGAGTTTAATAGGGTCATGGGGGGAGGTATAGTAAGGGATTCCGTCACCATAGTGACGGCCAGGCCTGGTGCTGGTAAATCTACCCTCCTATTACAGGTATCAAATGATTTAGCCAAAAAGGGCTATAGGATCCTATACGCATCGGGAGAGGAGTCAGAATCCCAGATAAAGGATAGGGCCAATAGAATCTTGAAGGATATAGATGAAAAGATTTGGGTCATGTCTGATAACAGCATGGACAACCTTCTAGATTCGGTACAGGAAATGGACCCAGATTTTATAGTAGTAGATAGCATCCAGACCTTTGCCTTAGAAAGCTTTCCTAGCTCTAGGGCAGGCAGCCCTACCCAAACTATGGAATGTGCTCATGAGTTGGTTAAGATAGCCAAAAATCAAGCTAGACCCCGGGCCGTATTTATAGTGGGTCAGATGACTAAGGAAGATGAATTGGCAGGGGTTAGGGCTTTAGAGCACTTAGTAGATGTGGTATTGGTAATAGAAGGGGAAAGCGGGGAGGAGCTTCGAACCCTGCTGGCCACAAAGAATAGATATGGTTCTACAGGTGAGATGGGATTTTTTAACATGACTGAAATAGGTATGGTCTCCATTGACAACCCATCTGAATATTTTATGACTAAAAGGGATAGGGAGGATTTAGTTTCAGGAAGCAGCTTAACGGTAGTTAGGGAGGGGACAAGGCCAATTATTTTAGAAATTGAATCCCTAGTCTCCGACTCCTTTACCCCCTATCCCTCTAGGATAGCTGAATGTATGAGGAAGGACCAATTAAATACCTTAATTTCCATCTTGGAACAAAGGGGCGGTATCAAGCTCTTTGATAAGAATGTGGTTGTAAAGACAACGGGAGGAATTAAATTAAAGGAGAATGCTGCTAACTTGGCTGTGATAATGAGTATAGCCTCTTCTACCTTCGACTTCCCTATACCCAATGATACAATCTTTTTAGCCGATGTAGGTCTGACGGGAGAATTAAAGAAGGTGCCGTCTCTAGATCTAAGGTTAAGGGAGGCGGATAGGATAGGCTTTAAGAGGGCTATAGTTCCCCATGGCAGTATCAGCAAAAAGAACTATGACAACCTGAGGATTTATGAGATAAAAAGCCTTAGGGATGTTATAAGATTAGTCTTTAATTAAAAATACTCAATATAAATTTAAAATAGCTAAGACCTTAGTCTTAGCTATTTATAAAATACCTTTCTATTTTAAAATACTTTAAATTTTAATTCCGCCCTAAGTTTTATCCTATTTAAGGCTATATATACCCAGGGTTTCGTTCCTTTCATATTCCTTTTGAAGAATATCATAAAGCTTTAGGTTTAAGCTGTTGCATAAGGATGTTAAATAAAACATGGAATTACCGATTTCAGCCTCTATAATATCCTTACAATTAGGACAAAGTTTTCCTTCTAAGTGAGAACTAACTTTTCCCTGCAGTTCTTCAAAATATTCCCCATCAAAATTTTGTTTTTCAGCATGTATTGATATGCAACCACATGTGGTGACGGATTTAGCCACAGCGCGGTTGATCCTACTGGTATATTCATCTAACTTAGTCATTATATCGATTATACTCTTATGGCGAATTAACAGTTCAGATACCTGCTCCTGAAACTTATCGCAGAATTCTTTACTATTCTTATTAGCAATTATATTGTCCATAGTCTCCTCCCCTGTCAATTTATTTGCCACGGATTATCTCTAGCTAATTTCTTATATCAATTATACTTTTGTGGACAAGTAGTTGTCAAATATTTCTAATTATTATTTTTTACCAAAAAATTTCTTGACCAGTTGACAAGGATATTATATCTATGGTATTATATAAACTTTACATCCTCTCGGAATTGTTGTATAATAAATAAGATAGAACAGTTTTGGGAGGTAATTTAATGTTTAATATCGGTGATCGTATAGTTTATCCTATGCATGGTGCTGGCATTATCGAAAATATAGAAGAGAAGGAAATCCTAGGTGAAAAAAGGAAATACTTCATCATGAGGATGCCTATTGGTGACATGAAGGTTATGGTTCCAGTAGACAATGTGAAGGAAGTTGGCGTTAGGGAAATAATCAACAAGGAAGAAATGGAGGAAGTTATGGAGGTCCTAAAGGGTAGAAGAAGTGAAATGCCACAAAACTGGAATAGGCGTTATAGGATGAATATGGATAAGATTAAATCTGGAGATATTTTTGAAATAGCTGCTGTAGTTAGAAATCTTATGCTTTTAGATATAGAGAAGGGCCTTTCAACAGGGGAAAGGAAGATGCTTAACGATGCAAAGCAGCTGCTAATGTCCGAGATGGTATTAGTATGCGATTTGGAGTTAGAAGAAGTGGAAAAACTTGTTGCTGATGCGGTGAATCATGTAGATGAATAAAGAAGTATCACCTAGAAGTTATATATTTTATCAAATTGGAAATAAATATAAGGAGGTGATTGGATGTTAAATAAGATTTTTCGCATAGTCATTGGTTGTATTGGTGCCTTATTAGGTGCTGGCTTTGTAAGGCTGATCCACCTAATGGGGATACTCTTAGGAGTTATAACTTTAGGAGATGGTGGTTGGAAGAACTTAATCTTTTATATTGGATTTTCATTATTATTTGGAATTATAGCTTTTATATTATCTCCAAAAATCATGTCCTTAGCTAAGAAGTTCGTTTCCATATTGGAAAATGAGCTACAAAAGTTTTCGGCTCAAGATATATTCTTAGGATCCTTTGGTTTAATCGTAGGCTTAATTATTGCCTTTTTTGCTAGCAAACCATTAGATGCTATTACTATCCCCTATGTGGCCTTTATAGGCCAGATGATAGTCTATGGAATATTAGGTTATCTAGGCATAAAACTAACCACTAGGAAGAGGGAAGATATAGGCAATGTTATAAGTGAAATAAACACATTCGTTAAACAATCTAAGGATAAAAATAAAAACTTCAAATCCAGTCCAAAGATTCTGGATACCAGCGTCATAATAGACGGTAGGATAGCAGACATAGTAAAAACTGGCTTTATAGAAGGCCCCCTTGTAATTCCGGAATTTGTTTTAGAGGAATTGCAGCATATAGCTGACTCCTCTGATGGTTTAAAACGAAATAGAGGAAGGCGGGGCCTAGATATACTTAATAAGATCCAGAAGGAGCTGGATATTGAAATCATCATCCATGATAAGAAGTTTGAGGACATACAAGAGGTAGATAGTAAATTAATCAAATTAACTAAGCAGATGAAGGGCAAGATCATTACCAATGATTACAACCTAAATAAGGTGGCAGAAGTTCAAGGAATCGAAGTTTTAAACATAAATGAACTAGCCAATGCAGTAAAGCCTGTAGTCTTGCCAGGAGAAGAGATGGTTGTACAAGTTATCAGGGATGGTAAGGAATCTGGCCAAGGTTTAGCTTATTTGGATGATGGTACAATGATAGTAGTTGAATCTGGAAAAAAATATATAGGAAACACTATAGATGTTATAGTTACTAGTGTATTACAGACCTCAGCTGGAAGAATGATATTTGCTAAACCCAAGTCGCTAGCGGATAAAGCTGTATAAATAGGACCCCCCCAGGGTCTTATTTTTTTATGTTAAATTTTAACTTTTATAAATTAGAACTTATGTTATAATATAGACTTAAGAGGTGAAAACTATGTACAAAGACTACTATGTATCTGCCATCATCGCTGCGGCAGGTATGAGTAACAGGATGGGTAGCAAGATAAATAAGCAATTTATTGCCATAGGAAATAAACCTATATTAGTTCATACCTTGGAAAAATTCGAGCAGTGTAAATATATAGATGAAATCATCCTAGTTTCCAAAGAGGAAGAAGTGGAATATTGCCGAAAGGAAATAGTTAGGAAATATGGCTTTAAAAAGGTGACCAATATCATTCGTGGTGGAAAGGAAAGGCAGGATTCCATATACAATGGCCTACTGGCCCTTAATGAGAATACTGATATAGTATTGACCCACGATGGAGCTAGACCCTTTGTGAAGGTAGAACATATTGAAGATGGAATTAAAGGGGTAGTGGAACATGGGGCCTGTGTAATAGGAGTACCTGTAAAAGATACTATAAAAGTAGTAGGTGACTCTGAAATAGTTCATCATACGCCTAAGAGGAGCCTCTTATGGGCAGCACAAACCCCTCAATGTTTTTGGACCCATTTAATTATGAAAGGCTATGAACATGCTATGAATGAAGGAATTGTCGGTACCGATGATAGTTCCCTGGTAGAAAGGATTGGCCACGATATTAAGATGATTATGGGAAGTTACGATAATATCAAGATTACCACCCCAGAGGACCTAATAATAGCCGAGTCCCTTTTAAAGGACATGGACGGCTTACTATCTAGAAAAATATTCTATAAAAGTAGGTAGTAAAGATGAGGATTGGATTTGGCTATGATGTTCATAAATTAGTTGAAGGTAGGAAGCTGATAATAGGTGGAGTAGAAATAGCTCATGAAAAGGGTCTGCTGGGACATTCTGATGCGGATGTATTGATACATGCTATAATGGATAGCATCCTAGGAGCCTTAGCCCTAGGTGATATAGGAAAACACTTCCCAGATACGGATGAAAAATATAGGGATATATCTAGTATAATATTATTAGAAAATGTTTATAATCTAATGTGTAAAGCGGGTTATGAAATAGGCAATATAGATGCTGTGGTGGCAGCACAAAGACCTAAATTAGCCCCCTATATAGATGAAATGAGGAAGAATATAGCCAGGGTATTGAATACGGATGTTAATAATATTAACGTAAAAGCTACTACTACGGAAGAGCTGGGATTTGAAGGTAGGATGGAAGGTATCTCATCCTATAGCGTATGTCTATTAAAGGCGATTGACAAGGGAAATCAAATCTAGTAGAATTCAAGTATGATTTTAATATAAATGAAAGTTATTCATAAGCGAGGAAGGGAAGTAGTATTTATTAATGGCCTCCAGAGAGGAACTGCTTGGTGGAAAGTTCTGGCCCTCTTAATAAGGAACCAGTCCTGGAGCTTTTAGGTGGAAAATAAGTACACCTAAACGTTGGCTTACGTTACAGCCTTTGAGGGATCCTTCTAGGATTAGTAGAGTGGTACCGCGGAACATAGTCTTTCGTCTCTAGTTTGAGATGGGAGGCTTTTTTTATGACTATATTAATTGATATTAAGCATAATTAATTCTACTTATCCTTGATGCTAAAGGATAAATAAGAGTAATATTAAGTATGCTGGATCTTTTAAGGATTAAACTTAAGTAGTTATAAGTAGTTATAGATTAAGTATAGTATATAAATACTTAAGATTAGGTATCTAATAGTTAAATAAGTCTTATAAAATATTTGAATTATCTTGTCTGATGATTAAAAAAGGAGTGAAGGTTATGAGGATGTCAAAGATGTATATGCCTACATTAAAGGAAACCCCTTCAGAGGCGGAAATAGCAAGCCACAAATTGTTACTAAGGGCAGGTATGATAAGGCAGCTTGTAAGTGGGGTATATTCCTACCTCCCCTTGGGCTATAGGGTAATAAAGAAGGTAGAAGATATAGTCAGGGAGGAAATGGATAGGGCAGGGTCCCAAGAATTACTTATGTCTGCTATTCAGCCAAAAGAATTGTGGGAAGCAACTGGCAGGTGGGATGACTTTGGCCCAGAGATGTGGAAGCTAAAGGATAGGCATGAGAGGGAATTCTGCCTAGGACCTACCCATGAGGAGTATTTCACCGACCTAATTAAGAATGAAGTCAAGTCCTATAAGCAACTACCCTTGAACCTATATCAGATCCAAACTAAATACAGGGATGAAAAGAGGCCTAGGTTTGGTCTAATAAGAAGTAGGGAATTTATAATGAAGGATGCCTATAGCTTCGATAAGGATCCGGAAGGCATGGCCCAATCCTATCAGGTCATGTGGGATGCCTACGATAGGGTATTTACTAGATTAAAGCTTAATTATAAGGTAGTTCAAGGTGATACAGGAGCCATGGGGGGGAGGCTTTCCCATGAATTTATGGCCTTGGCAGATGATGGAGAGGGAGTTATAGCTTATTGCGATTCCTGTGACTATGCGGCTACAGATGAAAAGGCCCAGGTGGTATATGAAAATATAAATGATGGGGAAGAGATGCTTCCTATGGAAAAGGTTCATACCCCAAAGGTTACTACCATTGATGACCTGGTAGATTTCTTTAAGATGGAAAGGTCAAAGTTTGGTAAGGTTATAGTATANAACCTACAGGGAACTCCAATTGTAGTTATGATTCCAGGAGATAGGGAGTTAAATGAGACTAAGTTATTCAACTATCTAGGAGTCCCAAGTCACGATATTGAAATGGCCGATGAAGAAATGATTTTAGATATCAGTGGAGCCCAAAAAGGCTTTACAGGACCAATAGGTCTAAAGGAAGGCACTCGATTAATAGTGGATTCTAGGATAACTAAAATGAAAAACCTAATAGTGGGAGGAAATGAAACAGACTACCATATTAAGAATGTAAATTATGGAAGGGACTTTGAGGGAGAAGTAGTAGATGATCTCTTAATGTTTGAAGAAGGTGATAGGTGTCCAAAATGTGGAGATGAATTAAAGATGGCAAGGGGGATCGAGGTAGGAAACATCTTCCAACTAGGAACTAAGTATTCAGAAGGCATAAATGCTAAGTTCCTTGATGAAAACGGCAAGGAGCAAGTTTTCTACATGGGTTCTTATGGAATCGGAGTAACTAGAACTGTAGCTGCCATAATCGAGCAGAATCATGACGAAAATGGAATAATATGGCCCCTAAACACAGCTCCCTATCATGTGATAATTACGGTTGTAAATGCTAAAAATGAGGAACAACTTAAGTTGGGTGAAAGGCTCTATAAGATGCTTCAAGAACATAATATAGAGGTCCTACTGGACGATAGGAATGAAAGGGCAGGAGTTAAGTTTAACGATAGGGATTTAATAGGTATACCTATTAGGATTACAGTAGGTAAAAAGGCCTCTGAGGAAATAGTTGAATACTCCCTAAGGAGAACTATGGATAATAGAATAGAAGTTAAGGTTGAAGAAATTCTAGATCTAGTCAAGGAGGAATTTCAAAAAGCAGGTTTGGAAGAGAAAATAATTCACCTGTAATCTCAAGTGGAAGAATGGGTAAGAATTAGTTTAAGAAGGTTGATAGTTGCTAATATCTAATATATAATATTAATAATCACTGGAGGTGTGTGTGTTGAAAGAAGTAAGAGTGCGATTTGCCCCAAGTCCAACGGGCTTTATCCATATAGGTTCCATAAGGACCGCTCTTTATAACTATCTCTATGCAAGGCGCCATAACGGAAAGTTTATCCTAAGGATTGAGGATACTGACCAAACTAGATTAGTAGAGGGTGCCATAGAGAACTTAATAGAATCCCTTCACTGGGCTGGTATTGATTATGATGAAGGGGTTTTTATAGAGGACGGAAAACTAGTTCAAAAAGGGGATTATGGCCCCTATATCCAATCCCAAAGGTTAGATATATATAAGAAGTATGTAGATGAATTAATAGAAAAAGGNCATGCCTACTACTGCTTCTGTTCTAAGGAAAGGTTAGATGCAGTTAGGGAGGAGCAAAAAATAAAGGGCCTTATCCCTAAATATGATGGCTTTTGTAGGAGCTTATCCTTAGAGGAAGCTAGGGAGAGGATAGCCAAGGGTGAAGAGTACGTTGTAAGGTTGAAGCTACCTAAGAATTACGATATCCATTTTAAGGATTTAGTAAGAGGGGATATAGTTATAAACACCGATGATTTAGATGATCAAGTCCTGCTTAAATCCGACGGTTTTCCAACTTATCATATGGCAGTAGTAATTGATGACCACTTAATGAAGGTTACCCATATTGTAAGAGGGGAAGAGTGGCTACCATCTACACCAAAGCATATATATCTATATGAGGCTTTTGGTTGGGAGAAGCCGGAGTATGTACACCTACCTACTGTTCTAAATAAGGATAGGAAAAAGTTAAGTAAGCGTCATGGGGATGTTTCAGTAGAGGACTTTAAGAAAAAGGGCTATCTTCCAGAAGGCTTGATCAACTACTTGGCCTTAGTAGGTTGGAGCCCTGAAGATAATCAGGAGATCCTATCCATGGAGGAGTTAATTGAGAAATTCTCCTTTGAAAGGGTTTCCAAAACTGGCGGTATATTCGATAAGGATAAGCTAGATTGGGTAAATGGACATTATATAAGGTCTTCCGATCTAGATAGGATAACGGACCTAGCCATACCATATTTAATCGAGGCTGGTTTAATAGATGAGGATTTTGCTAAGGACAAGAGGGAATGGCTAAAGATGCTAGTGGACATAGTTAGGGAAGGTATGTACTATATGTCTGAAATTGTAGATAAGGTTAAGTTTATGTTCAATAATGAAGTAGAAATAGAAGATGAAGAAGCCCTAGAGATGCTAAAGGGCGAAAATACTAAGACTATACTAGCAGCCATGAAGGAGATTATAAGTGGGGTAGATGAAGTAGACGAAGAACTTTCCAATACCCTTATGAAGCAGATTCAAAAATCAACTGGAATCAGGGGTAAAAACTTATTTATGCCTAGTAGGGTAGCTTTAACGGGAAGTTGCCACGGGCCAGAGTTTACTAAGATCTTATACCTATTGGGTAAAGAAAATATTCTAGAGCGAATCCAATATGTAGAGAGGAACTATCTATCATAAGTTAACTATTATCTTAGGATTGTATAATTGTATTATTAAAGAAATAAAATTAATGTAGATAAAGTTAAAGGTAATGATAAGGAGAGTAGGTTTAAACAAGCTAAAAGAGATGGATACCCATAGGCTGAAAGGTATTCTTAGAACTGTTTAAACCGAAGTGCACCTTTGAACCGAATTCCGAAAGCTTAGTAGGAATAATCGGCCTTGCAGCCTTAAATGCTAAAGAGGGGACTTTATGTCTAATGGAGTGGAACCGCGGAATTAACCTTTCGTCTCGATCAGGGATGAAAGGTTTATTTTTGATGGAAAGGAGATGTGTATATGAGGTTTTATAATTCTTTAAGTAGGAAGAAGGAAGAATTCATACCTGTTGTTGAAGGACAGGTGAGGATGTATAATTGTGGCCCTACTGTTTATAATTATATTCATGTAGGGAATGCTAGGCCCTTAGTGGTATTCGACACCCTAAGGAGGTTTTTGATCTATAAGGGTTATGATGTTAAGTATGTGGTAAACTTTACAGATATAGATGATAAGATTATCAAAAAGGCCAATGAAGAAGGAGTAAGTGCTAAGGAGATAGCAGAAAGATATATTGAGGCCTTCTTGGAAGATGCTAAGGGTTTAAATCTTTATGACTATGAAACCATCAATCCTAAGGCCACTGAATATATAGATAAGATGATAGACTTTATCCAAGGCCTTATGGATAAAGGGGCTGCCTATAATGTGGACGGAAATGTATACTTTGATATTTCCAAAACAGAGGGCTATGGTAAATTGTCTAAGAAGAACCTAGATGAGCTGGTGAGTGGAGCCAGGATTGAGGTAAATGAAGAAAAGAAAAATCCAATGGACTTTGCCCTTTGGAAAAAAGCAAAGCCTGGGGAGCCTTCCTGGGATAGCCCGTGGGGTGAGGGTAGGCCTGGCTGGCATATAGAGTGCTCCGTAATGGCTAGAAGCCTATTGGGAGACACTATAGATATCCACTCTGGTGGAGAAGATCTTCAATTCCCACACCATGAAAATGAAATCGCCCAATCTGAGACCTTAACAGGCAAGCCCTTTGCTAACTACTGGCTGCATAATGGAATGATAACGGTAGATAATAAGAAGATGTCTAAGTCGGAGGGCAATTTCTTTACCGTTAGGGAGGTGGCAGAGGAATATGACCTGGAAGTTTTAAGATTCTTCCTCCTATCTGCCCACTATAGGTCACCTATTAACTTTAGCCGGGAAGCCATGGACCACACGGAAAAGGCTTTAGAAAGGCTATATAACAGCAAAAGCAATCTAGAATACCTAATGGAAAAGGCCGCTGAAAGGGATTTAAGTGCTGAAGATGAGAAGCATATAGATAAAATCGAAGATTATAAAAGGCAATTCGTTGAAAGTATGGAGGATGATTTAAATACGGCTGAGGCCATAGCAGCCCTATTTGAGCTGGTTAAGTACACTAATACGGAATTCAATGAAGATAGCAATAAAAAGGTAATTTCAAAGGCCTATGATAGCCTAATGGAATTGTCTAAGGTATTGGGTATATTAACAAAGAAGGAAGAGCTTTTGGAGGAGGAAATCCTAGAACTGATTCAAAAGCGTACAGAGGCTAGAAAAAATAAGGATTACAAATTAGCCGATGAAATTAGGGATTTGTTAAAGGAAAAAGGTATCATCCTTGAAGATACAAAGGATGGAGTAAAATGGAAGAGGGTTTAGATAATGGATTTGGAAAGCTTTAGACAAGTAAATGAATCCTTAAGCAGGGAGGATATAGCTATGCTATCTCCTCTCCAGCTGGCCTATGTAGGAGATGCGGTATATGAACTATTGGTTAGGACCTATCTATTGGATGTAAATTTAAACGTAAACCAGCTCCATAAGATGGCTACTAAATATGTAAAGGCCAATGCCCAGTCGGAAATAGTCCATAATATAGAAGACTATTTGACGGAAAAAGAGCTGGCTGTGGTTAAGAGGGGAAGGAATGCCAAATCCAATGCAAGCCCTAAGAATTCAAGCCTAATAGATTATAAATATGCCACAGGTTTTGAGGCCTTGTTTGGCTACTTATATCTAACGGGCCAATATGATAGGTTGCTTTATCTATTTAACTTGATTAAGAATAATGAGCTTGAAATAAACTAAATTAGGTGTACAATATTTATAGAAATTAAAGGGGGAGAAAGATGTTAAAGGTAAAATTATTAAGATATACGCCAGATGGAGAGAAACTAGTAGCTTCAGCAGCTAAATTGTGCTATTCTCCCGTTGGGGTTGAAGAGATAGAAGAAAAGTTAGATGCAAAGAATATAGATTCATTTTTGACTATGCTGATGAGCTTAGGCCATGAAAGTCCTATAGAACATGTGACCTTTACCTTTGCGGCGGAGGGTGTATCAAGGACTTTAACCCACCAATTAGTTCGCCATAGGATAGCCAGCTACTCACAGCAATCTCAAAGGTACGTTAAGCTGGATCAATTCGAATATGTGGTTCCGCCAGCAATTCAAGAAAATGAAGAGGCTAAGGAGCTTTTCCTAAAGGCCATGGAGGAAGACCAGAGATATTATAATGAAATTACAGATATTTTATCTAATAAATTGTACGATAAATATATTAAGGAAGGCTTATCAGAAAAGGAAGCTAGGAGAAAGGCTGAAAAGGAAGCCATTGAAGATGCTAGATACGTATTTCCAAATGCCTGTGAGACTAAGATAGTCTTCACAATGAATGCTAGGACCCTTCTTAACTTCTTTAGGTTGAGATGTTGTAATAGGGCCCAGTGGGAAATAAGAGCCTTAGCTACTGAAATGCTGAAGGAAGTTAAGAAGGTATACCCTGTACTCTTTAAAAATGCAGGACCTGCTTGTATCAATGGTCCATGTCCAGAAGGTAATATGACTTGTGGAAAGATAAAGGAAGTTAGGGAGACCTTTAGTAAATTAATCTAAGTTTAAAGGTGATAAGATGAAGGACATGTACGTAGTAGGTAGGAATCCGGTTTTAGAGTTGTTAAAATCCCATAGGGATATTGACAAGATATACGTTTTGAAAGGAGATTTACAAGGTTCCATCAAAAAGATCGTTGCAATAGCCAGGGAAAAGAATATCCTTATTCAAGAGGTGGATAGGTCCAAGCTAGATGCAATATCAGAAGGCAATGCTCATCAGGGTGTTGCCGCCCTAGTTACTGGCTATAGGTATGCCCAGCTAGATGATATATTTAAAAGGGCAGAAGAAGTAGGTGAAGAACCCTTTATCATAATTTTAGATGGAATTGAAGATCCTCATAACCTAGGGGCGATTGTAAGGACTGCAGAATGTGCAGGAGTCCATGGGGTGATAATCCCTAAGCGTAGGTCCGCTAGGGTGAATCAAACGGTTTATAAATCCAGTGCAGGTGCTGTGGAGCATATGTTGATTGCGGAGGTCACCAACATTTCCAATACTATAGATGCCTTAAAAGAAAGGGGCCTTTGGATCTATGGCGCCGACATGGATGGAGATAGTTACTATTTCAATGTGGATTTAGGTGGTAGTATAGCCCTAGTCATTGGAAATGAAGGAAGGGGTATATCTAGGATAGTTAAGGAAAAATGCGACTTCCTAGTTAAAATTCCAATGCTAGGAAAAATCACATCCCTTAACGCTTCAACTTCCGCTGCAATACTAATGTACGAGGTAGTAAGGCAGAAATATGGCAAGAAGTAAAAGTGGTCCCAAGGAGTATTTGTTTGTAGACGGCTACAACATTATTAACGCTTGGGACCAATTAATAGAAAAGCGAAAGGCTAGCTTGGAGGAGGCCAGGGAGGCTTTATTGGAGATTTTAGCAGAGTACTATCATCTTACAGGCATTGAAATAGTAGTGGTCTTTGATGCTCATCTAGTTAAGGGCAACAGCGGCCAGGAATATGAATATAAGGGGATTAGGGTGGTCTTTACCAAGGAAAATGAAACGGCTGACAACTATATTGAGAGGACTTTAGATGCCCTTGGTAAGATTAAAAAGATAAGGGTAGCCACCTCTGATTTTCTTGAACAGCAGATAGTCCTTTCCAGGGGGGGGACTAGGATATCGGCTAGGGAGTTGGAGATGGAGATTTTAAATGCAAGGCAAAGGATGAAGCAAAAAAAAGAGGCTATTAATGTAAAAAACGACCTCTTTTTAACAAGACTTGATGAAGCCTTATTAGAAAAGCTGGTTAAATGGAAGAAAACTAAGGAATAAGCTTGACTATTGGCGAAAATTTTTTTATAATTAAGTTAATTGCTTCACAAGGGGGATGCTCAGGGGTGTATTCATTACATAAGGACGAGACATTGGAGTATGCAAATATGGTCGACGAGGATATTGTTGACGCTGCTAAAGCAGGCCATACTCATGCTTTGGAATTCCTTATTAATAAATACAAAAAAATTGTAAAAAGTAAAGCCAAGACCTATTTTTTAATAGGTGCCGATAGGGACGATATAATTCAAGAGGGGATGATTGGCTTATTTAAAGCCATTAGAGATTATGATAGGACAAAGCTAGCATCTTTTAAATCCTTTGCTGAAATTTGCATTACTAGGCAGATTATAACTGCCATTAAATCAGCCACTAGGCAAAAACATATACCCCTAAACTCCTACATATCTTTAAATAAACCTATTTATGAACAGNAATCCGAAAGGACCCTATTAGATATAATCGAAGGGACTAAGGTTCCTGATCCCCTGGATATATTCATAAGTAGGGAGCAAATGGGCCAGATTGAGTCACAAATTGGTGAAATCCTAAGTGATTTAGAATGGAAGGTCCTAAGTAGGTATGTAGAGGGGAAAAGTTATCAAGAGATTTCTGAAGAAATTCAAAGGGACTGTAAGTGTATAGATAATGCCTTACAGAGGGTTAAGAAAAAATTGGGTAAATTTTTAAATAAATAATGGACAATCTCGTATTGACAAAATTGAAATAAAGTAGTAAACTGTTTAACAGTTGGCCCACGTAGCTCAGTAGGCAGAGCACTTGCATGGTAAGCAAGAGGTCACCGGTTCGATCCCGGTCGTGGGCTCCATAATTTAAATGAAACACTAGGGTCAGTTTTCTTATACCAACCATAAAGGAGGAGAGAAAATGGCAAAGGAAAAATTTGAAAGAACCAAACCCCACGTTAACATTGGGACAATTGGTCACGTAGACCATGGTAAGACAACCTTAACAGCTGCTATTACTATGGTACTAAGCAAGAGATATGGTTCAGGTCAAGCCATTAGCTACGACAACATAGACAAGGCGCCTGAGGAAAGAGAAAGAGGAATCACCATTTCAACCTCTCACGTGGAATATGAAACGCCAAATAGGCACTATGCTCACGTAGACTGTCCAGGTCACGCTGACTATGTAAAGAACATGATTACAGGAGCGGCTCAAATGGATGGAGCTATCCTAGTAGTATCAGCAGCAGATGGTCCGATGCCACAAACTAGAGAACACATCCTACTATCAAGAAACGTTGGTGTACCCAAAATAGTAGTATTCCTCAACAAGGCAGATATGGTTGATGACGAAGAATTGATCGAACTAGTGGAAATGGAAGTAAGAGAATTATTAAATGAATATGATTTTGATGGAGATAATACCCCAATCGTAGTAGGTTCAGCCTTAAAGGCTATAGAAGAACCGGACGGACCTTGGGGTGACAAGATTATTGAGTTGATGGAAAAAGTAGATGAATACATTCCAGAACCTCAAAGAGAAACTGACAAACCATTCCTAATGCCAGTAGAAGACGTATTCTCTATAACAGGTAGGGGTACAGTAGCTACAGGTAGAGTAGAAAGAGGAACAATAAAAGTTGGCGATAACGTAGAAATCGTAGGTATGACAGATGAATCAAGGGTTGTAGTAGTAACTGGAGTAGAAATGTTCAGAAAGATGTTAGACGAAGCTTATGCTGGAGATAACATTGGAGCCCTATTAAGAGGTGTTCAAAGGAATGAGATCGAAAGAGGTCAAGTACTAGCAGCGCCAAATTCAATTGAACCTCATACTAAATTCGAAGCGGAAGTATATGTGTTGACTAAAGAAGAGGGTGGAAGGCACACACCATTCTTCAATGGTTACAGACCGCAATTCTATTTCAGAACTACTGACGTAACTGGAGATATCCAGTTACCTGAAGGTGTAGAAATGGTAATGCCAGGTGACAACGCTAAGTTTACTATAGAATTAATTACTCCAATTGCTATCGAAGAAGGACTTAGGTTTTCCATCCGTGAAGGTGGTAGAACGGTAGGTTCAGGAGTTGTTACTAAGATAATTGAATAATAATCAGAAAAAAGACTAGGTCTTTGACCTAGTTTTTTCCTGATTAATAGTATTAATAAGACTTTTCAAGTAAATAATAAATTATTGACATGTAATATTTTTTATGGTAGTTTATATTAGTACCATACCGTAGATTCTAGGATGTGTGACTAGTTTCATATTCAGATAGACAGATACCAGGTAGGAGGTGTGCCCGATGAGAGAAAGAATAATATTAGCTTGTACTGAGTGTAAGCAAAGAAATTATGTTTCTAAAAAGAATAAGCAGAAGACACCTGAGAGAATTGAACTTAAGAAATACTGCAAATTCTGCAAAACCCATACTGTTCATAAGGAAACAAGATAGATTATATGGAATGATTACTTAAGGATGTGAGGATGTTGGCGGCTCAAACTGAAAAAAACAAGGGTAAATTATCCAGCTATTTCAAAGGGGTAAAAGCTGAGATGAAAAAGGTCCTATGGCCTAATAGGAAAGAGCTAATCAATTTTACAGCAGTAGTAATTTGGATTAGTATCTTAATATCTGTAATCGTATATCTTCTTGATCTTGGCATACATGGAATATTACAGTTGTTTATATGATGTTTTTTTATTAAGGGAGGGAAGGACTTAGGTCCCGTTATATGACAGATAGGACTGAAAGTAGGGAGGAGCGGGCTAANAAAGCCAAGTGGTATGTNGTCCATACTTACTCCGGTCACGAAAATAAGGTTAAAGCTAATCTTGAAAAGATGGTCGAAAATAGGGGCATGATTGATGATATCTTTGAAATAGTCGTGCCTACAGAAGAGTATGTAGACTCTAAATCAGGGAAGAAGACCATAAAGGAAAGAAAGAAGTTTCCAGGATATGTATTGGTGAAGATGATAGTCAATGACGAATCTTGGTACTTAGTTAGGAACACTAGAGGTGTTACAGGCTTCGTGGGGCCAGGATCTAAACCAGTACCCCTTATGGATCAAGAAGTAAAAGCATTGGGAGTTCTAGAAACGGCACTTCCCGCAGTTGATTTTAAGGAAAATGACTCCGTTAGAGTTATATCAGGTCCATTTGAAAACTTCATGGGAACTATCAACAGCATAAACATGGAAAAAAGAAAGGTTAAAGTATATGTTTCTATGTTTGGAAGGGAAACCTTAGTTGAGCTAGATTTCGACCAAATAGAAAAAGCTTAGCTTTAAAAGCAAATTTGCTTTTTAAATAGATTCAAGTAGTGGGAGGGTTATTCCCTATTAACCACAATGATATGAGGAGGTGGAAGTTAGATGGCAAAGAAAGTTGCAGCTGTAGTAAAATTACAAATACCTGCTGGTAAAGCAACTCCTGCACCACCTGTTGGTACTGCATTAGGACCTCACGGTGTAAATATTATGCAATTTACTAAGGAGTTCAATGCAAGGACAGCAGATCAAGCTGGAATGATAATACCAGTAGTGCTTACAATATATCAAGATAGATCCTTTACTTTTATAACTAAAACACCACCAGTAGCAATACTAATTAAGAAAGCTTTAGGTATTGAATCAGGTTCAGGAGAACCAAACAAGAACAAAGTTGGAAAACTATCTAAAGAAAAACTTAAAGAAATTGCTGAATTAAAGATGCCAGACTTAAACGCTGCTTCATTAGAAGCTGCTATGAGTATGGTTGCTGGTACAGCAAGAAGTATGGGAGTTGAAGTAGAACAATAATATAAATATGGTGGGAGGATTATCCGCTAAAACCACAAGGAGGAATCAAAATGGCTAAAAGAGGTAAAAATTATCAAGAAAGTGCTAAGCTTGTAGACAGAAATAAGTTATACGATCCAGTGGAGGCTATTGAGTTAGTTCAAAAAACAGCCAAAGCTAAATTTGATGAAACAGTTGAATTAGCTGTTAGACTTGGTGTAGACCCAAGACATGCTGACCAACAAGTTAGGGGTGCAGTAGTATTACCTCACGGTACAGGAAAGACTAGAAAGGTCCTTGTAATAGCCAAGGGAGACAAGCTAAATGAAGCTGAAGCTGCTGGCGCTGACTATGTTGGCGGTGAAGAAATGGTAGCTAAGATTCAAAACGAAGGTTGGCTAGATTTTGATGTAGTCGTAGCAACTCCAGATATGATGGGAGTAGTTGGTAGAATCGGTAGAATCTTAGGACCTAAAGGATTAATGCCTAACCCTAAATCTGGAACTGTAACTTTTGATGTTGAAAAGGCAGTTAAGGATATTAAGGCTGGTAAAGTTGAATACAGAGTTGATAAGGCAAGTATCATTCACGTTCCAATCGGAAAGGTTTCCTTTGGTACTGAAAAGTTAAAAGAAAACTTCGATACTATTATAGATGCTTTAATAAAAGCAAAACCAGCAGCGGCTAAGGGTAGGTACCTTAGATCTGTTACTATTTCCAGTACAATGGGACCTGGAATTAAGATAAATGGCCAAAGTTTAATGGAAAAATAATGTTGACAATAGGTTAACTTACTGATATAATAAATAAGTCAATTTAATAAATACCGTAGACAGTAGGGACCACCACTATGGTTTAAACATCCTACCGAGGTAGATGCTAATGTGATTTTGAAATTAGAGTCTCTTCGTATGTCTACGTAGAGACTTTTATTATATCTAAATCCTACGGGAGGTGAAGTGGGTGAGTGAAAAAAGCCTTCAAGCAAAGAAAGAAATAGTTGAAGAGATTAAAAGTAAAATCGAAAAGGCCGAATCAGTTGTTTTAGTTGATTATAGAGGCTTAAACGTAGAGCAATTAACAGAATTAAGGAAGCGCTATAGGGAAGCAAATGTTGACTATAAAGTATATAAAAACACTATGATGAGATTTGCTTTCAAAGATGCTGGTTATGAAGGATTTGAAGAATACTTAAAGGGACCATCAGCGATTGCTTTTGGTTATGATGACCCAGTACAAGTGGCTAAGATTACAGCAGAGTTTGCTAAGGAACATGATCAGCTTGAAATCAAGGCTGGTATAGTAGATGGCCAAATAGTAGGCATAGATGGAATTAAGAGCTTAGCCGAATTGCCATCTAGAGAAGTTCTTATTGCTCAAACTCTTGGTGGCTTAAATGCACCAATTCAAGGATTTGCTAATGTACTTCATGGTACAATCAGATCACTGGCTATTGTCTTAAATGCAATAGCTGAAGAAAAGGAAAAATCAGCGTAATTAAATACAAAAAATAAAAATGTGGAGGTATTATAAAATGGCAAGTGAAAAAGTGTTAAACTTAATAGAAGAAGTTAAGAATCTTACAGTTTTAGAATTATCCGAATTAGTTAAAGCTTTAGAAGAGGAGTTTGGCGTAAGCGCAGCTGCACCAATGGCAGTAGCAGCAGCACCAGCAGCAGCTGGAGCAGCACCAGCAGCTGAAGAAAAATCAGAATTTGACGTAATATTAGCTGATGCAGGAGCTCAAAAGATTAAAGTAATCAAAGTTGTAAGAGAACTTACAGGCTTAGGATTAAAGGATGCTAAAGAATTAGTAGACAACGCTCCTAAGGCTATTAAAGAAGGAGCTTCAAAAGAAGAAGCTGAAGAAATAAAAGCTAAATTAGAAGAAGCTGGAGCTACAGTAGAATTAAAATAGTTTAACCAATTAAAAAGGCTTTCATTATTGAGAGCCTTTTTATTTTTTTAAAATTAAGTAGGATGGTTATTTATGTAAAAGGATAAATTAATTGACAGGGACGGTTTATTGTGATATCATAATTTATTGCATAATAACGAATAATGTGATCTTTTGTATAAAGAAAGGCCTGGAGGGCAATATTAATAAATATGTAAATATGTCTGGAATGTATTACCAAAAGTGTTTAATGCTTTTGGATATTTTAGTTTAACGAGGGGTGAAGTTATTATATGGTACATCCTGTAACATATGGAAAGAGAGTCAGAATGAGCTACTCTCGTATTGAAGAAGTGTTAGATTTGCCAGACTTGATTGAGGTTCAAAAAAGTTCTTATAAGTGGTTTCTTGAAGAAGGTTTAAAAGAAGTTTTCGATGATATATCCCCTATTCAAGACTATACTGGAAATCTAATACTGGAGTTTGTAAATTATCATATCGGTGATAATTTAAAATACGATGAAGATGAAGCAAGAGAGAGAGATGCCAACTACTCTGCACCATTGAAAGTAAAGGTAAGGCTTATAAACAAGGAGACAGGTGAGGTAAAGGAACAAGAGGTCTTCATGGGCGATCTGCCTCTAATGACTGCTAAGGGTACTTTTATTATCAATGGAGCTGAAAGGGTCGTAGTAAGCCAATTAGTGAGATCTCCAGGAGTTTATTATACCCGTGATATAGATAAATCAGGTAAAAGGCTATATTCGGCTACGGTTATTCCAAATAGAGGAGCATGGCTAGAATATGAAACTGACTCTAATGACGTAGTCTACGTTAGGATAGATAGAACTAGAAAGATTCCAATTACCATTTTGCTAAGAGCATTAAACATTGTTAGTAATACTGATATAACGGAGGTACTTGGAGAAACAGAACAGGTTTTAAAGACTTTGGAAAAGGACACTACAACTACAGCCGATGAAGCATTGATAGAAATCTATAAGAGACTTCGTCCAGGCGAACCACCTACAGTAGATAGTGCCAAGTCCTTAATCCATAATATGTTCTTTGATCCTAAGAGATACGACCTTGCTAAGGTAGGTAGATATAAATTTAATAAAAAGCTTGCCCTACATAATAGGATTAATGGTAGGGTAGCTGCAGATAATATAATAGACCCTGAAACTGGCGAGATATTCGTAGCTAAGGGCGAAAAGATAACAAGGGAACAGGCCAAGGCTATTGAAAATAGCGGTATTAATGTAGTTGATATTTTAGTGGAAGATAATAAGGTTGTTAGGGTTGTGGGTAACAACTTCGTAGACAGGGATGCCTTTAATCTACCATTCTCATTAAAAGAATTAGGCTTATGTGAGAAGGTCTACTATCCCCTTATGAAGGAATTAATAGAGGCTTATGATGATGAGGAAGAACTAAAAGAGGCTATTAAGGAGAGGAGCAAGGACCTATCACCTAAACATATAATCCCTGACGATATAATTGCTAGTATTAATTACCAATTCAACCTATTCCATGGAGTTGGTTCTGTAGATGATATAGACCATCTAGGTAATAGAAGGCTTAGGTCTGTAGGTGAGCTATTGCAGAATCAGTTTAGAATAGGGCTTTCAAGGATGGAAAGGGTAGTTAGGGAAAGAATGACTATCCAAGATGTGGATGTGGCAACACCACAGGCCCTTATCAATATTAGGCCAGTAGTTGCTGCCATTAAGGAATTCTTTGGAAGCAGCCAGCTGTCTCAATTCATGGATCAAACTAACCCACTAGCTGAGCTTACCCATAAGAGGAGGATGTCAGCCTTAGGACCTGGCGGTTTAAGTAGGGACAGGGCAGGTTTCGAGGTGCGTGACGTCCATGATTCCCACTATGGAAGAATGTGTCCAATAGAAACCCCAGAGGGTCCCAATATAGGTCTGATAACTTCGCTGACTACTTATGCTAGGATCAACGAATATGGATTTATAGAAGCACCATATAGAAAGGTTGTAGACGGAGTAGTAACGGACAAAATAGAGTATTTAACGGCAGATGTGGAAGACGAATTTATCATTGCCCAGTCCAATGAGCCCTTAGATGAGAATAAGAGATTTGTTAATAGTAGGGTAATAGCTAGGGGTAAGAACGGTGTAATCGATATATATCCAAGTACTGAAGTGGATTATATGGATGTTTCTCCAAAGCAGATAGTATCTGTGGGTACTGCTATGATTCCATTCTTGGAGAACGACGACGCAAACAGAGCCCTGATGGGTGCAAACATGCAGCGTCAGGCGGTTCCACTATTAAAGGCTGAAGCCCCAATTATCGGTACAGGTATAGAGTATAAGGCAGCTAGGGACTCAGGTGTAATCGTATTAGCAGAAAACGCTGGCGTAGTAGAAAAGGTAAGTTCCAGCGAGATTGTAATTAGAAGGGATTCAGATAATAATCTGGATAGATATAGGTTGATAAAGTTCAAGCGTTCAAACCAAGGAACTACCATTAACCAAAGGCCAATTGTTAAAGTTGGAGAAAAGGTCACTAAGGGTCAAGTTATAGCCGATGGTCCGAGTACGGATTTAGGTGAAATAGCTTTAGGTAAGAATATACTTGTAGCCTTTATGACTTGGGAAGGCTATAACTATGAGGATGCTATCCTAATAAGTGAGAAGCTAGTTACGGATGATATTTTAACCTCAATTCATATAGAAGAATATGAATCTGAAGCTAGGGATACTAAGCTTGGTGCTGAAGAGATAACTAGGGACATCCCTAATGTTGGGGAGGATATGCTTAGGGATTTAGACGACAGGGGTATTATCCGTATCGGCGCAGAAGTTGAAGCTGGCGATATATTAGTCGGTAAGGTAACTCCTAAGGGAGAAACTGAATTGACGGCTGAGGAAAGGCTATTAAGGGCTATCTTTGGTGAAAAGGCTAGGGAAGTAAGGGATACATCCTTACGAGTTCCTCATGGTGAATCAGGTATAGTGGTAGATGTAAAGATCTATTCTAGGGAAAATGGCGATGAACTGCCACCTGGAGTTAACCAAATGGTTAGGGTATATGTGGCTACTAAGAGGAAGATTAGCGTAGGAGACAAGATGGCTGGTCGTCATGGTAATAAGGGTGTAGTTTCAAGAATCCTACCAGTTGAAGACATGCCATACCTGCCAGATGGAACTCCTATAGAAATAGTCTTAAACCCATTAGGTGTACCTTCACGTATGAACCTTGGTCAGGTTCTAGAAGTCCATCTTGGTTTAGCGGCTAAAAAGCTAGGCTGGCATGTGGCCACACCAGTTTTTGACGGTGCTAATGAGGATGACATAGCAGAAGCATTAAGGATGGCAGGTTATCCTGAGGATGGTAAAATCTGGTTGAGGGATGGTAGAACTGGTGAATATTTTGATAACCCAGTTACTGTCGGTTATATGTATATGTTAAAGCTTCACCACTTAGTAGACGATAAGATTCACGCCAGATCTACAGGTCCATACTCCTTAGTTACCCAACAACCTTTGGGCGGTAAGGCCCAGTTCGGAGGACAAAGGTTTGGGGAGATGGAAGTTTGGGCACTGGAGGCTTATGGTGCAGCCCACACCCTACAAGAGCTACTTACAGTTAAATCCGACGATATTGTTGGTAGGGTCAAGACCTATGAAGCCATCGTAAAGGGTGAAAATATACCTGAACCAGGAATACCAGAATCCTTCAAGGTATTGATTAAGGAATTACAGAGTTTAGCTCTAGACGTAAAGGTAATTGCAGAGGACTCATCTGAAATTGAGATACAAGAATCAACAGATGATGACTTGACAGATTTAGAAATGATCGGAGAAGAATATTCTTCAGATTCAGAGGAAGAAAATGCCAATAAATCTATCAAAATAATTGAAGGAGATATACCAGAGGGTTTTCTAGAAGAAAATCAGAATTAAAGTTATTAATTTATTAATAAATCATAAGAAAGGAGAAATGCTCCTTGTTAGAATTAAACAATTTTGACTCTTTAAGAATTAGCTTAGCTTCACCTGAAAAGATTAGACAATGGTCCAGGGGTGAAGTAAAGAAACCGGAAACTATAAATTACCGTACTTTAAAGCCTGAAAAGGAAGGTCTCTTCTGTGAGAAGATCTTCGGGCCCACTAAGGATTGGGAATGCCACTGTGGAAAATACAAGAGGGTAAGATATAAAGGCGTAGTATGTGACAGATGTGGTGTAGAAGTTACTAAATCTAAGGTCAGAAGGGAGAGGATGGGCCATATTGAACTAGCTGCCCCAGTCTCCCATATCTGGTACTTTAAGGGCATACCCAGTAGGATGGGGCTTATCCTAGATATGAGCCCTAGGGCCTTGGAAAAAGTCCTATATTTTGCTTCTTATATAGTTGTAGAGGCTGGAGATACTCCCCTATATGAAAAACAACTTTTAACTGAAACGGAATACAGGGAGTATCAGGAGAAGTATCCTAATAAATTTAAAGCCATGATGGGGGCTGAAGCTATTAAGGCCTTACTAGAAAAGATAGACCTTGAAAAGGAGGCAGAGGACCTAAGGGCTCAGCTAGAAGATGCAAAGGGACAGAAAAAAATCCGTATAACTAGAAGGTTGGAAGTAGTTGAAGCCTTCAGAAAGTCAGGTAATAGACCTGAGTGGATGATTCTGGAGGTTATTCCAGTTATTCCACCAGATTTAAGACCCATGGTTCAGTTGGATGGGGGTAGGTTTGCAACCTCAGACCTTAACGACCTTTACCGTAGGGTAATAAATAGGAACAATAGGTTGAAAAGGCTACTTGACCTGGGAGCACCAGATATTATAGTAAGAAACGAAAAGAGAATGCTGCAGGAGGCAGTAGACGCCCTTATAGATAATGGAAGAAGGGGTAGGCCTGTTACAGGTCCTGGTAATAGGCCATTAAAATCCCTATCAGACATGCTAAAGGGTAAGCAGGGTAGATTTAGGCAAAACCTACTAGGTAAGAGGGTAGACTATTCTGGTAGGTCTGTAATCGTAGTAGGTCCAGAGTTGAAGTTCTACCAGTGCGGTCTTCCTAAGAAGATGGCCCTGGAACTATTTAAACCCTTCGTTATGAAAAAGTTAGTAGAAGATGACCATGCTCACAATATTAAATCGGCTAAGAGGATGGTTGAAAGGGAAAAACCACAAGTATGGGATGTACTAGATGAAGTTATTAAGGATCACCCAGTATTATTAAACAGGGCCCCAACCCTTCATAGACTAGGTATCCAAGCCTTCGAGCCTGTCCTAGTTGAGGGTAAGGCCATAAAACTTCACCCACTAGTATGTACAGCTTATAATGCGGACTTCGATGGTGACCAAATGGCTGTTCACGTGCCCTTATCTATGGAAGCACAGGCAGAGGCAAGACTGCTGATGCTATCAACCAACAATATCCTGGCTCCTAAGGATGGAAAGCCAATAACTACACCGACTCAAGACATGGTATTGGGTAGTTATTATATGACCATGGAAAGAGCGGGTGAAAAGGGCGAAGGTAAGATTTTTAAGGACTATAATGAGATGCTGGTGGCCTACTATAATGGAGACGTGGGCCTACACGCCAGGGTTAAAGTTAGGGTTAAACTTAACGAAGAGGATAAGGGACAATTAGTGGAAAATACCGTAGGTAGATTTATCTTCAACGAACACATTCCACAAGATCTAGGCTTTGTAGATAGGGAGAAGGATAAATACTCCTTAGAAATAGGGGGCCTAGTTGACAAGAAGATGCTAGAAAAGATTGTTGAAAGATGCTATAAGAAACACGGTAATACCGTTACCTCGGTCTTACTTGACAATATAAAGGAAATGGGCTTCCATTTTTCTACTAGGGGTGCTATAACTATCTCCATAGGAGATATAGTAGTTCCTGAGAAAAAATGGGAGCTAATAGAGAAGGCAGAGGAGGAAGTAGAGAAGTTTGAAAGATCCTACCGTAGGGGATTGATCTCCGATGAGGAGAGGTATGAAAAGGTAATTGAAATTTGGAACAGGACTACTGAAGAAGTAACAGAAGCACTGATGAATGCCCTAGATCATGAAAATAGTATCTATATCATGGCACTATCAGGAGCAAGGGGTAGTAAGAACCAGATCAGACAGCTAGCCGGTATGAGGGGTCTGATGGCTTCTGCATCAGGTAGAACAGTAGAAATCCCAATCAAATCCAACTTTAGGGAAGGTCTTTCAGTTCTAGAATTCTTCGTTTCAACCCACGGTTCCAGAAAGGGTCTAGCGGATACGGCACTTAGAACTGCTGACTCAGGATACCTAACTAGAAGGCTAGTAGACGTAGCCCAAGACGTAATCGTAAGGGAAATAGACTGCGGTACTGAAGAATATTTAGTAGTTCGTGCATTTAAAGATGGAAATGAAGTAATTGAAGATTTGAAAGATAGAATTGAGGGTAGATATTCCTTTGAAGATATAGTAGATCCAAATAGCGGCGAAATTTTAGTTAAGGCTGGAGAAATGATTACTGAGACAGAGGCTGAAAAAATAGAAGCAGCTGGAATAGACGCAGTAAAGGTACGCTCAGTACTAGCATGTAATTCTAAACACGGTGTCTGTGTAAAGTGCTATGGTAAGAATTTAGCTACAGGTGAGCCGGTGGGTATTGGTGAAGCTGTGGGAATTATAGCCGCCCAATCCATCGGAGAACCAGGTACCCAGCTTACCATGAGAACCTTCCACACTGGTGGGGTTGCTGCTGCAGCAGACATTACTCAAGGTTTGCCTAGGGTTGAGGAGCTATTCGAAGCTAGGAAGCCTAAGGGCTTAGCCGTTATTTCTGAAATTTCAGGTGAGGTTAAGATAGTAGAGAGCAAGAAGAAAAGGGAAGTAGTTGTAACATCTCCAGATGGCGAGAGTGTAACTTATAACATAGTTTATGGTTCACGTTTAAAAGTAAGAGATGGGGATATAATAGAAGCGGGAGATGAAATAACGGAAGGTTCAGTTAACCCTCATGATATATTGAAGATCAAAGGCGTTCAAGGAGTTCAAAACTACCTGGTTAAGGAAGTACAAAGGGTATACAGGATGCAAGGGGTTGACATTAACGATAAACATATAGAAATAATTGTAAGACAGATGCTATCTAAGGTTAAGATAGAAGATACTGGGGATACAGAAATGCTACCAGGCAGCCTAGTAAGCGTCCATGATTTCGAAAGACTAAATAAAGAAGCCATAGCTAATGGTGGAACCCCAGCAACTGGTAGAAGAGCATTGTTAGGTATAACTAAGGCTTCCTTAGCTACAGATTCCTTCTTATCTGCTGCATCCTTCCAGGAAACTACTAGGGTTCTGACAGAAGCTGCCATCAAGGGTAAGGAAGACAATTTGATTGGACTAAAAGAAAATGTTATAATAGGGAAGTTAATACCAGCAGGTACTGGAATGAAGCGTTATAGGAACGTAGAAGTCATTGCAGAAGAAAATTTAGAACTACTTGAAGAAAATGATGTTGACAGTGATATAGTCTAGTGTTAGAATATTAGAGTGTGTAAACTTGAACCTGATTCCAACACCCTAAAGATATGTATGCTTTACCTGCATATTCTTTAGGGTGTTTAAAAGGAGGGTGAAGTTTATGACCGTGGCTTTGAAAAGGGAGAAGAAGGTAGTTGGAGCTAAGCAGGTTAAAAGAGCTATCGAAGCTTCTAAAGCCAAGAAGGTTTACGTAGCCAAGGATGCAGAAGAAAAAGTTACAGCTGATATAATAAAAAGATGTGAAGAATTACAGATTCCCATCGTTTATGTAGATACTATGGCGGAGCTGGGAAGTGCATGTGGTATTGATATTAATGCTGCAGTTGCTGCATTATTAATATAGATTTTTATAATAAGGAGGTGCTTTAATGCCAACAATCAACCAATTAGTAAGAAAGGGAAGGGAAAAGGTTGTTTATAAGTCTAAATCACCAGCTTTAAGTGTTAATTTAAACACTTTAAAGAAAAGAGAAACAACTGTACACTCTCCACAAAAAAGAGGCGTATGTGTAGCTGTTAGAACTGTAACTCCTAAGAAACCTAACTCAGCTTTAAGAAAGGTTGCTAGGGTAAGACTTACAAATGGATTAGAAGTTGCTGCATATATTCCTGGTATCGGACACAACCTACAAGAACACAGTGTTGTCCTAATAAGAGGTGGAAGAGTAAAGGACCTTCCTGGTGTAAGGTACCATATTGTAAGAGGATCATTAGATACAGCTGGTGTTGAAAATAGAAAACAAGCTAGATCAAAATATGGTGCTAAGAAACCTAAGAAATAATAATTATTGTGACAAAATGCCGGAAGTAATTCCGTTCATATAGAGCATTTTGGCACAACGGCTTTTAAGTCGAGTACCAATGAATCTACTTTATATAGTTAAGGAGGGAAGTGCAGTGCCAAGAAAAGGACACGTAGCAAAGAGAGAAGTAATGCCAGATCCAGTATACAACGAAGTAGTAATTAGTAAGCTAATAAATAAAGTTATGCTTGATGGTAAAAAAGGCGTTGCTCAAAAAATAGTATATGGGGCATTAGAGCTAGTAGCTGAGCAAACTGGTGAGGACCCAATTGAAGTGTTCAACAGGGCTATGGACAATATAATGCCTGTACTAGAAGTTAGGGCTAGAAGACTTGGAGGGGCAACATATCAAGTTCCGGTAGAAGTTAGACCTGAAAGAAGAGAAACTTTAGGCTTAAGATGGCTAGTTAACTATGCTAGACAAAGAGGCGAAAAGACTATGATCGAAAGATTAGCAAGAGAGATCATAGATGCTTCAAATGGCGTAGGAGCTAGTGTTAAGAAGAGAGAAGACACTCATAAGATGGCTGAAGCTAATAAGGCTTTCGCACACTATAGATGGTAATTTTTTAATGTGTGGAGGGGGACTTAAGAAACAATAAGAAGGAGGAAAAATTGTGCCAAGAACTGTTGCACTAGAAAAGACTAGAAATATAGGCATAATGGCTCATATTGATGCTGGAAAGACGACCACCACAGAAAGAATTTTGTTCTTCACAGGTAAGATTCACAAGGTAGGAGAAACCCATGAGGGTGGAGCTACAATGGACTGGATGGAGCAAGAGCAAGAAAGAGGTATAACCATTACCTCTGCTGCTACAACTTGCTTCTGGAATGATCATAGGATTAACATCATTGACACACCAGGCCATGTGGATTTCACTGTTGAAGTTGAAAGATCCCTTAGGGTGTTAGATGGTGCTGTAGCTGTATTCTGTGCAAAGGGTGGGGTTGAACCTCAATCCGAAACTGTTTGGAGACAAGCAGACAAATACGGCGTTCCGCGTATGGCCTTTATCAACAAGATGGACATAATCGGTGCTGATTTCTTCAGAACAGTAGGCATGATCGAAGAGAGGCTACACGCTAATCCAGTACCAGTTCAACTACCTATAGGTAAAGAAGATACCTTTACAGGTGTAGTTGATTTAGTTAATATGAATGCCAGAATTTACAAGGATGATAAGGGAACAGATGTTGAAGTAACATCAATCCCTGAAGATATGGTAGATTTAGCCGAAGAATACAGAGAAAAACTTCTAGAAGCTGTTGCTGAAAATGATGAAGACCTGATGATGAAATATCTTGAGGGTGAAGAGATCACAACAGAAGAGCTTGTAGAAGGAATTAGAAAGGCAACTATAGAGGGTAAGATAACCCCAGTACTTTGTGGTTCATCATATAAGAATAAGGGTGTTCAACCTCTATTAGATGCTATAGTAGCTTATCTACCATCACCAGTGGATATACCTGCTATTAAGGGTACAAATCCAGATACAAATGAAGAAGAAGAAAGACATGCAAAAGATGATGAACCATTCTCAGCGCTAGCATTTAAGATAGTTGCTGACCCATATGTAGGAAAGCTAGCATACTTTAGAGTTTACTCTGGTTCATTAAAGGCTGGTAGCTATGTTCTAAACTCTTCAAAGGGTAATAAGGAAAGAGTTGGTAGGTTATTAATGATGCACGCTAACAAAAGGGAAGAGGTTGACGAAGTCTTCGCAGGTGATATAGCGGCAGTAGTTGGTTTAAAGGATACAGGAACTGGTGACACACTTTGCGATGCAGACAACCCAATTGTCCTAGAAAAGATGGAGTTCCCAGAACCAGTTATCCACGTTGCTATAGAACCAAAGACTAAGGCAAGTCAAGACAAACTAAGCGTTGCATTAGCTAAATTAGCTGAAGAAGACCCAACATTTAGGACTTACACTGATGAAGAGACTGGTCAGACAATCATTGCTGGTATGGGTGAACTACATCTTGAAATAATCGTTGATAGATTATTAAGAGAGTTTAAAGTAGAAGCTAATGTAGGTAGCCCACAAGTTGCATACAAAGAGTCAATTACTAAAGCTGCAGATGCAGAAGTTAAGTATGCTAGACAATCTGGTGGACGTGGACAATACGGACACGTTAAGATCAAGATTGAACCAAATGAACCAGGTAAGGGTTATGAATTTATCAACAAAATCGTTGGTGGAGTTATACCTAAGGAATATATACCATCTGTGGATGCTGGTATCCAAGAAGCTATGGAAGCTGGTGTCGTAGGTGGATATCAAGTATTAGATGTTAAGGTTACTCTATACGATGGTTCATACCACGAAGTTGACTCTTCAGAAATGGCCTTTAAGATTGCTGGTTCTATGGCATTTAAGGAAGCTATGAGTAAAGCTAATCCAGTACTTCTAGAACCTGTGATGAAGGTAGAAGTTGATATACCTGAAGAATACATGGGTGACGTTATGGGAGATATTAACTCCAGACGTGGTAGAATAGAAGGAATGGAAAATAGAAATGGAACTCAAGTAATCAATGCCTTTGTACCATTGGCTGAGATGTTTGGATATGCAACTGACCTACGTTCAAACACTCAAGGTAGAGGAGTTTACTCCATGCAGTTTGACCACTATGAACAAGTACCAAGCAATATAGCAGAAAAAATACTAGGTGAAAAATAATTAATGTTTAGGAGGAGAAAAAATGGCAAAAGAAAAATTTGAAAGAACCAAACCCCACGTTAACATAGGAACTATCGGTCACGTTGACCACGGTAAAACAACAACAACTGCAGCAATCTCAATCGTATTAAACAAGAGATTAGGTGGAACCCACGAAGTAAAAAGCTATGAAGCTATAGACAAGGCTCCAGAAGAAAGAGAAAGAGGTATAACTATCTCAACTTCTCATATCGAGTATGAAACTGAAAAACGTCACTATGCTCACGTAGACTGCCCAGGTCACGCTGACTACGTTAAGAACATGATCACTGGTGCAGCTCAAATGGACGGTGCTATCTTAGTAGTATCAGCAGCAGACGGTCCAATGCCACAAACAAGAGAGCATATCCTACTATCAAGAAACGTAGGAGTACCAAAGATTGTAGTATTCTTAAACAAAGCTGACATGGTAGACGACGAAGAATTAATCGAATTAGTTGAAATGGAAGTTAGAGAATTATTAAGCGAATACGACTTCGATGGAGATAACACTCCAATAGTAGTAGGTTCAGCTCTAAAAGCTATTGAAGATCCAGAAGGACCATGGGGAGACAAGATCATGGAACTTATGGACGCTGTAGATGAGTATATTGAGGAACCAGAAAGAGATACTGACAAACCATTCCTAATGCCAGTAGAAGACGTATTCTCCATCACAGGTAGAGGTACTGTTGCAACTGGTAGGGTTGAAAGAGGAACTGTTAAGGTTGGAGACAACGTAGAAATCGTAGGTATGACAGATGAATCAAGAGTAGTAGTTGTAACAGGAGTAGAAATGTTCAGAAAGATGTTAGACGAAGCTTATGCTGGAGATAACATCGGAGCATTATTAAGAGGTGTTCAAAGGGACGAGATTGAAAGAGGTCAAGTTCTAGCTCAACCTAATTCAATCCAACCACACACTAAATTCGAAGCTGAAGTATACGTATTATCAAAAGATGAAGGTGGAAGACATACTCCATTCTTCAACGGTTACAGACCACAATTCTACTTCAGAACTACTGACGTAACTGGAGATATCCAATTACCAGAAGGCGTTGAAATGGTAATGCCAGGAGACAACGCAAAATTCACTATCGAGTTAATAACTCCAATAGCTATCGAAGAAGGATTAAGATTCTCCATCCGTGAAGGTGGTAGAACTGTAGGTTCAGGAGTTGTTACTAAGATACTTGAGTAATAACTAAATAATATTAAAGTCCAAAATGAAGGAGTAACCCTCCTTCTTTTTGGGCTAATAGAAATTTTACTTTATTTATAAAAAAAGCTTGAGTTTTTGCTGGTTTTAAGGTAAACTATACTAGTGCTTATTTTGAGACATGGCGATGATGCAAAAGGTTGCTGATTTTATCAGGGAATTTTTGCGGAGTATGTCCGGTTTTAAATCGGGCGACTAGTTTTGCTGATGTGGTTTATTTATATAAAAAAATTATAGAACACCAGGACCAGTGTATCGGCAAATCTAAGTCGCATGTAAATAATTCTAACATGCGATAGAGGGAGGGAATTTAATGTCAAAGAAACAAAAAATCAGAATCAGATTAAAGGCTTATGATCACGAGTTATTAGATTCATCAGCTCAAAGAATAGTAGAGACAGCTAAGAGAACAGGTGCTACAGTTTCAGGACCGGTACCGCTACCAACAGAAAAGGAAGTAATTACAATCTTAAGAGCGGTTCACAAGTATAAGGATTCTAGGGAGCAATTTGAGCAAAGAACTCATAAGAGACTAATCGACATCTTAAATCCAAACCAAAAGACTGTAGATTCACTTATGAAATTGAATTTACCAGCAGGTGTGGATATTGAAATAAAATTATAAAATATGCTTTATATGATTACCAAGGGTAATCCGCTGTAAAATAATAGGAGGTGCAAGGATGAGAGGTATATTAGGTAAGAAAATTGGTATGACACAAATCTTCACTGAAGACGGAACAGTTGTACCAGTTACAGTTATAGAAGCAGGCCCTGTATATGTGGTTCAAAAGAAAACTGTTGAAAAAGATGGTTACAATGCAATCCAAGTGGGCTTTGAACCTGTAAGTGAAAAGAAAGTAAACAAACCTTTAAAGGGACATTTTGATAAAAGTGAAGTTCCATACATGAGATACTTAAGAGAATTTAGAGTGGATAATCCAGAGGAATTTGAAATAGGACAAGAGATTAAGGTAGACCTATTCCAAGCAGGAGATAAGATTGATGTGGTAGGTACATCCAAGGGTAAGGGTACTCAAGGTGTTATCAAGAGACATGGTTTCGCTAGAGGTAGAGAGACTCATGGTTCTAAGTTCCACAGAATGCCTGGTGGTATGAGTGCTAGTACTTATCCAGGAAGGGTATTTAAAGGCCACAGAATGGCAGGAAGAATGGGTAATGAAAGGGTTACTGTTCAAAACCTTGAAGTAGTTAGGGTAGATGCTGAAAGAAACCTATTACTAGTTAAGGGTGGAGTACCAGGACCTAAGAAGGGCCTATTGATTATCAAGGATACAACAAAGAGTAGGAATAAGTAAATTTTGACTGAAAGGAGGAAGTGAAATGCCTAAAGTTAATGTGTACAATATGTTAGGTGAACAAGTAGGCGAGATCGAACTTAGTGATGAAATCTTTGGTATAGAAGTTAACCAACATGCTGTTTATGAAGTAGTAAAAAATCATCTAGCTAATAGAAGACAAGGAACTCAGTCAGCAAAGACTAGAGCTGAAGTAAGAGGTGGGGGAAGGAAACCTTGGAGACAAAAAGGTACAGGTAGAGCTCGTATAGGTAGTATAAGAGCACCTCACTGGAAGGGCGGTGGAGTAGTATTTGCTCCAAAACCAAGGGATTACAGCTATAGAGTTCCAAAGAAGGTTAAGAGGTTAGCCTTAAAATCAGTCTTAACTTCAAAGGTTCAAAATAACGAAATCATAGTGGTAGATGAGTTGAAATTTGATGCTCCTAAGACTAAGGAGATGGTTAAAGTATTAAACAACCTAAAGGCTGATAGAAAGGCGTTAATCGTTACTGCTGAGAAGGACGAAAATGTTGTAAGGTCAGCTAACAATATACCGAATGTTGAAACTACAATAGTAAACAACTTAAACGTATACGACATCCTAAAATACAATTCATTTATCATAACTAAGGATGCTGTTAGAAAAGTGGAGGAGGTGTATGCATAATGCGTAATCCACACGATATTATTATCGAGCCCATAATAACTGAAAAAAGTATGGAAGATATGGCAGAGGGTAAATATACTTTCAAAGTTGATAAAAGGGCTAATAAAACGGAAATAAAGAAGGCTATTGAAAAGATCTTCGATGTAAAAGTTGAAAAAGTTAATACCATGAACATGGTAGGTAAGGTAAAAAGACAAGGTCTATATACAGGAAGAAGACCAAACTGGAAGAAGGCTATAGTAAAACTAGCTGAAGGCTCAAAGGGTATTGAATTCTTTGAGGGTATGGAATAAAACTTGATTGAAGGAGGGAAAAAAGATGAGCGTTAGAAAATTTAAACCAACTTCTCCAGCAGTTAGACAGATGACCGTTTCCACCTTCGAAGAAATCACAAAGACGGAACCGGAAAAGTCACTAGTCGTTAGTTTGAACAAGAAGGCTGGAAGAAACTCTCAAGGTAGAATCACTGTTCGTCATAGAGGTGGTGGAGCTAAGAGAAAGTATAGAATTATTGACTTTAAGAGAGATAAGGATGGAATACCAGGACGCGTTGCATCCATTGAATACGATCCAAATAGAACGGCTTATATAGCACTTATTAACTATGCAGATGGTGAAAAGAGATATATAATAGCTCCTCATGGATTAAAAGTAGGCGATGTAATAGAGTCAGGTGAAAATGCAGATATTAAAGTAGGTAATGCCTTAAAATTAAAGGATATACCAGTAGGTACTACAGTGCATAATGTGGAGTTAAAACCTGGTAAGGGCGGACAATTAGCTAGATCAGCTGGTTCAGAAGCCCAATTAATGGCTAAGGAAGGTAATTATGCACAACTTAGACTTCCTTCTGGTGAGTTCAGATTAGTTAGTCTAGAGTGCCGTGCTACTATAGGTCAAGTTGGAAACATCAGCCATGAGCTTGTAACTATTGGTAAGGCTGGTAGATCAAGACATTTAGGCAAGAGACCTGCTGTTAGGGGTAGTGCAATGAACCCAGTAGACCATCCACACGGTGGTGGTGAAGGTAGAGCACCTATAGGTATGCCTGCACCATTAACTCCTTGGGGTAAACCTACATTAGGTCTTAAGACTAGGAAGAAGAATAAGAAATCAGATCGTTATATAGTTAGAAGAAGAACTAAGAACTAGTTGAGAATATCTGGAAGGAGGAGTTAAAGTGGGTAGATCTTTAAAAAAAGGACCATTTATAGATGATCATCTTTTAAAGAAGATAAAAGAGTTAAATGAAAAGAATGAGAAGAAAGTTATAAAGACATGGTCACGCCGTTCTACCATATTCCCTGAAATGGTCGGACATACAATAGCTGTTCATGATGGTAGGAAACATGTTCCTGTATATATAACTGAAGATATGGTAGGTCATAAATTAGGAGAATTCGTACCAACTAGAACATTTAGAAGCCATGTTGATAAGAACGAAAAGTCATCAGGCGTAAGATAATGGTTGAAAAGGAGGGAATCAGATGGAAGCGAAAGCTGTGGCTAAATACGTTCGTATTTCACCATTAAAGGTAAACTTCATATGTAAAGAAATTAGAGGCAAACAAGTGGACGAAGCTCTAACTATCTTGAGGTTTACACCAAAAAAAGGTGCTAGGGTTTTAGAAAAAGTTCTAAACTCTGCAATTGCTAATGCGGAAAACAACTTAAATTTAGATAGAGATAAACTATATGTATATGAAGCATATGCCAACGACGGTCCTCAAATGAAGAGATGGAGACCGAAGGGTAGAGGTATGGCTTATCCAATAATCAAGAGAACTAGTCATATTGGGGTAGTTGTTAAAGAACGCGAGTAGAAAAGGAGGGATAGTTAATGGGTCAAAAAGTTAATCCACATGGTCTAAGAGTTGGTGTTATAAAGGATTGGGATTCAAAGTGGTATGCAGATAAGAAAAATTTTAATGAATACTTAATCGAAGACCATAAGATCCGTGAATATGTTAAAAAGAAATTATATATAGCAGGAATATCAAAAATTGAAATCGAGAGAGCTGCCAATAGGGTTAAGCTAAGTATATATACAGCTAAGCCTGGAATGGTTATAGGTAGAGGCGGTTCAGGAGTAGAAGAGTTAAGGAAAGAACTTGAAAAGATGACTAAAAAGTCAGTTGTAGTAAATGTGGAAGAAGTCAAAACACCAGAGCTTGATGCACAATTAGTAGCTGAGAATATTGCATCACAACTGGAAAGAAGGGTGTCCTTCAGAAGAGCTATGAAGCAAGCTATCCAAAGAACCATGAGATTTGGAGCTAAGGGTATTAAGACTCAAGTATCCGGTAGACTTGGTGGAGCCGATATGGCAAGGACAGAAGGATATAGTGAAGGAACTATACCTTTACAAACTTTAAGAGCTGATATCGACTATGGCTTTGCTGAAGCAGACACAACTTACGGTAAGCTTGGTGTTAAAGTGTGGATATATAAAGGAGAAGTTCTTCCTACTAAAAAAGAGGAAAATAAAATAAAAGAAACAGTTAATTAAAAACTGTAGGAAGGAGGAAGTAAATTATGTTAATGCCTAAGAGAGTAAAATATCGTAAAGTTCATAGAGGTAGAATGAAGGGTAAAGCGCAAAGAGGCAATACTATAACATATGGTGAATTTGGTCTACAAGCATTAGAGCCTGCATGGATTACATCTAACCAAATCGAGGCTGCAAGACGTGCTATGACTAGATACGTTAGAAGAGGTGGTAATATCTGGATTAAGGTATTCCCAGATAAGCCAGTAACTGAAAAACCAGCTGAAACACGTATGGGTGCTGGTAAGGGTTCACCAGAATACTGGGTAGCAGTTGTAAAACCAGGTAGGATTTTATTCGAAATGGGTGGAGTATCAGAAGAAGCTGCTAGAGAAGCTATGAGATTAGCCGCTCATAAATTACCTATAAAGACAAAATTCGTTGTACGTGAAGGCCAAGAAAAGGGTGGTGAAGCTGATGAAAGCTAAAGAAATTCGCCAATTGTCAAGTAAGGAATTAAACGACAAACTATTGGAATTAAAGGCTGAATTATTCAATTTAAGATTTCAAAAGGCCACAGGTCAACTAGATAACCCTTTAAGAATTAAAGCCGTCAGAAAAGATATAGCTCGTATAAAGACCATTTTAAGAGAAAGAGAATTAGGGATAGGAAAGGAGGTCTAATCTCATATGACAAGAGGTAATCGTAAGGTTAGAGTAGGTACCGTAGTTAGCGACAAGATGGATAAGACGGTAGTAGTAGCAGTTGAAACTTTCGTAAAACACCCTTTATACGGAAAACAAATTAGAAAAACTACAAAGTTTAAAGCCCATGATGAAGAAAATGCTTGTAGCATAGGCGATAGAGTAAGAATAATGGAAACTAGACCGCTAAGCAAGGATAAGCGTTGGAGAGTAGTAGAAATAATAGAAAAGGCGCAATAATCATAATCCCTTTATAAGGAAGGAGGTATTCTAATGATCCAAACTGAGAGTCGTTTAAGGGTTGCTGACAACTCAGGAGCTAAAGAAGTTCTTGTTATCAGAGTTCTAGGTGGAACAAACAAAAGATATGCTCAAATTGGTGATATAGTAGTTTGTTCAGTTAAGAGTGCAACACCTGGTGGTGTTGTTAAAAAAGGTGATGTAGTTAAAGCAGTTGTAGTTAGGTCAAAATACGGCGTTAGAAGAAAAGACGGTTCATATATAAAATTCGATGATAACGCAGCTGTTATTATAAAAGACGACAAAAACCCTGTAGGTACACGTATTTTCGGACCTGTTACAAGGGAATTAAGAAGTGGTAACTTCATGAAAATCATATCTTTAGCACCGGAAGTACTATAAGAGGAGGTGTATAGCATGCATGTTAAAAGCGGAGATAAAGTTGTAGTCATATCTGGTAAAGACAGAGGAAAGATCGGCAAAGTAATGAAGGCTTTCCCTAAACAAAATAGGGTGATAGTTGAAGGAGTAAACATCTTAACAAGACATCAAAGACCTATGGGACCAGATAGACCAGGTGGAATTATAAAGGCTGAAGGACCTATTCATGTTTCAAAGGTAATGCTATATTGTGACAAAGATAAACAAGGCGTAAGAGTAGGCCATGAAGTTAGAGATGGAAAAAAGGTTAGAGTTTGTAGAAAATGTGGAGAAATATTAGATAAATAGTTGGAGGGGAGGTAAGACAATATGGCTTCCAGATTAAAGGAAAAATATGAAAACGAAGTTATAAATGCCTTAATGGAAAAGTTCCAATACAAAAATGTAATGGAAGTACCAAAACTAGAAAAGATCGTAATAAACATGGGAATTGGTGGAGCTAAAGACAATCCTAAATCCCTAGAATCAGCTGTAAAAGAATTAGAAGCTATAACAGGACAAAAACCAGTAGTAACAAGAGCGAAAAAGTCAATTGCTAACTTCAAACTACGTGAAGGTATGAAGGTAGGAGCAAAGGTAACACTAAGAGGAGATAGGATGTATCACTTCCTAGACAAATTAATAAATGTTGCCCTACCAAGGGTTAGAGACTTTAGAGGAGTAAGCCCTACATCCTTTGATGGTAGAGGAAATTATGCCCTAGGTATAAAAGAACAGTTAATTTTCCCTGAAATAGATTATGATATGGTTGAAAGCATCAGAGGTTTAGATATAGTTATAGTAACTACTGCTAAGACAGACGAAGAAGCTAGAGTGTTCTTAGAAGAAATGGGAATGCCCTTTAGAAAATAAAGGAGGAGGGAAGTAATTTGGCAAAAAAATCCATGATTGCTAAACAAAAGAGAAAGCAAAAGTTTAGCACAAGAGAGTACAACAGGTGTAAAATTTGTGGTAGACCACATGCTTATTTAAGAAAGTACGGAGTATGCCGTATCTGCTTTAGAGAATTGGCATATAAGGGCCAAATTCCTGGAGTTAGAAAAGCTAGCTGGTAGTTGAAGATATGAAAGGAGGTAGCTAACTATGATGACAGATCCAATAGCTGATATGTTAACAAGGATTAGAAATGGCAGTAATGCAAGACATGAATCTGTTGATATTCCCGCTTCCAATATTAAAAAGCAAATAGCTCAAATCCTTTTAGACGAAGGATTCATAAAGGGTTACGATGTTATAGATGATGGTAAACAAGGAATAATCAGGATTGAAATTAAATACGGTAGCCAAAACGAAAAGGTAATAAGCGGCATTAAGAGAATATCAAAGCCTGGCCTAAGGGTTTACGTAAAAAGCGACGAAGTTCCAAGAGTCCTAGGTGGACTAGGAATAGCTATACTTTCAACTTCTAAGGGTCTTATGACTGATAAAGAAGCTAGAAAGTTAGGTATAGGTGGAGAAGTTATTTGTTATGTTTGGTAATATAGCGATTAAATTTATGGAACAGGAGGTGCACTCATGTCAAGAATAGGATTGAAACCAATAACTATACCAAGCGGAGTTGAAGTTAAACTTCTTGACAACAATGTTGTGGAAGTTAAAGGACCAAAGGGTACTTTAACACAACAAATCAATCCGGATATGAAGATTCAAATAGAAGATGGCGAAATTACAGTTACTAGACCAAGTGACTTAAAAAGACATAGATCATTACATGGTTTATCAAGAACATTAATAGCAAACATGATAGAGGGTGTTACAGAAGGATATTCTAAAACACTAGTAATAGAAGGTACTGGATATAGAGCACAAAAGCAAGGTAAGAAGTTAATATTAAATCTTGGTTTCTCACACCCTATAGAATTAGAGGATCCAGAAGGCATAGAAGTAGAAGTGCCATCAGCTAATACTATCGTGGTTAAAGGCACTGATAAGCAACAAGTAGGTAACTATGCAGCTGTTATAAGAGGATTTAGAAAACCTGAACCTTATAAAGGAAAAGGTGTCAGATATGCTGATGAGGTCGTAAGGCGTAAGGTTGGTAAGACAGGTAAGTAGAAGGGAGTGAAATAAATGATAAAAAAAGAAGATAGAAATCTAAATAGAAAAGCTAGACATAGAAGAGTTAGAAAAAAGATTTCTGGAACAGCAGAAAGACCAAGATTAAATGTATATAGAAGTGGAAAACACATCTATGCCCAAATTATCGATGATACGAAAGGTCATACACTAGTTTCAGCTTCTACTTTAGATAAGTCTCTAAACCTTACTTCAACTGGAAATAAGGAAGCTGCTAAAGTTGTAGGTGAACTTATTGCTAAGAGAGCATTAGAAAAAGGCATAGAGAATGTAGTATTTGATAGAGGTGGCTATATCTATCATGGTAGAGTTCAAGCACTTGCTGAGGGTGCTAGAGAAGCTGGACTTAAATTTTAATAGAAGGAGGGGAATTAATGGAGCGTTCATTTATTAATCCAGATGAGTTAGACTTACAAGAAAGAGTTGTTCATATAAATAGGGTTACTAAGGTAGTAAAGGGTGGTAGGAACTTCAGATTTAGTGCCCTTGTAGTAGTTGGAGATGGAAACGGTCACGTTGGAGTAGGAATGGGCAAGGCACTAGAAGTACCAGATGCTATTAGAAAGGCTATACAAGATGCTAAAAAGCACCTTATCGAAGTACCACTAGTAGGAACAACTATACCACATGAAATCATAGGCGAATTTGGTGCAGGAAAAGTTTTATTAAAACCATCCCAAGAAGGTACAGGAGTTATCGCTGGTGGAGCAGTTCGTGCCGTATGTGAGTTGGCAGGAATTAGGGACATCAGAACTAAATCACTGGGAAGCAATAACCCTAGAAATGTAGTTAACGCAACCGTGGAAGCTTTAAAAGGCTTAAAGAGGGCTGAAGAGGTTGCAAGATTAAGAGGAAAAACAGTAGAAGAAATTTTAGGCTAGGGGGGATTAAAATGACTAAGATCAAGATTAAATTGGTTAGAAGCCCAATTGGGAGACCTGAAAACCACAAGAGAACAATCGAAGCTCTAGGATTAAGAAAGATCGGTCAAGTGGTTGAAAAGAATGATACCCCTCAAATAAGAGGTATGATAGAAAAAGTAAACTACATGGTTGAAGTATTAGACTAAGTGTAAGGAGGTGTAGCCAATGAAGTTACATGAATTAAGGCCAAATGAAGGTGGAGGAAGTAAAGCAAGAAAAAGAGTAGGTAGAGGTATTGGTTCAGGTCTTGGTAAAACTTCAGGTAGAGGTCACAAGGGTCAAAATGCAAGATCCGGTGGTGGAGTTAGACCAGGATTTGAAGGAGGTCAATTACCATTATTCAGAAGACTTCCAAAGCGTGGATTTACAAATATATTTGCTAAAGAATACGCCATCATCAATATAGAAGACCTTAACGTGTTTGAAGATGATACTGTAGTAACACCTGAATTGTTATTTGAAGCAGGCCTAGTTAAAAAAGGCAAAGCAGTTGACGGTATCAAGGTATTAGGAAATGGCGAAATTACAAAGAAATTAACTGTTAAGGCCCATAAATTCAGTAAATCAGCTACAGAAAAGATTGAAGCTGTCGGCGGAAAGGTAGAGGTGATTTAGATGCTTTCTACCTTAAAAAACGCCTGGAAAATACCTGAGATTAGGAAAAAGATGAACTTTACGCTACTGATGTTATTGATCTTTAGGCTAGGTTCCAGCATTCCTGTGCCTTATATGAATAAGGCCATTATAAAAAGTATTTTTGAGTCATCTCAGTATGGGATACTACAGTTCCTAGACATGATGGCTGGTGGAACTTTTAGTAACTTTAGTATCTTTGCAACTAATATCTATCCCTATATAACTGCATCTATAGTAATTCAACTTTTGACTATAGCTATTCCTAGCCTAGAGGAATTAGCTAAAGAGGGCGAAGAAGGTAGAAAGAAGATAAATAAGTACACTAGAATCTTAGCTATGGTATTAGCGGCTGTTACAGCACTAGGCTATACTATGGGTATCTTTAGATCAGCTTTAGATCCTAGTGTAGGAACTTTGCAAAAAGCAATAGTAGTTATAACATTAGTAGCTGGTACAGCATTTTTAATTTGGATTGGTGAACAAATAACTGAGTACGGAATTGGAAATGGAATTTCCTTAATCATCTTTGTAGGTATAATCTCAAGATTCCCTGCAGACGTAATAGGTATAGTTAGAGGAGTTGCTGCAGGTAGTATAGGTATATTAAAAGTGATAATATTTGCTATATTATTTGTAGCTATTATCGCCTTTGTAGTAGCATTACAAGAGGGAGAAAGGAAAATCCCTGTTCAATATGCTAAAAGAGTTGTTGGTAGGAAGATGTATGGTGGACAGAGTACCCATATACCTGTAAAGGTATCAATGGCTGGTGTTATGCCAGTAATATTCGCATCCTCATTACTATCTTTACCACAAACCATAACTCTGTTTTCTGACGGAGCTTTTGCTCAATGGGTAGCTAAATACTTGACTCCGCAAGGTACAGTAGGATTATGGGTTTACTCCATTTTAAATGTAGCCCTGATCATGTTCTTCACATATTTCTACACTGCAATCCAATTTAACACTGTAGAATATGCTAAGAGCCTACAACAAAACGGCGGTTTCATACCTGGAATCAGACCAGGAAGGCCTACATCTGAGTACTTAAACAAGGTAGTTTCCAGATTGACATTTGTAGGTGGATTTTCACTGGCTATATTAGCTATATTACCGCTAATCATGTCAAAGATATTCCAAATGCCAATTAACTTCGGTGGAACTGCAGTCATAATAGTAGTGGGTGTAGCTTTAGAAACCGTAAAACAAATAGAATCTCAAATGTTAATGAGACATTATAAGGGATTCTTAAAATAAGTTATAGGAGATGAAGATATGAGGATAATTTTACTTGGACCACCTGGAGTAGGGAAGGGTACCCAAGCGGCAAATATTGTTGAGAGATATGGAATACCCCATATTTCCACAGGTGATATTTTAAGGGCCAATATAAAAGAAGGAACAGAACTTGGAAAAACTGCAAAAGAATATATGGATAAGGGTCTTCTGGTACCTGACGAAATAGTAGTTTCTATCGTACAAGATAGGTTAACTAAAGATGATTGTAAAGAGGGATTTTTACTAGATGGCTTCCCAAGAACGGTAGAGCAGGCGGAGGCTTTAGATAAAGCTTTAGATGAAATGGGTATAAAACTTGACAAAGTTGTCAATATTCAAGCCGATAAGGAAGTTTTAATTGAAAGGATAGTCGGTAGAAGAATTTGTAGATCATGTGGTGCTACTTACCATATTAAGAACAATCCTCCAAAGGTCGAAGGTATTTGCGATAAATGCGGTGGAGAATTATATCAAAGAGAAGATGATACTGTTGAAACCGTAGCTACAAGAATTCAAGTTTATTTAGAACAAACTCAACCTTTAATCGACTTCTATAGACAAAAGGGATTAATTCTTGATGTAGACGGCACTCAGCCTATTGAAGAAGTATTCAATACTATTGTAAAGGCTATTGAGTAGTATTATCTTTCTGAGGATGTTTCAGTTTTCTTTAAAGAGGTGAATTTATGATGGATACAACTTTTGGCTTATCAGTTGGGCAAGTAGTCATGTCTAAAGCTGGTAGAGATAAGGGAAGGATTTTCCTTATACTAGATATAATAGATGATAGCTATGTATCTATTGTGGATGGGAAGTATAGAAAACTGGAAAATCCGAAAAGAAAGAAGATCAAACATCTGATAGTATACAAGGATGTTATAGAGGAATTTAAGGAGAAGGTGGAAAAAGGCATAGATATGAACGATGCCTTTGTAAGAAGAATTTTAGAACCTTACAGGAAGGATTTCTAAATTCGTGTAACAGGAGGTTCGAACCTAATGTCTAAAAAAGATGTAATAGAGGTAGAAGGTACCGTTGTTGACGTACTACCTAATGCCATTTTTAAAGTAAGACTAGATAATGGTCATGAGATTTTAGCCCATATTTCTGGAAAATTGAGAATGAACTATATTCGAATACTTTCTGGAGACAGAGTAACAGTTGAACTCTCACCCTACGATTTAACAAGAGGGAGGATAACCTGGCGAAAGAAGTAGCATAGGAGGGATTTAAGTGAAAGTAAGACCATCAGTTAAAAAGATCTGCGAAAAGTGTAAGATCATAAAAAGACGCGGTAGAGTAATGGTAATCTGTGAAAATCCAAAGCACAAGCAAAGACAAGGTTAGTTTTGGATAATATATAATAGGAGGTGCAGGATTTAATGGCAAGAATTGCAGGTGTTGACTTACCTAGAGATAAAAGAGTTGAAATAGGTTTAACATATATATTTGGTATCGGTAGATCTAGAGCAAATGAAATACTAGCAAAGGCTGGTGTGGATCCAAATACAAGAGTTAGAGACTTAACTGAGGCGGAAGTATCTAGATTAAGAGAAATAATCGATACCTACCATGTAGAAGGTGACTTAAGAAGAGAAATTGCTTTAAACATTAAGAGATTAAGAGAAATCAACTGCTATAGGGGAATTAGGCATAGAAGAGGTTTGCCAGTAAGAGGACAAAGAACAAAAACTAATGCTAGAACGAGAAAAGGTCCAAGAAAACAAGTAGGTAAGAAAAAATAGTAGTGGCAAAGGAGGGAAAGTAAGTGGCTAGAAAGGGTAAAACAACTAGAGTAAGAAGAAGAGAGCGTAAGAATATAGAAAGAGGTCAAGCACATATTTCTTCTACATTTAACAATACAATGGTGACATTGACTGATATGCAAGGCAATGTAATTTCATGGGCAAGTGCAGGTCAATTAGGTTTTAGAGGTTCAAGGAAATCTACTCCGTTTGCTGCACAACAAGCAGCTGAAGAAGCAGCTAAAAAGGCCATGGAACATGGATTGAGAACTGTTGAAGTTTATGTTAAAGGACCTGGTTCTGGTAGGGAAGCAGCTATCAGATCACTTCAAGCAGCAGGTTTAGAAGTTAGCATGATTAAGGACGTTACTCCAATCCCACACAATGGATGTAGACCACCAAAACGTAGAAGAGTATAATATAGGAGGTGTAAATAGATGTCAAGATATACAGGACCATCATGTAGATTATGTCGTAGAGAAGGTATGAAATTATATCTTAAAGGTGATAGATGTTATTCTGATAAATGTGCTATAACAAGAAGGAACTATGCACCAGGACAACACGGCCAAGGTAGAAAGAAAGTTACAGAATATGGGCTACAGTTAAGGGAGAAGCAAAAGGTTAGAAGGATTTATGGTATAAATGAATCCCAAATGGTTAAATACTTTAAAATGGCAGATAAGATGAAAGGCATCACTGGTGAAAATCTGTTAAAACTATTAGAATTAAGATTTGATAACGTAGTTTACAGAATGGGCTTTGCTTCATCAAGAGCAGAAGCTAGACAATTAGTTACTCACGGCCATTTCTTATTAAATGGCAAGAAGGCTAATATACCATCAATGCTTCTTTCAGTAGGTGATGTTATCGCTATTAAGGAAAAGAGCAGAAGCAGCGAAAAGATTAAAGATTTAATAGAAAACCATGATGGCAATACAGTACAATGGATAAAGGTTGATTTAGATAAGTATGAAGGTACTATTGTGGCTGAGCCGACAAGAGAAGATATAGACATCCCAATTGAAGAACACTTAATCGTTGAGTTGTATTCTAAATAATAGAGAATAGTAAATTGCCCTCGTCCTTATAAAACCAAATTTAAAAGGAGGGTTCATATTAATGATAGAAATTGAAAAACCGAATATTGAAATTCTAGAATTAAGTGATGACGGGAGTTATGGTAAATTCGTAGTAGAACCTTTGGAGAGAGGGTATGGTACTACATTAGGTAATTCCTTAAGAAGAGTCTTACTTTCTTCACTACCTGGAGCAGCAGTATCATCTGTAAAGATTCAAGGTGTACTTCATGAATTCTCTACTATACCAGGGGTCTATGAAGATGTGCCGGAGATTATCCTTAACTTAAAGGGCATAGCAGCAAAGTCCTATTCAGATGAGCCGGTAACTCTAGTAGTAGATGTTCAAGGGCCAAAGGTCTTAACAGCTGCAGATATTGTAACAGGTGCGGACGTTGAAATAGTAAATAAGGACCATTATATAGCAACTATCAATGAAGATGGTAGGCTTTATATGGAGATTGAGCTGACTAAGGGTAGGGGCTATGTAATGGCTGAAAAGAGTAAAGAGGATAAGCAAGCTATTGGAGTTATACCTGTAGATGCTCTATATACTCCTGTGACGAAAGTTAATTTTGATGTTAGCAATACAAGGGTAGGCCAAATAACCGACTATGATAAATTAGTTCTAGAGGTATGGACTAACGGAACTATGGCTGCCGATGAGGCAACTTCCTTAGGAGCTAAAATAATAATCGAGCATTTGAACCTATTTGTGGGCTTAACAGACCATGTAAGCGATGTTGAAATCATGGTTGAAAAAGAAGAAGATGAGAAGGAAAAAGTTCTTGAAATGACCGTAGAGGAACTAGATCTTTCCGTTAGAAGTTATAACTGCCTAAAGAGAGCAGGTATCAATACTGTTGAGGAATTAATCCAGAGGACCGAAGAGGATATGATGAAGGTTAGAAATCTAGGTAAAAAATCCCTTGAAGAAATTACAGCTAAACTTGCTGAATTAGGATTAAGCCTTAGAAAAGCCGATGAGTAATCAAGCGTGAAGGAGGGATAAATGTGACAGGACTAAGAAAACTTGGCCGTACTTCAGATCATAGGAAAGCCATGCTTAGAAATCAAGTAACATCCTTATTGAGAAATGGTAAAATTGAGACTACTTATGCAAAGGCAAAAGAAGCTCAAAGAATGGCTGATAAAATGATAACCCTTGGTAAAAGGGGAGATTTACACGCTAGAAGACAAGCTTTAGCTTATATTTATGATGAAGAAGTAGTAAAGAAACTATTTGAAGAGATAGCACCTAAGTATGAAGACAGAAACGGTGGATACACAAGGGTATTAAAACTAGGTCCTCGCCGTGGAGACGGTGCTGAACTAGCTATACTAGAACTAGTGTAAATATTGGGGATTAAGTTAAAGCTTAGTCCCTTTTTGGTTTGAAATATACAGTTTTATTTGAACTTATACTTCATCCTTTAATAATCCCAGCATATGTGGTATATTAATATGGTGGTGGAAATAATAGAAAATTGAGGGAAAATAATGAAAGATATAATGATAAAAGTCGACAATGTAGTCTATGAATACAAATCATATATTGAAGATAAAATGGTGGCAGCAGTTAAGAATCTCTCCTTAGAAGTAAGGAAGGGTGAATTCCTAGTAGTCTTAGGTCATAATGGCTCTGGAAAATCTACCCTGGCTAAGATGATGAATGGCTTACTGCTTCCAACATCAGGAGATATTTATGTCTTAGGCATGAATACTAAGGATGAAGATAAGATATGGGACATAAGGCAGAAGGCAGGTATAGTATTTCAAAATCCAGACAATCAAATTGTAGCAACCATAGTGGAGGAAGATGTGGCCTTTGGACCTGAAAACCAAGGGATAGATCCCAAGGAGATAAGAAGAAGAGTAGATGAGGCTCTAGAGATAGTGGAGATGAGCGAATACAAAAAACATGCCCCCCACCTACTTTCTGGAGGCCAAAAACAGAGGGTTGCCATAGCAGGTATACTAGCCATGAAGCCAGACTGTATAATACTTGATGAGCCAACATCCATGTTGGATCCTACAGGTAGAATTGAGGTAATGGAGACGATTAAGAAGCTAAATAAGGAAGAGGGTAAGACCATAATCCTTATAACCCACTATATGGATGAAGCAGTACAAGGGGATAGGGTAGTCGTCATGGAAGAAGGGCAGATTAAGATGGAAGGTACACCTAGGGAGATTTTTAGCCAGGTAGATAAGATAAAGGAACTAGGCTTGGACGTACCCCAGGTAACAGAATTGGCATATGAACTAAAGAAAGAGGGAATGGATATTCCAGAGGACCCATTGAATGTAGAGGAGTTGTTAAATTTACTATGATAATGGAAATTAGAAATTTAAACTTCGTATACAATCCAGGTACTCCCTTTGAATCTAAGGCCTTAGATAATGTAAATTTCACAATTCAGGAAGGTGAATTTATAGGCTTAATAGGTCATACGGGTTCTGGAAAATCTACCCTAGTTCAACATCTTAATGGATTAATTAGGCCAACTTCTGGAGATATTATAATAGATGGGGTGAATATAACAAATAAGGATGTTAAGCTTAAAAGCATCAGACAAAAAGTAGGCTTAGTCTTCCAATATCCAGAATACCAGCTCTTTGAAGAGACCATCTATAAGGACATAGCCTTTGGTCCAAGTAATCTAGGCCTAAGTGAGGAAGAAGTGGATAAGAGGGTAAAGGAAGCTATGGAATTGGTAGGTTTAGACTATGAAAGTCTAAAGGACAGGTCTCCTTTCGAATTAAGTGGCGGCCAAAAGAGAAGGGTGGCCATTGCTGGAGTTTTAGCTATGAAGCCTAAGGTATTGGTTTTAGATGAACCTACTGCAGGCCTAGATCCAAGGGGCAGGGATGAAATCCTAAATGAAATCCAAGCCTTGTATGAAAGGGAAGGCATCACCATAATACTAGTTTCCCATAGTATGGAGGATGTGGCGAAGTTAGTAGATAGGATTTTGGTCATGCATAAGGGTAGGCTGGTAATGGATGGTAAGACTAGGGAGGTTTTTAAAAGGGCCGATGAGTTGGAGAGTATTGGCTTGGGAATACCTCAAATTACTAAATTCATGAAGGCCTATAGAGCCAAGGGTCATGATGTAAGGGAAGATATACTGACAGTAGAAGAGGCCAAGGCTGAAATATTAAGATATCTAAGGAGTAAAGAAAATGATTAAGGATATTACCATTGGACAATATTTTCCCGGGGATACCTTTATTCATAGGCTAGACCCCAGGATAAAGATAATCATCACTGCCCTTTTTATAACATCCCTATTCTTTATTAATAAATTTTATCCCTATTTATTCATCATAGGCTTTATAATCCTGGCGGTAAATATGTCAAAGGTGCCATTCAAATATATCTTAAAGGGATTAAGACCCCTTATGGTCTTAATATTAATTACCTTCTTTATTAACATCTTTATGACTAAGGGAGAAGTCCTATTTGAGTTGGGGCCATTGGCGGTTACAAAGGAAGGACTAAGGCAGGCGGTATTTATGGCCTTACGCTTAATATTCCTGATTACTGGTACTTCCCTCCTAACCCTAACAACCTCTCCCATATCCCTTACAGATGGTATTGAGAAGCTTTTATCACCCTTTAAGAAAGTAGGCTTACCAGCCCACGAATTAGCCATGATGATGACGATTGCCTTAAGGTTTATACCTACTCTATTGGAAGAAACAGATAAAATAATGAAGGCGCAGATGGCTAGGGGTGCTGACTTTGAGTCAGGTAACATAATCAGAAGGGCTAAAAACCTAGTCCCCCTATTAGTACCACTTTTTATCAATGCCTTCAGGAGAGCTGATGAGCTGGCTATAGCAATGGAGGCAAGATGTTATAGGGGTGGCGACAATAGGACTAGGCTTAACGAATTAGTTCTAAGTAGAAGGGATGTTGCTACCCTAATAGTCATGATTATATTTTTTTCATTGGTCATTATGACTAGATTTATTTAGGTGTTAAGATGAGGAATATAAAGTTAACAATCGAGTATGAGGGGATCAACTATTCCGGTTGGCAAGCTCAAGATAATGCCTTAGGTATACAGGAAGTTGTAGAAAAAGCTATAGCAAATCTTACAGGCGAAAGGGTAAATTTAATCGCCTCAGGTAGAACCGATGCAAAAGTTCATGCAAAAGGCCAGGTTGCAAACTTCCTTACCAATAGTAGCATACCTGCAGAGCGGTTTAAGTATGCTCTAAATACCAAGCTACCGGAGGATATAAAGGTACTGGAATCCCAAGAGGTAGATTTGGATTTTCATGCTAGGTTTGATGCCATTAAGAAGCGCTATCGCTATGTAATCTACAATGGTGAAATGCCTAGGCCCTTATATAGAAATTTTAGCTATCATGTAGACCAGCCATTAGATATTTCTAAAATGGAAGAGGCTGCAAAACACCTTATAGGTAGGAAGGATTTTAGGAGCTTTATGGGACCTAGAACTGATGTCTTCACTACCATAAGGGAAATCTATTCTGTAGACATAAGTAAGAAAGATGACTTAATAGAAATAACAATCGAGGGAAATAGTTTCTTAAGGAATATGGTCAGGATAATCGTAGGGACCCTAGTCTATGTGGGATTGGGTAAGATTAAAAGCCAAGATATACCAAAGATCATAGACGGAAGGGATAGGACCTTGGCAGGACCTACAGCACCTCCCCAAGGGCTCTTTTTAGAAAAAGTCTACTACGATTAAAATTCTCTTGACACGCATTATTACTTGTATTAGAATATATAAGAGTGTTTTAAAAAAGGTCCCGGAAACTTTTTTATACCTCGATAACATTTATGTAATTGTTTGGTATAAGGAGGGAAAATGATGAAGAGCTACATGGCAAAAGCCAACGAAGTAGAAAGAAAATGGTATGTAATCGATGCTGAAGGTAAAGTACTAGGTAGACTTGCTTCAGAGATCTCAAAAATATTGACAGGAAAGCACAAGCCAATATATACTCCTCATGTAGATACGGGAGATTATGTGATCGTTATAAATGCTGAGAAGGTTAAATTAACAGGAAAGAAATTAGACCAATTAAATCACTATTATCATACAGGATACCCAGGTGGATTAAAGGAAGTTCCTTATAAGAGATTAATCCAAGAGAAGCCAGAAAAGATCATTGAATTGGCCGTTAAGGGTATGCTACCAAAGAATAGACTTGGCAGAAAGATGATGAAGAAATTAAGAGTATATGCTGGTCCAGAGCATAATCACGAAGCTCAACAACCAGAAGTTTATGAAATATAGGTGGAGAAAGGAGGACTGTAAATGGCTGTTACACAATATTGGGGAACAGGTAGAAGAAAGACTTCCGTTGCTAGAGTTAGATTGATTCCAGGAAATGGTAAGTTTATTGTTAACGACAAGGATATAGATGAATACTTTGATTTTGAAACTTTAAAAACTATTGCTAGAGAACCATTAGTAATAACAGAGCAATTAGATAAATTTGACGTATTAGTTAATGTTCAAGGTGGAGGATTTACTGGTCAAGCTGGTGCTATTAAGCATGGTATTGCAAGGGCTTTGATCAAGGCAGATCCAGAATTAAGACCTATACTTAAGAAAGCTGGCCATTTAACAAGAGATCCTAGAATGAAGGAAAGAAAGAAATACGGACTAAAGAAAGCGAGAAGAGCCCCACAATTCTCAAAGAGATAATATTTGTTTATATACACACGAGTTTGTTTACAATTACAAAGTTTGCTTATGGCAAGCGCCAACCGTCATTGGTTTAAATGCCTTTGGCGGTTTTTTGATGTGTCAAGCCCTTGTACTCATAGTATTTATTTCTATCCTACTGCTAGTTTATTTTAGGCCAAGAACTTTGTGGGATACACTAGGACTAGAAGATATGAAATCCAATGGAGTTACCTATTGTACTTTTTCTGATATTTTTCAAACAAATACTGAAAATTGGTCTGGTACGGTATCTGAATTATTAGCAAAATCCAATGAATTATTTGGCCTCTTGCTTCATGAAGTTTCAATATCTGGGCCAGTTTTTTATATAAACAGCGTGATAAATCCTGATATAGTTAACTTATATCTTTCGTTGCCCAAAGAGGATGGGACTTATCAGAAAAGTACTGTTGAAATTCAGTATATTAAATAACAATCCAAATTAAAAGGAATTGAGATATCCTTTTAATTTGGATTTTTTTCATCCTATTTAACACTAAGTTTAATAAAGTCCTCTATATCCTTCTCAATTAGGCTGAGGGATTGTCTAAAGAAGTCTGGGTCATTTACATCTATACCCACCATGGCTGCCACATCCTTGATATTCTTCTTACCAGTGGCATTTAATAGCCTATCATATTCAGCTACGAAATCCTTACCCCTCTTTAAATATTCTGCGTATATACCCTTGGCAAATAGTAGGCCGAAGGCATAGGGGAAGTTGTAGAAGTTCCTACCGGCTGAATAATAATGTGACTTATTAATCCACATATAGGGATGTAAATATTCATGGTCTAGCCCATCACCATAGGCCTCCTTCTGAGCCTCCAGCATTAGATTTTTAAGTTCATCCACCGATAAGGAATGGTCCCTCCTAATTTCAAATAATCTACTTTCAAATAGATACCTACTATATATATCTACTATAACCTGGCCTGCATCTGATATGGAAGACTCCAGTATGGAAAGCTTCTCCTGGTCAGTGGATTTTTCCAACTGTGCATTTACTACTATTGTTTCACAGAAGATGGAGGCCGTTTCAGCTATAGGCATAGGATATCTGCTGTTTAAGATGGATTCATCCATAAGGGTGGATCCATGGTAGGCATGGCCTAACTCATGGGCAAGGGTTATGACATTGGAGAAGCTGCCTTCAAAATTAGCCATAATTCTACTTTCTCCAATGGGATGTATATTTGAGCAGAAAGCCCCTCCCCTTTTTCCCTTCCTAGGCTCCACATCTAACCAGTTATTGTCGAAGGCAGTTTGGGCAAAATCCGCCAACTTAACACTAAATGTTCTAAAATTATCCACAATAAAGTCCTGGGCTTCCTCATAAGTAAATTTAATATCCACATCACCTACTGGAGCAAAGAGGTCGTAGAAGGGTAAACCTTCTCTGTGGCCTAGGATCCTAGCTTTTTGCCTATAGTATTTGTGAAATACTGGTAAGTATTCTTTGATGGCTGTAAACATGGCATCTAGGGCTTTTTTATCCATACGGGACTGAATTAGAACCTCTTCCAAGGGACTATACCCCCTTAGTTCTGTAACAGTGAGAACCTCACCCTTTATGCCGTTTAAGGCTGCAGCAGAAGAATCCTCAATCTTCTCATAGGACTTTAATTCTGCCTCGTAGGCTGCCTTCCTTACACCTTGGTCTTTATGGTAAGCCATATTCCTTACTACTGGTAAGGGAAGTGATTTTTTCTCCCCATCTATTTCCACATCCACCAATAGATTAGATACAAGCTTATTTTGCAAGTTGGCCCAGGCTCTAGAGCCTGTATTTCTCAACTTAGCTATTAAGACCTCTTCCTCCTCGCTTAGCATATATTTGCTATTCTTTTTTATCTCCTTTAAATAGAATTCATGTTCATATAAAAGTTTTGAAGTAGGAATAAGTTCATTTAAATCATCTAGCCTCTTGATAAATTTCTGTAAGGCAACTTGAGGCTTAGTTAATTTTGAACCTAAAACCGATAACTGATCTAGATACTTTAGAGCCTCTTCATCATTTGCATCTACACTGGAAGTTAGGCTAGCAAAGGTAATTAGTTTAGTTAGGAGGCTTGTAATATCCTGGCTATATTTAATATATTCCTCCAGCCTTATTCTAGCATCTTCAGGTATATTTAGCTTTTCATCACACCAACTATTAAATTCATCAATAGCTTTTTTAAGCTTAGTTAGATCTCCTTGAAATTCTTCTGAATCAAAACTAGGATATAATTCAGTTAAACTCCAACGCATAAGAACACACCTTTCCCTAATATTTCGACTAACTAATATTATAACACATTAATAGGATAATATAAGCATTTATTGCTAGTTATAAAATACCCTAGCAATAAAACTATTTAGCTGGTCCTTTATAGGATTCCTGTGAATATTAGGTGAATTTCCTTGGAATATAAGGGGTATTCCAGCAATATATTCTTATAGAGGTGGTTCGATGAAGGTCTACTTTATAAGAAAGAAATACCTGTATATTTCCATGCTGGTTATTATCTTCCTGATAGCAACACTTATTGCAATACATCATAGGATTAAGACAAAAGAGGTCTTTTACCTTCCCATAACTAACAGGATCATAGGTATAGATCCTGGCCATGGAGGGGTAGATCCTGGGGCAGTAAGTAAAAATGGGGTACTGGAAGATAATATCAACTTGGCTATAGGGCTAAAGTTAAAAAGGCTGATAGAACAAAGTGGTGGAATCGCTATTATGACCAGGGAAGAGGATGTAGGACTTTATACTGAAAAGTCAAAAAGCCTAAGGGAGAAGAAGACAGAGGATTTACTCAACAGGAAAAAATTAATAGAGGAAGCAGGATGTGAGGTCTTCGTAAGCATACATATGAACAGTTTCACAAATTCCAAGTATTCAGGGGCACAGACCTTTTACTATGATGGAAATCCTGAAAATGAGAGGCTAGCTACCATCATACAAGATGAGTTAAGGGCAGTCTTAGATAAGGATAATAGGAGGGTAGCAGCTAAGCGGGACGATGTTTATTTAATTAAGGAGTTGGAGATTCCTTCCGTACTGGTAGAAGCTGGATTTTTATCTAACCCAGAGGAGGAGAGGTTATTACAGACGGAGGAATATCAAGAAAAGATTGCCTGGGCCATCTATGTAGGCATAATGAAATACCTAAACGATATTTGAAGGGCAGTGGATAAGTATGTGAATTTATCCACTGCAGCCTGTGGATAACGTTGATAAGGTGGATAGTTTGCACAAGATCAGCTGGAAAGCACTCTATGAGCTTCTTTCAGATGCTCTATTATGTCGAGATTTTGTGGACAAACTTGTTCACATGCTCCACATTCTACACACTGGGTGCTATCTTTTGCCTCTTCTTGGATATTTTTGTAAGCTGATTTGGCCCTATCCTCTATACCGTAAACGAAGAAGTGGTTGTAGTGGGTAAAGATAGTAGGTATATTAACATTAGATGGGCAGGGTATACAGTATTCACATCCAGTACAGCCTACCTTTATTCGTTGATTATATAAGTCCCCAACCTCATCATATAACCTTAGCTCTTCTTCAGTTAGTGAATTTGGCTTGCTATTGGAAGCCGTAGCTATATTTTCCTTAACTTCAGCTAGATTTCTCATACCGCTGAGAACCACTGAAACCTCTTGGAAATTAAATACCCACCTTAATGCCCATTCAGCAGGGCTTCTCTTCACTGGGCTCCTATTCCAAATTTCCAATATATCTTCGGGAGCATTTGCCAATCTTCCACCTTTTATTGGTTCCATTATTACCAGGGAAATATCTTTTTCAGCAGCATATTTCAAACCATCGATTCCTGCCTGATAATGTTTATCCATGTAATTAAGTTGGATTTGACAAAAATCCCAACTATATGAATCTACAACTTCTTTAAAAATGGGAAATTCATCATGGAAGGAAAAGCCAGCATAGTTTATTTTGCCCTTTTCCTTAGCCTCATCTAAGAATCTAAAGACATCTAACTTGGCTATTCTTTCCCATATATCCTTATTTACATTATGCAATAGATAGAAGTCTATATAGTCTGTTTGCAGCCGATCCAGTTGTTCATCTAATAATCTTTCAAAATCCTCATAGGATTTAACTAGCCAGATGGGAAGTTTAGTAGCTATATATACCCTATCCCTATAGGGTTTTAGTACTTTGCCTAGGAAGGTTTCTGAATTGCCTTGTAGGTAATTATAGGCGGTGTCGAAATAGTTGACACCCTTTTCTATGGCGTAGTTAATAATCTCAGTGGCCTTATCCTCATCAATCTTGCCAGATTTATCGTCTAAAACCGGCAACCTCATACAACCAAAACCTAATAAGGAGACATCTAACTTGTCTTTGGTAAATTTACGATATTGCATAAAATAACATCCCCCTTCATAAATTAATCAAGTCAGTACCCTTTCTTATGTGGAGTTTAGGCCTAATATATTCGGGTACAATAATTATAACGAGCCCAAATATCAGTTAAAGAATAGCTAACATATTCCATTATATCATATTAAATATATCATATTTTGAGGGAGTGGTTAAATGGAAGGTAAAAAGACAGCGCTTTATGAGGAGCACCTTTCCTTAAAAGGAAAGATGGTCAACTATGCAGGCTGGTTGCTACCAGTTCAATATGAGGGTCTAATTCCTGAGCATAATGCCGTTAGAGAGACTGCAGGAATTTTTGACGTCTCCCATATGGGTACCATCCTAGTTAAGGGTAAGGATGCAAGACCTTACTTAGACTATATTATGACAAACGATATTAGTAATCAAAGACAAAATCAAGTTCTATACACCTTCATGTGCAATCCTGATGGTGGAGTAGTAGATGACTTACTAGTCTATAAATATAATGATGAGAAGTTCTTATTAGTTGTGAATGCAGCCAATCTGGAGAAGGATTATAGGTGGCTTGAGGACCATAGGGCCAATTACCAGGTCTACTTGGAAGATAAGTCACCAGAAACTAGCATATTGGCCCTGCAAGGACCTAAGGCTGAGGAGATCCTTCAAAAACTAATAGACATAGATCTTAAGGAGCTGAAATTCTTCAACTTTAGAGATGGGGTTAAGATAGATAAAATAGAGGCCATGGTCTCAAGGACAGGATATACAGGGGAAGATGGCTTTGAAATCTTCACAAATAATGAGGATGTGGTTAAGCTTTGGAGAAAGCTGTTGGAGGTGGGCAGCCATTATGGTCTTAAACCTGCTGGCCTAGGAAGCAGGGACACCTTAAGATTTGAAGCCGCCCTACCCCTATATGGTAATGAGCTATCTGAAGATATTAGTCCATTGGAGGCAGGATTGAAATTTTTCGTAAAACTTAAAAAGGAAAGCAACTTTATAGGTAAGGATAGGCTAATTGACCAGTGGGAAAAGGGCTTAGATAGGGTTCTAGTAGGCTTTGAGCTTTTAGAAAGGGGTATACCTAGGGAGGGCTATGAAGTCTACAAGGAGGATAAAAAAATAGGCCATGTAACTACTGGTTATATGAGCCCTACCCTAAATAAGAGTATTGGAAATGCCTTAATTCAAGCAGACCAAGCTGAATTAGGTGAGGAGATTCAGGTTAAAATTAGGAATAGGATGGTTAAGGCTAAGATAATTGACAAAAACTTCTTGAAAAATAGATAGAATATCACTATTATATTGATACAAAGATGTCTAAGGATTTCAAAATTTCAAAATATATAGGAGGTATAAAGATGAGCGTGTTAAAGGATCTATATTATACTAAGGACCATGAGTGGTTAAGGGTAGAGGGTGATGAGGCTTATATAGGAATTACCGATTTTGCTCAAGAGCAGTTGGGAGATATAGTATATGTAGAATTACCAGAAGTAGATGATGAATTTGATAAAGATGAAGCCTTCTCTGCAGTAGAGTCTGTTAAGGCGGCATCTGACATCTATATGCCGGTGGATGGGGTAATATTGGAAGTCAATGAAGAATTAGTAGATGCTCCAGAGTTATTAAATACAGACCCTTATGAAAACTGGATAGTAAAGATAGAGATTAGGGACAAATCCCAATTAGATGAATTGCTGACAAGTGCAGAGTATGAAGATTATTTAGCTGAGGAGGTATAGAATGTATCCTTATATCAGTATTACCCCTGAAGATGAGCAGGAGATGCTGAAAGCCATTGGGCTTGCTTCCGTAGATGAGCTTTTTGAGGATATTCCAGAAGAAGTTAGGTTAAATAGGGATCTAGATTTGGAAGAATCCAAATCCGAGCTGGAAGTGAGGGCCTACTTAAGGGAACTAGCCAATAAGAACTGCTCCCTGGACCAGATGACCTGCTTCCTGGGCTCCGGCGCCTATGACCACTATATACCATCGGTAGTCAACCATATCATCTCAAGGAGCGAATTCTACACATCCTATACCCCCTATCAGCCAGAAATTAGCCAGGGGACACTACAATATATCTTTGAATACCAAACTTTAATTTGCAATTTAACTGGCATGGAGGTATCAAACGCCTCCCTATATGACGGTGGGACGGCCATAGCCGAAGCAGCATTAATGGCAGCTGCCGTGGCTAGGAAGAAGGATGTAATCATATCTAAGAGTGTGAGGCCAGAGGCCAGGAGAATATTAAAGACCTATGCCCATATACAGGATTTAAATATAATTGAAGTGGATATAGCTGAGGGGGTTACGGATTTAGAAAAGCTAAAATCCCTAGTAAATGATGATACGGCAGCGGTAATCATCCAAAGCCCTAACTTCTTCGGCCTAATAGAGGACTTGGAAGAGGCGGCAAAGATTGCCCATAAGGGCAGGAGGACCTCCTTTATCGCTTCAGTAGATCCAATCTCCCTAGGTATACTAAAGAGGCCTGGAGAATTGGGAGCGGACATAGTGGTAGGAGAAGGCCAGGGAATGGGTATACCACTTTCCTTTGGAGGGCCATATCTAGGCTTTATGGCAGCTAATAAGGACTATATGAGGAAGTTGCCTGGAAGGATAGTAGGACAGACTGAAGATATGGAGGGTAAGAGGTCCTTCGTCTTAACCCTAACTGCCAGGGAGCAGCACATAAGGAGGGAAAAGGCCACATCCAACATCTGCTCTAACCAAGGCCTAAATACCCTAGCAGCTACCGTATATTTAGTAACCCTAGGAAAGGAAGGCTTAAGGGAGGTAGCATTACAAAGCACTAAGAAGGCCCATTATGCCATGAAGAAGTTAACGGAGTCAGGAAAATATAAGCCCTTATTTAACAAGCCCTTCTTCAAGGAATTTGCACTTACATCCGATATAGAGCCGGAAGTGATAAACAAGAAACTAAGGGATGAAAATATCATAGGTGGTTATGACCTAGGCCAAGATTACCCTCAATATAAGAATGCTATCCTTTATGCCGTAACTGAAAAGAGGACCAAGGCTGAAATAGATCGATTGAGTAGTATATTGGAGGGGATATAATGGCTTACGATAAATTAATATTTGAACTATCGAAAGAAGGTAAGAAGGCCTATAGGTTACCACCATTGGATGTGGATGATATAGATGTTGAGGAGCTTATTCCTGAAGAATATTTAAATAAGGAGGAGCTGGACCTACCAGAGGTTAGTGAAGTAGATGTAATCAGGCACTACACCAATCTATCCAACAAAAACTATGGGGTAGATACGGGCTTTTACCCCTTAGGATCCTGTACTATGAAATATAACCCTAAGATAAATGAGGATATGTCTAGGCTAGAGGGTTTTGTTAACCTGCACCCCCTACAGGGGGAAGATTGCATCCAGGGTTCCCTTCAATTGATGTATGAGTTGGAGAAGGCCCTATGCGAAATAGCAGGGATGGATAGGATGACCCTGCAGCCTGCAGCAGGTGCCCATGGGGAGTTAACAGGCCTTATGATCATTAAAGCCTATCATGAAAAGCGGGGAGATAGTAAGCGAAATAAGATCATTGTCCCCGATTCAGCCCATGGAACTAACCCAGCTACAGCAGCTATGGCAGGCTATAAGCCTATAGAGGTAAAGTCTACGGATAAGGGTATAGTGGACGTGGAATCATTGAAGGAAGTAATAGGGGATGGGGAAGATATAGCAGGCCTGATGCTTACTAACCCCAATACCCTGGGACTCTTTGAAAAGGATATAGTGGAAATAGCTAGGCTTATTCACGATGCAGGAGGACTCCTCTATTATGACGGAGCCAATGCCAATGCCATCCTAGGCCGTGCAAGGCCGGGGGATATGGGATTTGATGTGGTCCACTTCAACATCCACAAGACCTTTTCAACCCCCCACGGTGGTGGTGGACCTGGTGCTGGCCCAGTAGGAGTGAAGGAGCACCTGGTGGAATTCTTACCCACTCCCATGGTGGAGAAGGATGGAGATAGGTATTATCTAGACTACGACTATCCAAATACCATAGGTAAGGTAAAGGATTTCTACGGCCACTTTAGCATCCTAGTTAGGGCCTATTCCTACATCCTAACCATGGGAAGGGATGGACTGAAGAAGGTAGCAGAAACCGCTGTATTAAATGCAAATTATCTCTTAAGCCAACTAAAAGATGACTACTATCTGCCGATAGATACCTTATATAAGCATGAATTTGTATTAGGTGGCCTTAAAGGGGATAATCTAGAGGCTACAACCCTAGATGTAGCTAAGAGGCTGTTAGATTATGGCTTCCATCCACCCACTGTATACTTCCCATTGATAATAAGAGAAGCGTTGATGATCGAGCCTACTGAAACGGAAAGTAAACAAACCCTAGATGAATTTGCTAAGGCTATGAAAGAAATTGCAGAGGAAGCCAGGACTAATGTTAAGCTATTGAAGGAAGCACCACACAATACCATAGTTAGAAGGCCTGATGAGGTAAAGGCGGCAAGAAATCCTGTGCTGAAGTACGAAGGGTAGGTGTAATACTTGACCAAGAGGATTGCAATTATAGGGGCAGGTCCTGGTGGCTATGTGGCAGCCATCAGGGCTGCCCAATTAGAGGCTGAAGTTTATCTAATTGAAAATAGGGAAATAGGTGGAACATGCTTAAATAGAGGCTGTATACCCACTAAGACCTATTTTAAGAATGCACAGATTATGAATACCCTAAAAAGGGCTCAGGAATTTGGCATCCAATTAGAGGGCTATAAGTTAGATGCCAAGGCCCTATTAGAGAGGAAAAATAGGGTAGTTAGGGACTTAGTATCCGGAATCGAAAGGTTAATCTCATCTTATAAAAATATTGAATTTGTAGCCGGAAGGGCCTCCTTAAAGGATAAAAATACCGTCTATGTAGAGCTTAATGAAGGAGGCAGTAGGGAAATAGAGGTGGGTAACATCATCATAGCCACTGGGTCAAAGGCTCAGATGACTGAAACTAAGGGGGTTGACTTGGAGGGGGTCTTGACATCGGATGATATACTAGAATTAGATGAAATTCCTAAGACCCTAATAGTGGTTGGGGGTGGTGTTATTGGGCTGGAGTTCGCAAGCATCTATCAGGAGTTGGGCTCCCAGGTAATCCTCCTTGCTTCTAGGATACTTAAAGATGCCGATAAGGAGATCTCCAGAAGGCTTATCCCCCTACTTAAAAAGCAGGGTATAGAAGTCTATGTGGATATTAGGNCCCAGAAAATTAGCAGGGAAGACGGTAAGCTTAAGGTTAGGGCTAGGTATAAGAATAAGGATGAGGAAGTAGAGGTNTATGGAGACAAGGTTCTAATAGCCTCAGGCCGGGCCCCTGTGGTGGAAGGCCTTAATTTAGATGGAGTAGGTATCCAATATGATAGAAGGGGAATCCAGGTAGATGAAGATTTCCAAACTACAGTAGAAGGTATATATGCCATCGGTGATGTGAACAATACGGGCATCCAACTGGCCCATGTGGCTTCTAGCCAGGGCATCTATGTGGTAGAAAAGATCATGGGCTTAGAGCCGGATATAGAATTTGAATTCTATCCAGCTTGTGTATTTACTATGACGGAAGTTGCTCAGGTGGGTTATACGGAGGAAGAGCTAAAGGAAAAGGGCATAGCCTATAAGGTAAGCAAGTTCATGTTCGGTGCCAATAGTAAGTCCCTGTCGGCTGGAGATACAGATGGCTTCATAAAGGTCTTAGCCTCCAAGGAGGACAATAGGGTCCTAGGAGTCCACATACTAGGCCCCCACGCCAATGACCTAATCCAGGAGGGGACCCTGGCACTGGCCAATAAACTGGATGCCAGCAGCATAACTAAGGCCATTCATGCCCACCCAACCCTATCTGAATCTTTCTTTGAAGCAACTTTAGGTTTAGATGAAAAGGCCATTCATATGGCACCAAAGAGGAAGAGGACAAGAAGGTAAAGCCCTCTTGTCCCCAAATAATGACATAAGAGGTAGATTATGAAGAGACAGATTTTGATTATTATCTTATTAGCAATCTTTATAACTTTAGGTTTAATGGTCAGGGGCTCCTCAGATGGAATCCTATTTGACCATGCAATTTTAGAAAGTATACATAATAATATAGATCCAACATTAGTGGATATAATGAAATTTATATCCTTTCTAGGATCCTATAAGTTTCTAGTGCCAGCAGTTGGATTTGCAGTTATAATTTCCATTATTAATAGGAGGTACTTTGTAGCCAAATTTTTAATATTAAACTCCCTGGGAAGCTTTGTCTTTAATCATCTATTAAAGTTGGTCTTTCAAAGGACAAGGCCTCTTGATTACTTCCTGGTGGAACAGGGAGGCCTAAGCTTTCCAAGTGGCCATTCCATGGTTAGTATGAGCCTGTGTTTGGCCATAGCCTATTTACTTACAAGGGAAGAAAGAAGTAAGAGAAAGAGGATAAGTGCATATACTCTAGCAGTTTTTTTTGCCTTAGTGATGGGCTTAAGCAGGATCTATCTAGGGGTCCACTGGCCCACCGATATCCTAGGCGGCTTTATAATGGGTTATATCTTTTATAACTTAAGTAAGCTCTTTCTTAGCTATGGACTTAGCCTTCTTTAGAAGGTATCTAATAACAATATAAGCTTAAGATATTTTCACAAATTATCATATCATCCATATAAAACTCCTTTAGTATAATGAGCAAATTATACTAAGGGAGTTTTTCTTTATAATTTGTATTTATTTCTTTAGAATAGCCATGGAGATTAAGGATGAAAATGATTTAACCATATAGGAGGAGAAGAATTGATTATCGTAAATTTAGATGTAATTATGGCAAAACGGAAAATAAGCCTCACTGAACTGTCCGATATGGTTGGAATTACAATCTCTAATAGGGATACCATCTGACAGTATCCCTATTTTTATGCATTTAATTATTAATCATAATATTCCTTAGTTTCAGTAGGCAGGCCTCTTTTCTGTAGCCTATATTCCACAATATCCTTGATGATGGAGTAGAGGAATACGAATAGTGGAACCCCTATGACCATTCCTACGAATCCTAGGAGTTTTCCAGCCACCAGTAGTGAGAACAGTATCCAAAAGGCAGATATACCTAAGGAATCTCCTAAAATCTTTGGCCCTATTAGGTTACCGTCAATCTGCTGGATGATAAATATGATTACTAAAAACCATAGGGCTTTTATAGGTGATACGAATAGGATTATAAAGAAGGAGGGTACAGCACCTATAAAGGGCCCAAAGAATGGAATTACATTAGTAACTCCTATTATGAAGGATACTAAAATGGTATAGGGCATCTTAAATAGGGTAAGGACTATGAAGGTTAGTATACCTATAATAGTAGAGTCCAGTATTTTTCCACTTAAAAACCTACCAAAGATATGATCTGCCCTCCTGGTAAGTTCGAAGATCTTTTCCCTAGTAGTTGTTGAGAAGGAGGCTGTAACTATCTTCCTACTTAAAGCTTTAAACCTTTCCTTCTCTATTAAGATGTAGATGGATACGATTATGCCTAAAACTATATTCCAAATACTGGAAAGGATTGTTTTAGCTAGATTACCTAACTTAGGTATTAGGCCTGTTGCAAAGTCGATTACATAGTTTACCAGTTCGTTCCACTTATCCAGTATGATGCCATAGTATTCTGGAGATATGTTTAGGTCATTTGCAAATTGGACTAGCTTCCTGCTTATCTCTGTTACATAGGTAGGAATATCGTTTACTAATCCTACAATGGAGGATACCAGCTGTGGCAGAACGAATTTCATAAAGAGGTAGAATATAAAGGCTACAAAGGTATAGGTCAATAGTATCCCTAGCCAGCGTATGTATTTCTTTTTACCATCTTTGATGAACTTTTTTAATAAATTATCTTCAATAAATTCCAATATGAAGTNGAATAAGTAGGCCATAACAGCCCCGATTATAATGGGATAAATAGTACTTATGTACTTGCCTACTTGAATCTTAAACTCTCTTACTTCAGAGGCTATTAAGTAAAATATTATGCTGATGAAGATAACTATTAGGGAATAGATGGCTATGGTGTTATATTTTTCGTTCCACTTTATCTTCATGTTCACACTCCTTGCTATCTTTAAGTATCATATATTATATCAGAAAATATCCTAATAGGATATTTATTTCACCAATAAATTCCCTCCTGCATATTTTAAAGTACGATGACTATTTAGGAGGGATTTTATGGATGTTGTGTTGAATTCACTACACTTTATCTTCCTGATTTTTACACTCTTGATACTGGTAGTGATGATAAGAAAAAGGGATACGGCACTAGTATGTATAGTAGGTATATTCCTATTGGGACTAGTGGCTACCAAATCCTTATCGGCAGGAGTTATGGCAGTTTTTAATAGTTTCATCTATGCTATTAAGGAATTGATGGGTACCATCTTGATTATTTCGGTTATAGTGGCCATGAGCAATATACTGATGAGGACGGGTATAAATGAAATTATGGTTTCCCCCTTTACTAAGTTGATAAAAAGTCCCACCCTGGCCTACTGGGTAATCGGGATTGTGATGATGGTTATATCCTTCTTCTTCTGGCCATCACCGGCAGTGGCCTTAATAGGAGCCGTCTTATTACCAGTAGGGGTAAAGGTGGGCTTACCAGCCTTGGCTGTAGCCATGACTATGAACCTCTTTGGCCATGGTATAGCCCTATCGGGAGACTTTATAATCCAGGGGGCACCAAAGTTAACAGCTGATGCAGCTGGAATCCCAGTAGGTGAAGTAGTATCAGCTAGTATCCCATTAGTTGTAGTAATGGGCTTAGTAACTACAGTATTAGCCTTTATATTCTTAAAAAGGGATTTAAAGAGTGGCAAATTAAAGGTAGAAAGTGAAGTGGAATTAAAGGGTAAGAAAGAAGAGACGGATTTAAAGGATGTATTAAGTTTAAGGACCAAGAATTTACTAGCTATCTTTATCCCCCTACTATTTGCAATAGATCTGATCATCATGGTAGTTGCTAATCTACAGGGCGGGGATGCAACGGCCTTAATCGGTGGAACGGCTATGTTTATCTTAATTGTGGTGTCCATCCTAACCCACAAGGGGGAGGCACTGGAGGAGATTACCAGTTATTTAGTTAAAGGCTTTAAATTCGGCTTTGAAGTATTTGGACCTGTTATATCAGTGGCAGCTTTCTTCTATTTAGGAGATGAAGGCTTCTTACATGTTATAGGTGAATATTTACCTGCAACTTCCCAGGGATTAGTAAATGACCTAGGATTAGCCCTAGCTAATGCTGTACCATTAAATGAGGCCATTGGAGCCATAACTCTGACTACTGTTGGTTCCATTACTGGCCTAGATGGGTCAGGTTTTTCTGGCATTTCCTTAGCTGGTTCAGTAGGACGCCTATTTGGTACTGCATTGGGTAAGGGAACTGCAACCCTAACTGCCCTTGGTCAGATATCAGGCATATGGGTTGGTGGAGGAACTCTCATTCCTTGGGCTGTAATTCCAGCAGCGGCTATCTGTGGTGTAGATCCATTTGAATTGACTCGGAGGAATTTCAAACCGGTGGTCATAGGATTGATTATAACTACAATAGCTGCCATGTTCTTAATTTAATCATATAAAGAGGCAGCTTTGTCTGCCTCTTTTTGTTGCTTTTTTTAATCTTTAGATATAAAGGCTTTGATATAACACAGAATATTTTTTTGTCTCTTTAATTATTACTATCCAATATCATTTTACTTGTCTCTTCAATAAATTGATTTTTATATAAGTGATAATAATGGCCTTTCTTCTTTATTAACTCCCTACCACCAAAGTTGATGGCTAGGGCTGTGCCTATGCTGCCTAATAAGATTACTAGGGGCAGATAAATTGACGATAATGGAAACTAGGGCCAGTTTCCAACTTAGGGCCAACATGGCTATAACCACCCCTGTAATCATGGCTAATCCCCAGGAAAAATCCACTAAAACCCTTTAGGATTTGAAAATTTTATATTCTCCCCAATGGTCCAATTGCTGTAAAAAAAGATAGGCTTTACTTGTGTTTTACAAAATATTAAAATAATTCTAATAAGACCGATAATAATAGTAGTATTTAAAGTATGGCCATGAGGAGGGAGAATATGGGGAAGTCGAATCAGAAGGGTGATAGCCATAAAAAAACTTATTTTAAACCTAAAGGCCTTTTTAAAAATAAGGGCAAGAGCATTAGGACTAAATTAATTTGGTATTTTTCCATTTTAATATTTTTATCATCAATGGTTATAGGCTTAGTTTCCTTACAAAGGGCCAGCTATTCACTAATAGCCGAAGCAGAAAAGTCATTAGAGACCATCTCCTATGAAGCTTCAAAGACTATTTCAGCAAGGTTGGAAATTCAAAGGGGAATCTTAGAAATGATTTCAAAACGGGATGAGATAAAGACTATGGATTGGGAAGTTCAACGACCGCTGCTGGTAGAGCAACTAGAGCAGACAGACTTTAAAGATCTTGGAATTATCGATAGAGGAGGTAATATAATCTATGCCAGCGGAATCACTGGTAAATTAGAAAATAATAATCCTCTTTGGCAAGCCCTTAATGGACAAACTAATGTTATTGATTTTAGCGTAAGGGAATCTACAAATGAGTTAGTATTAATCTTTGGAAGCCCTATAATATCACAGGGGGAGGTGGTTGGAGCTATATTAGCCCAAAGGAATGGGAGCAACCTGAGCCATTTATGTAACGATATTAAATATGGGGAAACTGGTTATGGCTACATAATCGATGAAAAGGGGACCGTAATTGCCCATCCTGATTTAGGCAAGGTATTGGAGAAATTTAACCCCCTTAAGCTTGTTGAAAGGGAGAGGAGCCAAAGCTCTATGGCAAAACTTTTTGAAAAAATCCTGCTGGAAGGGTCTGGAGTTAGCCACTATTCAGCCCAAGATGACGAGTGTTATGTGGGCTTTTCACCTATAGAAAATACACCCTGGACCATAGTTATCACTGCAAATAGAAGTGAAGTATTAAGTAGGCTATCTAGCCTACAATATGTGATTGGGCTGGTAATGATAGTTGTTTTAATTATAAGTATTACCATCGTCTACTCTGTAGGCTCATCCATAACTAAACCTATTATCAAGGCAGTTGATCATGCTAAAATAATTGCAAATCTTGATATAAGGCATGATATGGAAGAGTTTCATCTGAAAAAAACCGATGAAACAGGACAGCTGGCTAGGGCGTTACAAAGCATAACACTAAGTCTACGTGGAATAATTGGACAAATAAATCAATCCTCCCATGAATTGGCTGGAGCATCCCAGGAGCTCTATGCAACTTCCAACCAGTCGGCTAGGGCTGCTGAGGAAGTAACTAGAACCGTGGAAGAAATTGCCCTGGGAGCATCAGACCAGGCTCAGAGTACTGAAGATGGTGCTGAAAAAGCAAATCTTTTGGGTAAATTAATCGAAAAGAATAGACAACTAACTAAGGAACTGACTGCTGCATCTAAAAATGTCACAAGTGTTGTAAATGATGGCTTAAAGGAGATAGAAAAATTATTTAATACCACTGAGGAAACTAATGAGGCTGCAAAGAGGATAAATGAAGTAATTTTAGCTACCCATAATAGTTCTATAAAAATTGGACAAGCTAGTAATGTGATTGCATCTATAGCTGAGCAGACCAATTTATTGGCCCTTAATGCAGCAATAGAAGCAGCTAGGGCAGGAGAAGCTGGAAGGGGTTTTGCTGTGGTGGCAGATGAAATAAGAAAGCTGGCAGAACAATCAGCAGCATCTACAAATTCCATCAACCAGATCCTTATAGAACTGCAAATAAACGCTGAAGATGCAGTTGAAACCATGGAGAGGATAGCTATGGCAGTAAAGGAGCAGGCTGTAGGGGTTAGCTCTATTAAAGACAGGTATTTATTAATCGATAAAGCTATGGAGGGTGAAATTAATACTACAGTAGAGTTATACAATGTTGGGAAAGAGATGGAGGCTATGAAGGAGGAAATATTAGATCTTATGCATAGCTTAACTTCCATAGCTGAGGAAAACTCAGTTTCTACAGAGGAAGCCTTAGCTTCCATGGAAGAGCAACTAGCATCTATGGAACAGATTGCTGAATCTAGCGAAAAATTAGCTAGGCTAGCACAAAATCTACAAGAGATTATCCATGAATTTGTTGTTTAGTGACAAGTTATAATAATTATTAAAGTTTATTAATTAAAGATTATTAAGTACTATTAATTAAAGACTAAATATAATATCATGAAAAATTTAATAAAGTCAAGTCCAAAATAGTGTGTAAATTACCTCGGTAGTAAAATATTTTGGAATTCTTTAAAACGATATTTTTTGCACCTTGAAAAACGTAAGCGTTT
>JGI24714J26587_10000025_pt1 | contig 76118 bp, 37 predicted proteins | sample BioPla4DNA2_FD_26587 | JGI IMG/M metagenome (IMG submission 26587)
CCCGGACATGGTGGCAGCGACTCTTCGGAGGTGTCCGCAATCAGTTTCGGACGGGGATTGTCGGCGGCGGCTTGAAGTGGCAGGACATCAGCTACAAGCCGAAGGATTTAGCGCTGGAGGCGCTACGCGAAGAGGATCGTCGAGCAATCTCTGCCGTCTTCGGTGTTCCGCCGGCGATGGCCGGAGCTTGGGAGGCGGCTAACTACGCGACGGCACGGGAGCAAAAGCGGTCCTTCTACGAAGACGAGATCGTCCCACAAATGGAGCACTACGCCGACGTATTAAACGCCAGCTTACTGCCGAAGTTCCCGGACCTAGTCGCACGTCGTGCGCGCTTCACGTGGGCCTACGAAGATGTCCCGGCGCTTCAGGAACAGGTCGGAGAGAAGGTGAACCGTATTGTCCACCTTTTCCGGGCCGGGATTATTACGCTTGAAGAGGCGCGGGAGGCCGCCGGCTACGGTCCGCCCCCCGAACCGGAGCTCGAAGAAGAGGACGAAGCGGAGCTCGAAGAAGGGGAAAACGACGAAGCGGAAGAATCGGACGCGGCCGCCGAGAGCCAACCGGTATCTCAATTGAAGGCGCTGTGGGCAGATGAGCTGGACAAGTGGCAACGGTTCGCGCTAAAGCGAGTCGGGAAGCCGGGGCGTCCCTTCGTCCCTGAGCTTCTGCCAAAGCCCCTCTTCGATGAGATACAGACGCGACTCGAAGGGGCCGACAGCGAGGCGGCAGTTAAAGCCGTCTTCGATCCAGTCTTCGCTTGGCTGAAGGCCGGCGGCCCGGAACCGTTCAAGCCGCGGATCGACCCGACTCCGGAGCGCGAAGAACCGCTTCCGGACATCACTCCCGAAGACATCGAGGCGGCGATCAACGAATGGAAGCGGGAGATGCGGGGCCATTCTCGTTGGTACGGGGCACTCCTGCCGGATGAGGGCGGTCCGGACGAGAAGGAAGAGCCGACCGATGAGCGTTCCTGATCTTACTCCACAACCCGACCCGACGGGCGGGATCTTACAGGGCGCGGTTACGTGGTTCTACGATCCCGACGAAGGCCAGCACTACATGGGCGGTAACGGGCCGCTCCAGAAGGTCCACCCGAAGACGATTCAACGGCGCGGACTAGCGGCTTATCTTGACGAACAGCAGAGGCGGATCGCTAGGCTGACAAAGAATCTCTTCGAGGGTTCTATTTCGCTCGAAGAATGGCGCTATGAGATGAAGCTAGCTGTGAAGCACAGCTTCATCAATGCGGCGCTTCTGGGCGCGGGCGGGAAGGAGCACATGGGCGCTTCCGAGTGGGGCGCGATCGGCGCGATGCTGAAGAAGCAGTACAAATTCATTGACGGCTTCTCCAGTTCCCTCGAGCGCGGAGACTATCAGGCGACACCTGCGGGCCTTGCCAAAGCTACAGTGCGGGCGCTGATGTACCCGAAGGCGGCAAATACGGCCTTCTGGTATGTGGTGAATTCGAAGAAGAAGAAGACGGCAGGCTACACCCACAAGCGGAAGGTGCTGGCCCCGTTTGGCGATCACTGTCCGGACTGCATCGCAGAAGCGGCGCTTGGATGGGTAGACATCGACAGTCCCAAAGTTTCCGAACCGGGAGCGGGGCAAACGGTGTGTCTTACAAACTGTAACTGCTCGATGGACTACACCAAGAACCCGGAGTACATGCAGCTACCGTGGCCGGAATTCGAGCAGAAGATGCAAGAGGCCGCGGAAGCGGACAAGAAGTCGCTGGGACTCCCGAAGCCGGAAGAGTTTATTCGAATCTACCCGAAGAGCTACTATGAGCTGTCGGCCGAAGAGTGGCGGAAGTTCGAACAGGCCGAAGAACAGCTGAAGCGGGCGGCGGATGACTGGTGGCGCGGTTTATCGGCGGCGGAGCGTAAAGCAGTCTACAGCTATACGACTAACGCCGGGTTCGATATGAACCGGATCCTACGCGGCGAAAGCGTAAGCGTTTGGGATTACGATCAGCTTTCCCGTAATATTGATCTGGCCATAGACGCGCTGGATCGGTCGGCGGCCCCGTTCGACTTCAAGGTATGGCGCGGCGTAGGTTCTGGCCGGGGGTTCTTCGGCTTCAGCGATCGTCCCACTCTCGACGATCTGCGGGCGCTAGTCGGCACGACAATGGTAGAGTATGGGTTCGCTTCTAGTACTCCTGATGAGAACGAGGGGCGGCGATGGGGACAGACGGTACTCGAAGTGCTGGTTAGGCGCGGCCAGAAGGGAGCGTTCCTCTACACCAGTGAGATGAGCGATCACAGTAGCGAGCGCGAATTCCTAATTCCGCCGGGAACCGTCTTCCGGATCCTCGATGTGCGAGAAGAAGGCGGGCTGAATTACGTGACCGTTGACATTGTGGAGCAATAGCGATGGCGAAGACAAAGTCACCTTTTGAGCGGCGTGGCGAAGGGGCCGGGGCGATCAGTCAATGCGCGGCGTGTGCGCTAAAGCATAAGGATAAAGCTACGTGTACGGCCTTCCCTTCTGGTATTCCAGCGGCGATTTTGGCTAATCGCTTCGATCACCGGAAAGAGTATCCGGATCAGGAGCGGCCCGGATACGTCTTCCGGCTGAAGAACAACATCGATCCAGACCGTCTGGAGCAGTTCTTCGCTCCGGTCGGGCCGAACCTGCAACGTAAGCGGGACGACCTGCCGTATCGGCGCAAGCGTGACTTCGACTGATTTGTTACGGTAGATAAGAGACGCAAAAGGAGTGAATGGATGGACATCCGCTATCTCCATAATGGCTTACCGGTCAAGGCCACAGATGAACCGTGGATAGTTAACGTTTTAGGCGTCCCTTACGGTGGGCCATATGACGGTGGAACCGACTACCACGGGGAGTTCTTCACCCGTGACACCGATCTATGGCTGGATAAATTCCCGAAGCGTCCCATCGTCTACTACCACGGCTTCGACGATCCGCTCCCTGAAATCATCGGGGAAGAGCTCGAATGGTGGCGCGATGAGGAGGGCGTGTGGTTCAAAGTGCTTCTGGATAAGTCCCGGGAGTACGCACGGCGGGTTTACGAAGCGGCGAAGAAGGGGCTGGCAACAGCTTCAAGCGGCGCTATCGGACATCTCGTCCGGACAAAAGAAAACGGGGAAATTGTCGTGTGGCCGATCGGTGAAATATCTCTGATGGATGAGAGCAAGCGGCCAGCGAACCCACTTGCTAGAGTGGAGCTGGCACATGCAAAAGCGGTATTCGAGCGGGCCGGACTTCCTCATGAGGCGGCAATCGAGGCCGAAGTGGCAGTCCGCAGACGGAAGAAGGCACGACGAGCCGCACTAATGTTGGGCATACCTTTAGACGCATAAGAAGGGGATGTATAAGCATGGACAAGAAGGAGCTGAAGAAACTCTACGATGAGCTGCGGGCACTCCGCGCTCGTGGGGAAGAGCTTCTGGCAATTGATGTAGACGAGATGACGGCTGAGCAGGAAGAAGAGCTCGACCGCATCACGACTAAGGCGCAAAAGATCGAGCGTCGTATTGAGCAGGCGATTGAGCTCAATCCGGACCTGTCGAACGTGTCGCTCGATACGGACGGCAAGGATAACGACGATGCTGTGAAGGCAGTCGTAGACTATGACGAAGTGGCGGATCGGATCTTCGACCGGATGAAGGCGGAGATGGGCGACACCTTCCGGGGTGTGGGGCGCCGCATCCGTCGGGACGAAGAGTGGATCGACATGGACGCGCCGATCGTTTCAGGCATCAAGGCGCTCCGCGAAGGCGTGTTCGATCACCTGGTTCTCCCTCTTGGGCACTTCAGCAGGCCTGCGATGAAGGCACTCTCCGAGGGCGTGGACAGCGCGGGCGGCTATATTGTGCCGGTTGAACAGGGCCGTACCCTGATCGAGATGCTTCGAGCGCGGGCGGTTGTTCGTCGAGCCGGGGCGCGCGTCATGCCGATGGCTTCCGACACGCTGGAGATTCCGAAGCAGACTGGCGGCGCAGTCGCGTACTGGGTAGCGGAAAACGCTCAGATCCCGGCCAGCGATCAGTCCTTCGGGCAGGTAACGCTGACGGCTAAGAAGCTGGCGGCGATGACTAAGATGAGCTCCGAGCTTTTCGAAGACAGTGACCCGGCAGTAGAGCAGATTGTGATGGCGGACCTGGCCCGTGTGCTGGCGCTGGAAGAGGACCTGAAGTATCTGCGCGGTGACGGTTCAGGCAACACCCCGACTGGTGTTGCGAACATCAGCGGCGTGCACACGATGACGCTGGGTGCCGCTCCTACCTTCGACGATCTGGCCGATGCCGTCTACCGTCTGAACGCGGCAAACGCTCCAGAGGAAGGGCGCGCTTGGATCATGCATCCGCGCGAATACAACACTCTGCGAAAGATCAAGCAGGGTACGAACGTTGAGAACGCGTACGTCTGGAGCGATCCGGCGAACGGCGAACCTGCTCAGATTTGGGGCTATCCAGTCTACCTGACGACTCAGATCCCCATCAATCTGGGCGCGGATTCGGACAGGAGCGAAATCTACTTCGGCGCTTGGGGTGAAGCACTGATCGGCCAGCGGAAGACGCTGGAGCTCCGCGCTTCGGACGTTGCGGGTGATGCCTTCGAATACGATCAGGTATTCATCCGGGCGATCATGCGTGTGGACTTCAACGTCCGGCACGAGGAGAGCTTCGTCGTCATTACGGATGTGACGACCTAAGCGAAGTAAGTGACGCAGGGGCCGGGGCGTAAGCTCCGGTCCCGTACCCAATGGAGATTAGGGATGCTTATAGTCGTTAAGCGGGCAATTCCCGGCACTCCTTACGTTCGTGACGACGTGGTGGATTTCCCCGAAGATCGAGCGCGGGCGCTCATCGAGGCGAATTACGCGGCGGAATTCGAGCCTGTCGGCCGTTACTGCGACCCGTTCGCGCTGTTGGAAGGTGAAGTGCCGGAAAGCGTCTATGCGGCGCTGAAGGAACGCTTCACTCCCGAAGAGCTTTTAGCCGCGAGTGTGGCCGACCTTACCGCCATTCCTGGTATAGGTCCGAAGCGGGCGGAAGCAGTGCTGGAGGCAATAGGGGCGCTTAAGTGATGTTGAAGGTATACCTTCGGAATTATCCGGCAGTCCGTCGTGCGCTTGAAGGGCTTGCCAGAGATATGGGACAAATCCAGACCGATATTCTGGAAGAATTCGCGGAAGAAGACGTGGTACGCTTCCTCCGTAACCCTCGGAATTACTATCCGCGCCAAGCGCATCGACGGATGCGGATCTTTTCCGAACGGCAGCGGCGCTTCTTCTGGTGGGCACTCCGAACGGGCCGCATCCAGGTTCCCTATCGTCGCACTTACGATATGGCGTCCGCGTGGCAGGCAAGCCGCAAGGGGAAGAGCGTTCAAGTCTACAATCACTCAGACGCGGCCTTCTGGACGATGCATAATTCGCGTCAATCGTATCATCATCGAGGCAATTGGCCGACGATAAGCGACATTATGAATGAACGAGTGAACCTGTTAGGCAAACGAGCGGCCAACCGACTCGACAGGGAAGCAAACAAGAGGCTACCATAATGACTTATATCACTGTAGACGACTTTAAGAGCTATCTTGGGATTCCAGATAGTGAGCATCGAGATGAAGTCGAGCTCCAGAAAGCGATTGATCAAGCAGTAGCGATCATTGATAGCTTTACGGGCCGGACCTTCAAGGCGGTAACCGCTACGCGGTACTATGACGCGGTCCGGGACGTGTACGGGCGCGTTCTTCTGCTCGATAGGGAGCTTGCAGAGCTAACGAGTGTAGTGAACGATGGTGTGACGCTTTCCGAATCGGACTATGTGACCCTGCCGCCGAACAAAGAAGGCCGGGACGGGCCGATTTGGGCGATCAAACTGCTTGCCAGTAGCGGGAAGCGCTGGACTTGGACGACCGACCCGGAGCAGGCCATAGAAGTCACGGGCAAGTGGGGATACTCAACGACTCCGCCGAAGAGTATTGTTTTCGCCACCTATAAGCTAGCGGACTTCCTCTATCGGGGGCGTGATACGGTAGGGAACGCAAGAGCGGCATCGAACCGGGGCGCGTTCCCAACCCTTGCCGACTGGTTCCCTGATGAGGTCGCGCTTATTTTGGAACGCTTTAAGCGGACGCAGGTAGTGGGCATATGAGCGATATTCTAGGTGTTTATGCTTTCATCCGGGATCTTGACGTTCGCTACGGGGACGTACGTCCTACCGTCTACGGCATCGATGAGCTTCCGGGAGCGCTGTCGAGGGCACAGCTGCCGGCGCGGTTACTCTACCCCTTCTCCACACTGAGCGAAGAACCGTCGGGGCACTTCGGTTCTATCGGCGGACGCCTTGTCACGGTAGACTGGTCGATCCTCGATTTGTATCTACATCAACCCGTAAAACAGGGGACCGGACTCTACGATGTGGCGGACGATATAATCGGCTACTGCGGGGCCTATGCGGATGCCATCCGCGGAAAGGTCAATGTTGCGCCTTCGAGCGGCGGATACGGACATGATCAAGCAACGTTGCAGGACGTGCGCTTCCTTCCCGGCATCTGGCCCTGGCCGATGGATGCGCCGGAAGATGCAGTCGTCGAATACTACGGCGTTGCGGTTGTGTTGTCGGTACGTGAGCATATAAGCTAATAAGGAGGATACACTTCACTGTATGGATGGGTATCCATTAGTACGCTACATTGGGCGCTACGGCGCGTATCTTGAAGGTGTTCCGGCAAGGGATCTGACCGCCGACGAATGGGACGCGGTCCCCGAAGCCCTACGGGAACGAGCGTTGGAGCTTAAACTCTATGCGCTCATGGTAGATGAAGAGGATTCTGAAGAAGAAGAAGAAGTAGAGGATATTGAATAATGCCAGCTCCAAGTATCGATCTATTTGCACTCCAGATCGGGAAACAGACACGGTTCGACACGGGTGTTGTTCCGACGAAGCTTCTACAGGGCGTGCGGGACTTCACCGCCACCCCGATCCGTAACAGCGAAGTTTACCGCTACGTAGATGGGACGCTCCAACCTTCGGCAGATGGTGAGCTTACCCTGCTTGGCGGCGAAGCTTCGCTTCAGATGGCTGGGAGCTTCCAGATGCTCCCCTACCTGTTGAACGCACTCTTCAGCGCGGCCGAACCGACCGGAGAGGACCCGTATACCTATACCTACAATCCGCCAAGCGATGAGGCCCCAACTCCGGATCCACTCTCCATCGTCTATGCGGACGCAAATAATCAGTACCGCTTCATCGGGGCGCTGGTCAATTCTATCACCTTTTCTGTTGGTGGGCCGGGAGAGCCGCTAGAAGTAAGCGCGGATATGATCGGCTACGGGTACGACAGTCAGGCGAAGGTTGCGTTGACAGCGATCGATATTGACCTGATCATGGGCCACATGTTCGATCTCTATATCGATCCTTTGGGGACTTACGGCGCAACACGCATCCAGACGGATCATCTTGGCTTTGAGCTGGAGCTGACGGCGAACCGGGCCGCTTGGTACAGTCTGAAGGGACTGGATCCGGCCGATTGGCGCGATACCAAGTGGGAAGCGTCGCTGACTCTGACGCTGGCACTTGGTTCTGAGGGCCGCGTCTACATGGATGCCGTGCGGGATCTGACATCAAGCTCCGACCCGATCCAGAAAAGCATCCGACTGGTGGCGGCCCCAAGCGCAAACCGGGAGTTCCGGATCGACTTCGCCGGGCAGGTGGAATCGGCCCCGGAGCCCGTACAGGATGCAGACGGCGTGGCGTCCTATGAGCTGACCTTCATTCCTGTAAAGGATACGGTCGGACTGGCGAATTGGGCACAGCTTACCGTCACTAATCAGGTGTCCGACATCTGGGCGTAGGCCGAATAGAGAGAGAGGAGTACGACCTTATGGCGATCAACACGATCCGCTTCGAGCCGCCTACGGCCGATACCCCCGGCTACCTACAGCGGCAGATCGAGGTGATGGAGCTTCAGGCGCGGATGCAAGAAGCAGAAAAGGCAAACGATCCGCGCGAAATGGTGGCCGCGATGGAGAAGATGGCGAAGTTCCTGTCGCAGTTCATTGTCGAGCCCCAAGACAAGGCACAAAAGGTGCAGGCCATTTTAAGCCTGTCTCAGAATCAGTTTGAGGCGCTGATTACTGCCATCGCGGGTGAAGGAAACAACGAAGCCCCAAAAACACAGACTGGGGAGAGGAGCGATAACATCGTCCCTTTTCAGAGCGACGAATAGTCCGACGTTGGCTGATGAATAAACAGAAGTCCGTGCCGCAATGGGCACTTCATTTAGAGATTTGCCGGTTCTTTGGATGGACACTCTCCGACCTAAAGCAACTCTCTAGACGCGAATATGATCAGGTGCTCGTCTTCTATGACGCGGCGGCGCGGGCTTCTCAATCCGACACGTAGAAGCAAATGCCGACTTCCACAGTAAAACTCATAATCGAGGGTTCGGATCGAGCTTCTCGTCCGCTTCATATTGTAACGCAGGCTACGGCCACCCTCGGCCGTTCTGTCTCCGCGCTGACGGTAGCAATGGGCAACCTGATGGCGCAGGGCGTGACGGCACTAACGAGGGCACTTGGCAACCTTGCCGGGGCGGGCGCTCAAGCCGTCGAACAGTTCCAGAGCATCGAAGCGTCGATGCGTACCCTGATTGCGCGGGAGCTCGTGCAAAAGGGTATGGTCGACGATATGGCAAAAGGGCTTGACGCGGCATCGGCACAGGTGCAAGAGTACATAAAATGGGTAGAGAGGTTGTCGCTGGAGAGTCCCTTCTCTGCCGGGGCCGTGGCCGACATCTTCCGGGGCGCGATGGCTTTTGGCTTCACTGCGAAGCAGGCGCAGTCGCTCACTGAAACCGTGCTGAATACGACGGCGGCGCTTGGCCTTCAGGAAGCGGAGCTTGACGGCATCATGCGGGCTATCGGCCAGATCTACACGCGCGGGACTCTCCAGATGGAAGAGGTCAATCAGCTAACGGAACGCGCCGTCCCCGTCCTTCAGATCCTACAACAGGAGTACGGAAAGACGGGTGCAGAGATCATATCAATGATCTCCAAAGGTCAAATCGCGGCCGACGAAGCGATTTCCGCGATCCAGCGGGCGCTTGACAGAGACTTTGGCGGCGCGGCGGCACGAATGAGCGGAACGCTGGCGGGGCTGAAGAATTCCCTGAGCGACATATGGAGCTTGGGGGCGATGAAATTTCTGCGTCCTGCGCTTGAAGAGGCTATGCCCTCCCTGAACGACTTCATCGATACGCTATCCGGGCCGGGGCTTTCTACGCTGGAGCGTTGGGGACAGCGCTTCGGAGAAGTCTTCGCGGCGGGCATCGAGACTTTCAATCTCCTCCAGAAGGATGCCGATGAGATCCGGCAAATGGACATCATCAGCATCTTGCATAAGCTGATGCCGGACGCCGATTACGAAACACTGAAGGAGCGCTCCAGCTCCATTCTGAACACGTTTCGAGACATTAGCGGCGTGCTGTCCGGGGAGATAAGTCCCGTCGAGCTGCTGCCGAAAGAGTGGCAGACTACGGCAGAGCACATCCGAGATCGACTCTTCGAAGTCCGGGATGTAATACGGGAGGTCATCTCTACCGTCCAGTCGGGCGGTTCGTTGCCGGACATCTTCCGCGCGCTTGGACTGAGTCCACAGGCCATCACCGATATTATGAAGGCCGTGTGGACCCTAAGGTTTACTTTCACGGGTTTTGTCCAGACGCTTGAAGAAACACTGCAACCGGCGCTTACAGATCTGAAGGCCGCGTGGCAGGAATTCGCCAACGTCACCGGACTGGAGAGTCTGAAGGCTTCAGATGTGCTGAAGGTCGCTGTCGGAATCATCCTCGGACTGCTACAGGGGCTTCTCACTCTTGTAGCAGGCGTTGTAACAGGCGTCACGCGCATGTTTACGTCGCTCATTCAGGGCGCAACGTCAATCGCACAGGGCTGGAAGAATGTCTTCGACGGCATCCGTAACTACTTCAGCGGCCTATGGACAGTTATTTCCGGTATCTTCACCGGAAATATGGAGAAGATCCGCGCTGGGGCACAGCAGTTAGCAACAGGCTTCACTCAGATCTGGACGGGCCTGTGGAACGTCGCGAAGGGCGTCTTCCAGCAGTCCATCGGCGCGATTATCGGCTTCTTCGAGGGCTTCTGGCAGAGCATCGTCAAGATGGCGGAGAAACTGAAGTACGTGCTAGTCGGCGGATCAATCATCCCGGATATGATGGACGCTATCAAGCAGACGATCCAGCGCGGACTCGATGCCGTACTTCGCTTCTTCGGCGACATCTTCGACCGTGTGATCGGCAAGGCGCGGGACTTCGCGGCGAAGCTGAAGTCGCGGATCTCCAGCGCAATCAGTGACGCTAAATCGGCGGTTCTCTCGAAGATCGGAGAATTTGTCTCAGCGGGAGAAAGCCTGATAGACGGCCTGCGGCAGGGCTTCTCAAATATGGCGGGGCGGCTTGTCGAAAAAGCGAAAAGCATCGCTAACAGCGCGATCAATGCCGTGAAACAAACCCTGCAGATCGGTTCCCCGTCAAAAGTCTTCATCGAGGTAGGTGAAGATACCTTTGCGGGCTACATCAAGGGCCTGGAAAACATGCGGAAGGAAACCGAAAGGGCGATGAGTGCGACTATCAACGGAGCGATCCGCGCTACGAACCGTCACGCTCCAGCTGCAGTTAGCGCGGCAGGCGGCGGCAACGTCTATAACTTCTACATCACAGAAAGCTCCGACCCTCGCAGAACCGCACGAGAGATCGGGCGACTCTTGGGCTTCCGGAGCTCACTGGAGGACTAATGCCGTATCCAGAGAAGTTAGACGCAACGGTTACCATTGCCGGGACGGACGTCACGACGTATGTCGTGCCGGACACGCTCACTATCGAGAGTCGAATTGGGGAAGAAGAGGATACCTGTCAGTTTCGGCTTCGTTTCGAAGCCGGCTTCGTCCCTACGGTGTGGGATGAGGTCGTCATTCAACACGGTTCGACAAAGATCTTCGGCGGCTATCTCGTCCGCTTCGAGTATGCCAACAGTGACAGCTTAGAACCGGACTTCGAGATTCAGTGTGTCGGCTACGCGGCGCGGCTGAAGCGGATCTTCGTCAATAAACACTACACGAATATGACGGATGCGGAGATCTTGCAAGCGGCCTTTGCAGAATACTTTCCAGAAGTAGATGCGACTACGCACGTTGAGGCGGGCGCGTCGTGGGATTCGCTGAAGGTCCCACATCGGAGTCTGTTCGACCTTGTAGTCTACCTTGCCAACAGCGCGGGGATGCTATGGCACATCAACTACGATAAGGAGCTCGTCTACCGGAAGACTTCGACTGAAGCCGCTCCCTTCGGCTTGTCTGACGCGCCGGACTATGTATCCACCTTCCCCATCTCGGATCTAAACGTCACACACGATGGGAGCTCCCTGACTAACATCGTGACGGTAGTAGGTGGTTCGTACCTGTCCGACCCGACAGATGTTATCGTGGCCGGAACCGGGAAGAGCACGCGCGTAATCTTGCCGTTCAAAATGCGCGGCGATAATGACGACGAAGGCGGCATCGCCGTTTACCGGAACGATGGGACAGAAGATGCTCCAAACTGGACGCGACTGACGGTCAAACCTGCGTATATTAACGATGCGTCTTCGCTCGGAGCGAATGAGGTTCTGTACTACTACCAGGAGCGAACACTGGAAGCGGCGTCGGCGTGGCCGAACCTACCTAACGCTGTGAGGGTACATGGGCGCTACGAAGTGCCTGTGCTGGTCCGTGCCTTAGACAACGACTCAATAGCGAAGTACGGTAAAGCACTCGAGGAGGTGATTGTAGACACAAACATCACCAGTATCCAGACAGCTAAGCTTCGGGCTTATGGGGAATTAGCGCAACGAGCGTTGAAGAAGACTGCCGTAAAGGCCGTTATCAAAAAGCCGGGACTCGTTGCAGGCCAGCGGATCCACATCCGGAACGCGGCCTACGGCCTTGACGAAGAGTACGTAATCCATTCTGTAATAACGACCGCACTTCCCGGCGGGCGGATCAATGTCGATCTTTCTCTTGGAGATTACGATCCTGATCTAATTTCTCTGCTCCTGAAGCTACAGCGGCAGACACAAGATAAGGCCGCTTGGCGGGATAACGAAGTGCTCAATCAGCTAGTCCGGATGACTGGCGATGAGCTGACACTTAACGAAGCATACCGACTCACTGCCGACAGCGGATCCGCCTACCAGTGGGATCAGGCTGGTGTCCGGTGGGGTAACGTGACTTGGAGTTAATCAATGAAGCGAACACTGACAATAAAGGGACGCGGCAAGCTTGGCATCTGGAAGCCGGGACTGCTCCAGTCCTTACTTCTGCAAGGTATCCCCTACGAAGAGGCGAAGCGACTCGTCAAGCGTAATGGCGGGCTATTCGCTAGTATTGAAGAAGATAACTTGATTGTGACAGGCGGGAAGGAGCTCGCGGCTGACATCCTGATGGGCGTTCGGGACCCTATTCGCTATTGTGCACTTGGAACAGGAACGGCGGACCCTTCTCCGAACGATACACGGCTTGCTTCCGAAGGGGCGCGGAAGGGCGTCACAGGTACGTCGCGGAGTGGGTTTACGGCGACCTTCTCCACGTTCTTCACTGCCGCAGAAGCGACACTAACAATCGAAGAAGTCGGCATGTTCGGAGGCGCGGCAACAAGTACCGCCAACAGCGGCGATCTCTTCTCCCGTTGGCTTACCCACTTCGATAACAGCGGCGGCGACTTCGACGTGACCGTCGATTACGAGCTCACAATTAGCTAGGCAGATAGGACGGACATTCTCATGACACTTGCTAGCGAAAATGTATCTCCGGGCGATCCCATTCTGGCATCGCAGTACAACAATCTTCGGGCCGATATGCTGAAGACATTGGCCCCACAAATCCAGACAGTGCGTCTCGCTGGCGATGCGTTCTCGCTGCCTGCGGAGGCAGGGCTGATCGAAGTTATTCCGGAAGGCGACTCGTCTTATGACGACTTGGTGCGTATCCGGGACGGAACCGCGGGCCAGATCATCACCATCTACTCGAGCGGAGGTCACATCAATCTGAAGTCCAACGGCAACATTTCCCTGATCGAACCGCTTACCCTAGCGGCCCCGGGAGAATGTGTGATTCTGCTTTGCAACAACTGGGCACGCTGGATTCCTATCGCCACAAATGTCGCGCCGACCGGAACGATCCGAATTGTGCCGCGCACGTCTGCTCCAAGTGCGGGATGGCTGTTAATGGATGGACGCGCGTTCGATACTTCTAGGTACTCGAATTTATATACCTATCTAGGTGGGCGTTCAACCTTGCCGGATATGCGCGGGCGCGTCCCAATTGGCCTTGACAACATGGGCGGCACTTCAGCAAACCGAGTCCGCGACACAGCGGCAGATACGCTGTTCGGAACGGGCGGTAAGGACAGGCATCGACTCACACAAGCAGAGATGCCGAGTCACGCGCACGGCTTCCCTGTGTATGACAGCGCTCCCACTAATAAGACGACACTCGCCGCGGCAGGTTATGCGAACCCGAACGGTTCTGCAACGACAACTAATACCGGCGGCAATCAGGAGCACGAAAATATGCCGCCTTATATGGCCTTCGCCTACGCGATTCGAGTCTAGAGGAGGATGAGAGTGGAATTCACAGACGCAATCCTCCAGCTTCCGCTCGCAGCGGCAGCGTTTGGTATGGTGATTTACGTCTTACGCTACATCGCCAAACACGATGAAGAATGGCGAAACTACTTCGACAAGGCACTGGAGCGATTGGAGCGGCGCGAAGAGGCACGCTTCGAGATGCTTCAGGAGGCCATCGAACGCGATGCGGAAGAAACAAGGCGGCTTTCAACGATCATCCTGAATGTCGTTGGCACGATTCGAGAACGGGCTAGATGAATAAAAAGGAACGGTTACAGAGTGTCATACAGGACCTGGAACAGATCGTGGACACACTGCTTGGCGCTCCAGTCTTCGATCCGCCGATAGGTGATCCTGCGTCCCCTACTCTATGGCCGGGCCATTGGGTAGACGCTAATCCCTACGGCACGCGTTACGCGCTCGGTTACCACACCGGCGCGGATCTCAACCTGAACAAGCCGCATTGGGACGCCGACTACAACAAGCCGGTACGAGCGGCGGCGGACGGAATCGTCACTTACGCGAAGTATCGGACAGACAGCTGGGGTAAGCTGGTAGTTATTCAACATACCACTAAGGTTTTCTCGCGCTACGCTCATCTCGAGGAGATTCTGGTAGAAGTCGGTCAACAGGTCCGGCGCGGGGACATCATCGGACGCGTGGGCGGAACGGGCGGTCACCCAAACCACCTTCATTTTGACATCTCGACAAGCGGCATACTCGGAGTGAAGCCGGATCATTGGCCGGGATGGACGTATTCCGAACTGGTAGCGCATTACGTAGATCCGAAGAAGTACATTGAGGAGCATAGGGCACATCATGAGTAGTGCAGAAGCAAGAACACGACTGTTAGCGGTCATTGAGGAGCTGAAGCAGATCGCAGAGATGCTCCCGGAAGATGCAAAACCGGTACCGCAACCGAAACCGCCTAAAGGCGGCGCGGCACGGCCTACTATTGTCCCCGTGTTTGGCCTACATGGGCCCCCGGACTTCGCCTATTGGGGCTGGACGCAAGAAGTTTACCGGCGCTTCGAGCTGGCACGGCCTACGGTACAGAGTGCTTTTGTCATGACCGGCGAACCGGGGCATCCTGTGACGGGGGAGCAGATCCGGCCACTTCTCGACATGGGGATTAAGGATGTAAGGGCACGGCTAGCCGTCCCGGGCGAACATGCCGGAAGCCCGGAGCAGTTTGTCGCCTACTGTCGTAACAGCGCGGTGGCACTCTATCAGAGTGGCGTCCGGCACTTCACCATCGGTAACGAACCGAACTTCCAGCACGAGGGACTAGGTAGAGGTTGGCAGAACGGCCAGCAATTCGGCACGTTTGCCCTCCGGGTACGGGATATGCTGTCGGCGCAAATGCCGGACGCAATCTGGCACTTCCCGGCTCCGAGTCCGAATCATACGGCTCCGATACAGGAAGGCGTCTTCTTAGAACAGGCGCGGAGCGCGATCGAAGAACTGGACTGGCTTGATCTGCATGCATACTATTGGGTTTTCGAGAACGTAGACGAGCAGGCGCGGCGAATCGCGGAGATTGAGAAGCGCTTCCCGAACAAACCGATTGCTGTAACGGAACACTCCTGCCCGAACCCGAATATTCCGATGGAGCACAAGGGGCATTGGCACGTGGACTTCGTGTGGAGACTGGCGAACTATACCCGGAACGTACACGTGGCCTACGTCTTCATCGTAAGTGGCCGGCAACACTGGCCATACGAGGCGATCACAGACGAAGTAGCGGCGTTCTACAGCGGCGCAAACGTTCGAGCGAAGCTTCAGATACAATGAGTATAGACACAGACTTTTAGTTAGAAGGACGGGTACAATGACAGAACTAACCGCGGACCTTGTCGTCCGGCTAATCAGCATGATCATGGGCGCGGCTAGCGGCGGCGCGTTCGCTTGGCTTCTGGACAACATTCCGGGCCTTCGGGATGCCTGGAACCTGCTGACCGGGGACTACAAACGAGTAACGATCGCCGTGCTAAGCTTCGGCATCCCTGCGGTCATCGTTGCGCTTCGCTGTGTAGGAATCGGTGTAGGTGTCGATGTCCAGTGCCCGGCGGATGCAGACGCCGTGATCGATGTACTGGTCATCGGTGCTTCGGCGTTAGTGGCGTCACAGCAGGTGCATGTTAAAATCAATAAACAGCAGAAGAGTTAAAGCCTGCTCCCCTCTCGTTGCCTTCCTGTGGCGGTTACTCTCCTATACGCGAAGGGACCGGGGCGCCAATCCCGGTCCCTTGGTGTTTCTTCCGATATTCTCTCTTTATTCGATCAGGCCGGCCCTACGGCCGTAGCGAAGCATCCTGCCGCCGAAGAGTGCGGCATAATTGACGAGATCTACGAGCGTATCGAACAAACGATCTAAAGCCTTCTGTGCGGCCGCTCGCTCGTGCTCGTACATCGCATCAGATGGGAAGTCTGCCGGTTCGGCGTCGAAGAGGTAGCGGCCGTCCCGAACGAGTACAAGCAACCTTGCAAACTTCAAAGATAGGTAGATGAAGAAGGTTCGAGTGATGTCAAACCCCTCGATCACCCTACCCACCAGCATCTGCATCAAGTGGAAATTCTCGAAGCTGTCGCTTTCTTCGTAGTTTTCCCCGGAGTACGTCTGGCGGCGTTCCGGCATGATGCTTACCGCTCGCATCAGAAACTCGAAGAATTCCGGGTTCGCCTTCTTCGCCGCACTCAATGCTTTAAGCTCATCATGAGTTAACTCGTCATAATATTGAGATGTCTGCATATCCATCATGTACTCTCCCTCTCGTTTATGAGGACCGCCGACCTCCGCGGAGTCGTTCCGCCAACGGCGTTGGCAGGGGATAAACCACACGGTCACACTTTGGACTGACAATCCAGTAACCGGAACCAAGACATTCAGGACACGGTAGGAGTCTACCGCGTACCAAGACTTGGCCGTTTGTTTTGCATCGGCCACAGGGGATTATGGTACGTTCGCGTGGTGCCCTAAGCGTATGTGCTGTTTCAGTCATGTCCTCCCATCCTAATATCTAAGAGGTAATAAAGCGCGTTGTTAACGAAGTCGATCCAGGCCGGAATGAGCTCATCGGGCCGCAAGAGGCCTTGCTGGATCAACCAGCGCCGAAGGTCGCGTCCTAGTCGGAACCATTCACTGCGATGTAGCTCACCATCTGGATCTTCGTGATAGATACGGTAGCGCTCAAAGCGGTTATGTAGCTCAAACTCGTCTTCCATCGTGCCGGCGAAGCGTCCAAGCTCCACAAGCCAAGTGTCGTTACCCGTTTGAAGAGTTTTGATACGTTCGTCCGGGTTCGTAGAGAACCCAATTTTGACGTTAGTGGTGACTGGATTAAGGAGAACGTAGATCCAACCGGAATTGTGATCGTCCATTCACACTCCCGTCTGTCTAACTTACACATTATTCAATGACCGGTTAAAGTTTAATCAATGCATGTGTATGTCCCTCCTATGTCCCACAAAGCTCGATGCTAAGTGCTCAATGTACGGCCAAAAGGTGAGGGACTTTAACGGAAGACTTTGGGAGGCTTACCAAGAATGTCTTTACCGCTGATTTTAAAGTCCCACACCCTTTGGACCTACATTGGAGCATTAATTTTCAATGTCCCCAATGTGGTCCTGACTTCCTCGTGTCAATGTCCCAATGTCCTATTCAATGTCTTGAATTATGTATCGACACATCAGGACATTAATTCTATGTCCCCGGACATTGATTAATGTCTCGTCGCCTTCTAGTACTGTTGTCGCATTAGCGAATTGTGCCGTGCTCCAACCACAACCGTTCGGCCAGCTCATTGACGCAGAGCTCGTTGACCGTCTGCTCCGCTAACTGCTCATCGCCGTCAAAGTACATATTACACAGCAGCTCGATCGCCTTCTCATTACCTGCGGCGAAGTCGGCCTTCATCCGCTCCGCAATCTCCCGGTATTCGGCAAGGTTCGAGCGAACCCGGTAAAGATAGTTTTGCATGGTACTGGCCTTGTTGTTGTAGGTGGCGGCTAGGCGCTCGATCGTCTGACGCATATCTTCCGGATTCTCTTGTACGTGCTTCAAGGCGGCGATAAGATCTTCCATCATCCGCCGGCGCTCCGACGTATTCACGCGGTTCCGGCGGGCCTTCTTATAGGCGGCGAACACCTGCTCATCCAGGCCGTGACCTAGCTCGACGTTCTTCCGCGTCTCTCCTGCGACGATCCGGGTGACCGTGTTTTGAGATAAATTATAGTCCCACGACAGTTTCCAAATGTCCGCGCCATCCAGGTAATCGGCCTTCAAGCGAAGAACCTGCTGTGGCGTGATCCGCGTGTCGAGCAATTCGGTACGCTCCAGCGCTTCTTCCGCGTCGGCCTTCGCCTTGCCGTCGAGGTACGGCAACGTCTCCTTCAACCAGATCCATGCCGTGTTCCCTCTGGCGCTGATGCGGTACAGGTTCGTCTGCGGGAAGTAGGACAGTCGAAGGATCCGGCCGGCCTTCTGCGCGTCCGCTTTCTCGAGGCCCGACAGGATCAAGTGGGGGCGCTTATCGCTGTCTACCCAAATGATCCCGTGCTCGTTGATGAGCGCCGCTACGTAGCGGATCTCATCTTCGGTTCGGGCGACTAGGTTGTCCCGATCCTGAATCAATGATCTTGCCGTCTGTTTCTGTGCCATTGCTTGCACTCTTCCTCCCTGCTTGGGTTGTATCTTCCGTGACTTATTATAACATCTCGGACACCTACGGTCAAGCCGTGCGGCATCCCGGAGCGGGTGTAACTAAAAAGGTGAGTACACATCTGTCCAGGGAAATACTTACTACGCTCTTTTTCTCTTTTTAAAGTTTTTTCTACGAGCATACTGTATTCACCCTTTTGACTACAATCTAAAAAGGGGAAGAAGGTAGAGTTTGGCATAGGTACGGGGTGTGGTATAATTAAGATCGTTCGGATATGAGGTCCCGAGTGAGCGGCGCGGGGCCTACATTGTAGATATACGCTTAGCCGCGCAGTAAGGATAGGAGAGTAAACCTATGAAGCTCGACTTGAGTAACGCGACAAGCATCAATAAGCTGTTCTTCGCTTCGAAGATCGCCTTTACGGCACGGTACGGGTTCGACACGATCACCGTCGCGCTGGCGCAGAACCCGGAAGCGCCGCCGGCAGTCCGTTACGCAGAAGCAATCGGGGACTTCGTCGTGCTGGACCTGTTTCTCTTCGCTGTCTGGAACGCGGCCAGCTACGATGGTAACTCGAAGGCGCTTCGTGATATGCGGGCTTTCGCGGCAATGCTGGCGTGGGCACTCTTCGGAGCGATGCTTTTCATCGGGTGGGAAGCAGGCGGGCTCGTATCGCTTATCGCTCGTATCGGCGGCGGCGGCTTGCTTCTGTACGACACCATCGATGTGGTCCGCGACATCCTGGCGGGCCGCACAAAGAAGCGGAAGCCTACGTTCGCAGAGAAGCTGGCAAGGAAGCGGGAGCGGGCCTTCCAGCGTGCCTATGCGATCCGGTTGGCCTTCGCTCCCATCCGCATGCTGAAGCTGGCGTCTCGTCAGCTTGCATCGGATTTGGAAGCGGACTTCGAGCGGATCCGGATCCAGATGGAAACCGCGACAGCGAAGCTTAGCGCAAATGGACTGCATGCGCCTACGCTCGAAGACTTCGGCTCAATTGTCCCGTTCGGCGATGGGATGCGCGCGAAGTGTAACGCTTGTGATTGGAGCGGCGAATACGCTTCAAGGGGCCTAGCGGAACGCTACCTGAAGAGTCACTACAGTCAGAAACATCTGAATTAGGATAAGTTTAGTCGATTTTAGACGACCTGCCGACGTTCCTTGTCGTGCGGGCTTCCACTATACCCACACCGTGTGGGTATATCTTCCGCCTAATTTGTAGTAAATACTTGACAAACACAGCACGCTGGGCTACCATATAAGCACAATAGATGACCGGGGGCGGGTAAGTCCCCACAAGTACGAAGGAGAGTACCGATGCACGACTACACCACTGAAACCCGGGAAGCTTTGTCGAAGATTTGGAAGAAGCAGCTTATGGTCCTGGAGGCCAGCGCTAAAGCGACTGAAGAGATCGACAATGCCATCGCGGCCTGGATCCTCATCCTGGAGCGGTATCGCGAAATTGACGACGAAGGCCGGCGCGGTATGTTGGAAGATCAGATCGAGCGGGTGAAGGCTCACATTCAGTCGCTACGTGACGTCCGGTCGACGTGCGACACGGAGTACACGACCTTGTGTGAGATTGAAAACGGGATCAACCTTGCGGCGAAGCACGGCTCGGAAGCCGACGTTGCCGGGATGCTGGCACTCTACGAAGAACGGGAGCGGGCGATCGAGCGGGCTAAGAAGCACGAGCGGGAGGCCCGGGTCTACGAGAAGGCTTGGCGGGAGTGCCTAACTAAGGCTGAAGCGCTTGTGGAGCAGGGGCAGCTCCAGGATGCACAGCGGCTCCAGGATCAGGCCGAAGGCTACAAGCTTCGCCGTGACGCCGCCTTTGACGCGGCTACGCTTTGCTACTCGTGGGCCAATGAGGCGACGTATCGAATGAAGGAGCTGGTGGAGTCCTTTAAGGAGGAAGAATAATGACAGAGAAGCAGGAACGCAACGTGGATGGGTACACGTTCGACGAATGGATCAGAGTCGTGGACGCGATCATCGTGGGCAAGTGCGGGTTAACTCACCGCGACCTGCCGGACGGTCCGAGCTACGATAGCTGGTCCTCCGGGGTGTCACCCGAAGAATACGCTTCGGACCTGCTGTACGATGCGGGTTTCCCACTGGAGCTGCTGCTGTGATGCCCACACCATGTGGGGTTACCTTCCCATGATAAGTGTAGCCCCACATGGTACATTGTTCACGGGTAGGGTTACCGGAAGACGTCGAATTCCCTCAGTCAAAATCGATATTTGCACTTGACGAGTCTACTGATACTTGTTACAATTGGGTTGTAGTCGAGAGAGGGAGGCCACATGATTTTACTTATCAAAAACCTTCGCCGGGACTTCCAGCTTCTCGTCTCTCTCCCTCTCTCGACTACAATGGAGAGTAGCGCAATAGTCACATAGGAGGGCCTATCGAACGAACCGAATACTGATCGAACGAACCGCATACTGATCGAACATTCTTAACAGACGCAACGAAACAACATAGTATGAGAGGGGTAATCTCACAATGACCGACAACATGTTTGAAGCACTGCTGATCGCTCAGGAAGGCGCGAATACGAAGACTGCTCCTAGCGGTATTCCGCTGGTCACTTGGTACAATGCACAGAAGAACATGGGCCGGGTCTACCCTGACGACATTCGGGGGCGGGGCGGCTGGGGCATCAAGTACGTGATCGCTCCGGACTTCCCGATCGGCGACGTGATCGAGATGGAGTTCAACAACGGCGACGTCGAGAAGATGATCAGTCTTCCGAAGGAAACTGATGTCATCCTGCTGGCCGACCGTCTGGACTGGTACACCGGCGACCGTTCGAATCCGGTTTTCCATCCTCGCTACGTTCGCGGAAAGGGTATGCAGGGCCGTAACCGCTTCCTTCTGCTTTTCGCTGATGCGATTGAGTGGCACTTCGAGCACGATACCTACTTCATGTACTCAAGTTGGGGTAAGACGAACGGCGTCCAGTTCTCGAGGAATGTAATTGGCGCCTTCTTCGCGAAGTATCACAAGAAAGTCGAAGAACAGCTTGGCGCTTCGCTCGACAATTGGACCTTCAAGATCCCCGTTACTGTCGGGGAACCGTACCAACCGAACCCGAATTACCCGACGAAGACGACTCCGCCGGTTCTCAATATGCCGGGCACTTTTGACGAGGAGAATCCGGCACGGTACATGCTGGAGAATGGTCTGATGGTCCCTCCGGAGATCCGTCGCCGGATTGCCGAGCAGTTCTGGCCGCGTGTCGCGGAGTGGCTGGCCGCTCCAGCGGATCCGCGTGACACTTACGAAAGTGAGTTCGGCGGATATGCGGGCGGCGTCGGCGGTGTGGAAGACGAAAAGCTTCCCGAAGACGTCGGCGCGGGGGCGGATGCCTTCGTAGATTAACGGTAGCGGCAGGACGCGGTTCGATCCTCAAGGATCGGGTAGGGCTGAATTTGTGGCCGCGTCATCCATAGTCATGGGCGGGTCTACAAAGATCCGCCTTTTATCCTGGACACGCAGTACTCAAAAGGGTGAATAAAGTCTACGATGTACCAGATAGGCGAACGGTGGGTTTTCGAGTTATCCGAATTCGACGAAGCGATGGACCGACTCGAGAACGATACGTTCATTGGGTGGGACATCGAAACATCGAATTACCGTAGGGCGCGGTTCCGGGGAGACGTTGCGGACAGCATCTTCCCGACCGCGGCGATAGACGACATCGCTGTCGTCCAATTAGCCGGAGCGCCTAGCGGGACGGTGGCCGTCTTCCACATTCGCGGCAACATGCCGGAACGACTGAAGGAGCTTTTCCGGCGAACGGACATCACCTTCGCTGGTCACAACATCGCCGCGTTTGACTGCCCATTTTTGCAATATGAGGGCATCGACTGCGTGACCGGCGGGCAAGACTGGTACGATACGCTTTTCGGGGAGTGGATTCTACTTCCTTACGGCAGGAGCAATCTTGGCGCTTCGCTCCAGCAGAGTCTAGAACGGCGGATCGGCGTCAAGATTTCGAAGGATACCGATCATAACTGGATGCGTAGTGAGCTCACACCACAGCAGAAGCGCTATGCGGCAGAGGACGTGATCTATCTCTACGACCTGTACCGCGAACAGCAGGAGCAGATGCATCGCCGCGGGCTGGAGCGTGCCTTCGAGCTGGAGATGGGGACGATTCCTTTCTTCATCCAGATCCACACAGCGGGCGTGCCTATCGATCCGGTAGCGCTCGATGCGGCAACGGAAGAGGCCAAAGAGAAGCTGGCAGAGATCAAGCGGGAGCTGATGGAGATGGGCGCTCCGTTTGTGAAGGAACACTGTGAGCTTTGTGGTCGGGAGATGCGCCGGGAGCGTATCCCCAACACCAACACTCCAGACAACAATCACAAGATTCGCACACAATACCGCTATTTGGATTGCCGTTACGAGTGGGTCTGCGATAATTGTGGTCACAGACGCTTAGATCCTGGGCTTAACTTGCGAAGCTGGAAGCAGAAGCGGGACATGTGGGAGCGTCTAGGCATTATCGATCCCAAGACTGGGAAGCCGGAGCATCGTACCAACACAGAAGCTTATTCTGTGTGGCGGACGCGCTTCTTGCAGATGCGGGAACGGAATCCGAAGCGCTACGACTTCCTGATCCGATTCTGCAACCTAATGCTCGACTTCAGTCAGTATGATACGCTGGTCAAGGTCTGGGGGAGCGATAAGTTCCGGGCTCAGATCGTCGAGCTTCCGGACGGCAGCTATCGCATGTTTCCCTCATACCGTGCCATTGGGACCGATACGGGACGTGTGTCCTCGAGAGATCCGAACCTTCAACAAATACCGCGGCGTTACAGGAAACTATTTGGCCGAACCCCGGGACACAAGGTCGTCACTGCCGACTACAGCGGCATTGAAGTTCTAGTGAGCGCAATCAAGAGTAGGGATGAAACCCTATTGGCGGCGCTTAAAACAGACGACTTCCACACGACAACGGCCAGTATGATCTTCGGGAAGCCTGCGGTCCGGCTGTCGACGGCCGACGGCGACCTATCGGAACAGGACGGAATCACCGAGGAAGAACGGACGTTGGCCAAAGGCGCGTCTTTCACTCTACTCTTCGGCGGTGGATGGGAGCGAATTCAGGACTACGCCTATGAGAACGGAACCCCACTTCATTCGACCGAGGCGCGGGCGATCTTCGACGGCTTTTTCGGCGCGTACCGGGGACTCTACCGCATGCGCGAAGAGGCGAAGCGGATCGCCGGCACTCGACAGCAATACTGGTTGAAGCAACCGCATGGGTTGGCACGACTCTTGACCGGACGCGATCTCGTCTACACCCGGATCCTGAATAACACCGTTCAGGGGACGGCGGCGGTCGGTTTGAAGAACGGCATCTTGAAGATCACGAAGCGCTATCCGGAGATCCTGAAGTATGCCTTCTCTACCGTACACGACGAGCTCGACTGGATCATCCCGGAAGACGAGGTCGACGAGGTGACGCGGAAGATCGAGGAATGTATGGTCGAAGGCATGGTAGAGATATTGGCCGAAGACAGCGGCCTGGATCCAAGCGACATCCCCGTGAAAGTGGGTATCACTGTTGGGGACGTTTGGGAGAAATAAATTCATAGAAAGAAGGAGTACAAAATGGATTTTAAGAACAATCGAGAAGCCGCTATAGAGTACGCTCGACGGGGTTGGCGGGTCTTCCCACTCTGGCCCCCGGCGAAGCACAGCACATCTGACGTTGAGGTCTGTACTTGTCCGAACCCCAACGGCTGTGGTAACGCGGGCAAACACCCGATCACGGACTGGGAGCTAGGGCTCGTCAAGGGCGTTCACTCTGCGTCTAACAATGTCGAGGATGTCGAGCGCTGGTGGCGGAAATACCCTGACGCTAACATCGGTATCGCTTGCGGCAAAGAGAGTAATCTGCTGGTCTTCGATGCGGATAGTGAGCACGCGTTCGACTACCTTACGAAGATGCAGGGGCTCGACACTCCCGTAATCGTTCAAACGATGCGGGGCTATCACCTGTACTTCCGGTATGCTCCCGGTATTGGTAACCGTATCAAGGTCGGTAATATGGACTTCGATATTCGGACCGACGGGGGCTACGTCGTTGCTCCTCCGAGTATGCATCCGAGCGGCCAACGGTATCGCTGGTATGGCGGGTATCCGGACCTTCCGCTTCAACCGGCGAAGATCGCGACTGAAACCGTTCAGGCGATTATTGGCGAAGCATCCCGGAAGAAGCAGACGCGCCGAACCGGCCTTCTGTATAAGAACCCTCCAGCGGAAATCCCCAAAGGGGAACGCGAAGTGACGCTTTTCAAGCTGGGTTGCTCGATGCGGGCCGATAACGTCCCCGAAGAGTTCATCGAAGAAAAGCTGCGGGCCTTCAACGAAGAGCTTTGCGTGCCGCCACTCGATGAGGCGGAAGTTCAGAAGGCGCTCCGAAGCGCGCTGTCGTATCCTCCAGGTTCGGCGATAGCGCGGGAAATTGCGCAGGAAATTGAACCGCTGATCGCCGACGAAGACGAGGCGAAGGCGCTGGCAGATGCGCTTCTGACGGGTGACCGGACGGACCGGGACGATGCGCTACGAGTTTATCACCTGTATGGCGAAGATCTACACTACGCGGAGGAGTCTGATATATGGCTTAAATGGGACGGTGTGCGCTGGAAGGAGCTCCCCGATGTGGTGGTCCGGGCGCTCGTCGCAGAAGCAGGCCAGAAGATTCGCTGGTTGGCGGCAACGAGACTGCAGGGGGACAGTTCGCAGGCGTTCTATATGGAGATGGGCACGAAGATGAGGAACACCCATCGCCAAAACGCCATCATCGAACAGCTGAAGAGTGTGGGAACGATTCTCACTCGAATGTCGGACTTCGATCAGGACGATATGATCATCGCTACGCCGACACAGCATGTAAACCTGCGGGACGCGACGATTATGGAACCCGACCGAAGCCGAAAGATCACCCGGACAACCGCTGTCGAGTACGATCCAAACGCTTACTGTCCCATATGGGAGGACTTTCTCGACGATGTGCTGGTCGATGAAGAGGGCAATCCGGATCCGGAATTGCGACTCTTCATGCAGATGGCGCTTGGTTACTCCCTTACTGGATCCAACATCGAGCAGAAGTTTTTCATCTGCAAGGGGAAGGGCGCGAACGGGAAAAGCGTCCTACTGAATACCGTCCGGGCCGTGATGGGAGACTACGGCGCGTCCACAGGGTTCGACACCTTCGACTACGATAAGGAAGGGCCGAAGAACAATCTGGCGCGGCTACGCGGTACGCGGTTCGTGACGGCCTTCGAGACAAACGATGAGAAGACTCTCAATCAGGAGCTGATGAAGAACGTCACGGGCGGCGATCCGGTCGTATGCCGCTTCCTCTATAAAGAGGAATTCGAGTACGTACCCCAATTTAAGGTCTGGTTGAGCGTCAATCTTCTGCCCCGGATCACTGGAACGGACGATGGTATTTGGCGGCGTGTCATTGTAGTCCCCTTCTACGCGAAGTTTGTGGACAACGAAAAGGAGCTGGAACACTACCCTCATGCGAAGCTGGCAGATAAGAATTTGAAATACGCGTTAATGCGGGAGCACACTCAGAAGGCCATCCTCAATTGGCTTGTCGAGGGAGCACGGCTATGGGCGGCGGAACAGCGGCTTCCGATACCCGACATCATCGAGCGGGAGCGCGGGCTGTACCGCTCCGAGCAGGACATCGTACAGCAGTTCATCGACGAACAGTGTGTGGTGTACGATGTGGAACCTTACGAATTGAGCTATGGCGCTCCAGATCTGGATGAGCGGGGCGTACCGTTGAATGAGCTTTTTGACGCCTTCGAGTTCTGGCGCCACCGGATGGGCTACTCATCGTGGTCGCGGCAGACGTTCAAAACCCGACTCGAGGATCAGCGCGCCGTTGTGGGCATCCGACGTAACCGGAAGCGGATCCAGATGGTCTATGGCATAGGTCTGAAGTATCAGAACGAACGAGCGGTTCTCGCAGACTAGCGGAACGGTCCCTGGAAGTCCCGGCGAATTCATCATAGGAGGACAACACACAAATGAACGATTTGGCAGACATTCTGGATGGCCAGAGAAATAGTCAACCGCTTCTAAAACCGCTGATCAAACAGACTCTGGAAGCCCTGCAGGCGAAGCGCAAGGCCGCACGAACGGCAGGGAGGCCGTACCAAACGGCGTACGGACCGCACGCTTACGCTAGTGATGCGCTGAAGTGCTCCCGGCAGGTTGCGCTAAAAAGTCTCTTCGCCGGCGATCTGCTCCCCGTCATCGACGGCCGCGTTATCGAACCGAAAGAGGAGATGGGCCTTCAGGGACTCATCGCGACCTACTTGGGTACAGAATTCCATGAGCTGATTCAGAACGCGATGCTGGCCAGTGGGCGCTATGAGGGACTGGCCGTAGAAGTCTACTGGTCGCTTGGCTTCCTGTCCGGCTACGCGGACGGGTTCTACATCGATCCGAGTGGGAAGCGGACGATTCTGGAGATCAAGACGCAGAGTCGCTGGCGCTTCCAGAAGGCGGATACGGCCGGGGAACCGTTCGACGATGATGTCATGCAGGCGATGCTGTCAGCGTATGCGCTTAATGCTGAACAGATTCACTTAGTCTACATCGCTAAGGAAGGTAGCGGGCGGAACGGGCCGCTCCGAGAGTTCTTCGTCGACTATGACTACGAGAAGATAAAACCGGAGATTGACCGTCTCAGTTCGCTCGTCTACAATGCGAAGCACGGTAAACTGCCGGACCGTTATCTTCCGGAAGAGCGCCGAGTTGTTGTGGATCCGGAAGATGAATACTGGCCGTGCGCCTTCTGTCCCGTAATGGACATCTGCAAGGTACTTGGACCTGGTGAAGTGGAAATCTCCATAGTCGAGGCGGAGACGAAGTGATGGAAGAGCTTCCCGATTGGCTACGAGTGCCGCCGATCATCAATCAACCGTTGGTATGTGAAGTGTGCGGTCGGCGGGACTTTACAGATGAGGCAGGACTAGTCAATCACTACGCGAAGGTACACCGGGAGCGGGGCAATCAGGTAAAGATTGCCTTGCTCCGTTGGATCGGAGAACCGGAAGATCCAGCGCGGCTGGCGGGATTCGCTAAGGCGAAGGGTTACCGGACGCTTGGCGATGCCCGGCACTATCTTCAGGGAATCCAGAAGAGTCTTGGGCGGCGCTTCGATCTGGACACCTTCGATCCGTGCCCGGAGCGGTGTCAGAAGCCCCGGCCGTTCGTGGTCATGGGCGATCATCCGATTTGGCTATGTGCCGACTGCTGGGCCCTCGAAGCAGAATTCGAGGCGAATATGACTGAAGAAGAGTACCGGGAGCTTCTGCTGGAGCGGAAGCGGGAATGGAAGGAGAGAATGAATGACAGGACTGAGCTACAGCGTTGATTTCTTGAAGGATGGGATGCTGGTCATCACGTTCCTCGATGACTCACACGAGGTAATCGTCGAGCTTACCTTTGACGATGCTGTGGAGCTCCATCGCCTGCTGGGGCGGATGCTTCGTAAGCTGTCGGAGTTCTCGATGCATAAGCCGGGCAGTGAGGACATGAGCGGCTTGAAGAGTAAAGACGGCTGACCGGGGAAGTCCCGGCGGCGCGGTTAAGGTTGAACCGGGAGCGGCAGGTAGTGCGCTCCCGGTTCAGTTTGATGAAGCGATAAGTTGTCGATGCGGTGGGTTAGCCGTTCGCTTCTCTCTGACGCTTGTAGTCCTCAACACTCTTACGGTCGAGTATCCACACCCCGGCTATCTTGTACGCGCGCAATCTACCGGGTGTGCGTTCGAGAATCTTGCGCACGCTACCGGGGTTATACCCCAAGATGGCCGCGGCCTGCTTAATGGTCACGAAATCGGCGAAGGGATCATGTTCCTTTTGTGTCATCATCGGCCTACCTTCGAGTCAGCGATGTTGGACGCGGGGTCTGTTCGGTTACGTAGAACGTGTGATGCTCCAGGGTCTCGACATTCACGGACATCAGTTGATTGATGCCGTAAAACCGCACGACGATCTGGTCGGGCCGGCCCTTCGCCGTACGCTTGTCGACCTTCTGAACGGCCCGGTAAAACTGCCGGGCCGGTAGTTCGATGGGCATCTTGACGCCGTCCCACCGGCAGCTGATCTCCTGCTCGATGCCGTCGATGGTCAACGTTGCGCCGCGAAGCTCCAGCGGGGCCAACGTCGCGCGGTCCTCCTTCTTCACCCGTGACAGTCGCGTTTTCAGCTCCTGCAGGTTGAATGAAATCGTCGCTAGCGCTTCGCCAGCAGGTAGGAAGCGGTCGAAGTCGGGCATGTCTGGGTCACCCTGAACGATGAAGCGTAGCTCGATGCCGTCGGGGTCGCGGGCGTCAACGGTTAGCCGATTATCCACATGGCCCATCGTGACGGTCTTAGCGTTCACCTGTCGTAGTGCGGATGTCAGCTTCTTGATGTGAGCGCTGTCCACTCTCAGGCTAAACGGTTCGGCCTTGCCGGGTATGACTTCTTCAGCTAGTAGCACACCATCGCTGGACCGGATGATTAACTCGTTGCCGGTGTGCTTGAGATATACGTAGTTGTTGCGGTTCCGGTTGCCATCAGCTGCGTAAGCGGTACGATCCAGTGCGGCGATCAGGCCGCGCAAGTCGAGCTTCCAGCTGTTCTCCGGGTTGCGGCTCCAGACGGAAGGGTATTCGTCGGGGTCGCTATGGTAGGTAGTCGTGCGGGTGTTGCCGCACTCCATGAAAACGAAGCCGCGCTCCTCATCGGTACGCAGCTCCACGTACAGCGGATCAAGCAGAGGGAGCAGGTCGGCATACGTCCGGCCGGGCACGGTCGCAGTACCCTCTTCGGTGACGTAAGCCGGGATACGGGCCATGATGCCAAACTTCAGGTCGGTCGCCGTCAGTCGAATCTCGTTGGGCCCGTGTGTGGCATCGATGTAGATATGATTCAGTATGGGGTAGTAGTGGTGCCACGACTTGCCGAATACTCGAGCAACCTGGAGGACGGCCGTGTTAAGCTTATCGTGCGAAACTCTGATCTTCATGATATGCTCCTTATTGTGCGCGGGTGACGCGCTGGCGTGTCATTGTGACTGTAGTGTATCGCGGTCACGAATACGTGTCAAGGGAACAGGAACGGGTACAACAAATGTGCGCGGACTTCACAGATGTGACGCGGACCGGGCCGTCTACCGTTTTGCAGTAGTAGTCTTCAAGGTGAGTACACATCCGCTCCAGGAAATACTTCCTATACTCTTTTTCTTTTTAAAAAGTTTTTTATAGGAGAGTACTGTATACACCCATAGAGCTACAAATCCGCATGCGTTAACTTCATTCTCTTGTTACGCTACGTATGTGTAGAGTTGGACATTCCTGGCATGCTTGGAAGCATAGGTTATGAGTAGAAGACGGCAACCGTCGGAGCGTATCCGCGATCAGAGGGTAATAGCTCAGATGTACCTTGAGGGGTACACACAAGAGCAGATAGCAGAACGTCTAGGCATCCATCAGTCCACGGTGTCGCGTCAGCTGAAGGAGCTTCACGCTCAGTGGCTTGAAGAAGCTAACAAGGATTATAAGGAGGCGCGTGATCTGGAGCTCCGCAAGTTGGCGAAGGTCGAGACTGAAGCGTGGGCCGCTTGGCGACGTTCTCTTGGCACGAAGAAGACGACTGTAGTAGAGCAAGTAAGAGGCGGTAAGGAAGGACATCTGGGCCGTCGCGAAGTGATTGAAGAGGAGCTGACCGGGAACCCGGCGTTCCTTCGCGTTGTGCTTCAGGCCATTAAACAGCGCGCGAAAATCCTGGGACTCGAGGCGGCACAGGATATAACCGGAGGTATTAAGGTTATCATTCAGCATGCAGTCGACGACGATTACACTCCCCCGGCTTTACCCTCTCCAAGAAGAGATCGCGACGAGTAGTGCGCGCTGGCGCATTGTCGCTACGGGGCGTCGAACCGGGAAGACGACATTGGGCACGTACTTGTTAGCTCGTTACGGACTCGAGATACCGGGGCTTACTATTTGGTGGGTAGCCCCGGACTTCGGCACGTCTTTTATGGCCTACGAGCGGCTGAAGCAGTATGTAGGCGAAGTGGCGGACTTCAATGAAACAAAGATGCGGGCCGTCTTCCCTACGGGCACGGTCATCTGGTTTAAGTCAGCGGAACAGCGGGACCGTCTACGCGGCGAAGGCGTAGACTTCCTACTTATCGATGAGGCCGCTCACATCAAGAAGCTTCGCTACATCTGGCAGGCGGTCCTTCGTCCTATGCTGATAGACAGTCGGGGTTCAATGATTGCCTTCTCGACACCGAACCGTCGCAATCTCTTCTATGAGTGGTACATCAAAGGCGCCGATCCTGCCTATCCTGACTGGCAAAGCTGGAGCTTCTCGACGTTCGACAATCCGTACCTTCCGGCGAACGAGCTCGAAGATCTACTCGAAGAGTACACCGAAGGTTCGGACCTGTTCCGGCAAGAGATTTTGGGCCAGTTTCTCGATGACGGCGGTACCGTCTTCCGGAAGGTTCGGCAGGCCGTAGATCCTGCGCTTCCGACCGGTCCAGATCCGTCGCGGCGTTACGTGGCAGGGATCGATTGGGGTAAGAGCACGGACTTCACCGTCTGTATCGTGCTTGATAAGGACACGCTCGAAGTCGCGGGCATGCTCCGGATCGGCGGCGGGAAACAGGAAGGTGGGACGTACATCGATCAGCGAGAGCGGCTGGCACGGTTCTTAGAACCGTATCGAAAGGGACTCGTTTATATCCAGGCGGAGCTTAATTCTATCGGAGAACCGAACGTCGAGCTTCTCCGGGCCGATTATGGACTCCCTGTCTACGGTTGGACGATGACGAGCTCGAACAAGCCGCTTCTCATCGAACGACTCCAACAGGCGTTTGACGAAGGGGCGATCCGGATTCCGAACGATGAGATTCTCATCAACGAATTGGAGAGCTTCACCGTAGACGTTAATCCGAATACGAGTCGGCCGACGTACGGCGCTCCGGACGGCCTGCATGATGACTGCGTGATTGCGCTGGCTTTAGCGTACAGGGCGGCCCGGGGTACGGGACTCGGACTAGGCATAGTAGAGGCGTAGAATGGCAAGCGAAGTTCACTTTGTAGGACCGGACGGATACATCAGAACACAGAGGATCAAGAGCGGAAGCGAGTCGTTGTGGGATACGTTTACAGGTGTCCGCTCCCGACTAGGCCGCGCTACGTCGCTCCGAGCTACTCCCCCGGAGCTTGCGGAGGCTTACCGGAAGGCGGTGTGGGCCTACCGCTGTATCAAACTCCGGGCCGATGCTGTGGCCGGAATTCCGCTGAAGCTAGTGGACGGGGATGAAGTCGAGATCAAGGAACATCGGGTTCTGGACCTGCTCGATAGTCACTACAATCTGAGCGATCTCCTTCGCCGTACCGAGGCGGCCTATAACATCTTCGGCTTCAGCGTCTGGATCTATGATCTTCCGCTCAAGCCGACTCAGATTCAGTGGCTGAATCCGCAGACTGTGGAGATCTTAGGCGGGGCGGACGGGTTCGCAGGTATCGTGCAGACGGTCGGCGGCCGGCAGAAGCGCTTCCCACCGGAACGAGTCACGCTTTTCCGTAACTTCGATCCCTCCGACGATCTGGGCGGGCTGTCCCCGTTGGCCGTTGCGCTGGCAGAGGTGAACGCTGAAATTAATGCCGCGCATTACGTCGCGGCTTTCTTCGAGAACGATGCGCGTCCGGCGGGCCTGCTCACAACGGATCAACCGCTTGACGACTACGAGATCGAGAAAACCCGGACATGGTGGCAGCGACTCTTCGGAGGTGTCCGCAATCAGTTTCGGACGGGGATTGTCGGCGGCGGCTTGAAGTGGCAGGACATCAGCTACAAGCCGAAGGATTTAGCGCTGGAGGCGCTACGCGAAGAGGATCGTCGAGCAATCTCTGCCGTCTTCGGTGTTCCGCCGGCGATGGCCGGAGCTTGGGAGGCGGCTAACTACGCGACGGCACGGGAGCAAAAGCGGTCCTTCTACGAAGACGAGATCGTCCCACAAATGGAGCACTACGCCGACGTATTAAACGCCAGCTTACTGCCGAAGTTCCCGGACCTAGTCGCACGTCGTGCGCGCTTCACGTGGGCCTACGAAGATGTCCCGGCGCTTCAGGAACAGGTCGGAGAGAAGGTGAACCGTATTGTCCACCTTTTCCGGGCCGGGATTATTACGCTTGAAGAGGCGCGGGAGGCCGCCGGCTACGGTCCGCCCCCCGAACCGGAGCTCGAAGAAGAGGACGAAGCGGAGCTCGAAGAAGGGGAAAACGACGAAGCGGAAGAATCGGACGCGGCCGCCGAGAGCCAACCGGTATCTCAATTGAAGGCGCTGTGGGCAGATGAGCTGGACAAGTGGCAACGGTTCGCGCTAAAGCGAGTCGGGAAGCCGGGGCGTCCCTTCGTCCCTGAGCTTCTGCCAAAGCCCCTCTTCGATGAGATACAGACGCGACTCGAAGGGGCCGACAGCGAGGCGGCAGTTAAAGCCGTCTTCGATCCAGTCTTCGCTTGGCTGAAGGCCGGCGGCCCGGAACCGTTCAAGCCGCGGATCGACCCGACTCCGGAGCGCGAAGAACCGCTTCCGGACATCACTCCCGAAGACATCGAGGCGGCGATCAACGAATGGAAGCGGGAGATGCGGGGCCATTCTCGTTGGTACGGGGCACTCCTGCCGGATGAGGGCGGTCCGGACGAGAAGGAAGAGCCGACCGATGAGCGTTCCTGATCTTACTCCACAACCCGACCCGACGGGCGGGATCTTACAGGGCGCGGTTACGTGGTTCTACGATCCCGACGAAGGCCAGCACTACATGGGCGGTAACGGGCCGCTCCAGAAGGTCCACCCGAAGACGATTCAACGGCGCGGACTAGCGGCTTATCTTGACGAACAGCAGAGGCGGATCGCTAGGCTGACAAAGAATCTCTTCGAGGGTTCTATTTCGCTCGAAGAATGGCGCTATGAGATGAAGCTAGCTGTGAAGCACAGCTTCATCAATGCGGCGCTTCTGGGCGCGGGCGGGAAGGAGCACATGGGCGCTTCCGAGTGGGGCGCGATCGGCGCGATGCTGAAGAAGCAGTACAAATTCATTGACGGCTTCTCCAGTTCCCTCGAGCGCGGAGACTATCAGGCGACACCTGCGGGCCTTGCCAAAGCTACAGTGCGGGCGCTGATGTACCCGAAGGCGGCAAATACGGCCTTCTGGTATGTGGTGAATTCGAAGAAGAAGAAGACGGCAGGCTACACCCACAAGCGGAAGGTGCTGGCCCCGTTTGGCGATCACTGTCCGGACTGCATCGCAGAAGCGGCGCTTGGATGGGTAGACATCGACAGTCCCAAAGTTTCCGAACCGGGAGCGGGGCAAACGGTGTGTCTTACAAACTGTAACTGCTCGATGGACTACACCAAGAACCCGGAGTACATGCAGCTACCGTGGCCGGAATTCGAGCAGAAGATGCAAGAGGCCGCGGAAGCGGACAAGAAGTCGCTGGGACTCCCGAAGCCGGAAGAGTTTATTCGAATCTACCCGAAGAGCTACTATGAGCTGTCGGCCGAAGAGTGGCGGAAGTTCGAACAGGCCGAAGAACAGCTGAAGCGGGCGGCGGATGACTGGTGGCGCGGTTTATCGGCGGCGGAGCGTAAAGCAGTCTACAGCTATACGACTAACGCCGGGTTCGATATGAACCGGATCCTACGCGGCGAAAGCGTAAGCGTTTGGGATTACGATCAGCTTTCCCGTAATATTGATCTGGCCATAGACGCGCTGGATCGGTCGGCGGCCCCGTTCGACTTCAAGGTATGGCGCGGCGTAGGTTCTGGCCGGGGGTTCTTCGGCTTCAGCGATCGTCCCACTCTCGACGATCTGCGGGCGCTAGTCGGCACGACAATGGTAGAGTATGGGTTCGCTTCTAGTACTCCTGATGAGAACGAGGGGCGGCGATGGGGACAGACGGTACTCGAAGTGCTGGTTAGGCGCGGCCAGAAGGGAGCGTTCCTCTACACCAGTGAGATGAGCGATCACAGTAGCGAGCGCGAATTCCTAATTCCGCCGGGAACCGTCTTCCGGATCCTCGATGTGCGAGAAGAAGGCGGGCTGAATTACGTGACCGTTGACATTGTGGAGCAATAGCGATGGCGAAGACAAAGTCACCTTTTGAGCGGCGTGGCGAAGGGGCCGGGGCGATCAGTCAATGCGCGGCGTGTGCGCTAAAGCATAAGGATAAAGCTACGTGTACGGCCTTCCCTTCTGGTATTCCAGCGGCGATTTTGGCTAATCGCTTCGATCACCGGAAAGAGTATCCGGATCAGGAGCGGCCCGGATACGTCTTCCGGCTGAAGAACAACATCGATCCAGACCGTCTGGAGCAGTTCTTCGCTCCGGTCGGGCCGAACCTGCAACGTAAGCGGGACGACCTGCCGTATCGGCGCAAGCGTGACTTCGACTGATTTGTTACGGTAGATAAGAGACGCAAAAGGAGTGAATGGATGGACATCCGCTATCTCCATAATGGCTTACCGGTCAAGGCCACAGATGAACCGTGGATAGTTAACGTTTTAGGCGTCCCTTACGGTGGGCCATATGACGGTGGAACCGACTACCACGGGGAGTTCTTCACCCGTGACACCGATCTATGGCTGGATAAATTCCCGAAGCGTCCCATCGTCTACTACCACGGCTTCGACGATCCGCTCCCTGAAATCATCGGGGAAGAGCTCGAATGGTGGCGCGATGAGGAGGGCGTGTGGTTCAAAGTGCTTCTGGATAAGTCCCGGGAGTACGCACGGCGGGTTTACGAAGCGGCGAAGAAGGGGCTGGCAACAGCTTCAAGCGGCGCTATCGGACATCTCGTCCGGACAAAAGAAAACGGGGAAATTGTCGTGTGGCCGATCGGTGAAATATCTCTGATGGATGAGAGCAAGCGGCCAGCGAACCCACTTGCTAGAGTGGAGCTGGCACATGCAAAAGCGGTATTCGAGCGGGCCGGACTTCCTCATGAGGCGGCAATCGAGGCCGAAGTGGCAGTCCGCAGACGGAAGAAGGCACGACGAGCCGCACTAATGTTGGGCATACCTTTAGACGCATAAGAAGGGGATGTATAAGCATGGACAAGAAGGAGCTGAAGAAACTCTACGATGAGCTGCGGGCACTCCGCGCTCGTGGGGAAGAGCTTCTGGCAATTGATGTAGACGAGATGACGGCTGAGCAGGAAGAAGAGCTCGACCGCATCACGACTAAGGCGCAAAAGATCGAGCGTCGTATTGAGCAGGCGATTGAGCTCAATCCGGACCTGTCGAACGTGTCGCTCGATACGGACGGCAAGGATAACGACGATGCTGTGAAGGCAGTCGTAGACTATGACGAAGTGGCGGATCGGATCTTCGACCGGATGAAGGCGGAGATGGGCGACACCTTCCGGGGTGTGGGGCGCCGCATCCGTCGGGACGAAGAGTGGATCGACATGGACGCGCCGATCGTTTCAGGCATCAAGGCGCTCCGCGAAGGCGTGTTCGATCACCTGGTTCTCCCTCTTGGGCACTTCAGCAGGCCTGCGATGAAGGCACTCTCCGAGGGCGTGGACAGCGCGGGCGGCTATATTGTGCCGGTTGAACAGGGCCGTACCCTGATCGAGATGCTTCGAGCGCGGGCGGTTGTTCGTCGAGCCGGGGCGCGCGTCATGCCGATGGCTTCCGACACGCTGGAGATTCCGAAGCAGACTGGCGGCGCAGTCGCGTACTGGGTAGCGGAAAACGCTCAGATCCCGGCCAGCGATCAGTCCTTCGGGCAGGTAACGCTGACGGCTAAGAAGCTGGCGGCGATGACTAAGATGAGCTCCGAGCTTTTCGAAGACAGTGACCCGGCAGTAGAGCAGATTGTGATGGCGGACCTGGCCCGTGTGCTGGCGCTGGAAGAGGACCTGAAGTATCTGCGCGGTGACGGTTCAGGCAACACCCCGACTGGTGTTGCGAACATCAGCGGCGTGCACACGATGACGCTGGGTGCCGCTCCTACCTTCGACGATCTGGCCGATGCCGTCTACCGTCTGAACGCGGCAAACGCTCCAGAGGAAGGGCGCGCTTGGATCATGCATCCGCGCGAATACAACACTCTGCGAAAGATCAAGCAGGGTACGAACGTTGAGAACGCGTACGTCTGGAGCGATCCGGCGAACGGCGAACCTGCTCAGATTTGGGGCTATCCAGTCTACCTGACGACTCAGATCCCCATCAATCTGGGCGCGGATTCGGACAGGAGCGAAATCTACTTCGGCGCTTGGGGTGAAGCACTGATCGGCCAGCGGAAGACGCTGGAGCTCCGCGCTTCGGACGTTGCGGGTGATGCCTTCGAATACGATCAGGTATTCATCCGGGCGATCATGCGTGTGGACTTCAACGTCCGGCACGAGGAGAGCTTCGTCGTCATTACGGATGTGACGACCTAAGCGAAGTAAGTGACGCAGGGGCCGGGGCGTAAGCTCCGGTCCCGTACCCAATGGAGATTAGGGATGCTTATAGTCGTTAAGCGGGCAATTCCCGGCACTCCTTACGTTCGTGACGACGTGGTGGATTTCCCCGAAGATCGAGCGCGGGCGCTCATCGAGGCGAATTACGCGGCGGAATTCGAGCCTGTCGGCCGTTACTGCGACCCGTTCGCGCTGTTGGAAGGTGAAGTGCCGGAAAGCGTCTATGCGGCGCTGAAGGAACGCTTCACTCCCGAAGAGCTTTTAGCCGCGAGTGTGGCCGACCTTACCGCCATTCCTGGTATAGGTCCGAAGCGGGCGGAAGCAGTGCTGGAGGCAATAGGGGCGCTTAAGTGATGTTGAAGGTATACCTTCGGAATTATCCGGCAGTCCGTCGTGCGCTTGAAGGGCTTGCCAGAGATATGGGACAAATCCAGACCGATATTCTGGAAGAATTCGCGGAAGAAGACGTGGTACGCTTCCTCCGTAACCCTCGGAATTACTATCCGCGCCAAGCGCATCGACGGATGCGGATCTTTTCCGAACGGCAGCGGCGCTTCTTCTGGTGGGCACTCCGAACGGGCCGCATCCAGGTTCCCTATCGTCGCACTTACGATATGGCGTCCGCGTGGCAGGCAAGCCGCAAGGGGAAGAGCGTTCAAGTCTACAATCACTCAGACGCGGCCTTCTGGACGATGCATAATTCGCGTCAATCGTATCATCATCGAGGCAATTGGCCGACGATAAGCGACATTATGAATGAACGAGTGAACCTGTTAGGCAAACGAGCGGCCAACCGACTCGACAGGGAAGCAAACAAGAGGCTACCATAATGACTTATATCACTGTAGACGACTTTAAGAGCTATCTTGGGATTCCAGATAGTGAGCATCGAGATGAAGTCGAGCTCCAGAAAGCGATTGATCAAGCAGTAGCGATCATTGATAGCTTTACGGGCCGGACCTTCAAGGCGGTAACCGCTACGCGGTACTATGACGCGGTCCGGGACGTGTACGGGCGCGTTCTTCTGCTCGATAGGGAGCTTGCAGAGCTAACGAGTGTAGTGAACGATGGTGTGACGCTTTCCGAATCGGACTATGTGACCCTGCCGCCGAACAAAGAAGGCCGGGACGGGCCGATTTGGGCGATCAAACTGCTTGCCAGTAGCGGGAAGCGCTGGACTTGGACGACCGACCCGGAGCAGGCCATAGAAGTCACGGGCAAGTGGGGATACTCAACGACTCCGCCGAAGAGTATTGTTTTCGCCACCTATAAGCTAGCGGACTTCCTCTATCGGGGGCGTGATACGGTAGGGAACGCAAGAGCGGCATCGAACCGGGGCGCGTTCCCAACCCTTGCCGACTGGTTCCCTGATGAGGTCGCGCTTATTTTGGAACGCTTTAAGCGGACGCAGGTAGTGGGCATATGAGCGATATTCTAGGTGTTTATGCTTTCATCCGGGATCTTGACGTTCGCTACGGGGACGTACGTCCTACCGTCTACGGCATCGATGAGCTTCCGGGAGCGCTGTCGAGGGCACAGCTGCCGGCGCGGTTACTCTACCCCTTCTCCACACTGAGCGAAGAACCGTCGGGGCACTTCGGTTCTATCGGCGGACGCCTTGTCACGGTAGACTGGTCGATCCTCGATTTGTATCTACATCAACCCGTAAAACAGGGGACCGGACTCTACGATGTGGCGGACGATATAATCGGCTACTGCGGGGCCTATGCGGATGCCATCCGCGGAAAGGTCAATGTTGCGCCTTCGAGCGGCGGATACGGACATGATCAAGCAACGTTGCAGGACGTGCGCTTCCTTCCCGGCATCTGGCCCTGGCCGATGGATGCGCCGGAAGATGCAGTCGTCGAATACTACGGCGTTGCGGTTGTGTTGTCGGTACGTGAGCATATAAGCTAATAAGGAGGATACACTTCACTGTATGGATGGGTATCCATTAGTACGCTACATTGGGCGCTACGGCGCGTATCTTGAAGGTGTTCCGGCAAGGGATCTGACCGCCGACGAATGGGACGCGGTCCCCGAAGCCCTACGGGAACGAGCGTTGGAGCTTAAACTCTATGCGCTCATGGTAGATGAAGAGGATTCTGAAGAAGAAGAAGAAGTAGAGGATATTGAATAATGCCAGCTCCAAGTATCGATCTATTTGCACTCCAGATCGGGAAACAGACACGGTTCGACACGGGTGTTGTTCCGACGAAGCTTCTACAGGGCGTGCGGGACTTCACCGCCACCCCGATCCGTAACAGCGAAGTTTACCGCTACGTAGATGGGACGCTCCAACCTTCGGCAGATGGTGAGCTTACCCTGCTTGGCGGCGAAGCTTCGCTTCAGATGGCTGGGAGCTTCCAGATGCTCCCCTACCTGTTGAACGCACTCTTCAGCGCGGCCGAACCGACCGGAGAGGACCCGTATACCTATACCTACAATCCGCCAAGCGATGAGGCCCCAACTCCGGATCCACTCTCCATCGTCTATGCGGACGCAAATAATCAGTACCGCTTCATCGGGGCGCTGGTCAATTCTATCACCTTTTCTGTTGGTGGGCCGGGAGAGCCGCTAGAAGTAAGCGCGGATATGATCGGCTACGGGTACGACAGTCAGGCGAAGGTTGCGTTGACAGCGATCGATATTGACCTGATCATGGGCCACATGTTCGATCTCTATATCGATCCTTTGGGGACTTACGGCGCAACACGCATCCAGACGGATCATCTTGGCTTTGAGCTGGAGCTGACGGCGAACCGGGCCGCTTGGTACAGTCTGAAGGGACTGGATCCGGCCGATTGGCGCGATACCAAGTGGGAAGCGTCGCTGACTCTGACGCTGGCACTTGGTTCTGAGGGCCGCGTCTACATGGATGCCGTGCGGGATCTGACATCAAGCTCCGACCCGATCCAGAAAAGCATCCGACTGGTGGCGGCCCCAAGCGCAAACCGGGAGTTCCGGATCGACTTCGCCGGGCAGGTGGAATCGGCCCCGGAGCCCGTACAGGATGCAGACGGCGTGGCGTCCTATGAGCTGACCTTCATTCCTGTAAAGGATACGGTCGGACTGGCGAATTGGGCACAGCTTACCGTCACTAATCAGGTGTCCGACATCTGGGCGTAGGCCGAATAGAGAGAGAGGAGTACGACCTTATGGCGATCAACACGATCCGCTTCGAGCCGCCTACGGCCGATACCCCCGGCTACCTACAGCGGCAGATCGAGGTGATGGAGCTTCAGGCGCGGATGCAAGAAGCAGAAAAGGCAAACGATCCGCGCGAAATGGTGGCCGCGATGGAGAAGATGGCGAAGTTCCTGTCGCAGTTCATTGTCGAGCCCCAAGACAAGGCACAAAAGGTGCAGGCCATTTTAAGCCTGTCTCAGAATCAGTTTGAGGCGCTGATTACTGCCATCGCGGGTGAAGGAAACAACGAAGCCCCAAAAACACAGACTGGGGAGAGGAGCGATAACATCGTCCCTTTTCAGAGCGACGAATAGTCCGACGTTGGCTGATGAATAAACAGAAGTCCGTGCCGCAATGGGCACTTCATTTAGAGATTTGCCGGTTCTTTGGATGGACACTCTCCGACCTAAAGCAACTCTCTAGACGCGAATATGATCAGGTGCTCGTCTTCTATGACGCGGCGGCGCGGGCTTCTCAATCCGACACGTAGAAGCAAATGCCGACTTCCACAGTAAAACTCATAATCGAGGGTTCGGATCGAGCTTCTCGTCCGCTTCATATTGTAACGCAGGCTACGGCCACCCTCGGCCGTTCTGTCTCCGCGCTGACGGTAGCAATGGGCAACCTGATGGCGCAGGGCGTGACGGCACTAACGAGGGCACTTGGCAACCTTGCCGGGGCGGGCGCTCAAGCCGTCGAACAGTTCCAGAGCATCGAAGCGTCGATGCGTACCCTGATTGCGCGGGAGCTCGTGCAAAAGGGTATGGTCGACGATATGGCAAAAGGGCTTGACGCGGCATCGGCACAGGTGCAAGAGTACATAAAATGGGTAGAGAGGTTGTCGCTGGAGAGTCCCTTCTCTGCCGGGGCCGTGGCCGACATCTTCCGGGGCGCGATGGCTTTTGGCTTCACTGCGAAGCAGGCGCAGTCGCTCACTGAAACCGTGCTGAATACGACGGCGGCGCTTGGCCTTCAGGAAGCGGAGCTTGACGGCATCATGCGGGCTATCGGCCAGATCTACACGCGCGGGACTCTCCAGATGGAAGAGGTCAATCAGCTAACGGAACGCGCCGTCCCCGTCCTTCAGATCCTACAACAGGAGTACGGAAAGACGGGTGCAGAGATCATATCAATGATCTCCAAAGGTCAAATCGCGGCCGACGAAGCGATTTCCGCGATCCAGCGGGCGCTTGACAGAGACTTTGGCGGCGCGGCGGCACGAATGAGCGGAACGCTGGCGGGGCTGAAGAATTCCCTGAGCGACATATGGAGCTTGGGGGCGATGAAATTTCTGCGTCCTGCGCTTGAAGAGGCTATGCCCTCCCTGAACGACTTCATCGATACGCTATCCGGGCCGGGGCTTTCTACGCTGGAGCGTTGGGGACAGCGCTTCGGAGAAGTCTTCGCGGCGGGCATCGAGACTTTCAATCTCCTCCAGAAGGATGCCGATGAGATCCGGCAAATGGACATCATCAGCATCTTGCATAAGCTGATGCCGGACGCCGATTACGAAACACTGAAGGAGCGCTCCAGCTCCATTCTGAACACGTTTCGAGACATTAGCGGCGTGCTGTCCGGGGAGATAAGTCCCGTCGAGCTGCTGCCGAAAGAGTGGCAGACTACGGCAGAGCACATCCGAGATCGACTCTTCGAAGTCCGGGATGTAATACGGGAGGTCATCTCTACCGTCCAGTCGGGCGGTTCGTTGCCGGACATCTTCCGCGCGCTTGGACTGAGTCCACAGGCCATCACCGATATTATGAAGGCCGTGTGGACCCTAAGGTTTACTTTCACGGGTTTTGTCCAGACGCTTGAAGAAACACTGCAACCGGCGCTTACAGATCTGAAGGCCGCGTGGCAGGAATTCGCCAACGTCACCGGACTGGAGAGTCTGAAGGCTTCAGATGTGCTGAAGGTCGCTGTCGGAATCATCCTCGGACTGCTACAGGGGCTTCTCACTCTTGTAGCAGGCGTTGTAACAGGCGTCACGCGCATGTTTACGTCGCTCATTCAGGGCGCAACGTCAATCGCACAGGGCTGGAAGAATGTCTTCGACGGCATCCGTAACTACTTCAGCGGCCTATGGACAGTTATTTCCGGTATCTTCACCGGAAATATGGAGAAGATCCGCGCTGGGGCACAGCAGTTAGCAACAGGCTTCACTCAGATCTGGACGGGCCTGTGGAACGTCGCGAAGGGCGTCTTCCAGCAGTCCATCGGCGCGATTATCGGCTTCTTCGAGGGCTTCTGGCAGAGCATCGTCAAGATGGCGGAGAAACTGAAGTACGTGCTAGTCGGCGGATCAATCATCCCGGATATGATGGACGCTATCAAGCAGACGATCCAGCGCGGACTCGATGCCGTACTTCGCTTCTTCGGCGACATCTTCGACCGTGTGATCGGCAAGGCGCGGGACTTCGCGGCGAAGCTGAAGTCGCGGATCTCCAGCGCAATCAGTGACGCTAAATCGGCGGTTCTCTCGAAGATCGGAGAATTTGTCTCAGCGGGAGAAAGCCTGATAGACGGCCTGCGGCAGGGCTTCTCAAATATGGCGGGGCGGCTTGTCGAAAAAGCGAAAAGCATCGCTAACAGCGCGATCAATGCCGTGAAACAAACCCTGCAGATCGGTTCCCCGTCAAAAGTCTTCATCGAGGTAGGTGAAGATACCTTTGCGGGCTACATCAAGGGCCTGGAAAACATGCGGAAGGAAACCGAAAGGGCGATGAGTGCGACTATCAACGGAGCGATCCGCGCTACGAACCGTCACGCTCCAGCTGCAGTTAGCGCGGCAGGCGGCGGCAACGTCTATAACTTCTACATCACAGAAAGCTCCGACCCTCGCAGAACCGCACGAGAGATCGGGCGACTCTTGGGCTTCCGGAGCTCACTGGAGGACTAATGCCGTATCCAGAGAAGTTAGACGCAACGGTTACCATTGCCGGGACGGACGTCACGACGTATGTCGTGCCGGACACGCTCACTATCGAGAGTCGAATTGGGGAAGAAGAGGATACCTGTCAGTTTCGGCTTCGTTTCGAAGCCGGCTTCGTCCCTACGGTGTGGGATGAGGTCGTCATTCAACACGGTTCGACAAAGATCTTCGGCGGCTATCTCGTCCGCTTCGAGTATGCCAACAGTGACAGCTTAGAACCGGACTTCGAGATTCAGTGTGTCGGCTACGCGGCGCGGCTGAAGCGGATCTTCGTCAATAAACACTACACGAATATGACGGATGCGGAGATCTTGCAAGCGGCCTTTGCAGAATACTTTCCAGAAGTAGATGCGACTACGCACGTTGAGGCGGGCGCGTCGTGGGATTCGCTGAAGGTCCCACATCGGAGTCTGTTCGACCTTGTAGTCTACCTTGCCAACAGCGCGGGGATGCTATGGCACATCAACTACGATAAGGAGCTCGTCTACCGGAAGACTTCGACTGAAGCCGCTCCCTTCGGCTTGTCTGACGCGCCGGACTATGTATCCACCTTCCCCATCTCGGATCTAAACGTCACACACGATGGGAGCTCCCTGACTAACATCGTGACGGTAGTAGGTGGTTCGTACCTGTCCGACCCGACAGATGTTATCGTGGCCGGAACCGGGAAGAGCACGCGCGTAATCTTGCCGTTCAAAATGCGCGGCGATAATGACGACGAAGGCGGCATCGCCGTTTACCGGAACGATGGGACAGAAGATGCTCCAAACTGGACGCGACTGACGGTCAAACCTGCGTATATTAACGATGCGTCTTCGCTCGGAGCGAATGAGGTTCTGTACTACTACCAGGAGCGAACACTGGAAGCGGCGTCGGCGTGGCCGAACCTACCTAACGCTGTGAGGGTACATGGGCGCTACGAAGTGCCTGTGCTGGTCCGTGCCTTAGACAACGACTCAATAGCGAAGTACGGTAAAGCACTCGAGGAGGTGATTGTAGACACAAACATCNCCAGTATCCAGACAGCTAAGCTTCGGGCTTATGGGGAATTAGCGCAACGAGCGTTGAAGAAGACTGCCGTAAAGGCCGTTATCAAAAAGCCGGGACTCGTTGCAGGCCAGCGGATCCACATCCGGAACGCGGCCTACGGCCTTGACGAAGAGTACGTAATCCATTCTGTAATAACGACCGCACTTCCCGGCGGGCGGATCAATGTCGATCTTTCTCTTGGAGATTACGATCCTGATCTAATTTCTCTGCTCCTGAAGCTACAGCGGCAGACACAAGATAAGGCCGCTTGGCGGGATAACGAAGTGCTCAATCAGCTAGTCCGGATGACTGGCGATGAGCTGACACTTAACGAAGCATACCGACTCACTGCCGACAGCGGATCCGCCTACCAGTGGGATCAGGCTGGTGTCCGGTGGGGTAACGTGACTTGGAGTTAATCAATGAAGCGAACACTGACAATAAAGGGACGCGGCAAGCTTGGCATCTGGAAGCCGGGACTGCTCCAGTCCTTACTTCTGCAAGGTATCCCCTACGAAGAGGCGAAGCGACTCGTCAAGCGTAATGGCGGGCTATTCGCTAGTATTGAAGAAGATAACTTGATTGTGACAGGCGGGAAGGAGCTCGCGGCTGACATCCTGATGGGCGTTCGGGACCCTATTCGCTATTGTGCACTTGGAACAGGAACGGCGGACCCTTCTCCGAACGATACACGGCTTGCTTCCGAAGGGGCGCGGAAGGGCGTCACAGGTACGTCGCGGAGTGGGTTTACGGCGACCTTCTCCACGTTCTTCACTGCCGCAGAAGCGACACTAACAATCGAAGAAGTCGGCATGTTCGGAGGCGCGGCAACAAGTACCGCCAACAGCGGCGATCTCTTCTCCCGTTGGCTTACCCACTTCGATAACAGCGGCGGCGACTTCGACGTGACCGTCGATTACGAGCTCACAATTAGCTAGGCAGATAGGACGGACATTCTCATGACACTTGCTAGCGAAAATGTATCTCCGGGCGATCCCATTCTGGCATCGCAGTACAACAATCTTCGGGCCGATATGCTGAAGACATTGGCCCCACAAATCCAGACAGTGCGTCTCGCTGGCGATGCGTTCTCGCTGCCTGCGGAGGCAGGGCTGATCGAAGTTATTCCGGAAGGCGACTCGTCTTATGACGACTTGGTGCGTATCCGGGACGGAACCGCGGGCCAGATCATCACCATCTACTCGAGCGGAGGTCACATCAATCTGAAGTCCAACGGCAACATTTCCCTGATCGAACCGCTTACCCTAGCGGCCCCGGGAGAATGTGTGATTCTGCTTTGCAACAACTGGGCACGCTGGATTCCTATCGCCACAAATGTCGCGCCGACCGGAACGATCCGAATTGTGCCGCGCACGTCTGCTCCAAGTGCGGGATGGCTGTTAATGGATGGACGCGCGTTCGATACTTCTAGGTACTCGAATTTATATACCTATCTAGGTGGGCGTTCAACCTTGCCGGATATGCGCGGGCGCGNCCCAATTGGCCTTGACAACATGGGCGGCACTTCAGCAAACCGAGTCCGCGACACAGCGGCAGATACGCTGTTCGGAACGGGCGGTAAGGACAGGCATCGACTCACACAAGCAGAGATGCCGAGTCACGCGCACGGCTTCCCTGTGTATGACAGCGCTCCCACTAATAAGACGACACTCGCCGCGGCAGGTTATGCGAACCCGAACGGTTCTGCAACGACAACTAATACCGGCGGCAATCAGGAGCACGAAAATATGCCGCCTTATATGGCCTTCGCCTACGCGATTCGAGTCTAGAGGAGGATGAGAGTGGAATTCACAGACGCAATCCTCCAGCTTCCGCTCGCAGCGGCAGCGTTTGGTATGGTGATTTACGTCTTACGCTACATCGCCAAACACGATGAAGAATGGCGAAACTACTTCGACAAGGCACTGGAGCGATTGGAGCGGCGCGAAGAGGCACGCTTCGAGATGCTTCAGGAGGCCATCGAACGCGATGCGGAAGAAACAAGGCGGCTTTCAACGATCATCCTGAATGTCGTTGGCACGATTCGAGAACGGGCTAGATGAATAAAAAGGAACGGTTACAGAGTGTCATACAGGACCTGGAACAGATCGTGGACACACTGCTTGGCGCTCCAGTCTTCGATCCGCCGATAGGTGATCCTGCGTCCCCTACTCTATGGCCGGGCCATTGGGTAGACGCTAATCCCTACGGCACGCGTTACGCGCTCGGTTACCACACCGGCGCGGATCTCAACCTGAACAAGCCGCATTGGGACGCCGACTACAACAAGCCGGTACGAGCGGCGGCGGACGGAATCGTCACTTACGCGAAGTATCGGACAGACAGCTGGGGTAAGCTGGTAGTTATTCAACATACCACTAAGGTTTTCTCGCGCTACGCTCATCTCGAGGAGATTCTGGTAGAAGTCGGTCAACAGGTCCGGCGCGGGGACATCATCGGACGCGTGGGCGGAACGGGCGGTCACCCAAACCACCTTCATTTTGACATCTCGACAAGCGGCATACTCGGAGTGAAGCCGGATCATTGGCCGGGATGGACGTATTCCGAACTGGTAGCGCATTACGTAGATCCGAAGAAGTACATTGAGGAGCATAGGGCACATCATGAGTAGTGCAGAAGCAAGAACACGACTGTTAGCGGTCATTGAGGAGCTGAAGCAGATCGCAGAGATGCTCCCGGAAGATGCAAAACCGGTACCGCAACCGAAACCGCCTAAAGGCGGCGCGGCACGGCCTACTATTGTCCCCGTGTTTGGCCTACATGGGCCCCCGGACTTCGCCTATTGGGGCTGGACGCAAGAAGTTTACCGGCGCTTCGAGCTGGCACGGCCTACGGTACAGAGTGCTTTTGTCATGACCGGCGAACCGGGGCATCCTGTGACGGGGGAGCAGATCCGGCCACTTCTCGACATGGGGATTAAGGATGTAAGGGCACGGCTAGCCGTCCCGGGCGAACATGCCGGAAGCCCGGAGCAGTTTGTCGCCTACTGTCGTAACAGCGCGGTGGCACTCTATCAGAGTGGCGTCCGGCACTTCACCATCGGTAACGAACCGAACTTCCAGCACGAGGGACTAGGTAGAGGTTGGCAGAACGGCCAGCAATTCGGCACGTTTGCCCTCCGGGTACGGGATATGCTGTCGGCGCAAATGCCGGACGCAATCTGGCACTTCCCGGCTCCGAGTCCGAATCATACGGCTCCGATACAGGAAGGCGTCTTCTTAGAACAGGCGCGGAGCGCGATCGAAGAACTGGACTGGCTTGATCTGCATGCATACTATTGGGTTTTCGAGAACGTAGACGAGCAGGCGCGGCGAATCGCGGAGATTGAGAAGCGCTTCCCGAACAAACCGATTGCTGTAACGGAACACTCCTGCCCGAACCCGAATATTCCGATGGAGCACAAGGGGCATTGGCACGTGGACTTCGTGTGGAGACTGGCGAACTATACCCGGAACGTACACGTGGCCTACGTCTTCATCGTAAGTGGCCGGCAACACTGGCCATACGAGGCGATCACAGACGAAGTAGCGGCGTTCTACAGCGGCGCAAACGTTCGAGCGAAGCTTCAGATACAATGAGTATAGACACAGACTTTTAGTTAGAAGGACGGGTACAATGACAGAACTAACCGCGGACCTTGTCGTCCGGCTAATCAGCATGATCATGGGCGCGGCTAGCGGCGGCGCGTTCGCTTGGCTTCTGGACAACATTCCGGGCCTTCGGGATGCCTGGAACCTGCTGACCGGGGACTACAAACGAGTAACGATCGCCGTGCTAAGCTTCGGCATCCCTGCGGTCATCGTTGCGCTTCGCTGTGTAGGAATCGGTGTAGGTGTCGATGTCCAGTGCCCGGCGGATGCAGACGCCGTGATCGATGTACTGGTCATCGGTGCTTCGGCGTTAGTGGCGTCACAGCAGGTGCATGTTAAAATCAATAAACAGCAGAAGAGTTAAAGCCTGCTCCCCTCTCGTTGCCTTCCTGTGGCGGTTACTCTCCTATACGCGAAGGGACCGGGGCGCCAATCCCGGTCCCTTGGTGTTTCTTCCGATATTCTCTCTTTATTCGATCAGGCCGGCCCTACGGCCGTAGCGAAGCATCCTGCCGCCGAAGAGTGCGGCATAATTGACGAGATCTACGAGCGTATCGAACAAACGATCTAAAGCCTTCTGTGCGGCCGCTCGCTCGTGCTCGTACATCGCATCAGATGGGAAGTCTGCCGGTTCGGCGTCGAAGAGGTAGCGGCCGTCCCGAACGAGTACAAGCAACCTTGCAAACTTCAAAGATAGGTAGATGAAGAAGGTTCGAGTGATGTCAAACCCCTCGATCACCCTACCCACCAGCATCTGCATCAAGTGGAAATTCTCGAAGCTGTCGCTTTCTTCGTAGTTTTCCCCGGAGTACGTCTGGCGGCGTTCCGGCATGATGCTTACCGCTCGCATCAGAAACTCGAAGAATTCCGGGTTCGCCTTCTTCGCCGCACTCAATGCTTTAAGCTCATCATGAGTTAACTCGTCATAATATTGAGATGTCTGCATATCCATCATGTACTCTCCCTCTCGTTTATGAGGACCGCCGACCTCCGCGGAGTCGTTCCGCCAACGGCGTTGGCAGGGGATAAACCACACGGTCACACTTTGGACTGACAATCCAGTAACCGGAACCAAGACATTCAGGACACGGTAGGAGTCTACCGCGTACCAAGACTTGGCCGTTTGTTTTGCATCGGCCACAGGGGATTATGGTACGTTCGCGTGGTGCCCTAAGCGTATGTGCTGTTTCAGTCATGTCCTCCCATCCTAATATCTAAGAGGTAATAAAGCGCGTTGTTAACGAAGTCGATCCAGGCCGGAATGAGCTCATCGGGCCGCAAGAGGCCTTGCTGGATCAACCAGCGCCGAAGGTCGCGTCCTAGTCGGAACCATTCACTGCGATGTAGCTCACCATCTGGATCTTCGTGATAGATACGGTAGCGCTCAAAGCGGTTATGTAGCTCAAACTCGTCTTCCATCGTGCCGGCGAAGCGTCCAAGCTCCACAAGCCAAGTGTCGTTACCCGTTTGAAGAGTTTTGATACGTTCGTCCGGGTTCGTAGAGAACCCAATTTTGACGTTAGTGGTGACTGGATTAAGGAGAACGTAGATCCAACCGGAATTGTGATCGTCCATTCACACTCCCGTCTGTCTAACTTACACATTATTCAATGACCGGTTAAAGTTTAATCAATGCATGTGTATGTCCCTCCTATGTCCCACAAAGCTCGATGCTAAGTGCTCAATGTACGGCCAAAAGGTGAGGGACTTTAACGGAAGACTTTGGGAGGCTTACCAAGAATGTCTTTACCGCTGATTTTAAAGTCCCACACCCTTTGGACCTACATTGGAGCATTAATTTTCAATGTCCCCAATGTGGTCCTGACTTCCTCGTGTCAATGTCCCAATGTCCTATTCAATGTCTTGAATTATGTATCGACACATCAGGACATTAATTCTATGTCCCCGGACATTGATTAATGTCTCGTCGCCTTCTAGTACTGTTGTCGCATTAGCGAATTGTGCCGTGCTCCAACCACAACCGTTCGGCCAGCTCATTGACGCAGAGCTCGTTGACCGTCTGCTCCGCTAACTGCTCATCGCCGTCAAAGTACATATTACACAGCAGCTCGATCGCCTTCTCATTACCTGCGGCGAAGTCGGCCTTCATCCGCTCCGCAATCTCCCGGTATTCGGCAAGGTTCGAGCGAACCCGGTAAAGATAGTTTTGCATGGTACTGGCCTTGTTGTTGTAGGTGGCGGCTAGGCGCTCGATCGTCTGACGCATATCTTCCGGATTCTCTTGTACGTGCTTCAAGGCGGCGATAAGATCTTCCATCATCCGCCGGCGCTCCGACGTATTCACGCGGTTCCGGCGGGCCTTCTTATAGGCGGCGAACACCTGCTCATCCAGGCCGTGACCTAGCTCGACGTTCTTCCGCGTCTCTCCTGCGACGATCCGGGTGACCGTGTTTTGAGATAAATTATAGTCCCACGACAGTTTCCAAATGTCCGCGCCATCCAGGTAATCGGCCTTCAAGCGAAGAACCTGCTGTGGCGTGATCCGCGTGTCGAGCAATTCGGTACGCTCCAGCGCTTCTTCCGCGTCGGCCTTCGCCTTGCCGTCGAGGTACGGCAACGTCTCCTTCAACCAGATCCATGCCGTGTTCCCTCTGGCGCTGATGCGGTACAGGTTCGTCTGCGGGAAGTAGGACAGTCGAAGGATCCGGCCGGCCTTCTGCGCGTCCGCTTTCTCGAGGCCCGACAGGATCAAGTGGGGGCGCTTATCGCTGTCTACCCAAATGATCCCGTGCTCGTTGATGAGCGCCGCTACGTAGCGGATCTCATCTTCGGTTCGGGCGACTAGGTTGTCCCGATCCTGAATCAATGATCTTGCCGTCTGTTTCTGTGCCATTGCTTGCACTCTTCCTCCCTGCTTGGGTTGTATCTTCCGTGACTTATTATAACATCTCGGACACCTACGGTCAAGCCGTGCGGCATCCCGGAGCGGGTGTAACTAAAAAGGTGAGTACACATCTGTCCAGGGAAATACTTACTACGCTCTTTTTCTCTTTTTAAAGTTTTTTCTACGAGCATACTGTATTCACCCTTTTGACTACAATCTAAAAAGGGGAAGAAGGTAGAGTTTGGCATAGGTACGGGGTGTGGTATAATTAAGATCGTTCGGATATGAGGTCCCGAGTGAGCGGCGCGGGGCCTACATTGTAGATATACGCTTAGCCGCGCAGTAAGGATAGGAGAGTAAACCTATGAAGCTCGACTTGAGTAACGCGACAAGCATCAATAAGCTGTTCTTCGCTTCGAAGATCGCCTTTACGGCACGGTACGGGTTCGACACGATCACCGTCGCGCTGGCGCAGAACCCGGAAGCGCCGCCGGCAGTCCGTTACGCAGAAGCAATCGGGGACTTCGTCGTGCTGGACCTGTTTCTCTTCGCTGTCTGGAACGCGGCCAGCTACGATGGTAACTCGAAGGCGCTTCGTGATATGCGGGCTTTCGCGGCAATGCTGGCGTGGGCACTCTTCGGAGCGATGCTTTTCATCGGGTGGGAAGCAGGCGGGCTCGTATCGCTTATCGCTCGTATCGGCGGCGGCGGCTTGCTTCTGTACGACACCATCGATGTGGTCCGCGACATCCTGGCGGGCCGCACAAAGAAGCGGAAGCCTACGTTCGCAGAGAAGCTGGCAAGGAAGCGGGAGCGGGCCTTCCAGCGTGCCTATGCGATCCGGTTGGCCTTCGCTCCCATCCGCATGCTGAAGCTGGCGTCTCGTCAGCTTGCATCGGATTTGGAAGCGGACTTCGAGCGGATCCGGATCCAGATGGAAACCGCGACAGCGAAGCTTAGCGCAAATGGACTGCATGCGCCTACGCTCGAAGACTTCGGCTCAATTGTCCCGTTCGGCGATGGGATGCGCGCGAAGTGTAACGCTTGTGATTGGAGCGGCGAATACGCTTCAAGGGGCCTAGCGGAACGCTACCTGAAGAGTCACTACAGTCAGAAACATCTGAATTAGGATAAGTTTAGTCGATTTTAGACGACCTGCCGACGTTCCTTGTCGTGCGGGCTTCCACTATACCCACACCGTGTGGGTATATCTTCCGCCTAATTTGTAGTAAATACTTGACAAACACAGCACGCTGGGCTACCATATAAGCACAATAGATGACCGGGGGCGGGTAAGTCCCCACAAGTACGAAGGAGAGTACCGATGCACGACTACACCACTGAAACCCGGGAAGCTTTGTCGAAGATTTGGAAGAAGCAGCTTATGGTCCTGGAGGCCAGCGCTAAAGCGACTGAAGAGATCGACAATGCCATCGCGGCCTGGATCCTCATCCTGGAGCGGTATCGCGAAATTGACGACGAAGGCCGGCGCGGTATGTTGGAAGATCAGATCGAGCGGGTGAAGGCTCACATTCAGTCGCTACGTGACGTCCGGTCGACGTGCGACACGGAGTACACGACCTTGTGTGAGATTGAAAACGGGATCAACCTTGCGGCGAAGCACGGCTCGGAAGCCGACGTTGCCGGGATGCTGGCACTCTACGAAGAACGGGAGCGGGCGATCGAGCGGGCTAAGAAGCACGAGCGGGAGGCCCGGGTCTACGAGAAGGCTTGGCGGGAGTGCCTAACTAAGGCTGAAGCGCTTGTGGAGCAGGGGCAGCTCCAGGATGCACAGCGGCTCCAGGATCAGGCCGAAGGCTACAAGCTTCGCCGTGACGCCGCCTTTGACGCGGCTACGCTTTGCTACTCGTGGGCCAATGAGGCGACGTATCGAATGAAGGAGCTGGTGGAGTCCTTTAAGGAGGAAGAATAATGACAGAGAAGCAGGAACGCAACGTGGATGGGTACACGTTCGACGAATGGATCAGAGTCGTGGACGCGATCATCGTGGGCAAGTGCGGGTTAACTCACCGCGACCTGCCGGACGGTCCGAGCTACGATAGCTGGTCCTCCGGGGTGTCACCCGAAGAATACGCTTCGGACCTGCTGTACGATGCGGGTTTCCCACTGGAGCTGCTGCTGTGATGCCCACACCATGTGGGGTTACCTTCCCATGATAAGTGTAGCCCCACATGGTACATTGTTCACGGGTAGGGTTACCGGAAGACGTCGAATTCCCTCAGTCAAAATCGATATTTGCACTTGACGAGTCTACTGATACTTGTTACAATTGGGTTGTAGTCGAGAGAGGGAGGCCACATGATTTTACTTATCAAAAACCTTCGCCGGGACTTCCAGCTTCTCGTCTCTCTCCCTCTCTCGACTACAATGGAGAGTAGCGCAATAGTCACATAGGAGGGCCTATCGAACGAACCGAATACTGATCGAACGAACCGCATACTGATCGAACATTCTTAACAGACGCAACGAAACAACATAGTATGAGAGGGGTAATCTCACAATGACCGACAACATGTTTGAAGCACTGCTGATCGCTCAGGAAGGCGCGAATACGAAGACTGCTCCTAGCGGTATTCCGCTGGTCACTTGGTACAATGCACAGAAGAACATGGGCCGGGTCTACCCTGACGACATTCGGGGGCGGGGCGGCTGGGGCATCAAGTACGTGATCGCTCCGGACTTCCCGATCGGCGACGTGATCGAGATGGAGTTCAACAACGGCGACGTCGAGAAGATGATCAGTCTTCCGAAGGAAACTGATGTCATCCTGCTGGCCGACCGTCTGGACTGGTACACCGGCGACCGTTCGAATCCGGTTTTCCATCCTCGCTACGTTCGCGGAAAGGGTATGCAGGGCCGTAACCGCTTCCTTCTGCTTTTCGCTGATGCGATTGAGTGGCACTTCGAGCACGATACCTACTTCATGTACTCAAGTTGGGGTAAGACGAACGGCGTCCAGTTCTCGAGGAATGTAATTGGCGCCTTCTTCGCGAAGTATCACAAGAAAGTCGAAGAACAGCTTGGCGCTTCGCTCGACAATTGGACCTTCAAGATCCCCGTTACTGTCGGGGAACCGTACCAACCGAACCCGAATTACCCGACGAAGACGACTCCGCCGGTTCTCAATATGCCGGGCACTTTTGACGAGGAGAATCCGGCACGGTACATGCTGGAGAATGGTCTGATGGTCCCTCCGGAGATCCGTCGCCGGATTGCCGAGCAGTTCTGGCCGCGTGTCGCGGAGTGGCTGGCCGCTCCAGCGGATCCGCGTGACACTTACGAAAGTGAGTTCGGCGGATATGCGGGCGGCGTCGGCGGTGTGGAAGACGAAAAGCTTCCCGAAGACGTCGGCGCGGGGGCGGATGCCTTCGTAGATTAACGGTAGCGGCAGGACGCGGTTCGATCCTCAAGGATCGGGTAGGGCTGAATTTGTGGCCGCGTCATCCATAGTCATGGGCGGGTCTACAAAGATCCGCCTTTTATCCTGGACACGCAGTACTCAAAAGGGTGAATAAAGTCTACGATGTACCAGATAGGCGAACGGTGGGTTTTCGAGTTATCCGAATTCGACGAAGCGATGGACCGACTCGAGAACGATACGTTCATTGGGTGGGACATCGAAACATCGAATTACCGTAGGGCGCGGTTCCGGGGAGACGTTGCGGACAGCATCTTCCCGACCGCGGCGATAGACGACATCGCTGTCGTCCAATTAGCCGGAGCGCCTAGCGGGACGGTGGCCGTCTTCCACATTCGCGGCAACATGCCGGAACGACTGAAGGAGCTTTTCCGGCGAACGGACATCACCTTCGCTGGTCACAACATCGCCGCGTTTGACTGCCCATTTTTGCAATATGAGGGCATCGACTGCGTGACCGGCGGGCAAGACTGGTACGATACGCTTTTCGGGGAGTGGATTCTACTTCCTTACGGCAGGAGCAATCTTGGCGCTTCGCTCCAGCAGAGTCTAGAACGGCGGATCGGCGTCAAGATTTCGAAGGATACCGATCATAACTGGATGCGTAGTGAGCTCACACCACAGCAGAAGCGCTATGCGGCAGAGGACGTGATCTATCTCTACGACCTGTACCGCGAACAGCAGGAGCAGATGCATCGCCGCGGGCTGGAGCGTGCCTTCGAGCTGGAGATGGGGACGATTCCTTTCTTCATCCAGATCCACACAGCGGGCGTGCCTATCGATCCGGTAGCGCTCGATGCGGCAACGGAAGAGGCCAAAGAGAAGCTGGCAGAGATCAAGCGGGAGCTGATGGAGATGGGCGCTCCGTTTGTGAAGGAACACTGTGAGCTTTGTGGTCGGGAGATGCGCCGGGAGCGTATCCCCAACACCAACACTCCAGACAACAATCACAAGATTCGCACACAATACCGCTATTTGGATTGCCGTTACGAGTGGGTCTGCGATAATTGTGGTCACAGACGCTTAGATCCTGGGCTTAACTTGCGAAGCTGGAAGCAGAAGCGGGACATGTGGGAGCGTCTAGGCATTATCGATCCCAAGACTGGGAAGCCGGAGCATCGTACCAACACAGAAGCTTATTCTGTGTGGCGGACGCGCTTCTTGCAGATGCGGGAACGGAATCCGAAGCGCTACGACTTCCTGATCCGATTCTGCAACCTAATGCTCGACTTCAGTCAGTATGATACGCTGGTCAAGGTCTGGGGGAGCGATAAGTTCCGGGCTCAGATCGTCGAGCTTCCGGACGGCAGCTATCGCATGTTTCCCTCATACCGTGCCATTGGGACCGATACGGGACGTGTGTCCTCGAGAGATCCGAACCTTCAACAAATACCGCGGCGTTACAGGAAACTATTTGGCCGAACCCCGGGACACAAGGTCGTCACTGCCGACTACAGCGGCATTGAAGTTCTAGTGAGCGCAATCAAGAGTAGGGATGAAACCCTATTGGCGGCGCTTAAAACAGACGACTTCCACACGACAACGGCCAGTATGATCTTCGGGAAGCCTGCGGTCCGGCTGTCGACGGCCGACGGCGACCTATCGGAACAGGACGGAATCACCGAGGAAGAACGGACGTTGGCCAAAGGCGCGTCTTTCACTCTACTCTTCGGCGGTGGATGGGAGCGAATTCAGGACTACGCCTATGAGAACGGAACCCCACTTCATTCGACCGAGGCGCGGGCGATCTTCGACGGCTTTTTCGGCGCGTACCGGGGACTCTACCGCATGCGCGAAGAGGCGAAGCGGATCGCCGGCACTCGACAGCAATACTGGTTGAAGCAACCGCATGGGTTGGCACGACTCTTGACCGGACGCGATCTCGTCTACACCCGGATCCTGAATAACACCGTTCAGGGGACGGCGGCGGTCGGTTTGAAGAACGGCATCTTGAAGATCACGAAGCGCTATCCGGAGATCCTGAAGTATGCCTTCTCTACCGTACACGACGAGCTCGACTGGATCATCCCGGAAGACGAGGTCGACGAGGTGACGCGGAAGATCGAGGAATGTATGGTCGAAGGCATGGTAGAGATATTGGCCGAAGACAGCGGCCTGGATCCAAGCGACATCCCCGTGAAAGTGGGTATCACTGTTGGGGACGTTTGGGAGAAATAAATTCATAGAAAGAAGGAGTACAAAATGGATTTTAAGAACAATCGAGAAGCCGCTATAGAGTACGCTCGACGGGGTTGGCGGGTCTTCCCACTCTGGCCCCCGGCGAAGCACAGCACATCTGACGTTGAGGTCTGTACTTGTCCGAACCCCAACGGCTGTGGTAACGCGGGCAAACACCCGATCACGGACTGGGAGCTAGGGCTCGTCAAGGGCGTTCACTCTGCGTCTAACAATGTCGAGGATGTCGAGCGCTGGTGGCGGAAATACCCTGACGCTAACATCGGTATCGCTTGCGGCAAAGAGAGTAATCTGCTGGTCTTCGATGCGGATAGTGAGCACGCGTTCGACTACCTTACGAAGATGCAGGGGCTCGACACTCCCGTAATCGTTCAAACGATGCGGGGCTATCACCTGTACTTCCGGTATGCTCCCGGTATTGGTAACCGTATCAAGGTCGGTAATATGGACTTCGATATTCGGACCGACGGGGGCTACGTCGTTGCTCCTCCGAGTATGCATCCGAGCGGCCAACGGTATCGCTGGTATGGCGGGTATCCGGACCTTCCGCTTCAACCGGCGAAGATCGCGACTGAAACCGTTCAGGCGATTATTGGCGAAGCATCCCGGAAGAAGCAGACGCGCCGAACCGGCCTTCTGTATAAGAACCCTCCAGCGGAAATCCCCAAAGGGGAACGCGAAGTGACGCTTTTCAAGCTGGGTTGCTCGATGCGGGCCGATAACGTCCCCGAAGAGTTCATCGAAGAAAAGCTGCGGGCCTTCAACGAAGAGCTTTGCGTGCCGCCACTCGATGAGGCGGAAGTTCAGAAGGCGCTCCGAAGCGCGCTGTCGTATCCTCCAGGTTCGGCGATAGCGCGGGAAATTGCGCAGGAAATTGAACCGCTGATCGCCGACGAAGACGAGGCGAAGGCGCTGGCAGATGCGCTTCTGACGGGTGACCGGACGGACCGGGACGATGCGCTACGAGTTTATCACCTGTATGGCGAAGATCTACACTACGCGGAGGAGTCTGATATATGGCTTAAATGGGACGGTGTGCGCTGGAAGGAGCTCCCCGATGTGGTGGTCCGGGCGCTCGTCGCAGAAGCAGGCCAGAAGATTCGCTGGTTGGCGGCAACGAGACTGCAGGGGGACAGTTCGCAGGCGTTCTATATGGAGATGGGCACGAAGATGAGGAACACCCATCGCCAAAACGCCATCATCGAACAGCTGAAGAGTGTGGGAACGATTCTCACTCGAATGTCGGACTTCGATCAGGACGATATGATCATCGCTACGCCGACACAGCATGTAAACCTGCGGGACGCGACGATTATGGAACCCGACCGAAGCCGAAAGATCACCCGGACAACCGCTGTCGAGTACGATCCAAACGCTTACTGTCCCATATGGGAGGACTTTCTCGACGATGTGCTGGTCGATGAAGAGGGCAATCCGGATCCGGAATTGCGACTCTTCATGCAGATGGCGCTTGGTTACTCCCTTACTGGATCCAACATCGAGCAGAAGTTTTTCATCTGCAAGGGGAAGGGCGCGAACGGGAAAAGCGTCCTACTGAATACCGTCCGGGCCGTGATGGGAGACTACGGCGCGTCCACAGGGTTCGACACCTTCGACTACGATAAGGAAGGGCCGAAGAACAATCTGGCGCGGCTACGCGGTACGCGGTTCGTGACGGCCTTCGAGACAAACGATGAGAAGACTCTCAATCAGGAGCTGATGAAGAACGTCACGGGCGGCGATCCGGTCGTATGCCGCTTCCTCTATAAAGAGGAATTCGAGTACGTACCCCAATTTAAGGTCTGGTTGAGCGTCAATCTTCTGCCCCGGATCACTGGAACGGACGATGGTATTTGGCGGCGTGTCATTGTAGTCCCCTTCTACGCGAAGTTTGTGGACAACGAAAAGGAGCTGGAACACTACCCTCATGCGAAGCTGGCAGATAAGAATTTGAAATACGCGTTAATGCGGGAGCACACTCAGAAGGCCATCCTCAATTGGCTTGTCGAGGGAGCACGGCTATGGGCGGCGGAACAGCGGCTTCCGATACCCGACATCATCGAGCGGGAGCGCGGGCTGTACCGCTCCGAGCAGGACATCGTACAGCAGTTCATCGACGAACAGTGTGTGGTGTACGATGTGGAACCTTACGAATTGAGCTATGGCGCTCCAGATCTGGATGAGCGGGGCGTACCGTTGAATGAGCTTTTTGACGCCTTCGAGTTCTGGCGCCACCGGATGGGCTACTCATCGTGGTCGCGGCAGACGTTCAAAACCCGACTCGAGGATCAGCGCGCCGTTGTGGGCATCCGACGTAACCGGAAGCGGATCCAGATGGTCTATGGCATAGGTCTGAAGTATCAGAACGAACGAGCGGTTCTCGCAGACTAGCGGAACGGTCCCTGGAAGTCCCGGCGAATTCATCATAGGAGGACAACACACAAATGAACGATTTGGCAGACATTCTGGATGGCCAGAGAAATAGTCAACCGCTTCTAAAACCGCTGATCAAACAGACTCTGGAAGCCCTGCAGGCGAAGCGCAAGGCCGCACGAACGGCAGGGAGGCCGTACCAAACGGCGTACGGACCGCACGCTTACGCTAGTGATGCGCTGAAGTGCTCCCGGCAGGTTGCGCTAAAAAGTCTCTTCGCCGGCGATCTGCTCCCCGTCATCGACGGCCGCGTTATCGAACCGAAAGAGGAGATGGGCCTTCAGGGACTCATCGCGACCTACTTGGGTACAGAATTCCATGAGCTGATTCAGAACGCGATGCTGGCCAGTGGGCGCTATGAGGGACTGGCCGTAGAAGTCTACTGGTCGCTTGGCTTCCTGTCCGGCTACGCGGACGGGTTCTACATCGATCCGAGTGGGAAGCGGACGATTCTGGAGATCAAGACGCAGAGTCGCTGGCGCTTCCAGAAGGCGGATACGGCCGGGGAACCGTTCGACGATGATGTCATGCAGGCGATGCTGTCAGCGTATGCGCTTAATGCTGAACAGATTCACTTAGTCTACATCGCTAAGGAAGGTAGCGGGCGGAACGGGCCGCTCCGAGAGTTCTTCGTCGACTATGACTACGAGAAGATAAAACCGGAGATTGACCGTCTCAGTTCGCTCGTCTACAATGCGAAGCACGGTAAACTGCCGGACCGTTATCTTCCGGAAGAGCGCCGAGTTGTTGTGGATCCGGAAGATGAATACTGGCCGTGCGCCTTCTGTCCCGTAATGGACATCTGCAAGGTACTTGGACCTGGTGAAGTGGAAATCTCCATAGTCGAGGCGGAGACGAAGTGATGGAAGAGCTTCCCGATTGGCTACGAGTGCCGCCGATCATCAATCAACCGTTGGTATGTGAAGTGTGCGGTCGGCGGGACTTTACAGATGAGGCAGGACTAGTCAATCACTACGCGAAGGTACACCGGGAGCGGGGCAATCAGGTAAAGATTGCCTTGCTCCGTTGGATCGGAGAACCGGAAGATCCAGCGCGGCTGGCGGGATTCGCTAAGGCGAAGGGTTACCGGACGCTTGGCGATGCCCGGCACTATCTTCAGGGAATCCAGAAGAGTCTTGGGCGGCGCTTCGATCTGGACACCTTCGATCCGTGCCCGGAGCGGTGTCAGAAGCCCCGGCCGTTCGTGGTCATGGGCGATCATCCGATTTGGCTATGTGCCGACTGCTGGGCCCTCGAAGCAGAATTCGAGGCGAATATGACTGAAGAAGAGTACCGGGAGCTTCTGCTGGAGCGGAAGCGGGAATGGAAGGAGAGAATGAATGACAGGACTGAGCTACAGCGTTGATTTCTTGAAGGATGGGATGCTGGTCATCACGTTCCTCGATGACTCACACGAGGTAATCGTCGAGCTTACCTTTGACGATGCTGTGGAGCTCCATCGCCTGCTGGGGCGGATGCTTCGTAAGCTGTCGGAGTTCTCGATGCATAAGCCGGGCAGTGAGGACATGAGCGGCTTGAAGAGTAAAGACGGCTGACCGGGGAAGTCCCGGCGGCGCGGTTAAGGTTGAACCGGGAGCGGCAGGTAGTGCGCTCCCGGTTCAGTTTGATGAAGCGATAAGTTGTCGATGCGGTGGGTTAGCCGTTCGCTTCTCTCTGACGCTTGTAGTCCTCAACACTCTTACGGTCGAGTATCCACACCCCGGCTATCTTGTACGCGCGCAATCTACCGGGTGTGCGTTCGAGAATCTTGCGCACGCTACCGGGGTTATACCCCAAGATGGCCGCGGCCTGCTTAATGGTCACGAAATCGGCGAAGGGATCATGTTCCTTTTGTGTCATCATCGGCCTACCTTCGAGTCAGCGATGTTGGACGCGGGGTCTGTTCGGTTACGTAGAACGTGTGATGCTCCAGGGTCTCGACATTCACGGACATCAGTTGATTGATGCCGTAAAACCGCACGACGATCTGGTCGGGCCGGCCCTTCGCCGTACGCTTGTCGACCTTCTGAACGGCCCGGTAAAACTGCCGGGCCGGTAGTTCGATGGGCATCTTGACGCCGTCCCACCGGCAGCTGATCTCCTGCTCGATGCCGTCGATGGTCAACGTTGCGCCGCGAAGCTCCAGCGGGGCCAACGTCGCGCGGTCCTCCTTCTTCACCCGTGACAGTCGCGTTTTCAGCTCCTGCAGGTTGAATGAAATCGTCGCTAGCGCTTCGCCAGCAGGTAGGAAGCGGTCGAAGTCGGGCATGTCTGGGTCACCCTGAACGATGAAGCGTAGCTCGATGCCGTCGGGGTCGCGGGCGTCAACGGTTAGCCGATTATCCACATGGCCCATCGTGACGGTCTTAGCGTTCACCTGTCGTAGTGCGGATGTCAGCTTCTTGATGTGAGCGCTGTCCACTCTCAGGCTAAACGGTTCGGCCTTGCCGGGTATGACTTCTTCAGCTAGTAGCACACCATCGCTGGACCGGATGATTAACTCGTTGCCGGTGTGCTTGAGATATACGTAGTTGTTGCGGTTCCGGTTGCCATCAGCTGCGTAAGCGGTACGATCCAGTGCGGCGATCAGGCCGCGCAAGTCGAGCTTCCAGCTGTTCTCCGGGTTGCGGCTCCAGACGGAAGGGTATTCGTCGGGGTCGCTATGGTAGGTAGTCGTGCGGGTGTTGCCGCACTCCATGAAAACGAAGCCGCGCTCCTCATCGGTACGCAGCTCCACGTACAGCGGATCAAGCAGAGGGAGCAGGTCGGCATACGTCCGGCCGGGCACGGTCGCAGTACCCTCTTCGGTGACGTAAGCCGGGATACGGGCCATGATGCCAAACTTCAGGTCGGTCGCCGTCAGTCGAATCTCGTTGGGCCCGTGTGTGGCATCGATGTAGATATGATTCAGTATGGGGTAGTAGTGGTGCCACGACTTGCCGAATACTCGAGCAACCTGGAGGACGGCCGTGTTAAGCTTATCGTGCGAAACTCTGATCTTCATGATATGCTCCTTATTGTGCGCGGGTGACGCGCTGGCGTGTCATTGTGACTGTAGTGTATCGCGGTCACGAATACGTGTCAAGGGAACAGGAACGGGTACAACAAATGTGCGCGGACTTCACAGATGTGACGCGGACCGGGCCGTCTACCGTTTTGCAGTAGTAGTCTTCAAGGTGAGTACACATCCGCTCCAGGAAATACTTCCTATACTCTTTTTCTTTTTAAAAAGTTTTTTATAGGAGAGTACTGTATACACCCATAGAGCTACAAATCCGCATGCGTTAACTTCATTCTCTTGTTACGCTACGTATGTGTAGAGTTGGACATTCCTGGCATGCTTGGAAGCATAGGTTATGAGTAGAAGACGGCAACCGTCGGAGCGTATCCGCGATCAGAGGGTAATAGCTCAGATGTACCTTGAGGGGTACACACAAGAGCAGATAGCAGAACGTCTAGGCATCCATCAGTCCACGGTGTCGCGTCAGCTGAAGGAGCTTCACGCTCAGTGGCTTGAAGAAGCTAACAAGGATTATAAGGAGGCGCGTGATCTGGAGCTCCGCAAGTTGGCGAAGGTCGAGACTGAAGCGTGGGCCGCTTGGCGACGTTCTCTTGGCACGAAGAAGACGACTGTAGTAGAGCAAGTAAGAGGCGGTAAGGAAGGACATCTGGGCCGTCGCGAAGTGATTGAAGAGGAGCTGACCGGGAACCCGGCGTTCCTTCGCGTTGTGCTTCAGGCCATTAAACAGCGCGCGAAAATCCTGGGACTCGAGGCGGCACAGGATATAACCGGAGGTATTAAGGTTATCATTCAGCATGCAGTCGACGACGATTACACTCCCCCGGCTTTACCCTCTCCAAGAAGAGATCGCGACGAGTAGTGCGCGCTGGCGCATTGTCGCTACGGGGCGTCGAACCGGGAAGACGACATTGGGCACGTACTTGTTAGCTCGTTACGGACTCGAGATACCGGGGCTTACTATTTGGTGGGTAGCCCCGGACTTCGGCACGTCTTTTATGGCCTACGAGCGGCTGAAGCAGTATGTAGGCGAAGTGGCGGACTTCAATGAAACAAAGATGCGGGCCGTCTTCCCTACGGGCACGGTCATCTGGTTTAAGTCAGCGGAACAGCGGGACCGTCTACGCGGCGAAGGCGTAGACTTCCTACTTATCGATGAGGCCGCTCACATCAAGAAGCTTCGCTACATCTGGCAGGCGGTCCTTCGTCCTATGCTGATAGACAGTCGGGGTTCAATGATTGCCTTCTCGACACCGAACCGTCGCAATCTCTTCTATGAGTGGTACATCAAAGGCGCCGATCCTGCCTATCCTGACTGGCAAAGCTGGAGCTTCTCGACGTTCGACAATCCGTACCTTCCGGCGAACGAGCTCGAAGATCTACTCGAAGAGTACACCGAAGGTTCGGACCTGTTCCGGCAAGAGATTTTGGGCCAGTTTCTCGATGACGGCGGTACCGTCTTCCGGAAGGTTCGGCAGGCCGTAGATCCTGCGCTTCCGACCGGTCCAGATCCGTCGCGGCGTTACGTGGCAGGGATCGATTGGGGTAAGAGCACGGACTTCACCGTCTGTATCGTGCTTGATAAGGACACGCTCGAAGTCGCGGGCATGCTCCGGATCGGCGGCGGGAAACAGGAAGGTGGGACGTACATCGATCAGCGAGAGCGGCTGGCACGGTTCTTAGAACCGTATCGAAAGGGACTCGTTTATATCCAGGCGGAGCTTAATTCTATCGGAGAACCGAACGTCGAGCTTCTCCGGGCCGATTATGGACTCCCTGTCTACGGTTGGACGATGACGAGCTCGAACAAGCCGCTTCTCATCGAACGACTCCAACAGGCGTTTGACGAAGGGGCGATCCGGATTCCGAACGATGAGATTCTCATCAACGAATTGGAGAGCTTCACCGTAGACGTTAATCCGAATACGAGTCGGCCGACGTACGGCGCTCCGGACGGCCTGCATGATGACTGCGTGATTGCGCTGGCTTTAGCGTACAGGGCGGCCCGGGGTACGGGACTCGGACTAGGCATAGTAGAGGCGTAGAATGGCAAGCGAAGTTCACTTTGTAGGACCGGACGGATACATCAGAACACAGAGGATCAAGAGCGGAAGCGAGTCGTTGTGGGATACGTTTACAGGTGTCCGCTCCCGACTAGGCCGCGCTACGTCGCTCCGAGCTACTCCCCCGGAGCTTGCGGAGGCTTACCGGAAGGCGGTGTGGGCCTACCGCTGTATCAAACTCCGGGCCGATGCTGTGGCCGGAATTCCGCTGAAGCTAGTGGACGGGGATGAAGTCGAGATCAAGGAACATCGGGTTCTGGACCTGCTCGATAGTCACTACAATCTGAGCGATCTCCTTCGCCGTACCGAGGCGGCCTATAACATCTTCGGCTTCAGCGTCTGGATCTATGATCTTCCGCTCAAGCCGACTCAGATTCAGTGGCTGAATCCGCAGACTGTGGAGATCTTAGGCGGGGCGGACGGGTTCGCAGGTATCGTGCAGACGGTCGGCGGCCGGCAGAAGCGCTTCCCACCGGAACGAGTCACGCTTTTCCGTAACTTCGATCCCTCCGACGATCTGGGCGGGCTGTCCCCGTTGGCCGTTGCGCTGGCAGAGGTGAACGCTGAAATTAATGCCGCGCATTACGTCGCGGCTTTCTTCGAGAACGATGCGCGTCCGGCGGGCCTGCTCACAACGGATCAACCGCTTGACGACTACGAGATCGAGAAAACCCGGACATGGTGGCAGCGACTCTTCGGAGGTGTCCGCAATCAGTTTCGGACGGGGATTGTCGGCGGCGGCTTGAAGTGGCAGGACATCAGCTACAAGCCGAAGGATTTAGCGCTGGAGGCGCTACGCGAAGAGGATCGTCGAGCAATCTCTGCCGTCTTCGGTGTTCCGCCGGCGATGGCCGGAGCTTGGGAGGCGGCTAACTACGCGACGGCACGGGAGCAAAAGCGGTCCTTCTACGAAGACGAGATCGTCCCACAAATGGAGCACTACGCCGACGTATTAAACGCCAGCTTACTGCCGAAGTTCCCGGACCTAGTCGCACGTCGTGCGCGCTTCACGTGGGCCTACGAAGATGTCCCGGCGCTTCAGGAACAGGTCGGAGAGAAGGTGAACCGTATTGTCCACCTTTTCCGGGCCGGGATTATTACGCTTGAAGAGGCGCGGGAGGCCGCCGGCTACGGTCCGCCCCCCGAACCGGAGCTCGAAGAAGAGGACGAAGCGGAGCTCGAAGAAGGGGAAAACGACGAAGCGGAAGAATCGGACGCGGCCGCCGAGAGCCAACCGGTATCTCAATTGAAGGCGCTGTGGGCAGATGAGCTGGACAAGTGGCAACGGTTCGCGCTAAAGCGAGTCGGGAAGCCGGGGCGTCCCTTCGTCCCTGAGCTTCTGCCAAAGCCCCTCTTCGATGAGATACAGACGCGACTCGAAGGGGCCGACAGCGAGGCGGCAGTTAAAGCCGTCTTCGATCCAGTCTTCGCTTGGCTGAAGGCCGGCGGCCCGGAACCGTTCAAGCCGCGGATCGACCCGACTCCGGAGCGCGAAGAACCGCTTCCGGACATCACTCCCGAAGACATCGAGGCGGCGATCAACGAATGGAAGCGGGAGATGCGGGGCCATTCTCGTTGGTACGGGGCACTCCTGCCGGATGAGGGCGGTCCGGACGAGAAGGAAGAGCCGACCGATGAGCGTTCCTGATCTTACTCCACAACCCGACCCGACGGGCGGGATCTTACAGGGCGCGGTTACGTGGTTCTACGATCCCGACGAAGGCCAGCACTACATGGGCGGTAACGGGCCGCTCCAGAAGGTCCACCCGAAGACGATTCAACGGCGCGGACTAGCGGCTTATCTTGACGAACAGCAGAGGCGGATCGCTAGGCTGACAAAGAATCTCTTCGAGGGTTCTATTTCGCTCGAAGAATGGCGCTATGAGATGAAGCTAGCTGTGAAGCACAGCTTCATCAATGCGGCGCTTCTGGGCGCGGGCGGGAAGGAGCACATGGGCGCTTCCGAGTGGGGCGCGATCGGCGCGATGCTGAAGAAGCAGTACAAATTCATTGACGGCTTCTCCAGTTCCCTCGAGCGCGGAGACTATCAGGCGACACCTGCGGGCCTTGCCAAAGCTACAGTGCGGGCGCTGATGTACCCGAAGGCGGCAAATACGGCCTTCTGGTATGTGGTGAATTCGAAGAAGAAGAAGACGGCAGGCTACACCCACAAGCGGAAGGTGCTGGCCCCGTTTGGCGATCACTGTCCGGACTGCATCGCAGAAGCGGCGCTTGGATGGGTAGACATCGACAGTCCCAAAGTTTCCGAACCGGGAGCGGGGCAAACGGTGTGTCTTACAAACTGTAACTGCTCGATGGACTACACCAAGAACCCGGAGTACATGCAGCTACCGTGGCCGGAATTCGAGCAGAAGATGCAAGAGGCCGCGGAAGCGGACAAGAAGTCGCTGGGACTCCCGAAGCCGGAAGAGTTTATTCGAATCTACCCGAAGAGCTACTATGAGCTGTCGGCCGAAGAGTGGCGGAAGTTCGAACAGGCCGAAGAACAGCTGAAGCGGGCGGCGGATGACTGGTGGCGCGGTTTATCGGCGGCGGAGCGTAAAGCAGTCTACAGCTATACGACTAACGCCGGGTTCGATATGAACCGGATCCTACGCGGCGAAAGCGTAAGCGTTTGGGATTACGATCAGCTTTCCCGTAATATTGATCTGGCCATAGACGCGCTGGATCGGTCGGCGGCCCCGTTCGACTTCAAGGTATGGCGCGGCGTAGGTTCTGGCCGGGGGTTCTTCGGCTTCAGCGATCGTCCCACTCTCGACGATCTGCGGGCGCTAGTCGGCACGACAATGGTAGAGTATGGGTTCGCTTCTAGTACTCCTGATGAGAACGAGGGGCGGCGATGGGGACAGACGGTACTCGAAGTGCTGGTTAGGCGCGGCCAGAAGGGAGCGTTCCTCTACACCAGTGAGATGAGCGATCACAGTAGCGAGCGCGAATTCCTAATTCCGCCGGGAACCGTCTTCCGGATCCTCGATGTGCGAGAAGAAGGCGGGCTGAATTACGTGACCGTTGACATTGTGGAGCAATAGCGATGGCGAAGACAAAGTCACCTTTTGAGCGGCGTGGCGAAGGGGCCGGGGCGATCAGTCAATGCGCGGCGTGTGCGCTAAAGCATAAGGATAAAGCTACGTGTACGGCCTTCCCTTCTGGTATTCCAGCGGCGATTTTGGCTAATCGCTTCGATCACCGGAAAGAGTATCCGGATCAGGAGCGGCCCGGATACGTCTTCCGGCTGAAGAACAACATCGATCCAGACCGTCTGGAGCAGTTCTTCGCTCCGGTCGGGCCGAACCTGCAACGTAAGCGGGACGACCTGCCGTATCGGCGCAAGCGTGACTTCGACTGATTTGTTACGGTAGATAAGAGACGCAAAAGGAGTGAATGGATGGACATCCGCTATCTCCATAATGGCTTACCGGTCAAGGCCACAGATGAACCGTGGATAGTTAACGTTTTAGGCGTCCCTTACGGTGGGCCATATGACGGTGGAACCGACTACCACGGGGAGTTCTTCACCCGTGACACCGATCTATGGCTGGATAAATTCCCGAAGCGTCCCATCGTCTACTACCACGGCTTCGACGATCCGCTCCCTGAAATCATCGGGGAAGAGCTCGAATGGTGGCGCGATGAGGAGGGCGTGTGGTTCAAAGTGCTTCTGGATAAGTCCCGGGAGTACGCACGGCGGGTTTACGAAGCGGCGAAGAAGGGGCTGGCAACAGCTTCAAGCGGCGCTATCGGACATCTCGTCCGGACAAAAGAAAACGGGGAAATTGTCGTGTGGCCGATCGGTGAAATATCTCTGATGGATGAGAGCAAGCGGCCAGCGAACCCACTTGCTAGAGTGGAGCTGGCACATGCAAAAGCGGTATTCGAGCGGGCCGGACTTCCTCATGAGGCGGCAATCGAGGCCGAAGTGGCAGTCCGCAGACGGAAGAAGGCACGACGAGCCGCACTAATGTTGGGCATACCTTTAGACGCATAAGAAGGGGATGTATAAGCATGGACAAGAAGGAGCTGAAGAAACTCTACGATGAGCTGCGGGCACTCCGCGCTCGTGGGGAAGAGCTTCTGGCAATTGATGTAGACGAGATGACGGCTGAGCAGGAAGAAGAGCTCGACCGCATCACGACTAAGGCGCAAAAGATCGAGCGTCGTATTGAGCAGGCGATTGAGCTCAATCCGGACCTGTCGAACGTGTCGCTCGATACGGACGGCAAGGATAACGACGATGCTGTGAAGGCAGTCGTAGACTATGACGAAGTGGCGGATCGGATCTTCGACCGGATGAAGGCGGAGATGGGCGACACCTTCCGGGGTGTGGGGCGCCGCATCCGTCGGGACGAAGAGTGGATCGACATGGACGCGCCGATCGTTTCAGGCATCAAGGCGCTCCGCGAAGGCGTGTTCGATCACCTGGTTCTCCCTCTTGGGCACTTCAGCAGGCCTGCGATGAAGGCACTCTCCGAGGGCGTGGACAGCGCGGGCGGCTATATTGTGCCGGTTGAACAGGGCCGTACCCTGATCGAGATGCTTCGAGCGCGGGCGGTTGTTCGTCGAGCCGGGGCGCGCGTCATGCCGATGGCTTCCGACACGCTGGAGATTCCGAAGCAGACTGGCGGCGCAGTCGCGTACTGGGTAGCGGAAAACGCTCAGATCCCGGCCAGCGATCAGTCCTTCGGGCAGGTAACGCTGACGGCTAAGAAGCTGGCGGCGATGACTAAGATGAGCTCCGAGCTTTTCGAAGACAGTGACCCGGCAGTAGAGCAGATTGTGATGGCGGACCTGGCCCGTGTGCTGGCGCTGGAAGAGGACCTGAAGTATCTGCGCGGTGACGGTTCAGGCAACACCCCGACTGGTGTTGCGAACATCAGCGGCGTGCACACGATGACGCTGGGTGCCGCTCCTACCTTCGACGATCTGGCCGATGCCGTCTACCGTCTGAACGCGGCAAACGCTCCAGAGGAAGGGCGCGCTTGGATCATGCATCCGCGCGAATACAACACTCTGCGAAAGATCAAGCAGGGTACGAACGTTGAGAACGCGTACGTCTGGAGCGATCCGGCGAACGGCGAACCTGCTCAGATTTGGGGCTATCCAGTCTACCTGACGACTCAGATCCCCATCAATCTGGGCGCGGATTCGGACAGGAGCGAAATCTACTTCGGCGCTTGGGGTGAAGCACTGATCGGCCAGCGGAAGACGCTGGAGCTCCGCGCTTCGGACGTTGCGGGTGATGCCTTCGAATACGATCAGGTATTCATCCGGGCGATCATGCGTGTGGACTTCAACGTCCGGCACGAGGAGAGCTTCGTCGTCATTACGGATGTGACGACCTAAGCGAAGTAAGTGACGCAGGGGCCGGGGCGTAAGCTCCGGTCCCGTACCCAATGGAGATTAGGGATGCTTATAGTCGTTAAGCGGGCAATTCCCGGCACTCCTTACGTTCGTGACGACGTGGTGGATTTCCCCGAAGATCGAGCGCGGGCGCTCATCGAGGCGAATTACGCGGCGGAATTCGAGCCTGTCGGCCGTTACTGCGACCCGTTCGCGCTGTTGGAAGGTGAAGTGCCGGAAAGCGTCTATGCGGCGCTGAAGGAACGCTTCACTCCCGAAGAGCTTTTAGCCGCGAGTGTGGCCGACCTTACCGCCATTCCTGGTATAGGTCCGAAGCGGGCGGAAGCAGTGCTGGAGGCAATAGGGGCGCTTAAGTGATGTTGAAGGTATACCTTCGGAATTATCCGGCAGTCCGTCGTGCGCTTGAAGGGCTTGCCAGAGATATGGGACAAATCCAGACCGATATTCTGGAAGAATTCGCGGAAGAAGACGTGGTACGCTTCCTCCGTAACCCTCGGAATTACTATCCGCGCCAAGCGCATCGACGGATGCGGATCTTTTCCGAACGGCAGCGGCGCTTCTTCTGGTGGGCACTCCGAACGGGCCGCATCCAGGTTCCCTATCGTCGCACTTACGATATGGCGTCCGCGTGGCAGGCAAGCCGCAAGGGGAAGAGCGTTCAAGTCTACAATCACTCAGACGCGGCCTTCTGGACGATGCATAATTCGCGTCAATCGTATCATCATCGAGGCAATTGGCCGACGATAAGCGACATTATGAATGAACGAGTGAACCTGTTAGGCAAACGAGCGGCCAACCGACTCGACAGGGAAGCAAACAAGAGGCTACCATAATGACTTATATCACTGTAGACGACTTTAAGAGCTATCTTGGGATTCCAGATAGTGAGCATCGAGATGAAGTCGAGCTCCAGAAAGCGATTGATCAAGCAGTAGCGATCATTGATAGCTTTACGGGCCGGACCTTCAAGGCGGTAACCGCTACGCGGTACTATGACGCGGTCCGGGACGTGTACGGGCGCGTTCTTCTGCTCGATAGGGAGCTTGCAGAGCTAACGAGTGTAGTGAACGATGGTGTGACGCTTTCCGAATCGGACTATGTGACCCTGCCGCCGAACAAAGAAGGCCGGGACGGGCCGATTTGGGCGATCAAACTGCTTGCCAGTAGCGGGAAGCGCTGGACTTGGACGACCGACCCGGAGCAGGCCATAGAAGTCACGGGCAAGTGGGGATACTCAACGACTCCGCCGAAGAGTATTGTTTTCGCCACCTATAAGCTAGCGGACTTCCTCTATCGGGGGCGTGATACGGTAGGGAACGCAAGAGCGGCATCGAACCGGGGCGCGTTCCCAACCCTTGCCGACTGGTTCCCTGATGAGGTCGCGCTTATTTTGGAACGCTTTAAGCGGACGCAGGTAGTGGGCATATGAGCGATATTCTAGGTGTTTATGCTTTCATCCGGGATCTTGACGTTCGCTACGGGGACGTACGTCCTACCGTCTACGGCATCGATGAGCTTCCGGGAGCGCTGTCGAGGGCACAGCTGCCGGCGCGGTTACTCTACCCCTTCTCCACACTGAGCGAAGAACCGTCGGGGCACTTCGGTTCTATCGGCGGACGCCTTGTCACGGTAGACTGGTCGATCCTCGATTTGTATCTACATCAACCCGTAAAACAGGGGACCGGACTCTACGATGTGGCGGACGATATAATCGGCTACTGCGGGGCCTATGCGGATGCCATCCGCGGAAAGGTCAATGTTGCGCCTTCGAGCGGCGGATACGGACATGATCAAGCAACGTTGCAGGACGTGCGCTTCCTTCCCGGCATCTGGCCCTGGCCGATGGATGCGCCGGAAGATGCAGTCGTCGAATACTACGGCGTTGCGGTTGTGTTGTCGGTACGTGAGCATATAAGCTAATAAGGAGGATACACTTCACTGTATGGATGGGTATCCATTAGTACGCTACATTGGGCGCTACGGCGCGTATCTTGAAGGTGTTCCGGCAAGGGATCTGACCGCCGACGAATGGGACGCGGTCCCCGAAGCCCTACGGGAACGAGCGTTGGAGCTTAAACTCTATGCGCTCATGGTAGATGAAGAGGATTCTGAAGAAGAAGAAGAAGTAGAGGATATTGAATAATGCCAGCTCCAAGTATCGATCTATTTGCACTCCAGATCGGGAAACAGACACGGTTCGACACGGGTGTTGTTCCGACGAAGCTTCTACAGGGCGTGCGGGACTTCACCGCCACCCCGATCCGTAACAGCGAAGTTTACCGCTACGTAGATGGGACGCTCCAACCTTCGGCAGATGGTGAGCTTACCCTGCTTGGCGGCGAAGCTTCGCTTCAGATGGCTGGGAGCTTCCAGATGCTCCCCTACCTGTTGAACGCACTCTTCAGCGCGGCCGAACCGACCGGAGAGGACCCGTATACCTATACCTACAATCCGCCAAGCGATGAGGCCCCAACTCCGGATCCACTCTCCATCGTCTATGCGGACGCAAATAATCAGTACCGCTTCATCGGGGCGCTGGTCAATTCTATCACCTTTTCTGTTGGTGGGCCGGGAGAGCCGCTAGAAGTAAGCGCGGATATGATCGGCTACGGGTACGACAGTCAGGCGAAGGTTGCGTTGACAGCGATCGATATTGACCTGATCATGGGCCACATGTTCGATCTCTATATCGATCCTTTGGGGACTTACGGCGCAACACGCATCCAGACGGATCATCTTGGCTTTGAGCTGGAGCTGACGGCGAACCGGGCCGCTTGGTACAGTCTGAAGGGACTGGATCCGGCCGATTGGCGCGATACCAAGTGGGAAGCGTCGCTGACTCTGACGCTGGCACTTGGTTCTGAGGGCCGCGTCTACATGGATGCCGTGCGGGATCTGACATCAAGCTCCGACCCGATCCAGAAAAGCATCCGACTGGTGGCGGCCCCAAGCGCAAACCGGGAGTTCCGGATCGACTTCGCCGGGCAGGTGGAATCGGCCCCGGAGCCCGTACAGGATGCAGACGGCGTGGCGTCCTATGAGCTGACCTTCATTCCTGTAAAGGATACGGTCGGACTGGCGAATTGGGCACAGCTTACCGTCACTAATCAGGTGTCCGACATCTGGGCGTAGGCCGAATAGAGAGAGAGGAGTACGACCTTATGGCGATCAACACGATCCGCTTCGAGCCGCCTACGGCCGATACCCCCGGCTACCTACAGCGGCAGATCGAGGTGATGGAGCTTCAGGCGCGGATGCAAGAAGCAGAAAAGGCAAACGATCCGCGCGAAATGGTGGCCGCGATGGAGAAGATGGCGAAGTTCCTGTCGCAGTTCATTGTCGAGCCCCAAGACAAGGCACAAAAGGTGCAGGCCATTTTAAGCCTGTCTCAGAATCAGTTTGAGGCGCTGATTACTGCCATCGCGGGTGAAGGAAACAACGAAGCCCCAAAAACACAGACTGGGGAGAGGAGCGATAACATCGTCCCTTTTCAGAGCGACGAATAGTCCGACGTTGGCTGATGAATAAACAGAAGTCCGTGCCGCAATGGGCACTTCATTTAGAGATTTGCCGGTTCTTTGGATGGACACTCTCCGACCTAAAGCAACTCTCTAGACGCGAATATGATCAGGTGCTCGTCTTCTATGACGCGGCGGCGCGGGCTTCTCAATCCGACACGTAGAAGCAAATGCCGACTTCCACAGTAAAACTCATAATCGAGGGTTCGGATCGAGCTTCTCGTCCGCTTCATATTGTAACGCAGGCTACGGCCACCCTCGGCCGTTCTGTCTCCGCGCTGACGGTAGCAATGGGCAACCTGATGGCGCAGGGCGTGACGGCACTAACGAGGGCACTTGGCAACCTTGCCGGGGCGGGCGCTCAAGCCGTCGAACAGTTCCAGAGCATCGAAGCGTCGATGCGTACCCTGATTGCGCGGGAGCTCGTGCAAAAGGGTATGGTCGACGATATGGCAAAAGGGCTTGACGCGGCATCGGCACAGGTGCAAGAGTACATAAAATGGGTAGAGAGGTTGTCGCTGGAGAGTCCCTTCTCTGCCGGGGCCGTGGCCGACATCTTCCGGGGCGCGATGGCTTTTGGCTTCACTGCGAAGCAGGCGCAGTCGCTCACTGAAACCGTGCTGAATACGACGGCGGCGCTTGGCCTTCAGGAAGCGGAGCTTGACGGCATCATGCGGGCTATCGGCCAGATCTACACGCGCGGGACTCTCCAGATGGAAGAGGTCAATCAGCTAACGGAACGCGCCGTCCCCGTCCTTCAGATCCTACAACAGGAGTACGGAAAGACGGGTGCAGAGATCATATCAATGATCTCCAAAGGTCAAATCGCGGCCGACGAAGCGATTTCCGCGATCCAGCGGGCGCTTGACAGAGACTTTGGCGGCGCGGCGGCACGAATGAGCGGAACGCTGGCGGGGCTGAAGAATTCCCTGAGCGACATATGGAGCTTGGGGGCGATGAAATTTCTGCGTCCTGCGCTTGAAGAGGCTATGCCCTCCCTGAACGACTTCATCGATACGCTATCCGGGCCGGGGCTTTCTACGCTGGAGCGTTGGGGACAGCGCTTCGGAGAAGTCTTCGCGGCGGGCATCGAGACTTTCAATCTCCTCCAGAAGGATGCCGATGAGATCCGGCAAATGGACATCATCAGCATCTTGCATAAGCTGATGCCGGACGCCGATTACGAAACACTGAAGGAGCGCTCCAGCTCCATTCTGAACACGTTTCGAGACATTAGCGGCGTGCTGTCCGGGGAGATAAGTCCCGTCGAGCTGCTGCCGAAAGAGTGGCAGACTACGGCAGAGCACATCCGAGATCGACTCTTCGAAGTCCGGGATGTAATACGGGAGGTCATCTCTACCGTCCAGTCGGGCGGTTCGTTGCCGGACATCTTCCGCGCGCTTGGACTGAGTCCACAGGCCATCACCGATATTATGAAGGCCGTGTGGACCCTAAGGTTTACTTTCACGGGTTTTGTCCAGACGCTTGAAGAAACACTGCAACCGGCGCTTACAGATCTGAAGGCCGCGTGGCAGGAATTCGCCAACGTCACCGGACTGGAGAGTCTGAAGGCTTCAGATGTGCTGAAGGTCGCTGTCGGAATCATCCTCGGACTGCTACAGGGGCTTCTCACTCTTGTAGCAGGCGTTGTAACAGGCGTCACGCGCATGTTTACGTCGCTCATTCAGGGCGCAACGTCAATCGCACAGGGCTGGAAGAATGTCTTCGACGGCATCCGTAACTACTTCAGCGGCCTATGGACAGTTATTTCCGGTATCTTCACCGGAAATATGGAGAAGATCCGCGCTGGGGCACAGCAGTTAGCAACAGGCTTCACTCAGATCTGGACGGGCCTGTGGAACGTCGCGAAGGGCGTCTTCCAGCAGTCCATCGGCGCGATTATCGGCTTCTTCGAGGGCTTCTGGCAGAGCATCGTCAAGATGGCGGAGAAACTGAAGTACGTGCTAGTCGGCGGATCAATCATCCCGGATATGATGGACGCTATCAAGCAGACGATCCAGCGCGGACTCGATGCCGTACTTCGCTTCTTCGGCGACATCTTCGACCGTGTGATCGGCAAGGCGCGGGACTTCGCGGCGAAGCTGAAGTCGCGGATCTCCAGCGCAATCAGTGACGCTAAATCGGCGGTTCTCTCGAAGATCGGAGAATTTGTCTCAGCGGGAGAAAGCCTGATAGACGGCCTGCGGCAGGGCTTCTCAAATATGGCGGGGCGGCTTGTCGAAAAAGCGAAAAGCATCGCTAACAGCGCGATCAATGCCGTGAAACAAACCCTGCAGATCGGTTCCCCGTCAAAAGTCTTCATCGAGGTAGGTGAAGATACCTTTGCGGGCTACATCAAGGGCCTGGAAAACATGCGGAAGGAAACCGAAAGGGCGATGAGTGCGACTATCAACGGAGCGATCCGCGCTACGAACCGTCACGCTCCAGCTGCAGTTAGCGCGGCAGGCGGCGGCAACGTCTATAACTTCTACATCACAGAAAGCTCCGACCCTCGCAGAACCGCACGAGAGATCGGGCGACTCTTGGGCTTCCGGAGCTCACTGGAGGACTAATGCCGTATCCAGAGAAGTTAGACGCAACGGTTACCATTGCCGGGACGGACGTCACGACGTATGTCGTGCCGGACACGCTCACTATCGAGAGTCGAATTGGGGAAGAAGAGGATACCTGTCAGTTTCGGCTTCGTTTCGAAGCCGGCTTCGTCCCTACGGTGTGGGATGAGGTCGTCATTCAACACGGTTCGACAAAGATCTTCGGCGGCTATCTCGTCCGCTTCGAGTATGCCAACAGTGACAGCTTAGAACCGGACTTCGAGATTCAGTGTGTCGGCTACGCGGCGCGGCTGAAGCGGATCTTCGTCAATAAACACTACACGAATATGACGGATGCGGAGATCTTGCAAGCGGCCTTTGCAGAATACTTTCCAGAAGTAGATGCGACTACGCACGTTGAGGCGGGCGCGTCGTGGGATTCGCTGAAGGTCCCACATCGGAGTCTGTTCGACCTTGTAGTCTACCTTGCCAACAGCGCGGGGATGCTATGGCACATCAACTACGATAAGGAGCTCGTCTACCGGAAGACTTCGACTGAAGCCGCTCCCTTCGGCTTGTCTGACGCGCCGGACTATGTATCCACCTTCCCCATCTCGGATCTAAACGTCACACACGATGGGAGCTCCCTGACTAACATCGTGACGGTAGTAGGTGGTTCGTACCTGTCCGACCCGACAGATGTTATCGTGGCCGGAACCGGGAAGAGCACGCGCGTAATCTTGCCGTTCAAAATGCGCGGCGATAATGACGACGAAGGCGGCATCGCCGTTTACCGGAACGATGGGACAGAAGATGCTCCAAACTGGACGCGACTGACGGTCAAACCTGCGTATATTAACGATGCGTCTTCGCTCGGAGCGAATGAGGTTCTGTACTACTACCAGGAGCGAACACTGGAAGCGGCGTCGGCGTGGCCGAACCTACCTAACGCTGTGAGGGTACATGGGCGCTACGAAGTGCCTGTGCTGGTCCGTGCCTTAGACAACGACTCAATAGCGAAGTACGGTAAAGCACTCGAGGAGGTGATTGTAGACACAAACATC
>JGI24714J26587_10000039_pt1 | contig 67130 bp, 61 predicted proteins | sample BioPla4DNA2_FD_26587 | JGI IMG/M metagenome (IMG submission 26587)
GAAAGAGACTGGGTTTCAAGGTTCTTTATGTCCTCTATTATCTCTCTTGTGATGTCTGTGGTCTCGCCGGCCTTGACATCAAGATCTTTTACAGTGGCAAGCCCGTTCTGTGTCAATTCCTTGGTGTTTCCTGTAAGTTCGTCGATTTGCTTCGCGCTGACGATCACTTCGTTGATTTTTTCATCCAGTATGCTTATCTTTCTGACTCCCTGCTCGGCATCAGAGGCCTGTGCGGAAGCACCGGTAGATATCTCCTGTATTGCGCGTGTTATTTCCTTCGAGACGTTGGTTACATGCTGTGATGTCGATGTAACCATACCTGCTGAAGCTGTGACCTTCTCAGCGACTCCTGTGGCCTGTTCAATCAGGCTTTTCATATTGGCGATCATTGAGTTGATGCTTCTGGTCAGTTCACCAAGCTCGTCTTTTCTGCGGGACTGGAGGGTGATGGTCAGGTCGCCGGAGGCCGCTTTGGCAGATGCATTTATAACCCTGTTTATCGTTCTGCCCATACTGTTGGCCAGGATTATGCCGGAGGTGACAGCTATGATTCCGGCGATAATGCAGAAAAACAAAGTGGAGAAAATTATCGCACGCGTCGACGCTGCAAGGGCAGCAGAAGGTATCAGAGTCGTTCAATTGTGTACTGCCGTCGTGGATACACAGCTCTGCGACTCTGGAATATGGAAAGGGAATATGTTATTATTGGTAAGGGGAAAAGGAGGACATACCTTCTTTGGATGTAACTCTTACAAATGCGAGCAAAGCGTATTCTTTTAATAGCCTGTCGCCGGGGGTGTTGTTTTGAAAAAGAAAAAAGTACAGAAGAAAAGACGTAAAGCAGAAAAGCAGGTCCAGATAGAACATTTCAATGAAATCCAGGGTATTTTGGTGCTCGCGCTCGGAGTACTTATGCTTCTTAGCTTTTATATAAAGAATTCCATAGGGAGATTTGGCATGTTTATCAGGGAAGCATCTCTCGGTATACTGGGTATACCAGCATTCCTGATACCTCCCCTGATAATCCTGTACGGGGTGCTCCTGATAGCCGCGTATAATAAAATCGACCTTAAAAAGAAGCCTTTGTATGTGTTCATACTGTTTGCCCTGGTGTCAGCACTTATACAGACGGGCAGTTATGACCCCGAAGGTTTTTCCGGGATAACCCCGCTGAAGGCATTGGAGAGATTCTATCTTGAAGGCGCTGCTCTGTCAGGGGGAGGCGTGATAGGCGGTCTTATCAGCCTTCCATTCCTGGTAACATTTCAGGTNCCGGGCACTATTATTATACTTACAGCATTGTCACTGATCGACATAATCCTTTTNACAAATAAATCTATAGCAGATTTTTTCAGAAACATCCGGAGTCTTGTCTCTAAAAGGAAAAAAGCACGGCAAAGTGACGAAACAGAATTAGATGATTTACAGCCTGTAATCGAGGAAAATGGTGATGAAATATCGCTGCGGTTTGACAAGCCTAAAGTCATAGACTTCAGAATAGAAAAAACAGCAAGAGAACTTAAAAAGCATCAAAAAAGAAAAGAAGGCAGTGCAAAAGCAAAGCCTCTGCCGGAGGATGATACGGATGTCAGTATTGAGTACATCGGACCTGAGGAATCAGCAACAGAACTGGTCATCGATGATATAAAAAAATCGCACAGCAGCAAAAAATCAGCCGGCAGGAGGAGAACTGCCAATAAAACAGTTGAAGAACCAGGATTGCAGGAGATAGTAATCAAGGGACCTGCGAAGGCAAAAAAGCAGAATACGAAGTATGTTTTCCCGCCATTAGATCTGCTGATAGAAGAAGATCCTGACACCGGGAGCTCGAGGAGCTACCGCAGCCAGGCGCTGGAAGGGGCAAAAAAGCTTGAAGAGACGTTGCTCAGCTTTGGCGTCTCCGCCAAGGTGGTCAATGTCACGAGGGGTCCTACGGTAACCAGATATGAACTGCAACCCAGTGCTGGTGTCAAAGTAAGCAGGATCGTCAATTTATCAGATGATATCGCTCTGAATCTGGCGGCGCCCGGGATAAGGATCGAAGCGCCCATACCGGGGAAAGCGGCCATAGGGATCGAGGTACCCAACAGGGAAATAAATATGGTGCGTTTGCGGGAAGTGCTGGAATCCGCTGAGTTTGCACGGCATCCGTCAAAGATCGCATTTGCTGCCGGGAAAGATATTTCGGGAGAACCTGTAATAGCAGATATATCTAAAATGCCTCATCTGCTGATAGCAGGAGCGACAGGTTCCGGTAAGAGTGTATGTATCAATTGTCTGATCATGAGTATCCTGTACAAATCTTCGCCGGATGAGGTCAAACTTCTTCTGATCGACCCCAAGGTGGTCGAGCTGGGNGTGTACAATGGCATACCTCATTTGCTCATACCTGTCGTGACTGACCCTAAAAAGGCTGCCGGTGCACTGAACTGGGCTGTCCAGGAAATGGTGAACAGATACAAGTTGTTTGCTGAAAAAAATGTNAGAGATATAAAAGGTTATAATGCTCTTGTGTCACGAACAGACGATGAGCCGGTCATGCCCCAGATAGTGATAATAATAGATGAACTGGCAGATTTGATGATGGTCGCCCCCAATGAGGTCGAAGATGCCATATGCAGACTTGCGCAGATGGCCAGGGCTGCTGGGATGCACCTTGTACTTGCAACACAGCGGCCGTCTGTCGATGTGATTACGGGAGTTATCAAAGCCAACATACCCTCCAGGATTTCTTTTGCTGTTTCTTCGCAGGTGGACTCGAGGACGATACTCGATATGGCCGGTGCCGAAAAGCTTCTCGGCAGAGGAGACATGCTGATGCATCCTGTAGGAAAGCCAAAGCCGGTCAGGATCCAGGGGGCCAATATAACTGATGCAGAGATAGAGAGGGTCGTTGAATATATCAAGGCCCAGGGCGATGCTGAGTATGATGANGAAATAATTGAGGAAATAAACAGTGATGACAAACCTGACACCAGTGACGACGGCGACAATGATGAGTTGCTGCCTCAGGCGATAGACCTTGTGATCGATGCAGGGCAGGCATCTGTTTCCTTTATCCAGCGAAAATTCAGAGTCGGCTATGCCAGAGCGGGGAGGATAATAGATCAGATGGAGGCCAGAGGGATCATCAGCGGACATGAAGGCAGCAAACCAAGGCAGGTACTGATAACAAAGCAGCAGTGGCACGAAATGCAGATGGCTCAAAAAGATGAATAACATTCTGNTGGGAGTTGCATNTCAGTCAGATCCCATCGGACAAAGGAGTGTCGGCATGACGATCGTCAACGGGTTCATCATTTCCNTGATACTATTGTTGTTTTTATATTCATTGTACAGGGCANTAAAAAGAAAAAGCCTGCTTATGATGATCCCCGTCTGTATGCAGGTATTCGCCGCAGTTGTAGCATTAATGAGTTTCATCAACGATGTGGAACCATTGCCTGCGATAGAAGGAGTTTTTATTCTTTTCGGCATAGTACCGCCTTCAGTTTTATTGATCCATGATTACAGGAGCATGATAAGAGGATTCAAAGAGAAAGGTGAGTTCGAAGGGCTTGTCAGGAGTATAAAGGAAAACAAGTCCTTTTCATCATTTCCGCCGGGAGGAATAAATGGCATCAGGAAGAGGAAGGCGTTGTCCGAGCTCATGGCGGATCTTCAATTTTTACCTGAAGATATCAGGACAAATTTCAGGAGATGTCTTATACAGGCTCATACAGCGCTGAACAAAGGAGATGCAGCAGAGGCTGCTCAAATTTATAAAACCTTATCAAAAGCAGCAGGCAAGTCCTATACGCTGTATTACAATTACGGATGTCTTTGCTGTGAGCTGTCACTGTTCGAAGAAGCCCAAAGAGCATTTCAGAAGTCACTCCACATTTTCAGCGGCCCCGATGGCGAGGAGCATACTATTTACTATAATCTTGGGAATACTTTATTCATGCTGAGAAAATACGGGAGGGCTGCTGGTTTCTATGAAAAGGCCCTGGAGCTCATGCCTGACGACACGGAAGCTCTCGAAAACCTTTCATTTGCGTATGTAAGGATGGGACAGCCGGATAAAGCAGTAGAGGTCATGAACAGGATCCCCGCCGATGATGCCGGATACCGGACTCATTATGTCAGGGGGAAATTGCTGGCTGAAGCAGGTAAAGCAGAAGAGGCCGAGTCTGAACTGAAAAATGCATGCCGACTGAATGCGGACAGCATCGAGGCACGCGAAGAACTGGCAAAGCTTTTGATGAGACATAACAAAACTGATGAAGCCATATCCCTGTTCGACGAGATACTGCAGTTGGATCCTGAGAATCATACGGCATGGCACAACAAAGCAAATGCATATGCAAGAAAAGGACTTTGGACTGATGCCGCTGCTTCCTGGAAGGAGGCAGTAAGGCTGAAGCCGGACTTTCACAGAGCATGGTACAATATGGCATTGGCTCTGGACGAATCAGGTAATCGGCAGGCAGCTATAAAGGCATATATGAAGACTATCGAGCTGGAACCTGACTTCACTGAGGCATATAACAATCTGGGAATTGCATTTTGCCTGGAGGGGATGAGGGAAGAAGCGCTGGAGGTTTATGAGGAAGCTGTCAGAAGGGACCCGGGTGATCACAGTCTGTTTTTCAACATGGGTGTCTGCCTGATGGAGGACAGAAGATATAAGGAAGCAGCCGACGCCTTCAGAAAGGCACTTGATCTGAAGCCGGATGAACTGGAGATATATTACTATCTGGGTGCGGTATTGACAGAGATGCGCCACTACAATGACGCCATCGATGCATACAGCTCAGCCCTGAAGATCAAGCCATCAGACGGTGAGCTGCAGTATCATCTCGCTTCAGTATATGCCATGCTCGGACGCCATGATATAGCCATGGAAACTCTCAGAGCTGCTATAGAAGCTGACAGATCACTTATTGAAGATGTCAGGGTCAACAGTGCATTTGACGGTCTAAGGGGAAAAAGTGAATTCAGGAAGCTGATATCATGACTATTCTGTGTCGGGTACCTGTGCACCGGCAGGATCAGGATATCAGCGCTGAAATCCTGACCATCGGGAAGATAAGGCGTCTGGTGCGGTATGATCAGCCGGAGTACCGGATGCCCTGTTTTTCTTGACATAAAAATTAAAAAAGTTTACAATTAAGCTATGTTTCGTAAGAAAACAGACAGTGCAAGCTGTTTGAGCATTGTGAACAGCCGGTTTGAAAGGTAAAAGGCGGTTGTCGGTTCATTATTTGACTGTCCGTTCAGCGGGCAGCTTTTGATCACGATCGACTCTATATCCATACAACCGGCGTCTGACCATTGAAAACTGAATAACAGGAGGTGTGTGCTATTTTTGAATTGGCTATTGGAATTTTGATTGGCCTTGCAATTGGAGCAGTAATTGCTTCTTTTATATCGTTTCGGATCGGATATAACCGCAGAAAGATCGATGCTGAAGCTGAAATCGGAAGTGCTGAACAGGAATCCAGGCGAATCATCAACGAAGCTTTGAAAACGGCTGAAAGTAAAAAACGGGAAGCGTTGCTCGAAGCTAAGGAGGAGGTTCACAGAAGCAGGATCGAGCTTGACAGGGAGATCAAAGAGAGACGAAGCGAAATCCAAAGGCAGGAAAGAAGACTCGTCCAGAAGGAAGAGACATTGGACAAAAAAGTTGAAGCCATTGAGCAAAAGGACGAGCTGCTTAACAGGAAGCTGAAGGAAATTCAGGTCACACAGGAGAAAACAGCTGAACTTCACAGGCAACAGCTTGAGGAACTTGAAAGGATATCCGGGCTGTCCATCGAAGAAGCAAAGCAGTATCTGCTCAGGAATGTTGAAAATGAAGTCAGACATGAGATGGCAGTACTTGTGAAGGAACTGGAGGCAAAGGCCAGGGAAGAGGCAGAGACTAAAGCGAGAGACATCATCGCCACTGCGATCCAGAAATGTGCTGCAGACCACGTATCTGAAACCACGGTTTCTGTTGTTCCACTGCCCAACGATGAGATGAAAGGCCGTATCATAGGCCGTGAAGGAAGGAACATCAGGACTCTCGAAACTCTTACGGGGATAGATCTCATTATCGATGACACTCCGGAAGCAGTTATCCTGTCAGGATTTGATCCCATCAGGAGAGAAGTCGCACGAATAACGCTGGAGAAGCTTATTCTCGATGGAAGGATCCATCCAGCCAGAATCGAGGAAATGGTGGAAAAGGCCAAAAAAGAGGTCGACAACACGATACGCCAGGAAGGTGATCGGGCCACATTCGAGACAGGTGTGCACGGATTACATCCCGAACTGGTAAAGCTTCTTGGAAAGCTCAAGTTCAGGACAAGTTACGGACAGAATGTGCTGAATCATTCAATCGAGGTGTCAACGCTGGCAGGCATCATGGCAGCGGAGCTCGGAGCAGATGTGAATCTTGCGAAAAGAGCAGGTCTGTTGCATGATATAGGCAAAGCTGTTGACCATGAAATGGAAGGTTCGCATATCACTATCGGTGCAGATCTCGCCAGGAAGTACAAGGAAGGCAGCGACGTAGTCAATGCCATATTGTCACATCACGGGGATGTAGAGCCTACATCGATAATAGCTGTACTTGTTCAGGCAGCTGATTCGGTTTCCGCGGCAAGACCGGGCGCAAGAAGAGAAACGCTCGAATCATATATAAAACGGATTGAGAAACTTGAAGAAATAGCAAATTCCTTCCCCGGTGTGGATAAATGCTATGCCATACAGGCGGGCAGGGAAATAAGGATCATCGTAAAGCCAGAAGATGTATCAGATGATGAAATAGTATTGAAAGCAAGAGAAATAGTCCAAAAAATCGAAAGTGAACTTGAATATCCCGGTCAGATAAAGGTCAATGTAATTCGTGAAACAAGAGCAATCGAATATGCAAAATGAAATCGGAAAGAAATAAAAAGCGTGCAATGCACGCTTTTTATGTTATAGTAAAATAGATCAGACGCATATTATTAGTGACGGAGGATCATGGACTTGAGAGTATTGTTTATCGGAGATATCGTAGGCAGTCCGGGACGGAAAGCAGTCAAAAAATATATCGGTGAGCTGCGCAGCAAATACCGGTTTGATTATTGTGTCGCCAACGGTGAAAATGCAGCCGGTGGTTCCGGGATCACTTATGTGGTGGCCCAGGAATTGTATAACTGCGGCATACATGCTGTAACCATGGGAAATCACACCTGGTCCAAAAGGGAGATCACCAACTTCATTGAAGGAGACACGAGGCTGGCAAGACCTGCCAATTATCCGCCCGGGCTTCCCGGACAGGGAACGGTCATAATCGACGGCAGGCTTGGCGTTATAAGCCTCCTCGGGAGAATATACATGGATCCGGTGGATTGTCCTTTCAGAACACTGGACAGGGAACTGGAGTTGTTGAAGAAGCAGGTTAAAGCAGTTGTAGTTGATATCCATGCTGAAGCCACTTCTGAAAAATGTGCGCTGGCCTGGTATGCAGACGGCAGGGTCAGTGCTGTTATAGGTACTCATACTCATGTTCAGACGGCAGATGAGAGATTGCTCCCATGCGGTACAGCTTTCATCAGTGATGTCGGCATGACCGGTCCATACGAGGGCGTCATAGGAGTCAAAAGGGATCTGATAATCGAAAAATTCCGTACATCCATGCCTGTACGTTTCGAAGTGGCGAAAGGACCGGTTCAGTTCAATGGAGTCATCCTGGATATCGATGAAAAAACGGGCAGAACCCATGATATACAGCGCATTTCAAATGTGTTCAGTCTGTAATTACGGGTGATATGGAAATGTTTTAATTATATAAAGCCGATTTATCTTACTAAATTTTAGCTCATTAAAGAGGAATTTGGGTTTTAATGTAGAATTTTTCTATATATAATAGAGAATAATGTATGCAATAGGGGGTTATTATTATGGATGTCTTAAAGATCTCAGCAAAATCAAATCCAAATTCCATAGCAGGTGCGCTGGCAGGAGTTATCAGAGAGCGAGGCGTGGCAGAAATGCAGGCTATAGGTGCCGGGGCTCTGAATCAGGCAGTGAAAGCAGTGGCAATCGCTCGTGGATTTGTAGCACCATCAGGTATCGAACTGATTTGTATCCCGGCTTTTACCGATATCATTATCGATGGTGAAGAGAGAACTGCAATCAAACTGATTGTAGAACCAAGAAAATAAAGAATTGATTTACAGGCTGCCGGTCACTGAATGATCGGCAGTTTTTTTGAAAAACAAACCAGTGCCTGATACATATAAAAGCGTTTCGATCAGCTGGTATAAGCCTGTGGATTCCTGTATTGAGTATGGATATCGGATGTGATAATATGTGATTGTGACAAGAGCGGAGGGACCTTTTTTGAAGAAGTATGAGAGGATAGGCAGAAGTACGGTCCTGGTGACTGATGGATCGATGAAATATATCGAGTTTGAAAGCTTGAACAAATACAGAGATGTACTGGTGCATTTCATGAGCACAAGACACGGCGGTGTGAGCCGTGGAGAGTGCAGTACTCTCAATCTTGGTTTTGGCAGGAATGATGACAGGCAAAATGTCATTGAAAATTTCAGGCGGATATGCGATGCAACTGCAGTGGAAACTGAAAGCCTGGTTTTTACTAACCAGGTACATGGGACGAAAGTTTTGATGGTCGATGAAAATGACCGTGGAAAAGGTTTGGTGAAGGAAAGCGACCTGAAAGGATCAGATGGGCTGTTTACAGTAACTCCCAATGTAACTCTGGTTACTTTCCATGCAGACTGTGCTCCGATATTTCTGTTCGAGCCCTCGATAAATGCTGCAGCACTTCTTCATTCCGGATGGAAAGGGACTCTTTCGGATATAGTATCAGAGGCGATGTCAGCAATGAAAAAGATCCCGGGATTCGATGCCGGAAGAGTCGAGGCTGTGATAGGGCCTTCGATAGGATTTTGCTGTTTCGAAGTGGATGAGGACGTTTACTGGCTGTTCAGGGACAAATATGCAGATGATGCTTTCTACTGCCGAGTTTCCGATTCAAAATGGAAGATAGATCTCAAGGGGATCATCAAGACCAGGTTGGCTGAAGAAGGCATAGACGAGAAAAAGATAAATGACTGCGATATTTGCACAAAATGCCGTAATGATCTGTTCTTCTCATACAGAGGTGATATGGGCAGGACAGGCAGTATGGCTGCTTTTATGCAGATAAGACGATGAGGAGTTTTTAATGAAACGGGTTTGCAAGATTATAACTTTGATCATAGTTTCCATGCTGCTGACCTCGTGTCAGACTGGCCGGGAGTTCGAACAGCTCCGGAGACTCCATGATCGATATGAATCAGATATTACCGGAAACAAACATATCAACGAAGACGATATTCTGGACAGAGGCCCGGAAAAGGGAGGCACACTGAAGCTTTTCACGACAAAGCCGGATACACTCAATCCGGTGCTGACAACCAACTCGTATACTGCAGATTTTCTGGGACTCATATACGAAGGACTGACCCGTCTTGATGAAAACCAGAGGGCTTTGCCTGTACTGTCTGACAGATGGACTGTTTCCGATGACGGACTGATATGGGAATTCCACATCAGGGATGGTATCCTGTGGCATGACGGTGAGTCGTTTACTGCTTATGATGTGGAATTTACGATACAGACCATACTTAATCCGTCAATAGATTCACCGTACAAATCTCTGCTTCTAAATGTATCAAAATGTGTTGCAACAGATTCATCAACTGTAAGGATAGCATTGAAAAAGCCAAATTCCTTTACACCGGAAATGATGAGTTTCCCGATCATACCTAAGCATCAGTTTTCAACTGTGGATGTCCTTACGGCATCAAGGGACCTTAAGCCTGTTGGGACAGGTCCTTACAGATTTGTTTCATATGATGGAGCTGAAAATATCATGCTGACCCTTTATGATGACTGGTGGTGCCTGAACGCAGACCAAAATCTGAAATCAGAAGGCATGTATATCGAAAACATACAGGTCAATATATTCAGAAAAGCAGAAGATGCCATGGGAGCATTCCAGTCCGGAGATGTGGATGTGGTGGGTCTGGAACTGAATGAGTATCTGAAGTACATGGGAAGGACCGATCTGGCCATAAAAAATTATGCTTCCAGAAATTTTGAATTCATCACTCTTAACCTGAATGATCCCGTATTATCGGATATTTATGCCAGAAGGGCCATAGCACTTTCCATCGACAAGCAAAGCATAATAAAAGAGGTGCTGCGTGGGGCTGCTGTAGAGTCAGAACTGCCTGTTCTGCCCGACTGCTGGCTGGANAACTCTGATGAAATCTTTCGCGGCGGGGGAAAAGACGCTTCATCCATTGATCAGGAGANCCAGAAGAGAGACATGACTGGTGGTGAAGACAAGACTCAGGCTGACAGCGGAGATATGAATGATCCGGATGCTGCTGAGACAGTTGAGGAAGTGCTGACGCTGGGCGGATGGAAGCAAAACCAGCAAGGATATTACAAAGTGATCAGGGGAAGCAGGAGATATCTGACACTGGATCTGCTGGTCAATTCCAACAACAGTCTGCGTGTCCGGGCTGCTGAGATGATTTGCAGCCAACTTGAAGAGGTCGGCATTAAGGTCAACCTGATACAGCTTNCCTGGAATGACATGCTCAACAGGATCAATTCNGGCAAGTACAAAATGGCGATCATGGGATGCAGGGTTCCCCAGATACCGGACATATCATTTATGTATTCCGATGGTTATCTGACATATGCATCATCTCCACGGTATTCTGAAGCATGGAATGTATCCGGATACAGGAATCCGGAGGTCGACGAGTATGTTTCAAAGCTCTTCGGTGAAATAGATGAGGGTACAAGAAAAGAGACATATAAAGCCTTAAAGGATCAGGTTCTATACGATTGCCCGTATATCGGCCTTTATTTTCTGAAGGATGCAATGGTTTACGGCAAAGATGTCAGGGGGCCCTTGACACCGTTCACATGGGACAGGTTCAACGGTATATATCATTGGTACAAGCCTGCACCCTGGTGACCTGCTGATTTTAACGGCTGAAATATCAGGCAGCACTATGCCTCTGTATTCGACCAAAGAACCGAATCACTGCAAACAACATTGGAAGGAGTTGCCTAAATGCTCTGGATAATTATAACTTTACTTGTGATAATCACAGATCAGCTTACGAAGTATATCGTAGTAAAGAATATAGAACCTTCGGATATGATACCTGTTATAGACAAGTTTTTCTATCTGACGCTCCACAGGAATCCAGGTGGTGCCTGGGGCATATTTCAGAACAACAGCACGATATTCCTGATTTTGATACCAGTGATCGCAATCTTCGTACTTATCACCATCATAAGGAATAATGACAGGTTCCTGCGGGTGGTTCTGGCATTGATACTGGGAGGTGCGATAGGGAATTATATAGACAGGATAGCCGGGGGAAAGGTGATCGATTTTTTATTGTTCTACATAGGTTCATATCCGTTCCCCATATTCAATGTGGCGGATATAGCCGTGACATGCGGTACCATATTACTCGCAGTTTACGTTTTATTCATATACAAAGAACCGGAAAAAAAAGAACAGGGTGAGGAGCAAAATGAGGAATGAGACCTTCACCGTTACTTCGGAGGATGAAGGAAAGCGTCTGGATGTATGGCTCACAGACGTTCTTGGCAGCCTTTCCAGGTCCTATGTGGGAAAACTGATACAGCAGGGTAATGTGACAGTTGACGGGAAAGCGCAAAAAGCCGGGTATAAATTAAAGACAGGTGACTATATTGAGATANGTATTCCTGAACCCAGGCAGATGGAAGTCAGGGCTGAAGATATCCCACTGGATATAATACATGAAGACAATGATATAATCGTTATAAACAAACCCAGAGGTATGGTCGTGCATCCGGCAGCGGGCAATTACAGCGGGACTCTGGTCAATGCTTTGCTGAAGCATTGCAGCGGCTCCCTGTCAGATATCAACGGTGTCATCCGCCCCGGTATAGTGCACAGGATAGACAAGGATACTACAGGTGTGCTGGTNATCGCAAAAAACAACAATGCACATGCGCTATTATCCCGAAAGCTGAAAGAACATGACGTCAAAAGGATCTATACTGCTGTTGTCGAAGGTGTAATCAATGAAGAGCGCGGGANGATAGATGCGCCCATTGGCAGACATCCTGCGGACAGAAAAAAGATGGCAGTCAATTTAAAGAACGGCAAGAGAGCCGTGACNTATTTCAGGGTACTGGAGCGCTTTAAGTCTGCAACTCTGCTGGAATTGAAGCTGGAGACAGGAAGGACGCATCAGATCAGGGTCCATATGTCTTATATAGGCCATCCGCTGGCAGGGGATACAGTATATGGCAGAAAGAAGCAGCTTTACGAAATTGATGGACAGGCTCTGCATGCGGCTGTGCTGGGCTTTGAGCATCCGGGCACGGGTGAATACGTGGAGTATTCTGCCGAGCCGCCGGAGGAGTTCAAAAAGCTGGTGGAGAAGCTCAGACATGATAAATAAAACTTGCAGGTTAGTGGATCATTAGCTTTCGAGACCTTATGAAAAAATGGGCATGGTATGGACGAACATGATCAGGGGTCAGATAAGGTATATTTGCCAGATAATTCTTAATATTTTGTAAAATATATAGACAAGCTATAATTGGTATGTTAATATAAATTGAAATTCAAAAAAACCTTTTAATTAGTCCAGAGAGGCTGGAAGGGTGTAATAAGATGGATGTGACAGGCTTGTGCCTGTGATGTTATTGCTTCCTGCCTTCGGACGGGAAGCTTTTTTAGTCTTATCCAACAGACCTGCAGAAAGGGGAGGTGGCCTCAAATGACCGACAAAGCTGAAATCATGGATGAAAGTGCCATAATGAGAGCTGTGACCAGAATCGCCCATGAAATCATCGAAAGAAACAAGGGTGTGGAGNATGTCCATCTTATCGGCATCCAAAGGCGCGGAGTTCCGCTGGCCAGGCTTATAGCGTCCAAAATCAGTGATGTGGAAGGCAAGGAAGTACCGGTAGGCATTCTCGACATCACCTTTTACAGAGATGATCTGAGCATGCTTTCAGAGCATCCTGTAGTCAACGGCACTGAAATAAATTTTCCTGTGACGGACAAGATAATAGTGCTGGTGGATGACGTACTCTATACAGGCAGGACAGCGCGGGCGGCCATAGATGCTGTAATGGACATTGGAAGGCCCAGGATCATCCANTTGGCAATACTGATCGACAGAGGCCACAGAGAATTGCCCATCAGAGCTGATTATGTAGGCAAGAATGTCCCGACTTCAAGGTCGGAGATGGTGAATGTGAAACTCATGGAATTCGATGGAGTGAATAAGGTAACGTTGAGCNATATCAAGCCCGGTTTGAAGAAGTGAGTAGGGATGTCTCCTTACTCATTTTTTACTGAGACCTGGAAGATANGTCTGGAAATCAACAATTCTGCAAAAAGGCGGTATACGGTATGATCCTGAAATCGAAAGATCTGCTTGGACTTAAGGACCTTACGGCTGAAGAAATCGAATATATACTTGATACTGCAAGGACTATGAAATATGTGATAACGTCCAACAATAAAAGGACGCCGCATCTCCAGGGAAAATCCATAGTCACGCTTTTTTATGAGAACAGCACAAGAACAAGGCTTTCATTTGAACTTGCTTCAAAGTACATGAGCGCAAGCTCTGCAAATATCGCCTCTTCAGTGAGCAGNGTGGCAAAGGGAGAAACNCTGATNGATACGGGAAAAACCATTGATATGATGGGAACCGATGTCATTGTCATAAGACATCCCCAGTCCGGCGCTCCTCACCTGCTGGCAAAGCACGTGAAAGCATCTGTTATAAATGCAGGGGACGGGATGAATGAGCATCCGACCCAGGCTTTGCTTGACTTGTTCACCATGAGGGAAAAGAAGGGTACTCTCAAAGGATTAAAAGTGGCAATACTAGGTGATATCTATCACAGCAGGGTAGCCAGGAGCAATACATGGGGACTTTTGAAAATGGGAGCTGAGGTAGCACTGGCAGGACCGGCGACGCTGCTCCCGCCAAAGATAGAAATGGCAGGCGCAAAGATTTACAGCACTGTCCATGAAGCACTGATAGATGCAGACGTGGTCATATCACTGAGGATGCAGCTGGAACGTCAGAAAAAGGCGCTGTTCCCTTCTGTCAGAGAGTACTTCAGATTTTTCGGACTCGATGAGAACAGGCTGCGGCTGGCAAAAAAAGATGTGCTGATCATGCATCCCGGTCCGGTGAACCGGGGAGTTGAACTGACAAGCTCTGTCGCTGACAATGAGCAGTCGGCGATAAACGAACAGGTTACCAATGGCGTAGCGGTAAGGATGGCCCTGCTTTATCTTTTGACCAGGAGGGGAGCACATGAGNCTACTGATTAGAAAAGGACATATAATTGATGCGAAGACAGGTATCGACGGGGTTTATGACCTGCTTGCCGAAGATGGCAGGATAGTCAGTATTTCGGAACGAATCGATTCTGCTAACTGTGAGATCATCGATGCTGAGGGGAAATTCGTTCTGCCCGGTCTGGTTGATGCGCACTGTCATCTCAGAGATCCCGGATTTGAATACANGGAAGATATTGAAAGCGGCACCAGGAGTGCTGCCAAAGGCGGATTTACATCCATCGCATGTATGCCCAATACGAATCCGGTCATCGATAATGAATCAGTTGTAAAGTATATACTGAATAAAGCGAAAAAAGAAGGATATGTGAATGTATACCCCATCGGAGCTATTACGAAAGGACAGNACGGTGAAGAGCTGGCTGAAATAGGGGAATTGAAATTTGCCGGTGCCGTCGCCATATCTGATGATGGTATGCCGGTAAAAAACTCGTCATTGATGAAAAAAGCTATGCAATATGCATCCATGTTCGATATTGCAGTAATATCCCATTGCGAAGATATCGATCTGGTCGAAGAAGGTGTGATGAACGAAGGTTACACATCGACTATCATGGGGCTCAAAGGCATACCGGCGGCAGCGGAGGAGACGATGGTCGCCCGGGAATTGATCCTTTCGGAGTATCTTGACATACCGATCCATATAGCACATGTCAGCACTGCCTTGTCAGTGGAGCTCATAAGAAATGCAAAAAAAAGAGGGGTGAAGGTAACTTGTGAAACCTGTCCCCATTACTTTTCACTGACTGAAGAGGCATGCGCAGGATATGACACAAATGCAAAGGTCAATCCGCCCCTGCGTACTGCCAGAGATGTGGATGCGATCATCGAAGGGATCGCTGATGATACCATCGATATCATTGCAACAGACCATGCCCCGCACCATATCGATGAAAAGAGAGTGGAATTCAATCTTGCAGCAAATGGCATGGTGGGCTTTGAGACCGCACTGCCCCTTGCAGTGACAAAGCTGGTAAAGCCCGGCATCATCACTATGATGAAGCTGGTTGAAAAAATGAGTCTAAACCCTGCAAAGCTGCTGGGGATCAGCAAAGGCACACTTGAACCGGGTAGTTCAGCTGATATAACCATCCTGGATATCGATGCCGGATTTACAGTGGTGCCCGAACGCTTCGAATCCAAATCAAAAAATTCGCCATTCGGGGGCATGGATCTTTATGGTGTAGTATGGGGCACGATAGTGAACGGAAAACCAGTAGTAAGTGAGACTATTATACTGTAGAGGAGTTGTACCGATGTTTATCGACAAACTGATCGCCGGCATAAGGAAATTTGACAACCCGACTGTAGCCGGACTTGATCCGAAGCTGGAGTATATCCCGGCGAGTATCAGGGAAAAGGCCTTCAGCGAATGTGGAAAGGGATTTGCCGGTGCCGCAGAAGCAATCATATGGTTCAATAAAAGATTGATAGATGCGCTCTGTGATATTGTACCTGCAGTGAAGCCCCAGCTTGCATATTATGAGATGTATGGTGTTGAAGGGATCAGGGCATTCACTGAAACGTGCAGATATGCAAAGTTGCGTGGCATGATGGTCATAGCGGATGCAAAACGCAATGACATCGGCTCTACAGCACAGGCGTACTCGGCCGCATATCTTGGAAAAACAGAAATAGCAGGTGAAAAATTTGCTGCCTGCGATGCAGATGCTTTGACAGTCAATCCGTACCTGGGTATCGACGGCGTCAAGCCATTTATTGAAGAATGCAGTGCTTCAGGGAAAGGCATATTCGTACTGGTCAAAACATCCAACAAGTCTTCGGGGCAAATCCAGGACCTGATTACACAGGATGGGAAACATATTTATGAGAAAGTTGCCGAACTGGTTGATGAATGGAGCACTGCTGCAGTAGGGAAGAGTGGTTACAGTAGCATTGGTGCCGTGGTGGGAGCGACATATCCGGAACAGGCCGGAGTGCTCAGAAAGATTATGAAAAGATCGTATTTCCTCGTACCGGGATATGGTGCACAGGGAGGTACTGCAAAGGATGCAGTCAGCGCTTTCAATGAGGATGGCCTCGGGGCTGTTATCAATGCATCCAGAAGCATTATGTGTGCATGGAGGTCTGATCACTGGTCACAGAGTTACGATGAGGAAAGCTTCGATCAGGCTGCAAGAGAGGAGGCTCTAAGGATGAAAGAAGATATCCGCAGAGCGCTTGAAAGCAAAAAAGACAAAAATGACTGATAATGTGCAGGTCTGCGAAAGGAGAATAGCATGTCACGTCGTAATGATGTCAATAAAGTCTTGGTTATAGGTTCAGGACCGATAGTCATCGGACAGGCGGCAGAATTCGATTATGCAGGCACTCAAGCCTGCCGTGAACTGAAAGAGGAAGGTCTCGAGGTAGTGCTTGTAAACAGCAATCCTGCCACGATAATGACTGATACCAACATGGCAGACANGGTATATATCGAACCTCTGGATGTGGACACACTTAAGAAAATCATTGTTAAAGAGAGACCTGACAGCTTGCTGCCGACACTGGGAGGACAGACCGGTCTCAATCTGGCTATGGAGCTGGCAGAGTCCGGTTTTCTGGACGAAATGTGTGTCAAACTCCTGGGCACTGCAACACAAGCGATAAAAACAGCAGAAGACAGACAGGCTTTCAAGGATGCAATGGAAGCCATAGGCGAACCCTGTATTGCCAGCAAGGTAGTGACGACCCTGGAGGATGCCCTGAGCTTTGCAGAAGAGACAGGATATCCGGTAATAGTGCGGCCTGCATACACCCTTGGAGGAACCGGCGGCGGCATAGCTGAAAATATCGGGCAACTCTCCGAGATAGCTTCCCACGGACTGAGACTCAGCCGCGTAGGACAGATACTGATAGAAAAATGCATTGCCGGATGGAAGGAAATCGAATTCGAGGTAATGCGGGATAAAAAGGGGAATGCAGTCACAATCTGCAGTATGGAAAATATCGACCCGGTGGGTGTCCATACAGGAGACAGCATAGTAGTAGCGCCTTGTCAGACACTTTCTGAGAAGGAATATCAGATGCTGCATACTGCAGCCATTAACATCATAAAAGCACTTGAGATAGAGGGCGGATGTAATGTGCAATTCGCACTGCACCCCACGAGCATGGAATACGCAGTGATAGAGGTCAATCCCAGGGTAAGCCGCTCCTCTGCACTTGCTTCAAAAGCAACGGGGTATCCCATTGCCAGGGTTGCTACAAAAATCGCCATTGGCTATTCACTTGATGAGATCGGAAACATGACCACAGGCAGGACGATCGAGCGCTTTGAGCCTGTTTTGGACTATATAGTGCTGAAAATCCCCAAATGGCCCTTCGATAAGTTCGTCAGGGCCAGAAGGACACTGGGCACACAGATGAAGGCAACGGGAGAAGTAATGGCCATAAGTGATTCCTTTGAGGCGGCGCTGATGAAGGCTGTGAGGTCACTGGAGCTGGGGATATTCACGCTGGAACAGCCTGTTTATAAAAAGTACAGCACTGCAGAGATAGAAAAAATGCTGGCAAATGTCGATGACGAGAGGCTGTTCGTAGTAGCTGAAGCTTTGAGAAGAGGCATAACAGTCGGCAGGATCAATGAAATAACCAGAATCGACCCTTATTTCCTGAATAAAGTACTAAATATCGTAAAAATGGAAGAATCCCTTAAAACATTTTCAAAAGAAACACTGAAAGAGCACCATGTCCGCAGAGCGAAGGAAATGGGATTCACAGACAATGTGATAGCCGCCTATACAGGTTGTGATACTGAAGATATCATCAGAATGAGAAATGAAAAAGGCATAAAGGCATCATTCAGGACAGTAGACACCTGTACGAAAGAATTTGAAGCAGTTTCTCCATATTATTACTCCACATACGGACAAGGCAGAAAAACAACAGATTCCCGGCAAAAGAAGATCCTGGTCATTGGCTCCGGACCTATACGTATAGGTCAGGGCATCGAATTCGACTATTGCTCGGTACATTCCGTCTGGGCANTGAAGGAGCAGGGATATGAAACCATAATAGCAAACAACAATCCCGAAACNGTGAGTACAGATTTTGACACTGCAGACAGGCTGTATTTTGAACCGCTGACCATCGAGGATGTTATGAATATCATCGAATACGAAAATCCTGAGGGTGTTATCGTGCAGTTCGGAGGTCAGACAGCGATCAAACTGGTCAATCAGTTGAGCAGGATGGGNGTCAGGATATTCGGAACACGGGCTGAGGATGTGGATGCAGCCGAAGACAGGGAGAGATTTGACAATATTCTGGAGGAGGTCGGCATTCCAAGACCTAAGGGCAGGACTGTCTTTACACTCGATCAGGCACTGGAAGCAGCTAATGAACTGATTTATCCGGTATTGGTACGACCTTCATATGTACTGGGTGGCCAGGGAATGGAGATAGCCTACAACGATAATGACCTCATCGAGTTTATGGAGATAATCAACCGGGTCAGGCAGGAGCACCCGATCCTGATAGATAAATATCTTATGGGTAAGGAGATAGAGGTGGATGCCATTTCTGATGGTGAGGAAATACTGATNCCCGGAATAATGGAGCATGTTGAACGTGCAGGTGTTCACTCCGGCGACAGCATATCAGTCTATCCGGCTTTATCACTNAGCCAATCTCAAACGGACAGGATAGTGGATTATACTGAAAGNCTGGCAAAAGCACTGAATGTTATAGGCATGATAAACATCCAGTACGTTCTGTACAACGATGAAATCTATGTCATTGAAGTGAATCCCAGGTCCAGCAGGACAGTGCCGTATATCAGCAAAGTAACAGGGATACCTTTGGTGAATCTTGCAACGAAGGTAATGACAGGCGAAAAGCTCAGGGATTTCGGATACGGGACAGGCCTGTACAGGGCTATGGACCATGTGGCCATCAAGGTGCCGGTCTTTTCCTTTGAAAAGCTCCATGATGTGGATACAAGTCTTGGTCCGGAAATGAAATCCACCGGAGAAGTACTCGGGATAGGTAAGACTTTCCATGAGGCACTATATAAGGGCATCTTAGCTACCGGCATGAAGCTTCCGTCTTCAGGANGCGGGATACTGATGACAGTCAGGGATTCTGACAAAACTGAGCTTATAGAAATTGCTGAGCAGTTTGAGAAGCTCGGGTTTTCGCTGTGGGCTACAGGAAGGACTGCCAGGATGCTCAATACCCATGGAATCGCGACAAATGCCGTGAAAAAGATAGGTGAGGGATCTCCGAACCTGCTGGATCTGATAGCTTCAGGCAAGATAGATCTTGTGATAAACACACCTACCAGGGGACGGCAACCGGAGCGTGATGGCTTCAAAATACGCCGCCGGGCAGTTGAAATGTCGATACCGTGTCTGACATCACTTGATACCGCAAGAGCTGTGCTAAGCTGTATCCGTATGAAGCAGCAGGGCATAAGTCCGGATGTGACAGACCTGAGCACATTCAGTTGAAGACCTGTAATTTTATATTAAACCGATTTTACACTGGAAAATAAATCGATAGGGAGGTACAAATGTCAAAACTGCTCAAGGAAGAGATAATCAGTGTGGAGAAAGCAACAGAAGGCATATACCGGATGACGGTCGCATCGGACTACATATCGGCCAATGCCGAACCAGGGCAATTCGTCAATATCAAATGTTGCGAAGGGGTGCAGACGCTGCTGAGACGGCCTGTGAGCATATGCTCGACAGACAGGGCAAAAGGGCGCTACGATCTGTATTTTCAGGTAAAGGGCGCTGGCACCGAAATACTGGCGGGTAAAAAGAGTGGTGACTTTATTGACATACTCGGACCTCTGGGCAGGAGCTTCGACCTGGATATAGGGTATCGCCGAATTGCCGTTGTAGGTGGCGGGATAGGGATATTCCCTCTGCTGTTTTTACTGAATGAAAGCAAAGCGGTTGTCAAAAGGTCATATCTTGGTTTCCGCTCATCAGGATATATAGTGCTGCAGGAAGAATTCAGGCAAAAATCGAATTCGCTGGAAATTGCAACTGATGATGGAAGTTACGGCATGAAGGGATTTGTGACTGATATGCTGGAAAGGGACATTTTATCCGAAGAATTTGATATGATATATGCGTGCGGGCCAACCCCGATGCTGAAGAAAGTAACAGAAATCGCAAAAAAACACAATGTTCGCTGTCAGATATCTCTCGAACAGAGAATGGGGTGCGGCTTTGGTGCATGCCTGACATGTGCTTGTGAGACCAGGACTGAAGAAGGCGGAAGCCAGTTTGTACGTGTGTGCGCTGACGGCCCTGTATTCAACAGTGAAGATGTGATTTTCCAATGACCACATATGAACGTAGCACAATAATCTGTTAAGATATTATCTGGAGGGTATGATGAGCAATATAGATCTGTCAGTGGATATATGCGGAATAAAGATGAAAAATCCTGTAATTGCAGCATCCGGGACATTTGGATTCGGGAGAGAGCATGCCGGATATGTGGACCTGAACAGGATCGGCGGCATAAGTGTCAAAGGGCTCACACTTGAACCCAGGGCTGGCAACAAGCCTCCAAGGGTCGCAGAGACCCCTGCAGGCATGTTGAACAGTGTCGGATTGCAAAACCCCGGAGTAAGGAGTTTCATCAGAGAGGAGATACCTTTCCTCAGGCAGTATTCAACAGCCATCATAGCAAATATTGCCGGCAATACGACAGAGGAGTACTGCGAGATGGCAGAGATACTTTCAGATGCCGACATCGATGCGGTAGAACTGAATGTATCATGTCCGAACGTAAAAGCCGGATGTGTCGCATTTGGGAACACTCCACAGGGTATAGCGGAGATAACTTCTCTGGTGAGAAAATACTGCAACAAACCACTGATCGTCAAGCTTACTCCCAATGTGACAAGCATAGCCGACATTGCAAAAGCTGCTGAAGATGCCGGTGCTGATGCGCTTTCCCTCATAAATACATTGCTTGGCATGGCAATAGATATTGAAACCAGAAGACCGATACTGGCAAATAATACCGGCGGTCTTTCAGGTCCTGCAGTGAAGCCCGTGGCTGTGAGGATGGTCTATGAGGTCTGTCAGACTGTCAAAATACCTGTAATCGGCATGGGCGGAATTTTCAGCGGCAAGGATGCTGTCGAGTTCATGCTTGCGGGAGCATCTGCCGTAATGGTTGGAACGGCATGTCTTGTTTATCCCGATGCCTGCATAAAGGTATGTGAAGGTATAGAAGAATATATGAGGAGGCATGGCTTCGAAAGAACGGCCGATATCACCGGCAAACTGGTATTGAATACATAAGCAGAGAGGTGATTTCTTGAAGACCAGGCTGATATTCGTCAGGCATGCTGAAGCAGTGGGCAACAAAATAAGGCATTTCCACGGCTGGACAGACTCAGATCTCACTGACAAGGGTCATCTCCAGGCGATGCGTGTGGCTGAAAGACTGACGGATACTGACATGGATGTCATATATTCCAGCAATCTCAAAAGGACAATGCAGACTGCCGCATATATTGCAGAAAAGAAAGGGCTTACCGTCAACACATCAGAAAATCTCCGGGAAATAAATGGCGGTGACTGGGAGGATGTTGCCTGGACAGAGCTTGAGCAGANATGGCCCGATGAATATGAAGCGTGGGAAAACCAGCCTCATAAGCTGAAAATGCCCAACGGAGAGTCGATGGNAGAATTCCAGACCCGTCTTCTGGATGAAGTCATGTCTATNATCAAAAGGCATGAAGGTAAAAATGTGTGCATCGTAACACATGGTACTGCAATACGTGCGATGATATGTCATTTCAGAAGCTGTACTCTGGAAGAGATGGTGGATGTCGAGTGGTGCGACAATACGGCCATAACCATTATCGACTACGAAGATGGAATTTTCAACATAGTGACCGAAGGAGATTCATCCCACCTGGGCAGTGACCTGGGAACCATAGTCAACCAGGAATGGTGGGAAGAATACAACAGGAAAAAGAAAGCACGCAGGGAAGAATAAGGAATATTACTATCCGGCACTGCTCTCCGCAGAACAGTATAATACTTGCGGTGCAGGCTATGAAGTCAACAGGAAAGGAAAGACGGCCGGATATGATGGGAGGAACATGAAAATGCCGAATGAAAAACTGATAAAATGGCTTTTTGAAACCAATGCGTTCAGAGTGTGTCCGGAGAATGAACCGTTCTGGTATACGTCGGGCACCATCGGACCCTACTATATAAACACGCACTTCTTATATGGCTCTGAGAGAAAGGCAATGGAACTCCTCGAATATATAGATCGTGTCAGGGAGGACAAACTGAAGTGTCCTGAAAGAGTTCTTGCAAAGGTTGAAGAGACATACGCAGGTGATCCTGTCTACAGGGGTGTTATCGACAGTTTGCTGGATTTTATCAGGGACAATGTCGATGTGGATGATATAGATTATATATCCGGCGGAGAGCGAAGGGACTGGTTTTTCTCACTACTGGCGGCAAAAGGTCTTGGCAAGCCTCATATAACTATTTACAAGGATCTGTCGGCAGTGATTACAGAAAAAGGTGAGACCAGGAGGTCGGATTCGGTAAACGGAGGACGGGTGCTCCACATTGCGGATCTGATCACTAAGGCCTCAAGCTATGAAAGGGCATGGATACCGGCAATAAAAAACATATGCGGCCAGATGACATGTACTGTGGTAATCATCGACAGGAAGCAAGGCGGCGCTGAACTTCTTGAGAGCCACGATGTTTGCTCCTTTGCCATGGTGTCCGTAGACAGGGACTTTTTCGACAAGGCCCTTGAAATGAACAGCATCAGCGCTGCTCAATACGATATGCTTTTGAAATATACTGCGGATCCGCATGGTTCAATGAAGACGTTTCTGGCAGAACATCCCGAATTCATCGAAAATGCCATGAAGTCAGACGAAAGGACTAAAGAGCGGGCCAGATTATGTATCGAAAAAGGAATATACAAATGATACGCTGATCAATGTGGAATGCAGCAACAGATGGAGACCTGCCGGCAAAGGCGGCAGATGATGATGTAATACAGGTGACGGACAATGAAAACAACAGCGGTTTTTATACTGATAGTTATGATATTATCGATGGCAGCAGGATGTTCTTTGCCAGGTAAAAGAGATGATGGTTATCCGGCAGAACAGGAAGGAAACGGAACAGAGACCCCGGCAGGAGACCCGTCAGAAAAAGATGCTGATGGCGAAGAACAGTTGCCTGATGGCAATGAAAAAAATGACGGGGGCGTCAGTACCGGGGATGGCAAGGACACAGACATTGACGAAACCATCCGGACAAGGCTCAGCAGAATGACCCTCGATGAAAAAATCGGACAGATGTTCATAATAGGGCTGGAAGGCACGTATATCGATGAAGATATTAAGCGCCTCGTGGCGGACAGGCTGCCCGGCGGCTTTATTCTGTTCAGACACAATATAACAGATGCTGACCAGCTTCTCACTTTCATAAACGATTTNAAAACTGCAAACGATGGAAATATTCCGCTCTTTATTTCTGTGGATGAGGAAGGAGGACGCATCAGCAGACTGCCTGATCAGTTGCGTGCAATGCCCTCCGCCATGTCTGTAAGTGAACTGGACAATGAAACGGCCACATATGAAACAGGCAAAATCCTTGCAGAGAGGATCAGGATCTTCGGCTTCAATATGGACTTTGCCCCTGTTCTTGACATCCTGAGCAACCCGGATAATACAGTAATAGGCGACAGAGCCTTCGGGACAAATGTCCAATCGGTATCAAAACATGGTATACAGATGATGAAAGGGATACGTGATACTGGGATTATTCCTGTGGTAAAGCATTTTCCAGGACATGGAGATACAGACATTGACTCTCACCTTGGTTTGCCGATAATAAGCCAGGGAATGGACCTGCTGTCGGAGCGAGAACTCGTGCCCTTCAGAAGAGCTGTCGATGAAGGAGCGGAGGCGGTGATGGCAGCGCACATAGTGGTCACCGCTGTGGACCCGCGATTGCCTGCATCGCTGTCAGGTGCTGTTATAAACGGGCTTCTCAGAAAAGATTCAGGGTTTGACGGCGTGGTGATTACAGACGATCTGACAATGAGAGCCATTACAGATAATTTCGAAATCGGAGACGCTGCTGTCAGATCAGTTATAGCCGGTTGTGATATCTTACTGGTTTGTCATGGTCGTGACAAGCAGGAGGAGGCAATGGATGCGGTAAGGAATGCTGTTGAAGCAGGCATGATCGACGAATGCAGGATCGACGAGAGTGTTGCCAGGATATTGAAATTNAAAGAAAAGTATGGCTTGAACAACAATGCATACCGGTATGCCGATGTGGATATGCTGAATGAAAAAATTGATGGCCTTTTGGCTAAATGGTATAATGATAATTGACGAAAGGGACATTTCTCAGCTCTGCACAAGAGAGCAACTGCAGAGATCTGTCCCTTTACCTTGATTGCGGGAGGCAGGAATTGGCGAACAGAGGAAGCACCTTAGTAACTGAAGATGAAATAACCAGGCAGGAAGCGTTCATGCATTCCGTANGGGAACTGAATCCCGGAGCCGATAAGAAATATTTGATCAGCACTTTTGGTTGTCAGATGAACGAGAATGATTCGGAGAAGCTGGCGGGTATGCTGGAATCCATGGGATACANACGCACTGATGAGATGGACGAATGCGACCTGATACTGTTCAATACATGTTGTGTCAGAGAAAATGCGGAACTCAAGGTTTACGGACATCTCGGTGCGCTGAAGCCGCTGAAATCCCGCAGGCCCGGGCTGGTCATTGCTGTATGCGGCTGTATGATGCAGCAGAAAGAGGTCGTTGAGCATATTCTTGAGAAATACAGGCATGTTGACCTGATTTTCGGGACTCATAATCTGCACAAATTCCCGGAGCTNTTGTACAGGGCTGTGACAGGTGACGCTGCTGTTGCTGACATCAGCTCATGTGACGGCTACATAGCCGAAGGGCTTCCTGTCAGACGTGAGCACAGCGTGAAGGCATGGCTGACTATCATGTATGGTTGCAATAACTTCTGCTCATATTGNATCGTTCCGCATGTCAGGGGACGCGAGAGGAGCAGGATGGTTTCTGATATCCTTGATGAGGCAAGGTTTCTTGCCCGTCAGGGCTATAAAGAGATCACTCTGCTGGGTCAGAATGTAAACTCCTATGGCCTGGACAGGAAGGATGGCACCAGTTTTGCAGCGCTATTGCACAGACTTGAGGAAATAGATGGCATAGAAAGAGTCCGGTTTATGACTTCTCATCCCAAGGATCTGTCAGATGAGCTGATATATGCTATGAGAGATTGCCATAAGGTATGCGAGCATCTGCATCTGCCGGTCCAGGCAGGGAGCAGCAGGATACTGGCAGAAATGAACCGCAGATATTCACGGGANCACTATTTCGAACTGGTGCAAAAGGTCAGGGAACACATACCNGGCATATCAATTACTACGGATATCATCGTTGGTTTTCCCGGAGAGACTGATGAAGACTTCGAAGATACTCTGGACCTGGTTGAAAAGATCAGATTCGACTATGCATATACGTTCCTTTATTCAAGAAGGACAGGTACGCCNGCTGCAAGGAAAACNGATCAGGTAAGTGAAGAAGTGAAGAAAAAGAGGTTCGAAGAATTGCTGAACATCCAGAACAGGATCAGTAATGAGATAAACAGCAAGCTTGCCGGTACAGTCACAGAAGTGCTGACAGAAGGACACAGTAAGAACAATATCGATATGATGACCGGACGTACGAGAACAAATAAGATAGTGAATTTCAAGGGAAGTGCTGATCTGACCGGGAGGCTGGTCAGAGTGAAGATAGACAAAACCGGCACATGGTCACTTGATGGCACACTGGTATGAAAACAGAGACATCGGATTCGTATTTTCAAGCATAAGTGAGGTCGATTTTTTTGGCGCTTACCCCAATGATGCAGCAATATCTGGACATTAAGGAGCAGTACAGAGACTGCATCCTGATGTTCAGACTTGGCGATTTTTATGAAATGTTTTTTGACGATGCAGTGGTTGCGTCCAGGGAACTGGAGATAGCATTGACCGGAAGGGACTGCGGTCTGGAAGAGAGAGCACCGATGTGCGGAGTGCCTTATCATTCAGTGGACGGATACATTGCCAGGCTGGTCCAGAGAGGATACAAAGTAGCGGTTTGTGAACAGATGGAAGACCCTTCGCAGGCAAAAGGCATCGTCAGACGTGAAGTCGTTCGGGTAGTGACTCCCGGGACTGTCACGGATATGACGATGCTGGATGAAAAGAGAAATAATTATCTGGTTTCGATCTATGCTAAAAAGCACATGTATGGACTTGCAGCAGTGGATGTCTCCACAGGTTATTTTGCGGCAACGAGGATCACATGGGGGAATACGCTGACCAAGCTGCTTGATGAAATAGCAAAATATTCACCTGCCGAGATTATCACAAACCGCGGTTTTTATGATTCAAAGGCAGCAGCCGGACAACTGGCAGCCAAATTCGATGCCTACATTTCTCAACTGGATGACATGTATTTTGATGACGAATTCTGTTTTGACCTGCTGAGCCAGCGTCTCGGATCACCTGCTATCCCCGGGGAAGAAAGCGAACTGATTGTCAATGCCGCAGGTGCCCTGCTGTATTATCTCGATCAGACGCAAAAAGCCAGCCTCAGCCATATACAACAGATCGTACCCTATAAGCTGGAAGAATATATGATACTGGATATGGCTACGAGAAGGAATCTGGAACTGACTGAAACGATGCGTGAGAAATCCCGCAAAGGCTCTCTTTTATGGGTGCTGGACAAAACTATGACTTCAATGGGAGCAAGGACACTCAGAAGATGGGTGGAACAGCCCCTGGTCAATATCGAAGACATAAACGGAAGACTTGAAGCAGTGGCAGAGCTGAAGGACAAGTTCATGGTCAGGATGGAGCTGCGTGAACTCCTCAAGCGGGTTTATGACATCGAAAGACTGATCAGCAGGATAGTTTTGGGGAATGCCAATTGCAGGGATCTGATAGCCTTAAAGAATTCACTTGGTCAGATACCATTCATCAGAAAGATACTGTCATGCTGCGAATCGGATCTTTTGAAGCAAAACAACGCATTGATGGATGATCTGGAGGATATATCAGGGTTGATAGAGAGATCCATCGTTGACGACCCTCCGGTTTCTGTTAAGGAGGGCGGGATCATAAAATCCGGTTATGATGAAGAGGTGGATAAACTAAGGGATGCTGCATCCAATGGCAAACAGTGGATACTGTCCCTTGAGGCCAGTGAACGGGAGAAAACCGGGATCAGGAATCTCAGGATAGGTTATACAAAGGTATTCGGCTACTATATAGAGGTCACCAAATCCAATCTGCATCTCGTTCCAGAGGAATATATCAGGAAACAGACACTGGTCAACTGTGAAAGGTATATCACTCAGGAACTGAAAGAAATCGAAGAGACAGTCCTTGGAGCCGAAAGCAGAGTTGTGGATCTGGAATACCGGATATTTGCCGATATCCGTTCTGAAGTCGCAGCCCAGACATCGAGGATAAAGCAGACTGCACAATGCATATGCGAACTTGATGTTATCTGCTCTCTGGCTGAAGTTGCCGATCGTGAAAATTACTGCCTGCCGACTGTTACTGATAACGGCATCATAAAGATCGAAGGCGGCAGGCACCCTGTAGTCGAGAAGACACTTGAAACCGGCGCTTTTGTGCCAAATGATACATTACTGGACATGGATGAAAACAGGCTGGCCGTCATAACCGGACCCAACATGGCCGGCAAGTCCACTTATATGAGACAGGTGGCACTCATCGTGCTGCTGGCACAGATAGGAAGCTTCGTGCCTGCTGATTCTGCTGTTATCGGCATAACGGACAGAATATTCACCAGGGTAGGCGCTTCTGATGATCTGGCTGCAGGCCAGAGTACATTTATGGTGGAGATGTCTGAAGTAGCAGCCATATTGGAGAATGCCACAGAGAGAAGTCTGCTCGTACTCGACGAGATAGGAAGGGGCACCAGCACTTTTGACGGCCTGAGCATAGCATGGTCGGTGATAGAATACATATCGGACAAGGAAAAAGTGGGGAGCAGGACGCTCTTTGCCACACACTACCACGAACTCACTGAACTGGAAGGCAAACTCCCGGGCATCAAGAATTACTGTATTGCCGTCAGGGAGGAAGGAGAGGATGTAATTTTCCTGAGGAAGATCATGCGCGGAGGTGCGGATGGCAGCTACGGCATTCAGGTAGCTAAGCTGGCAGGGCTTCCCCGGTCAGTGACTGACAGGGCGAAAGAGCTTCTCAGGGAGCTCGAGGAAGCTGATATAAGCAAGAAAAAGTCGCGGCGCATGAAAAAAGTGCTGGAGGGACAGGTGGAGTTCTTTATTCCTGAGGACAATGAGGGCAAAACAGCCAAAGAAGTGCTGGAAGAGTTGATTTCAGTGGATATATCGACTCTGACGCCGCTGGATGCCCTGAATATTCTGTACAGACTCCAGTTGAAAGCAAGAAAGGGTTGAATATGGGAAAGATAATTATCCTGGATGAAAATACAGTAAACAAAATAGCCGCAGGCGAAGTGGTGGAAAGACCAGCCTCAGTGGTGAAAGAGCTGGTAGAGAATTCTATCGATGCCGGCGCGGATATTATAAGTGTGGAGATACGCAATGGTGGCATTTCCTTTATGAAAGTCACGGACAACGGCAGCGGTATGTCGGAGGATGATGCGGCAATGGCATTTGAAAGCCACGCCACCAGCAAGATAAGGCGGGCTGACGACCTTGGGGCGATAACGAGCATGGGCTTCCGCGGTGAGGCATTAGCCAGTATTGCCGCCGTTTCAAAGGTCCATATGCTTACCAGGACCCATGACAGCGTCCAGGGTGTGAGCATAACGGTTTCAGGAGGTGTTCCGGAGGAAGTGAGGCCTGCCGGTTGTCCAGCCGGCACTTCCATAACTGTGAGTGAACTGTTTTTCAACACCCCTGCAAGATACAAGTTTTTGAAAAAGGATGCAACAGAAGCCGGATACATAGCGGATATCCTCAACCGTATCGCCTTGTCGCATCCGGAAATATCCTTCATGCTGACGAATAATGGCAGGAAGGTTTTGCACACTCCGGGCAACGGGGATCTGAAAAGCACGATCTTCAGCATATATGGCGCTGAAACGGCAAAACATCTGGCAGATGTCGATTATGAGGACGGGGACATCAGGATCACCGGATTTGCCGGATTGGCTGAAATAGCCCGNTCCAGCCGAGTAAACCAATCCATTTATATAAACCGAAGATATATCAGGAACAAAACTGTTACATCAGCCATCGATGCTGCCTATTCCACTTACCTGATGAAGAACAAATATCCTTTTATCGTTCTGAATATCTCCATTGATCCGTCCAGGATCGATGTCAACGTACATCCTTCAAAGCTGGAGGTCAAGTTTTCAAACGAGCAGGATATATTCAGAGCAGTTTACCACGCTGTCAACAATGCTCTCATCTCTCATTCGACCGTGAGGACGCTGCATAGAACTGANAAAAGCGGCAGTCATGGTGGCAAAGCAGGTTACGGCAGCAGAGGCAGTACTGTAACAGGCGCGCGGTCTGCCGGTAAATCATCAGCAGGCATGAAGACTTATACTGAAATCAATGCGTATGGAAAACCATCTTACTCACAGCAGGAATTTGAGTGGGTCAGAAAAGAGCTGGACCGGAAATACCAGGAGGCCATATCCGGGAAAACCCGGCAGCAGGATACAGTGGGGCATGGCCATAGCGGAAAAGCGACAGATGCCGGGGAGAAATCTGAGAAAATCCCGTCAAGCCAGGATATTGATTACACGGATGGGCATAACAGCGCTGTTTTTGTTAAAGATGCGCATGACAGTGCTCTCGGGACCGACCATACTGAGACGGACACCAATGTCATTTCTCCCGACGACAGCAGAAAAACGGATAAGATTGAAACATGTGATATGTCGGATAGCTTAAAGCTCTTTGACAATACCAGAATAGTAGGTCAGTTATTCTCTACCTACATATTGCTGGAAGGAGCAGATGAGCTGTTTTTGCTGGACCAGCACGCTGCGCATGAAAGGATCAGGTATGAGAAACTCAGAAGAGCATATGGCGAGGAAAAGCCTTTGTCACAGATGCTGTTGTCATCAGTTCATGTTGACCTTACAGGCAGCGAGTATCAGTTTGCCATGAGTGAAACAGACTTTTTCGAAAAGCTTGGTTTCACATATGAAAGCTTCGGAGCAAATTCCGTCATCATCAGATCTGCGCCGCTGTTAGATGAAAATACGNATATCAGGGAATGCTTCACAGAGATACTTGACTTTTTGATGAGTGAAGGCAGTACTGACAGGAGCTTGCTGGCCGACAGAGCCATTTACAGGATGGCATGCAAATCAGCGGTGAAAGCTCACGATAGATTGGACGAAAGAGAGATATGGGCGCTGCTCGATGAGCTTTCAGCTCTCGAAAATCCTTATACATGTCCGCACGGGCGACCTGCCATATATAAAATACGAAGATACGATCTGGAAAAATTGTTCAAGCGGATAGTATAAATCAAAAAGCTACTGGGTACAATTGTCAGATAGAAAGGGGAGACCAGCATGGAGCCTGTAGTCGTTATAGCAGGCCCTACTGCATCCGGAAAGACCAGCTTGTCTGTCGAACTGGCAAAGCGCATAAATGGCAGTATAGTATCTGCTGATTCGATGCAGATATACAAATATATGGATATCGGCACTGCAAAGCCCACTGAACAGGAAATGTNCGGCATAAGGCATTATATGATGGATGAAGTGGAACCGGATGAAAACTACAGTGTCGCCAGATACAAAGAAAGAGCCCTCGAATGCATATCAGCAGTGATAAAGGATGGCAGGCGCCCAATAGTCACAGGCGGAACAGGTTTATACNTAAATTCCCTTATCTATAACATAAATTTTTCTGAAACCATCTGTGACGAAAGCCTGAGAGAATCGTTGAAGACTGAAGCAGAACAGCACGGAAGCAGGCATCTGTACGAAAAGCTCCTTGAGATCGACCCGGAGGCGGCATCCAGGATACATGAGAACGACACAAAAAGGATAATCCGGGCTATAGAGGTCTATACCCACACGCGAAAGACGATATCGGAGCACATAAGGACGTCAAGGATCGAACCTCCTCCTTACAAATATATCGTTTTCGGATTGAAGTGGGACAGGGAGATATTGTACAGACGCATAAACGAGAGAGTCGACAAAATGATCAGGGAAGGACTGGTGGATGAGACCAGGCGCCTGGTTGAGATGGGTTTTGACAGGGGAACTGCGATGCAGGCCATCGGATATAAGGAAATATTGCCCTTTCTGAAAGGGGAGTGTTCGCTGGATGAAGCTGTTGAAACATTGAAACGGAACACGAGACGCTATGCCAAAAGGCAGATGACCTGGTTCAGGCGTATAAGGGAAATAATCTGGCTGGATATGGGCGAGGATACTGATTTACAAGATACTGCAGAGAAAATNATTCATCATTGTATTGAAAGGTTTGGAATAATCTTGTAGAATTATAATGATCCTTACTTGTTGGAACGTGAGGATATATCATTGAGGAGGATTGTCAGGTGAACAGATCGAATATCAATTTGCAGGATGTATTTTTAAATCAGGTAAGGAAAGAGCACCTTCCCGTGACTATTTACCTTACCAACGGTTTCCAGCTCAAGGGTCTGGTAAAGGGCTTCGACAATTTTACTGTCATACTGGATACCGACGGAAGACAGCAATTGGTTTACAAACACGCCATTTCAACCATAAGCCCAATGAAACTGGTAAACTTTATTTTCAATGATANCAAGGAATAGCATATANTATCTATTCTCCTTNATTTCATACCTGGTAAGAGGCTCCGATAAGCGGGCATTCATCGGAGGCGGTATTATTCAGGATAGGGAAACCATCAGAGAACAGGTAAGATTCTCCTGACGATGTGAATCCCGGTAAAAGAAAAAAACAGGCTCTGCTCTGTGAATGTCCAGTGCAGTGCCTGTTTTATATTCTGTGGTGTCACATCTTTCTGAACACGCCTATTACCTTGCCAAGGATAGTTATATTGTCACGGACGATGATGGGATCCATGTGCATGTTCTGAGGCTGAAGTCTTATATGATCCTTTTCTCTGTAAAAAGTCTTGACGGTAGCCTCATCACCGATCAGTGCCACGACTATATCGCCGTTATTGGCTGTGGATTGCTGTTTTACCAGGACCAGATCTCTGTCCAGTATTCCTGCCTCGACCATACTGTCACCCTGGACTCTCAGCATGAACGCAGTGTTATTTTGAACATAGTCTACAGGCAACGGGAAAGTGTCCTCTACATTTTCGACAGCCAGGATGGGCTGTCCGGCTGTAACTTTGCCAACTATCGGTACATCGACCAGCTCTTTTCCGGAGTAATAATTCTTTTGAGGCTCATTTTCCTTTCGGGGTGTATTCCTGGCTCCTCCAATAACCCTGATAGCTCTGGGCTTCGTAGGGTCTTTTGCTATCAGCCCGCTTTTTCTGAGCTTTTCCAGATAACCATGAACTGTAGATGTGGATTTGAATCCAACTGCGCTGCATATTTCCCTTACTGACGGAGGATATCCCTTTTCCTCGACCTGCCTGTTTACGAAATCCAGGATCTGCTGTTGCTTTTCAGTAAGCTTTTTACCCATTCCATACACCCCTTTTGTATTGTTGCCCAGTAAATATATCCACTGAAAACATTATATTAAAAAAGAATAAAATTGTCAAACAAATGTTCGGATAAGTATTGACAAAGGAACACATGTTCGTTTATAATTGCATTAGAACACATGTTCTGCAGGAGGATGTCATGAGAAAGAAGTATGTTTTAAAAAACCGCAAACGTTTCAACTTGTTTCTGGCAGTTCTTACAGTATTGATTTCTGTCTTGATATTTGCAGCGGCAGCCAATGGTGCAGACTCAGAATATGCATATGAGACGGTGGTCATTCAAAAGGGAGATACTCTCTGGGATCTGGCGAAGGAATACCGCGGCAGTTCAGATATAAGACAATACATAGAGAAGATCAAGGCTGTCAATGGTATGGATAACTCCACCATTTACGAAGGCGACATCATAAAGATGCCGTTATAACAGATCAGTTACTTATCTCGGCCAGCAGCGATTGCCAGACATCCATGCCGGGGGTGTTTTGTTCAGGATCAGACCCGTCAGGTATCAGCCCCAGTCTCCAGAGTGATATGCCATCGATTCCGAAATGCCTTGCCAGCTTTATCTTAGCCAATACACTCCTGCTGTTTTCATACCATACAGTATATTCGACACCTGTTGAGTCATCTGTATATTTCAAGTATGGGTTCTCATAATCCTCATGATAGTGATAGGAGATATCTCTGTCGCTGTCAAGGAGCTTCAGGAAGTTTTCAAGATTATATCTCAGGGGCACCTGATTAAGTGTTTTACCGTTTTGCTTTTTCCAGACTGTCCAGTCGAATGAAATCTGAAGCATTATCTTATTTTTGTCCTGAACACCGTTAGTGCTGTCGCTTATCGCATGGAGAGCGAAATACACGTCTTCGAGAGGGGTTAGCGGGGTGATGGTTACACCGCGTTCCATCTCGGCCCTGGTAAGGCGTTTGGCATCATAGTCATGAGCCATCAATATCACTTTATCAGCCAGTTCGCCGATAGTTCTGTAATCATAGCCGTCAATGCTTGAAGAGCTCCTCCTGGGGTGTATCAGCGGGTGTACGGCAACGAAGAGCTTTTTTTCATGAAGATCCAGTTTGTCTTTCAGCTTTTTGAGAAACTTGTTGAAGCCATTTTTCGCACTTTCGCCCCTCAGACCCTCAAAATCGATGACCACGCCATCGAATGAACCTGTTTCGTTGCCGCGTGTCACGCTTTCAAGGGCGTTTGTGATATCGTCGATGACTTTTTCAGTTAATTCGTCATTATTGAATATGTATTCAGGAAGTCCGTGTACTTCGTTTGTGACAGGNTCCTTTATTTTAACTGACTGATCAGCATATACCATCAAAAAAGTTGGCACACCTGCTTCTTTGGCCGCTTTGAGTCTGCTGCTGAATCCTGTGGGCAGATAAAAATCATTAAGACCCAGCTCAGTGCGTGACATATTGAGGATGATGTTTCCGTCAGAGTCGTCATAGCCCAGACTGCTCCATCCAAAAGACACAGAAGTGAGATCAGGTATCTTATCGCTTTGAGGTGAAGAGCTTATGGCGTAAAATGCATTCAGACTGTTGATTTTTCTCTCCATGACCCCAAGCATCCGCACCAACATCGCCGCTGCCTGTTCCCTCAGTAGACTGTTGTTGGGATTGAATGCAGATGCTTCACTTATTATCCCAAAATCCTTTGCTATGGTGATATAACCTGTGTATTCAGACACGTCTTCGTATGGAGGTTCAAAATAATGCAGCCTGCCAGCCAGCTTGCCGTAGCCGAGGCTGTTTATTATCATTACTACTGCATCCTGACGGGTGATGGGATCGCCAGGCCTGAAGGAGTCTGTCTCATTTGTGATTATTCCGTTTTTAAGGGCTGTTTCTATGGGCCTGAAATAGAACTTTTTCGGGTCCATGTTATCAGAGAAAGAGCCCTGCTGTGGAACTTCACCGTCAAGGTCCAGAAGATTTATCAGCATTGTGATAAATTCAGCTCTTGTTATCGTACGACCGTAACCGAATCTGTTGCTTCCTATACCTTGCGTCACACCCATACTTCTTAGCCTGTGTATAGGCTCGTAAGCATAACTGTTTTCAGGCACATNAGAAAATGGGAGTGATTTGTCAACCGCATTTTGACTGTTTGAAACATATTGAGCATATGAAAATGCTGATAAAGAAATTATCATGGAAAACAAAATCAAGAAGCCTATGAAATTGATATTTTTCTTNAAAAAGTCAAGCATTTTGCCCCCTGAAAATGTNGTTTTACATAATACAGCATAAGTTTACCATAACCGAATGAATGACTGCAACATTTGAGGAAGAGTGTGCTATAATTAGGAAGGACAAGGCTGATATTTTGCATCAGCTCAGTCTGGACATAATAAGAATAGATGCAGCAATGAGTNGCCCGGGACAAATTGCATCATTGCAACACAACACAGACATTCAAGGGGTATGATATGGGATCTGAAATATATCTGGACAACAGCTCAACAACCAGACAATATGATGAAGTAACATCGCTGATGGCCACGATAGCTTCTACGAAGTATGGCAATCCGTCATCATTGCATACAANGGGCATAGAAGCCGAAAGGCTGGTTTCGGCCTCTCGTGAGACGATAGCCGATCTTCTTGGTGTCCGGCCGTCGGAAGTGTATTTCACATCCGGCGGTACTGAATCCAATAACCTGGCGATNATTGGATACCTTGAGGCAAACCCCAGAAAAGGCAGGCACATCATTACCACCAGCATCGAACACCCCTCTGTGCTGGAAGTTTTCCGCCATCTCGGAAGCAGGGGATGGAGCGTGGATTTTCTGGATGTGGATGAAAAGGGCCGGATTCTGACCGGGCAACTGGAGGAAAAAATAAGGCCGGATACTGCACTTATCAGCATCGTTCTTGTCAATAATGAAACGGGTACGATACAGGATATCGAAGAAATATCATCGATCAGAGATTCGTTGAATCCTCAGACAGTGATACATGCAGATGCAGTACAGGCTTTCGGCAAGATAACGCTGTATCCTGTAAGAGCAGGCATAGACCTGATGTCTGTCAGCTCACATAAGATTCACGGCCCCAAGGGAGTCGGTGCTTTATATGTTTCAGCAAAGGTAAGGATAAATCCGCTGTTTTACGGAGGAGGCCAGGAGACACTGCTACGCTCGGGGACTGAGAATGTGCCGGGAATCGCAGGCTTCGGTCTGGCAGCCAGTATGACCACAGAAAAAATTGATGAGAGTTTCAGAAAAGCGGTTGGTCTGAGAGAGCTGCTGATCAGTGAGCTTGCTTCTTCCGATATTTCATACTGTGTCAATTCGCCAGATGACGCTTTGCCCCATATAGTAAACATTTCTTTTGAAAATGTCAGGGCCGAAGTGCTGCTTCATCATCTGGAGCAAAGAGGGATATTTGTTTCGACCGGTTCAGCCTGCTCATCACATAAAAAGAGCAGGAGCCATGTCCTGACGGCAATGGGTATTGCTCCTGAACTGATAGACGGTGCAATCAGGTTCAGCTTTTCGAATCAGAATACTGAAGATGAGATAAGGTTGACAGTTGATGCATTGAAGGATATCATTCCGGTAATAGATATAAGCAGAAAAAAGAGACCCGGGAGGAAGTAATGGAGAAAGTCATACTTGTCAGATATGGAGAGATTATACTCAAGGGTTTGAACAGGCCCATGTTCGAAGACAGGCTCATAAAAAATATTAAGCAATCGTTGTACGGGCTTGGTAAAATATCTGTCAGACGTTCACAGGCAAGGATATTCATTGAACCCAGGCAGGATGATTTCGATTTCGAGAATGCTGTTACAAGGCTTGTTAATGTAATGGGAATCATATCTGTGAGTATCGTATGGAAGATCAAAACAGATTTTGAAGAAATCAAAAAGCACTCTGTCGGGATGGTCCGCAACTATATGACAAAGCTGAACAGACATGCAGCTGCAAAGGGTCCGGTGAGGATGAAAGAAACATCAGAAGCATCTGTGGGGTTCAAGGTAGAAGCAAAGAGGGGCAATAAGAATTTCCCCATACAGTCGCCTGAGATATGCAGACAGCTCGGCGGATATCTGCTGAAAAATGTTCCCGGTCTGAAAGTGGATGTGCATGATCCGGACTTCATATTCTATGTTGAGGTCAGGGACAGTACCTACATATATTGTGATATAATCCCGGCATTCGGCGGTCTGCCGGTAGGTACAAGCGGAAAAGCCATGCTTCTGCTTTCAGGAGGAATAGACAGTCCGGTGGCAGGATGGATGATGGCTAAAAGAGGAATGGAGCTGGAGGCTGTTCATTTCCATACTTACCCTTATACCAGCGANCGTGCGAAGGATAAGGTGATTGCACTNGCCAGGATACTGTCGCGATATTGCCATCGTATCAGGCTTCACATAGTACCTTTTACAGAAATCCAACTGGATATCAATGATAAGTGTCCTGAGGAGCACCTTACCGTACTGATGCGCAGAGCAATGATGAAGATTTCTGAAAAGATTGCCGCTGAAAACGGTGCCAAAGCACTCATCACCGGCGAAAGTCTCGGGCAGGTGGCCAGCCAGACTGTGGAAGCGATAGCAGTTACAAATGAAGCTGTCAGGATGCCCGTGTTCAGACCCTTGATCGGTATGGATAAAAATGAGGTCATAGAGACCGCGAGAAGGATCGATACGTATGAAACCTCGATCCTGCCCTATGAGGACTGCTGTACAGTTTTCGTGGCAAAGCACCCTAAAACCAGGCCAGGGCTTGAGGAAATAAAAGAGCTGGAAGGCAGGCTCAGTCTTGATGCAATGATTGAACGCGCCATCGCAGATACAGAGACAGTCGTCATTGGAGAGTAATTCCACGCATGTATGACAGACCGTTATGACAACAATATATTATATCCACATAGTATTTAGGAAGGTTGTTGTCAATGACGGTCTCACGCAGGAAAAGCCTGAAATGGTTTNTATATGCTGCGGTAATGGTAATAGCTGCTGTAACGGCCGCCTTTCTGATCCTGTNGTACAAATATACAGGAGATACTATCCGCAAAGGTATAAGTATTGAGCAGACTGACGTTTCATGGCTGACCTCTGAGGCTGCAAAAAATCGTGTGACAGAAGAATTAAAGAGATACTACGACACTGACAAGCTGACATTGACATATAAAGAAAGTAAATGGGATATCAGACTGAGTGATATAGACTATAGCTTCAAGGTCGATGATGCAGTCGAAAAGGCTTTTTACATCGGAAGGGAAGGCAATATTTTCAGAAAGCTCTTTGATTCACTGTCATTATCGAGAAATGGATTGAAGCTTGAAGTAGAGGAGAGCTTCGACAGAGATAAGCTCAGGGACATACTTGAAAAAATAAAAAAGGAGTGTGATTCCGCGGCTGAAAACGCAGTGGTCACTTACTCCGGCGGGAAATTCGAGTTCACCCGCGAAGTCCCGTTCAGGGAGCTTGATGTTGACACGAATCTGAAATTAGTGGAGAATTATTTAAAAAAGAGAGATTTCAGAGATATAGAACTGATAGTGGATGAGAAGGAGCCGAAAGTCACATATGATAAGATCAAAGATATCAATAGTGTGCTTTCGAGCTTCAGTACCACTTTCAACAGGAATGATGTCAANCGGACTGACAATATCAGGCTGGCATGCAGCAGGATCAACAACATACTGCTGATGCCCGGCGAAGAGTTTTCAATGAACAGGGAACTGGGACCAAGGACTCTGGCAAATGGATATAAACAGGCTCCTATCATTTTCAAAAATGAACTGGTCCCCGGTACCGGAGGCGGTGTGTGCCAGGTGTCTTCCACACTGTTCAACTCGGTGCTGCTGGCCGGACTGAAGGTCACAGAGCGGGAACACCATTCAATGCCTCTGACATATATCAGCCCCGGCAGGGATGCTACTATCACTGAAAGCTCAATAGATTTCAAGTTTAAAAACGATTCGGGATACCCGATCCTGATAAATGCATATGTGGAGGGAAACAAACTGCATGTAAGCATACTGGGCAAAAAACGGGAGGATGNAATCGAGTTCAGGCTGAAAACCAGGACCATCGGAACTTACAAGCCGAAACCTGAGAAAATAGTATTGGACAAGACACTTGAGCCCAATCAGAGGATCGTTGAACGAAAACCGATAAACGGCATAAGAGTCATATTGTACAGAGAAACATATAAAAACGGCGTACTGCAACGACGTGAAAAGCTTTATGAGGATTATTACAAGCCTGTCCAGGGGATCACAAGGGTAAGCAGCGATATCTGGTACCAATATATTTCTCAGGAAATGCCGGTTGATTAATCATTATCGGCTGTTATTCCGGCAGATCATTCTGATATGCCGGGTCAAATAGAGGGTAAAAGAATGAGGGGTCATGATGAGAGAAGGTCTGTATAATAAAGAAGTTGTATGTCCTGTTTGCTCAAAAAAGTTCCAGGCAACAAAAGTGAAAGCCAGGGCCACCAAGGTCAAGAGCAGGGATTCCGATTTCTGCGTCCATTATGAGGACATCAATCCCATATACTATGATGCCTGGGTCTGTGAAAACTGCGGATATGCCAACCAGGCAGACAAGTTTGAAGAGATTTCTCATAATGAAGCCGACATCCTCAGGAACAGGCTGATGCCAAAATGGAATAAACACAGCCTGAGTGGAGAGAGAGACATCGACACGGCGATAGAAGCCTTCAAGCTTGTCCTCATAAGTCACGATTACAGAGGCGCAAAAGCCATCGATTTTGCCAAGGCATGCCTCAGGATCGCCTGGCTGTACAGATATAAGGGTGATGAAGAAGAAGAACTGAAATTCATCCGGCATTCATTGGAATATTATACAGAAGTGTATGAGAAGGAATCTTTCCCCGTTGACAAGCTCGATGAAAGCACCTGTGTATATATGATCGGCGAACTCAATTTCAGAGTCGGCAATTACAGCGAAGCCGTAAAATGGTTCAGCAGACTCATCAGTTCAGAAGAAGCGAGGAAGAAACCAGCACTTATAGAGGCTGCAAGAGAACAATACCAACTGGTCAAGGAAAAGCTAAAATGACGGAGGTCGTATGGATACAGGGAAATTACCAGGTAATGTGCTTGAAAGACTGGTTTTCAGCAAAATAAAAAAGGTACATGACGATATTCTGATAAGCCCGGGCATAGGTATGGATTGTGCTGCTATAGATTTTGGTGAATACGCCTGTGTACTGTCATGTGATCCAATCACCGGGACAGCCAGGGAGATAGGCAGGCTGGCCGTACATATCAACTGCAATGACATTGCTGCCTGTGGGGTTGAGCCTCTTGGACTTCTGGCTACGATTTTATGCCCTGAAGGCTCCTCAGAGGAAGAACTGGAAATCATCATGGACCAGTTTGCAGAAGCTGCCAGGTCTGTTAATGTGGATATCCTCGGCGGTCACACGGAAATAACCAATGTTGTGAATCGGTTCGTCATATCCTGTACTGCTGTTGGCAAATGCCTTAAGGACAAGATCATAAGTACCAGCGGCGCCAGAGCCGGTGACAGTCTTGTCATTACAAAACATGCCGGCCTGGAGGGCGTATCCATAATAGCTCATGAGAAAGAAGAAGAACTGATACCGGTCCTTGGCAGACAAATAGTTGAAGAAGCAAAAGGATTCATGGACAGCATAAGTGTAATAAAGGACGGTGTGACAGCTGGCCAATTTGGTGTGAATGCCATGCATGATGTGACTGAAGGCGGTGTGCTCGGTGCCGTATGGGAACTGTGCCAGGCATCAGGTACCGGTGTGGAGATCTATAAAGACAGAATACCTTTACATATGGCAACACGAAAAATCTGTGAATATTATAATATAGATCCATACAGACTTATTTCAAGCGGCTGTATGCTGATATCCGTTCCCGACGGAGAAGAACTGGTAAGGCGGCTGAAGCAGGAGAACATCGATGCCTCCGTCATCGGCAAACTTAACAATACCGGTAAGAGGCTGGTGATTTCCGGCAATAGGGCTGAAGAAATTTCTCCGCCGGAAAGCGATGAGTTATATAAAATTTTGTAACTTGACAGAATTTTGACAAATGTTATAATTATTTTATTAAAAATGCAGAATGCATTATGATAGCGCGGATGATTTTCATGGAAGGATTATTTACCGACTGTGAAGGGACGCACCTCTGGAGAGACCGTCAAGGCGCCGAAGGGGCAAGTCCCGTCAACGGGATACAACTCTCAGGCAAAAGGACAGAGGATGCTCATATCATATTGATGATATTCGGGTATCACAGGTCAAATCCAAGGGTTTGACCTTTAGTTTTTTCAAAATATCGCATATGGAGGTATAAAATGTATCAGATTGATGAAATACGGAAGATCGATCCTGAAGTAGCTGAAAGCATCGAAAATGAAGTAAACAGGCAGAGGAAACAAAATCGAGCTGATAGCTTCGGAGAATTTTGTCGATGAAGCAGTTTTACAGGCTCTGGGAACCCCTCTTACCAATAAATACGCCGAAGGATACCCGGGAAGAAGGTACTACGGCGGCTGTGAACACGTGGATGTGATCGAACAGCTGGCTATCGACAGGGCAAAGGAGATATTCGGTGCCGATCATGCCAATGTACAGCCTCATTCGGGAGCACAGGCCAATTCGGCTGTTTATTTCGCTGTCCTTGAACCCGGTGATGTGATACTGGGTATGGATCTCGACCACGGGGGACATCTCAGTCATGGTATGAAGAAAAACATCTCAGGCAGGTATTACAGATCCGAGTTTTATGGCGTCAGCAAGGATACNGGCTATATCGACTATGAGTTGGTGCACAGGATAGCCAGGGAGGTAAAGCCAAAGCTCATAGTTGCTGGTGCAAGCGCTTATCCCAGGATCATCGATTTCAAGGCTTTCGGTGAGATCGCTAAGGACTGCGGGGCCTATTTGATGGTAGACATGGCTCATATTGCAGGCCTCGTAGCTGCCGGGCTCCATCCAAATCCCGTACCATATGCGGATTTTGTAACAACAACCACCCACAAGACTTTGAGAGGCCCACGCGGGGGAATGATACTCTGTAAGGCTGAACATGCAAGGAAGATAGATTCTGCTGTATTCCCCGGTATGCAGNGTGGTCCTCTGATGCATGTGATAGCTGCAAAAGCTGTGAGTTTCAAACAGGTAATGACCGAAGATTTCAAAAACTACCAGCAGCAGGTAGTCAGCAATGCAAAAGCACTGGCAGGTGCCCTGACTGACGAGGGATTTACACTTGTTTCGGGCGGCACTGACAACCATTTGATGCTGGTGGANCTGAGCAATTTATCCGTTACAGGCAAAACAGCACAGCATCTTCTGGATGAGGTCGGCATTACTGTTAATAAGAATGCAGTACCCTTCGATACACAGAAGCCGACTGTGACAAGCGGTATCAGGATAGGCACTCCGGCTGTTACCACCAGAGGGATGAAGGAAGAGGATATGAAGGAGATAGCCACGCTGATAAAGATGACCATTACCGATTTCGACAACACTGCAGACCAGGTAAGGGAGAGGGTCTCAGCTTTATGCAAAAAGCATCCTCTATATGAGTGATGGTTTACAGATATTGAAAGAATTCTTTACAGGACTGTATTGAACAAAGTCCTCCAAAGGGCTAAGATAATAGGAGCACCACCTTTATCNTGGTCCTTTTGCTGAATCGGACGGTATTGATCAGAACAGGATCTGCAAAGGTTATACTGTTCGTCGAAATGCAGAGGAGCACTATCATAAACGGCAAGGAGGGGGACATGGCTCAAAAAAAAGAACCGCTGGCGTACAGGATGTGTCCAAGGACCATCGATGAATTCGTCGGACAGGAGCATATNATCGGCAAAGGCAAGCTGCTCTACAGGATGATAAAAGCTGACAGGATATCATCGATAATACTGTACGGTCCACCCGGAACAGGAAAAACATCACTTGCCAGGATAATTGCAGCAACGACAAGGTCCAGTTTNGAAAAGCTCAATGCTGTAACTGCCGGTGTAGCAGATATNAAGAGAATAATCTCAGATACCCAGAACCCTATGTTCAACCAGACCGGCAGAACTGTGCTTTTCATAGATGAGATACACAGGTTCAACAAAGCTCAGCAGGATGCACTGCTGCCCTATGTCGAAAACGGTACCATTGTACTGATAGGTGCAACGACGGAGAACCCGTATTTTGAAGTGAATAAAGCGCTGATCTCCCGGTCTACTGTTTTTATGCTGAAACCACTGGAAGACAGAGACATCGAAAAGATCATCAGGATGGCACTGGCTGACAGTGAAAGAGGATTAGGCAACTATCAGATCAGGATGGACGAGGAGGCTGTCAGTTATCTTGCCGGTATTTCAGGCGGAGATGCCAGAAAAGCACTCAATGCACTGGAACTGGCTGCTGTCACCACTGACATCGGTGCTGACGGTCAGTTGCATATTACGATGCAGGTCATAGANGAGTGTGTTCAGAAAAAGGCCATCACTTTTGATAAATCCGGAGAAGCACATTATGACAATATCAGTGCTTTCATAAAGTCGATGCGGGGCAGCGATCCTGATGCAACGCTGTTTTATCTGGCCAGGGCTCTTTATGCGGGTGAAGATCCTGAATTCCTTATCAGAAGGATCATAATATGTGCGTCTGAGGATGTGGGCATGGCCAATCCAACGGCACTGCAGCTTGCAGTGGCGGCTGCACAGGGCATACATATGANAGGCATGCCGGAAGCCAGGCTTNTGCTGGCCCATGCGGCAGTTATGGTCGCAGTGAGCCCGAAATCGAACTCATGTTACAAAGCGTTGGAAAAAGCCATGCACGATGTGGAAACCAAAAAAACCGGTGAAGTTCCAATGCACCTGAGGAATGCGCCCGTTAAAGGCATGAAGGAGCAGGGATATGGCGTGGGTTACAAATATGCCCATGATTATCCGGGTAATATAGTAAAGCAGCAATATTTGCCGGAAGACATGGAAGGTACGATATATTACGAACCCACATCAAATGGCTACGAAGCCAGGATAAGAGATTGGCTCGAGAGATTCAGAAAAAGTTGAACCGGCAACGGGGCTGAATTTCTGCCGGATATAGCAGGATTGCCGGAGAAGGGACGTGGATATGGCGAAAAAAATCATGGCTTGGGTATTACTGGCAGGGTTTGTACTGCTCCTGTTGAATATCATGTTCTTCAAATACTATTTGCAGCTTAGTCTGGTCGTATATATCATAATATCGTTCGGATACCTGCTATACAGCAGCAAAGCCAGGCGGGCGGAGGATTTGGCAAGGCTCAGAAATAAGGAAGAAAAAGAAGGCAATGGAGAGGACAAAGACCTGTAGATCGCAAGGAGGTCATTCAATGTATTTCAAATACGGCTACGGCAAAGGATTCAGAGAATTTCACATACCAGATGGGAACGTCATGGCAGAATTGCGCCAGAATGATGTAACTGTCAGCCTTACCGGCATAGATGAAGTAAGACGTGCAATAAGTGAGCCCATCGCATCCAAAAGGCTATCGGAAATTGTGAGCAGAGGAGAAAAAACTGTTATAATCACCAGTGACATTACCAGACCAATGCCGACAAAAACTGTACTTCCGGCAGTGCTGGAAGAGCTTTTGAAGGCAGGANTGGAATACGAGGATATAACGGTGGTTTTCGCCCTGGGAAGCCACAGAAAGCACACCGAAGAAGAAATGAGGTACCTTACAGGCGATGATATATATGAAAAAGTCAGGTGTATNGACAGTGACGCGGATAGATGCAGGATGCTGGGAACGACGTCAAGAGGCACACCAGTGGAGATATTCGACGAGGTTGCTGATGCAGACCGCATAATATGTCTCGGCAACATTGAATACCACTATTTCGCAGGATACAGCGGAGGCGCAAAAGCAGTGATGCCAGGCGTTTCGACACGGGCGGCGATCCAGGCAAACCACAGCGCCATGGTCAGGGATGAAGCAAGGGCAGGCGCACTGGACGACAATCCTGTCAGACAGGACATNGATGAAGTCGTTAAATTTGTTCCCATAGATTTTATTGTCAACGTTGTCCTGGATGAGAACAAGAATATCATAAAAGCAGTAGCCGGACATTATCTGCATGCACACAGGGAAGGCTGCCGTTTTCTTGATCGGCTTTACAAAGTAACCATCCCTCGCAAGGCTGATATTGTCATCACTACGCCGGGCGGCTTTCCAAAGGATATAAATCTATACCAGGCTCAGAAAGCATTGGACAATGCAAAGCATGCTGTCCGGGACAACGGCATCATCATCCTGCTGGCATCATGCAGTGAAGGCTATGGAGAAAAGGTCTTCGAAAGGTGGATCAATACATCTGATTCACCAGACTGCCTGATCGAGAGGATAAAGACCAATTTCGAGCTGGGAGGTCATAAGGCTGCTGCCATAGCCCTCGTGGAAAAGAAAGCCAGGGTATTCATCGTATCGGATATGGACCGGAGCTTGTGCGAAAGACTGTATATGGAGCCTTTCGAAAATATGCAGACAGCACTGGACCGGGCATTCTCGCTGATGGGACCGGATGCGCAGGTGCTGCTGATGCCCCATGGCGGGTCCACTCTTCCAGTGGTAAAATAATCGTGGCGTCAGGATATCACAAAATCGATGGATATTTGTGTCTGTGTGACGCGACAGTTCCCCTGATTATTTTTTGTTTTCTATTGACAAATATAATACATAGTGCTAATCTTAATCTAATACCAAGTAAATTACTAGGGATTACCCTGAGCATATGGCGGAGGTATGGCGATGAAGCTTTCAACAAAGGGCCGATATGGCCTGAAAGCGATCCTGGACCTGGCTCTCCACAGCGCAGACGGACAGATTACTTTAAACAGTATAGCAGAGCGTCAGGGATTATCGGAAAGCTATTTGGAGCAGCTGTTTGCCGCACTGAAGAAAGCAGAGCTTATAAAAAGCATAAGGGGGCCACAGGGCGGATACATGCTGGCAGACGATCCTGAAAATATCAGTGTAGGCGACATACTTAGGGCTCTGGAGGGGTCAATGGCTCCCACGGATTGTGTGGCGGAGAACGGACNCCACGATCTGTGTGACAGCTCTGACAGGTGTATTACCAGGGGCGTTTGGGAAAAAATCAGGGATGGGATCAATAATGTTATAGATAATATCTCATTGCAGGAATTGATAGATGACTATTACAGGAATAATAAAAAGAGAGCTCCTGATAATGCTTGACACAAAACCCAAAGCAATTGTCAGGACACATGAAATCCATTTTTCATAAAGGAGCTAATCACATGAGCACAGGTAACATTTATTTTGACCACGCAGCTACCACACCTGTAAAACGCGAAGTACTGGAGGCTATGCTGCCTTATTTTGAAGAGAAATACGGTAATCCTTCATCAGTGTATTCCATTGGCAGGGCCAGTAAAAAGGCCATTGAGGAAGCCAGGGAAAGTGTGGCAGGCATAATCGGTGCAGAGCCTCGTGAGATATATTTCACCGGTTCGGGTACAGAAGCAGATAATTGGGCAATAAAGGGTGCCGCATATGCGAATATGAAAAAAGGAAAACATATCATAACCACATCTATTGAGCATCATGCAGTTCTCCACACATGCCAGTATCTCGAAAGCGACGGNTTTGAGGTGACATACCTGCCGGTGGATGAATACGGACTGGTATCCCCTGAACAACTGGAAGCTGCCATAAGGCCGGATACAATACTTATTTCGGTTATGTATGCCAACAATGAGATCGGAACGATCCAGCCAATAGCAGAAATAGGCAGGATCGCAAAAGAGAAAGGGATAGTATTCCATACAGATGCAGTACAGGCTATGGGGAATATACGGATAGACGTTTCCAAACTGAATGTGGACATGCTTTCCATGTCATCCCACAAGTTTTACGGGCCAAAGGGGGTTGGAGCCCTTTATGTGAGAAAGGGTACCAAGCTGACTTCCTTCATTCACGGGGGTGCGCAGGAAAGAGGCAGGCGTGCAAGCACCGAGAATGTGCCTGCCATAGTCGGGCTTGCAAAGGCGCTGGAACTGGCTGACAAAAATATGGATCACCACAATGAGAAGCTTATTGCCCTGCGTGACAGGACCATCAGGGAAATAGAGAAAAACATACCTTTTGTCAGGCTGAATGGCCACAGAGAAATGAGACTGCCGGGTAATGTCAACTTCTCCTTTGACTTCATCGAAGGNGAATCACTGCTGCTGATGCTGGATCTGAAGGGAATCGCGGCTTCCAGTGGTTCAGCATGCACGTCAGGCTCGCTGGATCCTTCTCATGTGCTGCTGGCCATCGGGCTTTCACATGAAACAGCACATGGCTCACTGAGGATCACATTTGGTGACGGGAATACCGATGAGGAGGTAGANTATCTGATGGAAGTACTTCCCGAGATAGTACAGAGACTGAGAGAAATGTCACCTCTATATGAAGAAGTCAGCAGGAAATGACAGATCCGCCAGACAATCAATAGAGACAATGATATCAGTTGAATACAGGGTGATATTCACCACAGAAAGAGGGAATAGATATGTATAGCGAAAAAGTGATGGATCATTTTTCAAATCCGAGGAATGTCGGAGAGATACCCGATGCTGACGGCGTAGGCACGGTCGGAAATCCGAAATGCGGCGATATCATGAAAATGTATCTGAAAATAGAAAACGACGTCATCACAGATGTCAAATTCAAAACCTTCGGCTGCGGGGCCGCTGTCGCGACAAGCAGCATGGCAACAGAGCTTGTTAAAGGCAAAACCATCGAAGAAGCGATGAAGATAACCAATAAGGCAGTGGCAGAAGCACTTGATGGCCTGCCGCCTGTAAAGATGCACTGTTCAAATCTTGCCGAAGAGGCCATAAAGGCNGCCATAACCGACTATAGGAGAAAAAAAGGACTGACAGAGGAAAGCAGCAGCTGCGATGTGTGCTGCAGAAGATGCGAAGATGTGCATCATCATCTGGATGAAGAAGAATAGGTGAAATATGTCGAAAGGTAAAGTGATGCTCGGTATGAGCGGTGGTGTCGACAGCTCCGTTGCTGCAGCAGTACTGCTCGAACAGGGATATGAAGTGATCGGAGTCACGATGCAGATATGGCCTGATGACGGGGAAGAAAAAAGGCAGTCAGAAGGCGGCTGCTGTTCACTTTCTGCAGTTGACGATGCCCGCAGAGTTGCAGACAGGCTCGGTATAAACTATTATGTGTTGAACTTCAGGGATGTGTTCCAGCAGAAGGTGATCGACTATTTCACAAATGAGTATCTGGCAGGCAGGACTCCAAATCCCTGTATCGCCTGCAACCGCTTTGTCAAGTTCGAAGCACTGCTCTCAAAGGCTGTTTCTATGGGGATCGACTATATAGCGACGGGTCATTACGCAAGGATCACCCGTGATGAAGTGTCAGGCAGATATCTTCTCATGAAATCAGTGACTGCGGAAAAGGACCAGACTTATGCCCTCTATACAATGACCCAGTATCAGCTTCAAAGGACTCTTTTTCCGATAGGTGGATTCAAAAAGGACCAGGTGCGGTCTATGGCCAGGGAATATAAGCTCCCTGTGGCATCCAAGCCTGACAGCCAGGAGATATGTTTTGTGGAGGACAATGATTATGGCAGGTTTATATCGGAGAATACTGACGCCGATATAAAGCCTGGTCATTTCGTGGATATGGAAGGCAACATACTTGGTACTCACAAAGGGATAATACATTACACAGTCGGACAAAGGAAGGGACTCGGTGTTTCATTCGGCAAACCCATGTATGTGGCAGCCATAAGACCTGAGGACAACACTGTGGTACTTGGTGATGCCGATGAGATTTTTGCCACCGGACTGACTGCTTCAGATCCCAATTTCATTTCCATTGAAGAGTTGAAAGATGAAATGAGAGTCTCTGCCAAGATCAGGTATTCAGCCAAAGCAGCTCCGGCCGTAATCAGACCGGCTGACCATGGCAGGGTGGAGGTAGTCTTTGATGAGCCGCAAAGGGCCATAACTCCCGGCCAGTCTGTAGTATTTTATGACGGAGACATCGTGGTGGGAGGCGCAGTAATAGACGGATCGATCTGAACTTCACAGTTTAAGGAATCTTTACATTGTTTTTTTCCCGTAAATGAACAATGCAGCACTGACCGCATCAATACCTGTTTCACTGGCTGCCTGTTTTTCTTATNATTTACAGTTTGTCAAAAACAGGCTTCCTGTTTTCGAAATGAACAGTGTATTCAAAGCCGGCATCACGAAGCAGATGAGCAAAGTAATCAAAATGTATGGCTATATGGCGTGCCTGGTGTGCATCAGAACCCAGGCATATCAGCTCCCCGCCCAGTTCGCGGTAGCGCTTGAGAAGATGCAAGTCGTATTCGGCATCGGGGCGCATATCCCTGTAAGTACCTGTGTTTAATTCAAAACCCCTGCCCTTGTCAATCAATTCTTTGAATATCATATCCAACAAATCAGAGTGATCACTATATCTTAATGTCCTGTCATCATAATCTGCGTTTCTTATAACAAATCCCAGATGGCCTACCATATCAAAGGATTCCAGTTTTCCGATCATTTTATATATAGCTTCAAGATAAAGACTGTAGGCTTCTTTTTTTGTCCTGCCGCTGTAAAACGCCTTTTCATAGGGGTCTTCACCTTTGACTATGTGTACTGAAGCCAGCACATAATCAAAAGGATATGTTCTTATAGTATCCTGTGTTCTGTCAATAACATGGGGCTGGAGCCCTGCTTCAACAGCACTGAGAACTTTAAGCCTGTCTCCATATTTTCCGCGCAATTCCTCTATCATACGAAAATATTTTTCAAAATCGACCAGAAAGCTTTCCTGGCCCGGAAAGTCATAGTCCAGGTGATCAGTGAAAGCAACACCTTCAAGCCCTATCCTTATTGCTGTCTCACAGGCCTCATCAGCATCCATCACGCTGTCTGTCGACAACTTTGTATGCATGTGGCAGTCGTACATCTGTTTACCTCCGTTGTTTTGCTGCATGAAACAATGTTACCACCAGGAGACGCGAAAATCAACTTCTCCGGTGGAACAAGATATTTCCAGCCGCATCTGTTTGTTGTTTGGCAAGTCGCTTAAGCAGGTAAATATGGAATAAGAAAATTTTTCTGCAATCGAAAAAATTACTTCAAATTAAGTGTATAATATAATAATATAGAAAACTTAGCAGCAAAATATACAGTATCAGGAGGTTATTCTATTATGAGCGACACAAGGACTGAAGGTCAGAAGCTAGAGGAACGACTTTTNTACAAGAGGCAAAACATATGGGAAAAAGTCGATGAAGANTANATNAAAAAAGCTTTTGACTTCTGCGAGGATTATAAAAGCTTTCTCAATACATCAAAAACCGAACGCGAATTTGCAGCAAATACCGAGAAACTGGCAGTTGCTGCGGGTTTCAGAAAACTCGATGATCTTATCAGCTCAAATACGAGACTGAAACCCGGGGACAANGTTTACCATATCAACAGAAAGAAATCAGCTGTGCTGGCAGTTGTCGGCAATAAGCCACTTTCTGAGGGTGTTAATATATTGGGATCCCATATTGATGCTCCGCGGCTGGACCTTAAACAGAATCCACTGTATGAAGATACACAGATGGCTTTTTTCAAGACGCATTACTACGGGGGTATAAAAAAGTACCAGTGGCTGACGATACCCCTGGCCATCCATGGTGTTGTGGTAAAGGGTGACGGTACAACTGTCGAAATAGTAGTAGGTGAAGATGAAGACGATCCNGTGTTCAGTATAACCGATCTGCTGCCGCACCTGGCCCGGGAACAGATGCAGAAGAAAATGAGTGAGGCAGTGACCGGTGAGGGACTCAACCTGCTCCTTGGCTCCATACCATTTAATGATGAAAAGGTGAAAGAAAAGGTAAAGCTGAACATATTGAGTATTCTGAACAAAAGATACGGTATCGTCGAAGAGGACTTTCAGTCAGCAGAACTGGAGATAGTACCTGCTCAGAAGGCCAGGGATGTAGGATTCGACAAAAGCATGATCGGCGGTTACGGTCAGGATGACAGGGTTTGCGCTTATCCCGCACTGAGAGCGCTTCTGGACATTGATGTTCCCGAGCGCACTGCAGTGTGTCTGCTGACGGACAAGGAGGAGATCGGCAGTATGGGCAACACAGGCGCCCAGTCAAACCTCCTCGAGGATTTCCTCGCCAATGTTATTGCACTGACGGAGGATCCATACTCTGATCTGAAGGTCCGCTCATGCCTTTCAAGGTCCAAAATGCTGTCGGCAGATGTAAATGCCGCCGTGGACCCCAACTATGAGAGTGTTTATGAGAAAAGGAATGCCACATACCTCGGTCACGGCATCGTTCTCCAGAAATATACCGGAGCCAGGGGGAAATATGATGCCAGCGATGCAAGCGCAGAATTTGTCGGAGAGGTCAGAAAGCTTTTCAATGATAACGGCATCATCTGGCAGACCGGCGAACTGGGGAAAGTAGATGAGGGAGGAGGAGGGACGATAGCCCAGTACGCTGCCAATCTCGGCATCGATGTACTGGACTGCGGCATTGCCGTGCTCTCCATGCATTCACCTTTCGAGATCACCAGCAAGATCGACATATATATGACGTACAATGCTTATAAGGTCTTCTGCAGGATCTGACAGCCGGTATCAAAAAGCGGACGGTTCTTCTGCCGCACAGACAGGAGAGCCGTCCACCTGATTCATTCACTGCTTTATGGGTCCTGATCAGAGCCTGTTATCAGGCTTTCGCTGTTGGATGGATTTTCAGACATATCGCTGTTTTCGTCAGCATCTCCGGATTGCTCTTCAGATGCAACAGGCTTTGGCGGTGGTACATATTTTGCTTCGCTTTTCAGATAGAAAGCTTTTGCTTCTTCATCAGCTGTTACGAAGCTGTCTTTGCACTTGAAACTTTCAGCCATGATTTTTCTTGCCGCAGCCACATCACAGATATAATAGTAGGGCGATGCATCATATGTCGTGCCTGGCATCTGTATGAAGCTGACATTATCGATATTGAATTTTGTAACATATGAAGTAAGCTTAACAGTCTCGTTCAGCGTCAGATTGGTTTTGACACTGTCGAAGACTGTGTTGATCACGCTGGTAAGCTTCGGCAGATACTGTATCGTCAGCTTCTGTCTCATCAATTCCTTCACGAACTGCTGCTGTGCCTCATTTCTTTTGAGATCGCTGCCGTCGTAGTATTTCCTGATTTCTTTATTCCACCTGTTTGGTTTTCGGAATCTCACATATTGCTCAGCCTGCTCACCGTTGAGCCTCTGCTGACCCTTTTTGAGGTGAATGTGCAGATTCTGTGTCGGATCGTCGTAGTCCATATCTACAGGGATATAATAATCCACGCCGTCCAGCAAGTCTATTATTTTCCTGAAAGCCGATGTATCGACAAATGCGTAATACTTGATATTCACGTCCAGCAGTTCTGAAAGGGTCTTGACTGCAAGTTCCACACCGCCGCTGGGAAAAGCGTAGTTTATTTTTCTTTCCTTATTTTTTATGAAGACCCTGGTATCTCTCGGGATCGACATAATGTTGATTTTACCTGTTTCAGGGTCGAAATTGGCCAGCATCATCGTGTCCGTCAGGTTGTTGACCTTGTCTCCGCCGAGCAGCAGTATATTGAAGGGATCCCTTTTCTGGACCAGTGGATTTATAATATTTGCAAAGTGGCTGTCCTGATCCCCGGATGCGTAAACCTCACTGCTGATAATATCTATATTGGCATTGATATATACCAGTATCCCTGAACCGAATACGAACAGGACGATGGCTGAAAAAATCGTCAGTATGAAATAAAATTTTCTTAAATCCATCTATAATGACCTCTTTATCTGTTAATTCTGTTAATAAGACTCACTTTGTGCTGTGTCAGTTCCATAACAGGACCGTATTACAACTACATTATTATAATTAAATTGAAGTATCAAGTAAACATCATTTATTATTTCCCTTGGTGAAATCAGCCAGCGGATTGCTGTCAACTGCGGTCCTGAGCTGGCTGCTGTCCAGATGTGTATATATCTGCGTGGTTGAAATGCTTTCATGTCCCAGCAGCTCCTGGAGGGATCTTATATCAACGTTGCCGTACTTGTACATCAGTGTTGCAGCCGTATGGCGCAGTTTATGGGTGGAATACCGTTCCGGATCCAGACCTGCTGCCCTGATGTATTTTTTGACGATTTTCTGTACAGATTCCTTACTGATCCTTCGCCTGCGGTTGCTCAGGAACAACGCATTCCTGTCTTTGACACCATCGACAGGTCTGACCTTCATATAATCCTCGATAGCTTTCATACATGCCTGGTTGAGGGGAATGCTGCGTTCCTTGTTACCTTTTCCTATGACAGTCAGGACCGAGCCTTTTATATTGCTGATGTTTATGCCGACCAATTCAGACAATCGGAGCCCGCAGTTCAGGAACAATGTGATTATCGCATAATCGCGTTCGGTAAATTTTCCATCCACAGAACTCAGCAACTGCTTGCTCTCTTCAATATTAAGGTATCTGGGCAGGCGTTTCATTATTTTGGGCGATTCCAGCTCGGCAGCAGGGTCGTGATCCAGGAGCTTTGCCTTAAATGTAAGATATTTGAAGAAAGATTTCAGACTGGATACTTTACGTGCTCTGGCATATGAAGAATTGTCACGGTCATTGCTGACATAAGCCATAAATGCATAAAGATCACTCAATGTTACAGTTCTGATGAAATCTATATCTATGTCATTAATACGTATGTCTTCAAATTCAGTGTTTTCGTCGACAAGATTCCTGCGAAGCTTCATAAAGCGGAAGAAAACTCTCAGGTCATAAAAATATACCTTGACTGTATTAGCTGAACGACCTCTGATGGTTTGCATGTAACTTAAAAAATCCATTAACACGGGAGGTATCTCATAATCATTTATATTTTTCATTTGTAAAACCTCGTAATTGTTTTTATATTGACACTGTAAATAATCAATGTTATAAAAACCTTACATATCAATATTATAACATGATTTGAAGTTTATCAATAACCATCCCCCGTATTACGCGAAATTTATATTTCGCGTAATTACATGAAATAAAATAATATGCTTCCCCTTCGATCAAAAAAGGTCTGCCAGGCCGAAAAACCCTACAGACCTTTTGCAGCCATCAGGCGATGGCCACCTCCGTTTCAATCTTCATCCAGGATCACTCCTTTCNTCGAAGAGTCGGCTCCGGATGCCGCGATGTACATGATATCCTGTACGATATAATTCTATCCCTGACTGAACCCGGTTTCAAGTTAATAAATGATTATAGGAATTCTTTATCTGTATGTACTATTTGCTGTTCTCGAAAATCAGCTTGCATTTGTCAGCACGATATTTTGCCGTAATATACTCTACTGNCTGACCACTCTTCGAGAAAAGCGTATTAGTGATCTTGATAACTGGCAGCCCTGGCTGTATCTGAAGATACTGAGCGTCTGTCTGATCCGTGTACAATACTTCAAGATTGCTAGTGCTCTTTACCGGAAGCAGCGGGTATTTCCCCTTCAGGATATCATAGGATGGCTTCCTGTCTTTAATATCCTCCAGCAGATCCGGAAATAAAGAAAGCGGTATGTAAGAAGTGTTGTAAGAAAGAACACTGTTGTTTTCAGATGTGATATATTTTATCTCAGCGTACTCGACATTGACCATCGTACCTGGAGCGCCAAAAATGTCTTTCAGAAATGGTGCATCTTCAATCCCGACAGCACGTAATGACAATATGTCATGCTGACCTGGATCCTGGCTGTCAAGTATGGAATCGGTAAAACCAGTATAGTTTTTGATATCGACTTTGGACTTCGCCCTTGCTACAAAAGTACCTTTCCCCTTCTCCTTATACAGATAGCCATTGTTGGTGAGTTCGCTTATTGCCTGCCTCACTGTCGGCCTGCTGATACCGTATAATTCGCAGAATTCCTGCTCAGACGGGATCTTTGATTCAACAGGATATTCTCCTGACTCGATTTTTTCAATGATGAGCTGTTTGAGCTGAGAATATAAAGGCACGTTACTGTACTTGTTTATCACTTGATACCCTCCAGATTAGTAAACATAGCAACACATAATTACATCATTACTAATTCTATATGATTTCTCTGCTCATTGCAATGTAAAACTGTATAATTTTACAGTATTTTTTTCAGTACATTTGGCTAAGGTTCCTGTCAGAACTTTATATGGCAGGACAAAAAAAGTGCGAGATTGGAAAATCCCGCCGGATACAAAAAAAGATATGAGATTTGTATGGTATCATTACGAGAATGCACCACTTATAGAATTATAATATTGTTTATCAGCCATTGCAAGTTTTTAACTCTGCAGGGTTTTCATATTGTATATGGCAGTGAAAGCTGCCGGCGGCCACTCCGGGTCCGGAATTCAGTGTCTGACCGGTATAAATGATATGTGTTCATGTCCCCAGCAGCTTCCGGGCCGATACGATCTGAATGCATGTGCAAAGAAGCTCCATGGCCAATTTGAGCTCTTCCAGTGGTGGCAGTGTCGGTGCTATCCTTATGTTGCAGTCCTGTGGGTCTTTTCCGTATGGAAATGTCGCCCCTGCAGGAGTTAACACTACCCCTGCCTCCCCCGCCATCTTTACGACAGCAGAGGCACAGCCGGGCAACGTATCCAGACTGATAAAGTAACCTCCATTGGGCCTGCTCCATTTTGCAATGTTCCTGTCTCCAAGCCGCGAATCTAGAATACTGAGGACCATCTCGAATTTGGGCTTCAGTATTGCCGCGTGTTTTTTCATATGCTGTTCGATGCTGTCAGGATCGCTGAAGAACATGACATGTCTCAGCTGATTTATTTTATCCGGACCAATACTCCTGATCCCCAGCAGCTTTTTTATCTGGTTTATATTGCTTTCACTCGATGCCATCATCGCCACACCGGAGCCCGGAAAAGTTATTTTCGATGTCGATGCGAATATGAAGACTCTGTCAGGATTGCCGGCCTTCTTGCAAGCCTCCAGTATATTCTTCAGTTTGTCAGGCTTATCAGTCAGATGGTGCACAATATATGCATTATCCCAGAAAATCCTGAAATCGCTGGCTGCGGTGGGCATGGCTGCAAGCCTGTCGACGACCTCGTCAGAATATGTGACTCCTGTGGGATTGCTGTATTTGGGTATGCACCATATGCCCTTTATGGAGTCATCTTCTGCAGCGAGCTTCTCGATGGTGTCCATATCCGGTCCGTCTTCTTTCATTTCTATCGTGATCATCTCGATATTGAAGAGTTCCGTGATTGCAAAGTGCCTGTCATAACCGGGACTTGGACAGAGAAATTTTACTTTGGGCAACCTGCTCCACGGCTCAGGGCTTCCATAGACGCCAAATGTCATGGCACGGCTTATTGCATCATACATCATACTGAGACTTGAGTTGTTTCCCAGTATTATTTCACTTGTGCTGACTTCCAGAAGTTTTGAAAACAGCTCCTTCGCTTCCGGCAGACCGTCTGTCATTCCATAATTGCGGACATCTGCGCAGGATGCAGTCTTATAGTTGTTGTCCCTGTATGGATAAGCAAGCATGTCGACTGAGAGCTCAAGCTGCTCTGTACAGGGTTTGCCCCTTGACATGTCCAGTTTCAGGCCTCTTGCCCTGAATTCTTCATATTCTTTACTCAATATGGAAAGTTCTCTTTTCAATTCCTCTCTGCTGAGTTTAGCCATATCCATCCGTAATGTCCCTCCGTGAAAATGCATTGCTGTTATTTTATTATATTTGTTTGCTTTTTGCAACTCCCCTGCTTTATTGCTTCAAATTTATGTTACATTAGATGATTATGTACATTTATTTGCAGGATAATCGCTCCGGAGTTTCATAATATGACTGACGGCAGCATTTCAGCATTACGCTGTTCCGTAAGTAATCATACAAGTACCTGTCTTATGACTCTCATAAAATTCAGACCGGCGAATTTCTCAATGAATGCGTCTGTATAGTTGAGCTGCAGCAGACGATCAAACAGTGAAGGGATCCGCTCTGCTCCTTCAAGGCCGCACGGTGTGCACTCTATGCCGTCGAAATCCGATCCGATACCGATATGATCTTCTCCGGTTACAGAGCATATATGCTCTATATGCCTGATCACGTCGTCTATATCCGCTTTATCAGTATTGTTCAGGAAATAGGGATAAAAATTGATGCCGACCACTCCCCCATTGGCTTTGATCTCAGACAACTGTCTGTCGGTCAGATTCCTTTCATTCCGGCAGATGGTCATGGCATTGGAATGAGAAGCTATGACCGGGCTGGTGGTTACTGACATCACATCATAAAAGCTGGCTTCACAAAGGTGTGATACATCTACCAGCATTCCAAGGCGGTTCATCTCAGCTACCACCTCTTTCCCGAACCTGGTCAGCCCGGACCCGCCTTCCTCCTCCGCCCCGTCAGCCAGCATATTGCGGTAGTTCCAGGTCAGAAGCATGCTCCTGACACCCAGCCTGTACAGTTGTCTGAGTACAGCCAATTCTCCATTGAGGCATTCCCCGCCCTCCACCGAAAGAATTGCTGCTGTTTTTCCGCCGGAAAGCGCCCTTTNTATATCATCAGCGCTTGTGCAGACGGCAAACACATCCCCATGCTCCTGCTGTGCTTCGTACACAACATCAAGTATGGACAGTACACGTGTAAGAGTGTCATTTCTGTAATCATGCGGGTGGGCAAACGCCGCAAAGAACTGTACACATCGGCCGATCCCCTTGAGCCTTTTTATGTCAAGCTGGAACTGGTTTTCATACAGGTCGCCATTGTTCTTATATACGGATAATGCAGTATCACAGTGTGCATCTACTATCAGCATTAAAAAGCACCTCTTATCAGATTGATTGTTTTTGGTAATACACTGTCTTTTGTACGACTGGCTATCACCTCGATCACATCGAAACGCATGAACCTGTCTTCCATTCTGTTCTGCTTGAGATAGATCCACGCCAGTGATCTTATTTTTTGCATCTTCTTGTGATCCACAGCTTCAGAGGGCGCTCCAAAAGTATCCGAAGTCCTTGTTTTGACTTCTATGAAGCAGATGCAGGAATCTTCCTCGGCGATTATATCTATTTCTCCGAACCTGCCTGATCTGAAATTCCTATTAAGTATGGTAAAGCCGTTTTTGATAAGATAATCGACAGCTATCTGTTCCCCGGTTTCCCCCAGTTGACGGTTATTCATCTCTCTTCCTCATAAGCCGGAGGCTTTGGGAATTTGCCATCCATATCGCCGACAAACACAAGTATTTTTGCCACGACTTCATAAAGCTCCGGCGGGATCTCATCACCTATATCAAGCAGATTCAGTGCATGGGCCAGCGATGGATCCTCATGGACCGGCACGCCGCTCTCCTTAGCTTTTTCAACTATTCTTTCGGCTGTCTCACCTTTGCCGAGCGCTATTATCTCGGGTGCGTCGTTTTCAGCAGTGTATCTCAGCGCGGCAGCCTCTTTGATTTTCTTTTTGTTTTTATCCATACTGATTACTTCCTCTATTTATAAACTATATGCGGAAATCTATCTTCCCGTGGCCGAAGCCTGCTGTTTTCGCCAGAAGCAGCTTTTCCTGCCCGACCGGACCGGAAGGTCCACTGATGGTGGAGTATTTTACATTCACAAGCTTATATCCGGATTCGCTTAGACTGGAATAAAGGCTTGTGATATTGTTCCTGATGAAATCGCTGACAGCCTGGCTTTCAGTCCTCAGATCCATGCCGATACCCTGACCCTTCACATCCAGCAAAGTCTCGACTCTGCCCATGTTCAGAGTGTCGAGAGACAGGAAGATAACCGTATCATGAGGATCGATTTTTTTCCTGCCCTGTTTGCGCTTCATCACATAGAGTTCTGCAGTTCCCGTTTCACCGCCCAGATTTACCGGCAGTTGATAATACAGCATTTGATATGAATTCAGAAGCTCGATCATTCTTATTGTTTCCGTAACCAGAGAAAGAACTCGTGCTGCGTTTTCTGCTGCACTGGAGGAGGAAAACTGTGGTGAGCGCACTAATGCCTCCGCATCAGCCAATAACCTGCCTATCCTGTTTCTCATTTTTGCCGTGCCGATATCGTCTGAAGAAAGCTTGTTGTTCAGCCTGACAAACAGACCTTCTATCGAAGACTTTATTTTTGCTGCTGAAACATTCTTCTCGGAATCTTCATCAGCAGATGCTTCTCTGTCCGCAGCAGCAGTAGTTTTTCTTCCGACATCCGATATCAGGGACACTGTTGGTATATCCTCTGACACACCTCTGGCAGCACCGCCCTGGGAGGCTTTTTCTGTATTGCTTTTTGTGCCTGACAACTGTAAGGATGCATGTGCAGGGTCATCTGAAAGTCGGTCCGGGTCCTCTGAGGCTGTTTGCTGAATCTGCAATGCATCAGTGCCGTCAATGGAAGCATCTGTCGCTGTACCAGGCATTGTCTCCTGCGAAATCCCGGTTTTCGCTGTTTCCGCAGATGTTGAAGACTTTGTAACAACGTTATCAGGCACTGCTGCTGCAGCGTGTTCGGTGGTGAGCGCGGACCCGGGGTCTTGTGATGATACTGCGACGGATTGTTCAGCCGTAATATCGGTGATATCAACTGCAGTTGCCGAAGCAGATACGGACGGTCCTGCATCCTTATCAGAAGACATCACAGTCTGCTCAGCCGATTTATTCTCAGTCAGCAGTTCCAATGCTTTTGCAAGGGATTCCAGCAGTTGCCCAAGCTTAAGCTCGCCATCAAGGAGTCTGACCAGCATTTCGTGATCCAACCCTGTCGGATCGATTTTATTGGATACGATAAATGCCGCTTTTTCCGGGTCCAACACATCGGAGCTTCTTATCAGATCTGATGCTTTTGCCATGTCGTCGGCATTAAGCTCCCTATTGTATATCAGTAATTCGGAAGCCAGCTTCAGATTCATTTCATCAGGCTCGATGCCCAAAGATTCGAGTAGCTTCCGGAGTTTATCACTACCTGCTTTTACATGGGGTGAAAGTTCGGTGACGATTTCAAGAATAATCGACGTTTCAGATCTTGATTTCACACTCAGTGTGACCAGATCACCAGCTTTGAGACCGGTATCTTTGACAGTCCCGGCTTTCAGGATCGTGCCGTCAGAAAGCCTCAGAACAACTTCATCCTGTGATGTCTCCAGCACCTTTGCACTGATGACGTCACCTTTATCCAGACGGCTCACCAGATCGTTGACCCCGCTGGTGTTTCCGGAAGAAATTATTCCTCTGCTGTCGATACGCATATCATACTCCTTGATATATTCCAGACTTCTTTCATGTCGTGAAATTTTTTGTAAAGCTCACTCTATGTATCGGACAAATACCGTGTTTTTTTATAGCTTCTATGTGCTGCTTTGTTCCATAGCCTTTATGTTTGCTGAATCCATAGACAGGATACTTTTTGTCTGCTTCTGTGATCAGACGGTCCCGCGTCACTTTTGCAACTATGGACGCCGCCGCTATTGTTATACTCAGCTTGTCTCCCTTTACTATAGCCTTTTGTGGAATATCTGTCCCGTCAATCTCCATGGCATCGACCAGGATTAGCTGAGGCTTTGGGCTGACACGCTCTGCAGCCATCCTCATCGCCATTTTGGCTGCATTTAGTATGTTGACTTCATCTATCGTTTTTTCATCGACGATGCCGATACCGACAGATACGGCTTTCTCCATGATGATGTCATACAGTTTTTCTCTTTTTGTCGGGCTTAATTTCTTAGAGTCGTTTATCCCTTCTATAAAGCAATACTGAGGCAGTATAACGCAGGCTGCCACTACAGGTCCGGCCAACGGGCCCCTTCCGGCTTCATCTATGCCTGCCACAAGCTCAATGCCGCTGGCGAATGCTTCTTTTTCATATACGTACATTTCAGTTAGACGCTGCATTTCTTTTTCATACTTAAGCTTTTGCTTTTCATTCCCGGGATTCTGTATCCCTCTCTGCAGCATCTGACCCGCCATTGCCTGTTTTGTCTTTTCCACTTCTCTCATTTTGATCCCCCGTCTCATTCCATATCGGCCTCTCCAGCGATATGGCACCTATCCTGCCTTCCCGGAATTCATCCAGGATCGTATCGGATATCCTTTTCAGATCTATTACTCCACCCGGCAGCATACATCCCCTGTTTCTGCCCGCAGCTTCCAAAAGCTCATGGCCTTTAAGACCTTCAGCATTCTGCAGTTTATATCGTTTGAAAAACAGTTCGGGATATTCCTTNGAAAGCTTCTCAGCCAGCGCTGCTGCCACCTGTGCAACATCAAGGATCTCATCCTTGATCGCACCTGTAAATGCCAGATTCAGCGCTGTCTCTTTATCATCGAATTTGGGCCAAAGAATTCCCGGCGTATCCAGCAAGTCGATCTCCGGATTCAAACGGATCCACTGCTTCCCTCTTGTGACACCTGGCCTTGCTCCTGTAGCTGCAGCGGATTTGCCGGCTATTTTGTTTATGAATGTGGATTTGCCGACATTGGGTATGCCTACCACCATAGTTTTTATTGTCCTGAAACGGCGCCCTTTCTGCCTGTCTCTTTCGAACCTCTCTCTCATCAGATATTTGAGGTCCTTTATGAGCGTATTGAGACCGGTCCCTTTTACAGAATCAGCAAATAAGACAGGTATGCCCCTGCTATTATACCAATCCTTCCATTCCTTCGAAATGCTGNTGTCTGCCAGATNCGATTTATTCAGCACGANCAGCCTTGGTTTGTTCTTTATNATCCTGTCTATTTCAGGATTTTTGCTGCTGGCAGGTATCCTGGCATCAAGAAGCTCTATTACCACATCCACCAGCTTTAGATTTTCCGACAAAAGGCGTTTTGTTTTTGCCATATGCCCCGGAAACCATTGAATATTCATGATTGCCTGTCCTTTTCCTTAACATGATGATATTTAGTATGCCCACAGTCCATCTTGCGGACGTTTTCCCTGTGTACTATATAAAATACAAAAGGGACCCTCGGTCCCCTTCATATTCNTTCATTTTTTTGTAGGAAGCTTTTCTNTGACCTTTGCAGCCTTGCCTACTCTGCCGCGCAGGTAGTAAAGCTTGGCCCTTCTTATCTTACCTTTTCTGACAACTTCGATGTTGCTGATTATGGGAGAATGGACCGGAATAGTCCTTTCAACACCGACTCCATAGGATATCCTTCTTACAGTGAAGGTTTCTTTAAGACCGGAGCCTTTCTTTGCAATAACAGTNCCTTCGAATATCTGGATCCTCTCTCTGGCGCCTTCCTTGACCTTCAGATGTACTTTGACGTGATCACCTATGCTGACGAAAGGCAGATCATCACGCAACTGTTCTTGCTCCAATGTTCTGATTATATCCATCAATGCCCCTCCTCTCTTGCCAGGACGTTCATAAATGCTTTATTGCAGCATCAGCGGACCGCCCGTAATACACACGCCTGATATTATAGCACATGGAAGTATTATTTGTAAATAAAATTTTATAATGATACCACCGGATTACTTAATAATCTCAAAAACTATACTGCGTCAGGCATCCTGCTTCCAAACTCCCACATCTCATATTTCACATCTCACACCTCACACCTAATTTCCTTGCTCTTTTCCCTGCCCTGCCCTGACCTGACCTGATCTCTAACTTCCCTCTTCTGATCTCTCACTTCTCACTTATCCTCATCCAACAGCTTTTTGTCCTCTTCGGAGAGCATTAATTTTTCAAAAAGGTCCGGCCTCTTGTCCCTTGTCCTTTTAAGAGATTGAAGCCTTCTCCATTTTTCTATATTAGCATGATGTCCTGACAACAGTATGTCAGGAACTTTCATCCCCATAAAATCATAGGGTCTTGTATATTGTGGATACTCCAGCAGCCCATCCTTGTGCGATTCATCATCGTATGAAGCTTCATTGGACAGGACACCAGGTATCGTTCTGCTGACAGCGTCTATGAGCACCATGGCAGGAAGCTCACCGCCGGTGAGCACGTAATCTCCTATGGATATCTCCTCATCGACCAGTTTGTCCAAAATCCTTTCGTCTACTCCTTCATAATGTCCGCATAACAGGATCATGTGCTCATGTTCGGCAAGCCGTTCCACAAGCTTTTGATCCAGGGGCTTCCCCTGGGGGCTCATGTATATGAAATGAGGCTTGTAATCGAGATCCCTTACCACTGCCTCATATGCATCATGTATGGGCTGAGCCATCATCACAAGGCCGCTGCCACCGCCATATGGATAGTCGTCCGTCTTCTTGTGCTTGTCCTTTGTATAGTCCCTGATATTCCAGGCTCTTATGCTTATCAATCCTTTTTCCTGAGCACGTCCGATTATGCTGCTCCCAAGCACTGTATCGAACATCTCTGGAAAAATTGTCAGTATGTCAAATCTCATCATCCAACAATCCTTTCGGGATAATGACTTCTATCCTTTTCTGCTCAGGCAGTACTTCCCTGACAACACTCTTGAGTGCAGGTATAAGTATTTCCCTGTCTGACTCATCTCTAACCACATATACATCATTGCTCCCGGTTTGCAGCACATCCCTGACCTGCCCGAGAAGTGATTTGTTTTCATCGTATACGCTGCAGCCTATGATATCACAAATAAAAAAGGTATCTTCCGGGAGCCTGACAGCGTTTTCCCTGTCTACCAGTGCAAAGCAGTCCTTGAGCTTTGCGGCTGTTTCAGGATCATCTACCCCCGACAGCTTGATGATTACCATACCCTTGAAATACTTAACGGATTGTATGGAATATCTGGTCATTCCATCACTGTTTTCGATAAAAACCCATTCAAGATCATCGAAACGTGCCGGATCGTCAGTGAGCGGTATCAGCTTCACTTCTCCCTTTACTCCATGAGTATTGACGATTTTGCCTACCTGCAGATATTCATGCATATTTGCCTCCGTTATACCCGATAGTCCGGCAAATAAAAAGGTGTTGTACAACACCTTTTTATTATACTATCTCCACCACAGCTTTTACATTTTCTTTGATGGCTGCGGCTTTTATCACCGTCCGAATAGCTTTGGCTATCCGTCCCTGCTTCCCTATCACCTTGCCCATGTCTTCCCTGGCCACACTGAGCTCAAGGATGACAGTGCTGTCATTTTCTATTTCGCTGACACGGACCTCTTCGGGATGATCCACCAGGGATCTGGCGATAGTTTCGAGGAGTTCTTTCATATCATTAACCTCCTGCTTTCATTTCGCTCCCGCTTAACTGCTGTTCTTTCCCGATCCATTATTGGATGACTCCGGTCTTTTTCAGCAGAGCTCTCACTGTCTCAGTGGGCTGTGCTCCGTTCTTGAGCCACTTGGCCGCTTTCTCAGCATCGATGTTTATCGTGGAGGGATCGGTCTGCGGATTGTATGTGCCTATTTCCTCAATAAACCTGCCATCGCGCGGAAACCTGGAATCAGCAACTACTACTCTGTAGTGCGGATTCTTTTTCGCACCGATTCTCTTCAATCTGATCTTTACTGCCATTTCTGTCACCTCCTCTCATGCTGCATGGACTTTATCTAAAAAGGCATCCTGAATTTTCCCANTCCTCTGGCGCCCTTTTTGCCAACACCGGTCATCATTTTTATCATTTTTCTCATCTCTTCAAACTGTTTCAGCAGACTGTTCACTTCCTGTATGGATGTTCCGCTGCCTGCTGCTATTCTTTTTCTCCTGCTGCCATTTATTATGGCAGGATCTCTCCTCTCCTTGAGAGTCATGGATTTGATGATTGCTTCGACGCGAACGAACTTTTTCTCNTCCACTTCTATATTCCTGAGAGCTTTGCTGTTCATACCCGGCANCATGCCCAGCACCTGGTTGAGCGGACCCATTTTTTTCAGCTGCTCAAGCTGATCGAGAAAGTCATCCAGCGTAAACTGCTGAGTCCGGAGTTTCTTTTCCATTTCCAGAGCTTTCTTCTCATCAAAAGCTTCCTGTGCTTTCTCAATCAGGCTGAGCACATCGCCCATGCCCAATATCCTGGAAGCCATCCTGTCCGGATAGAAGGGCTCTATATCATTGAGCTTCTCGCCTGTTGCTGCAAACTTGACAGGCTTTCCCGTCACTGCCTTCACCGAGAGTGCAGCTCCGCCTCTTGTATCTCCATCCAGCTTGGTGAGTACGATACCGTCGACTCCCAGCTTGCTGTTGAAATTTTCGGCGACATTTACCGCATCCTGCCCGGTCATCGAGTCAATCACCAACAGTATTTCGTGAGGATGGACAGCATTTTTTATGTTTTCCAGCTCCTCCATCAGTTCTTCGTCTATATGAAGCCGTCCTGCGGTGTCGATTATCACGAGATCGTAAAGTTTGCTCCCGGCATGATCTATCGCTTTCCTGGCAATATCCACCGGGTCGTTGTTCCCTTCAATTGCAAAAACAGGAATGTCCAGTTGATTTCCAACCACCTGCAGCTGTTTTATGGCTGCAGGACGATATACATCACATGCAACCAGCAGAGGGTTTTTGCCCTGCTTTCTGAGAAGATTGGCAAGCTTACCGGATGTCGTGGTTTTACCGGACCCCTGAAGGCCGACCATCATATATACAGTCGGAGGCCTGCTTGCAAAGGTGACCTTTGAGGGCACCTTGCCCAGCAGCTCTATCAGTTCCTCGTGTACGATCTTGATGACCTGCTGTCCGGGTGTCAGGCTCTCAAGGACTTCCTGACCCGCTGCACGCTCGGAGACACTGTTTATGAAACTTCTGACCACCTTGTAGTTTACATCGGCTTCGAGCAGTGCCAGTTTTATTTCCCTCATCATTTCCTTAACATCTTTTTCTGTGACTCTGCCCTTGCCGCGAAATCTCTTTATGGTGTCCTGCAGTTTACCGGACAAGCCTTCGAATATTGCCATATGTCAATCCTCCATCATACTTCTGATCAAAAGCCTTGCTTTGTCAATCTTTTCTTTGCCACGGCTGTCTGCGATGACCTTTTCTATATCTTCGAGCAACTCCAGCACCTCAGAAGCCTTGTTTTTCTGCTCACTGAATCTCGCAGCCAGTCCCAGCTTGCCTTCCAGATCAAAAAGTACAACCTTGCCGCGCTTGATACTGTCGTGGACTCCCTGCCTGCTGATTTCCAGTTCTTCGGCTATTTCACCCAGTGAATAGTCGCTGTTGTAATACAGATCAAGAATATCAAATTGTCTTTTTGTAAGCATCTGGCCGTAAAAATCGAGCAACAGGCTTACTTTAAATAATTCTTCCATGATCGCAAAAGGTGTAAAGTATTTTTACTTTACACCTAATTTTAAGCGATGAAATTCGTTCTGTCAAGGATGCTCAACTCTTAATTTTCAGTTTGCTCTATTTTCTTTTTTCCAGCACCCCGGCATCTATTTCATAGACAGTATTACATAGTGTATCGATATCCAACGGGTTATGTGAGGCAAGCAAAATTGTTGAGCCTTCTTCATTCAGTTGCAGGAACAATTTGCGCATGTCCTCCGCGCCCCGGTTATCCAAGCCATTCATGGGCTCGTCAAGGACAAGCAGGCGGGGTCGCTCCATGATAGCCTGTGCAATGCCCAGTCTCTGGCGCATACCGAGCGAATACTTACCAACCGGCTTTTTGTTCCCGGGATCAAGCCCTACTGTGGACATGACTTCCTCTATGCGTTTTTTATTCACTTTGCCGCGCAAACCCATCAGCCATTTCAGATTGCTATAACCGCTTTCAGTGGGGATAAAACCCGGAGCTTCTATTATCATGCCGGTTTCAGGAGCGAAATTGCACTCAGGCCCGATCCTTCTGCCAAGGACAGTTACACTGCCCTTCGTAGGTTTCAGAAAACCAAGAATACATTTCATCAGCACAGTTTTGCCGGAGCCGTTTCGTCCAACAATACCATGGATTTTTCCGGTTTCAAATACCG